>Ga0182745_1000705_pt1 | contig 35012 bp, 30 predicted proteins | sample eDN3rd30CKraftBY_FD_128523 | JGI IMG/M metagenome (GOLD analysis project Ga0182745, IMG submission 128523) | Enriched backyard soil microbial communities from Emeryville, California, USA - eDNA 3rd pass 30_C Kraft BY (version 2) (version 2) | ecosystem: Environmental > Terrestrial > Soil >...
CACAGGAGCCCGCCCATGGCCAACAGCGAAGTACGCAGCGTCTGCCCCTACTGCGGCGTGGGCTGCGGCATCGTCATGAGCGTTGCCGATGGCAAGGTCGGCAAGATCAGCGGCGACAAGCTGCACCCGAGCAACTTTGGCCGCCTATGCACCAAAGGCCTCACCGCACACCTGCCACTGAGTGCCAGCGGGCGCATGGCCGATGCCTACGTGCGCCAGCAACGCAGCCAGCCGCCAGTGCGCACCAGCATGGACCAGGCCATCGCTGCCACCGCCGAGCGTCTGCGCGGCATCATCGACCAGCACGGCCCGGATGCCATGGCGCTGTACGTGTCCGGGCAAATGTCGCTGGAGGCCCAGTACCTGGCCAACAAGCTGGCCAAGGGCTTTATCCGTACGCGCCACATCGAGTCCAACTCGCGCCTGTGCATGGCCAGCGCCAGCAGTGGCTACAAGCTGTCGCTTGGCGCCGATGGCCCACCTGGCAGTTACCAGGACTTCGAGCACGCCGAGGTATTTCTGGTGATCGGCGCCAATATGGCCGACTGCCACCCGATCCTGTTCCTGCGCCTGCTTGACCGGGTCAAGGCCGGCGCCAGGATGATCGTCGTCGACCCGCGGCGCAGCGCCACGGCCGACAAGGCCGACCTGTTTCTGCAGGTGCGTCCCGGCAGCGACATGGCCTTGCTCAACGGCCTCTTGCACCTGCTGCATCGCAACGGCCACACCAACCCCGACTTCATTGCCCGCTACACCGAAGGCTGGGACGAACTGCCGGCCTTCCTCGACGACTACACCCCCGAGCGCGTAGCCGCCATCACCGGGCTGGCCGAGGCCGATATCATCAAGGCCGCCGAATGGATCGGTAGCGCCAGCAACTGGATGAGCTGTTGGACCATGGGCTTGAACCAGAGCATTCACGGCACCTGGCACAGCAACGCCATCTGTAACCTGCACTTGGCCACGGGGGCTATCTGCCGCCCCGGTAGCGGCCCGTTCTCGCTGACCGGCCAGCCCAATGCCATGGGCGGCCGCGACATGGGCTACATGGGCCCTGGCTTGCCAGGCCAGCGCTCAGCGTTGGTGGAAGATGACCGCGCATTCGTCGAACGACAATGGCAACTTCCACCCGGCAGCCTGCGCAGCGAGGGCGGCGAGGGTACGGTGGCGCTGTTCGGGCAGATGAAAACCGGTGAAGTGAAAGCCTGCTGGGTCATCTGCAGCAACCCGGTGGCCAGTGTCGCCAACCGCCAGCAAGTGATCGACGGCCTGCGCAAGGCCGAACTGGTCATTACCCAGGACGCCTTCCTCGACACCGAAACCAATCGCTACGCCGACATCCTGCTGCCGGCCGCGCTGTGGGCCGAAGGCGAGGGTGTGATGATCAACAGCGAGCGCAACATGACCCTTATGCCACGCGCTGTCGAGCCGCCCGGGCAAAGTTTGCCGGACTGGCAGATCATTGCCCGCGTGGCGTGTGCCATGGGCTATGCGGACGCCTTCGACTACCCCAATGCCGAAGCGGTGTATGAGGAAATACGCCGCTTCCACAACCCTGTGACCGGTTATGACCTGCGCGGTATCGGCTATGCCGAATTGCGTACGCAGCCGCGCCAGTGGCCCTGTGCGCCGGGCAGCCAACAGCAGCGCAGCCCGCTGCGCTACCTCAACGACGGCAGCAGCCAGGCGCTCCTGCTCGATGCCCAAGGTGGGCGGCCGGCACTGGCTTTCCCCACCGCCAGTGGCAAGGCGCGCTTCTTTGCGCGGCCCTGGTTACCGGCAGCGGAATTGCCGGACGATGACTACCCCATGGTGCTGAACACTGGCCGTGTGCAGCACCAATGGCACACGTTGACCAAGACCGGCAAGGTGCCGGCACTGAACAAGCTGGAGCCCGGCCCCTACCTTGAGATTCATCCCGAGGATGCTGCCCGGCTGGGTGTCGCTGAAAAGGACCAGGTGGCCGTTCGCTCGCGTCGGGGGAACGCCGTGCTGCCGGCGCGCATCAGTGACCGGGTCATGCCGGGCAACTGCTTTGCGCCGTTTCACTGGAATGACCTGATCGGCGAGCAATTGGCGATCAATGCCGCGACCTGCGATGCGGTCGACCCGCTGTCGCTGCAGCCTGCCTTCAAACACTGCGCCATAGCCCTGGAGCGGGTCGCAGGCGAGCGCATCGACGCCCTTGATCTGAACACTGCCACTGTAGAGCCCGTCCGCATGCCGATCGCCACCCTGTCCCGTCTGCTTGGCCTGCACACCCTGCCGGTTCCGGTGCTGGCCGAAGAAGAGCGTCATTACCTGCAAGGTTTCCTGCTGGGCCTGGACCAGGCCCGCGCCGAGGGCGTACCCCGCCTGCCGGCCAGTGCGCCGCTGGCTGCCAGCCGTCGTTTGTTTGTCGACGGCTTGCTGGCCGGGCTGTTCGCCCATCCTGCAACTGCACCCATCGCAGCACAGGCCGCGCCATGGCATCAGGTGCTGTGGGCCTCGCAGACCGGCACTGGTGAGCAACTGGCCGAACGCTGTGCCGCGCGCCTGCGCGATGCTGGTCTGAACGTGCAACTCAGTTGCCTGGAGGTGGTCAGTCCAAGCCAGTTGCAGGGCGCTGCCAGTGTGGTGTTGATCGCCAGCACCTTTGGCGATGGCGACGCGCCCGACAGCGGCGCGGCATTCTGGCAGGCCTTGCAGGGTGAGGAGGGCGCTCACTGCGCCGGGCTGTCCTATGCCGTACTGGCCCTGGGCGACTCCAGTTACGACCAGTTCTGCGGTTTTGGCCGCAAGCTCGACCAGCGCCTGGCCGAGCTGGGAGCGCGGCGCCTACTGCAACGGGTGGACTGCGAGCCAGACTTCGACGAAGCCTTTGCCGGCTGGCTCGAAGCGCTATTGCCTGCACTGGGCAGTGCTGCGGCACCACCACCGGCGAGTGAACCTGCACCCTTGGCGGTCTATAGCAAGCAGCAACCCTGGATGGCCACTGTGCTGGAAAACCGCCTGCTCAATGGCCCCGGCGCCAGCAAGGAAACCCGTCAGCTGGTCTTCGACTTGGGCAGCAGCGGCTTCAGTTATGCTGCCGGCGATGCCCTGGGCGTATGGCCGCGCAACTGCCCGGCCCTGGTAGAAGAGCTGCTGACGCTGATGCAGCTCGATGGCCAGGCGATGGTCGAGCTTAAAGGTCATTGCGCCATGCCATTGGCCGAAGCCCTGCAAGCACATCTGGAAATTGCCAAGGTCACTGCGCAACAACTGCAGGCATTTGCCAGCAATGCGCCTGACCTGCAGCGGTTGCTGCAGCCTGAATGCAAGGCCGAGCTGCAAGATTGGCTGTGGGGCCGGCAGTTGGTCGATGTGCTGCGCGCCTTCCCCCAGCAGTTGCCGCTGGCTAGCTGGCTGGAACTGCTCAAGCCATTGCAGCCGCGGCTCTATTCGATCAGCTCCAGCCCACTGGCGCACCCAGGCCAGGTGCATCTGACGGTGTCGACGGTGCGTTATGGCGAACGTAAAGGCGTGTGCTCAAGCTACCTTGCCGACCGTGCGCAGGTGCAGAAAGTGGCTATCTTCCCGCAGGTGTCGAAGCACTTTCGCTTGCCCGAGGACGACGGCGTGCCGGTGATCATGGTGGGCCCTGGTACTGGCATTGCACCGTTTCGTGCGTTCCTCGAGGAGCGAGAGGCACGGGGGGCAAAAGGTGACAACTGGCTGTTCTTCGGTGAGCAGTACGCAGCGACCGACTTCTATTACCAGGAGCAGTTGCAGGCCTGGCAGGCGGCGGGGCACCTGCGGCTGGACACGGCGTTCTCGCGGGACCAGGTCGAGAAGATCTATGTGCAGCAGCGCATGCTCGAGCAGGGTGCGCAGCTGTGGCAGTGGCTGCAGGCGGGGGCGTATTTCTATGTCTGTGGCGATGCCCAGCGCATGGCCAGGGATGTAGATACGGCGTTGCGGGTGATCATCGCCGAGCATGGCCGGATGGATGCGGCGGCGGCTGCGGCTTATGTCGAAGGCTTGAGCAAGGCCAGGCGTTATCGGCGCGATGTGTACTGAAGTGCTCCAAGATGGGGTGCTGTGCACTTTGAATGTGCATTGGCTGGGCGGGCCCAGCGCAAGTGTAGGAGCGGGTTTACCCGCGAAGAGGCCGGCACAGGCAACCCAGGCATCCCACGCAGCCCAATTGGCACACTCCCTGCTTAACCTCGGATACAACAAAGCCCACTGATCAACGGCGATCAACCCGGGCCCCCTACCGTGATGAATACAGGCAAAGGCGCCTGGAGCTTCGGCTCCAGGCGCTTTTTTTTTGATCGAGGATCGGCTTATGAAGGCAACAGCGAGCAGCGGGCAACGAGAGCGACTGGTCATCGTCGGCAACGGCATGGTCGGCCACCATTGCGTCGAACAACTGGTCAGTCGCGGCGCCCTGCAGCGCTTCGAGGTGCGGGTATTTGGCGAAGAGCGCCAACGCGCGTATGACCGCGTGCACCTGTCCGAATACTTCGGCGGCAGCTGTGCCGAAACCCTGGCCCTGTGTGAGCACGATTTCTACGACGCCAATGGCGTGCACCTGCACCTGGGTGAGGCCGTTCTGGAGATCGACCGCGAGCGCCGCGAAGTCGTCACTGCCGAAGGTCGTTACGGCTACGACCAACTGGTGCTGGCTACCGGCTCCTATCCCTTTGTGCCGCCAATCGAAGGCTCCAGCGGCAATGCCCGCCTGGTCTACCGCACCCTGGACGACCTCGATGGCATTCGTGCTGCCGCAGCCGGTGCCCGCCGAGGGGTGGTGGTCGGCGGTGGCCTGCTTGGCCTGGAAGCGGCCAACGCCCTCAAGTCGCTGGGGCTGGAAGCCCACGTGGTGGAATTCGCCCCACGGCTGATGCCGGTACAGCTGGACGGCGAGGGCGGTGCCGCGTTGAAGGCGCAGATCGAAGCGCTGGGTGTGGGGGTGCACCTGGCGCGCGCCACCCAGTCGGTCAGTGCCGGTGAAACCTACCGCTACCGCATGAACTTCGACGGCGGTGAGCACCTGGAAACCGACCTGATCGTGTTCTCCGCCGGTATCCGCCCACAGGATGCACTGGGCCGGGGTTGCGGCCTGGACATCGCCGCGCGCGGTGGCGTGGTTATCGATAACCACTGCCGCAGCAGCGACCCACGCATCTTCGCCATCGGCGAGTGCGCCTCGTGGAACGGCAGTGTGTTCGGCCTGGTCGCCCCAGGCTACAGCATGGCGCGCAACCTGGCTGGGCTGCTGATGGGCGAGGCGGCGGTGGCGTTCACCGGCGCCGACATGTCGACCAAGCTCAAGCTGCTGGGGGTGGATGTCGGTTCGATCGGCGATGCCCACGGTGCCACGCCGGGCGCGCGCAGCTATCGCTTCATCGATGAAGCCAACAGCGCTTACCGCCGTTTGGTGGTGGATGCCAGCGGCAAGCACGTGCTCGGCGCGGTGCTGGTCGGCGACAACAGCTATTACGACACCCTGTTGCAGTACGCCCAGAACGGCATCGCCCTGCCGGCCGACCCGGCAGCGCTGATCCTGCCGCAAGGCGGTGGTGCGCCGGCCTTGGGCGCCGATGCGCTGCCCGACAGCGCGACCATCTGCTCCTGCCACAACGTCAGCAAGGGGGCGGTGTGCGCCGCGATCGACAGTGGCTGTAGCGACTTGGCTGCGGTCAAGGGCTGCACCAAGGCCGCGACCGGCTGCGGCGGTTGCGCGGCCCTGCTCAAGCAAGTCTTCGAGCACGAACTGACGGCCCGCGGCGTGGCGGTGGACAAGAGCCTGTGCGAGCACTTTGCCTACACCCGGCAGGAGCTGTACGGGTTGGTGCGGGTGGAGGGTATCCGCACCTTCAGCGAACTGCTCGAGCGCCATGGCAAGGGCCATCTGGGGTGTGACATCTGCAAGCCGGCGGTGGGCAACATTCTCGCCTCGTGCTGGAACCAGCCGATCATGGACCCGGCACTGGTACCGCTGCAGGACACCAACGACACCTTCATGGCCAACATGCAGAAAAACGGCACCTATTCGGTGGTGCCGCGCATTCCCGGTGGTGAAATCACCCCCGACAAGCTCATCGTCATCGGCCAGGTGGCCAAGAAATACGACCTGTACACCAAGATCACCGGTGGCCAGCGCATCGACCTGTTCGGCGCCCAGTTGCACGAGCTGCCGCTGATCTGGGGCGAACTGATCGAGGCCGGTTTCGAAACCGGCCACGCCTACGGCAAGTCGACCCGCACGGTGAAGTCTTGCGTGGGTAGTACCTGGTGCCGTTACGGCGTGCAGGACAGTGTCGCCATGGCCCTGCGCCTGGAAGACCGCTACAAGGGCCTGCGCAGCCCCCACAAGCTCAAGTTCGCGGTATCGGGTTGCACCCGTGAATGCGCCGAGGCGCAGAGCAAGGACATCGGCGTTATCGCCACCGACAAGGGCTGGAACCTGTACGTGTGCGGCAACGGCGGCATGCGCCCGCGGCATGCCGAGCTGTTCGCCACCGACCTGGACGACGAAACCCTGGTACGCCTGATCGACCGCGTGCTGATGTTCTACATCCGCACGGCCGACAAGCTGCAGCGCACCTCGGTGTGGCGTGAAAACCTGGAAGGCGGGCTGGACTACCTGAAGCAGGTGGTCATCGACGACAGCCTGGGCCTGGCCAGCGAGCTGGAAGCGCAGATGCAGCATGTGGTCGACCAGTATGAATGTGAGTGGGCCAATGCCCTCAACGACCCGGAGAAGCTCAAGCGCTTCCGCACCTTCGTCAACGACCGACGCGCCGACCCGGACGTGCACTTCGTGCGCGAACGCGAACAACGCCGGCCCGCAGCACCGCTGCACCTGATCCCAACCGTCGAGGAGGCTGTCTGATGAACCTGGCCAATACTGCTGTGAACACGCAAGAAAACTGGCAGACGGTGTGCCAGGCACAAGACCTGGTGGCCGACTCCGGCGTCGTGGTTTGGTTCGATGGGGCCCAGGTGGCGTTGTTCTACCTGCCGGGGCAGGCCCAGCCGCTGTATGCAGTGGACAACCGCGACCCACGCTCCGGCGCCAACATCATCGGCCGCGGGCTGGTGGGCAGTGTGCAAGGTGAGTTGGTGGTGGCAGCGCCGCTCTACAAGCAGCACTTCAGCCTGCTGAGTGGGGAGTGCCTGGAGGATGCCGGGCAGAGGTTGCGGGTGTGGCCGGTGCGGTTGAAGGGGGAGGCGGTGGAGCTGGCGGTGACCTGATACCCCTTTGCTGCCTGTGCCGGCCTCTTCGCGGGCAAGCTCGCGCCTACGGAATCTGCACCGCCTTCAAATACGGCGCTGCACCTGTGGGAACGGGCCTTCCCGCGAAGAGGCCAGCACAAGCCGACTAGATAACCAACCCCTGCGGTTTGCGTCCGGCAAATACATCCACCAGGCTGGCCACCACCATCTCGCCCATGCGCGTGCGTGTCTGTACCGTGGCACTGGCGCGATGCGGTTGCAGGACTACATCTTCGCGCTCGAACAACGCCTCGGGCGCTCGCGGTTCATCGGCAAACACATCCAGCGCCGCGCCAGCGATCTCGCCGGCCTGCAACGCCGCGACCAACGCGGGTTCATCCACCAGCTTGCCGCGTGCGATATTGATCAGATACCCCTCGGCGCCCAACGCCCGCAGCACGTCGCGATTGATCAGCGCCTCGCCCTTGTCAGCCGCCGCCGCGAGGATCAGCGCATCGCTGTCCTTGGCCAACTGCAGCAGATCTGCCTCGAACCCGTAGGGCACATCCAGCGCCTGTAGATCGGTGTAGCGGATCGGGCAACCGAAGGCTGTCGCCCGCTGTGCTACCGCCCGCCCGACCCGGCCCATGCCGACGATGCCCACGCGCATGCCCGACACCTGCCGGGCCAGTGGCAGCGGTGCCAGCGGCGTGGTGCTGGTGGCCCAACGGCCGGCGCGAACGAAGCGGTCACCGGTGCAGATACCCCGGCACAAGCCGATCAGCAGGCCGATGGCAAGATCGGCGACGTCCTCGGTGAGCGCACCGAGGGTCGCCGTCACCTGGATGCCGCGATCGCGGGCATAGGCCAAGTCTACCGCGTCGGTGCCGACGCCATTGACGGCGATCACTTCGAGGTTGGGCAGGCGCGCCATCAGCGCCTGGCTGATGCCGGTGTGGCCGCCGGTAATCACGCCCCGAATGTTGCTTGCATACTGGCTGACGTAGGCATCCTTGTCGGCCTGTTCGTAGTAACGGTGTACGGTGAACAGCTGTTCCAGGCGCTCACGGATCTGCGGGATCAGGATAGGGCTCAGTTGCAGGACTTCTGGTTTCATCGGTCACTCCATCATAAACAGGGATCAGCCACGGCCAACGAACGGCATGTTGCTGGCCATCACGGTCATGTTCAGTACGTTGGCGTCGAGCGGCAGCGCTGCGATGTAGCGCACCGCATCGGCCACATGGCGCACGTCGAGCATCGGTTCGGCGGCGATCTCGCCATTGGCCTGGCGCACCCCACGGGTCATGCGCTCGGACAACTCGGTCAGGGCGTTGCCGATGTCCAACTGGCTGCACACGATGTGGTAAGGCCGACCATCCAGCGCCAGCGCCTTGGTCAGGCCCAGCACCGCATGCTTGCTGGCGGTGTAAGGTGCGGTGAACGGGCGTGGGGTGTGCGCCGAGATCGAGCCGTTATTGATGATTCGCCCGCCTTGCGGCTGCTGGCGGCGCATCAGGCCGAAGGCGGCGCGGGCGCACAGGAACACACCATCGACGTTGGTGGCCATGACGTTGCGCCAGTTCTCCAACGGCAGCTCGTCCACCGGCACGGCGGGCGCGTTGATGCCGGCATTGTTGAAGATCACATCGAGCCGGCCGTGCACTTCTTCGATGGTGGCGAACAGCTGCGCGACGCTTTGCTCGTCGCGTACATCGGTGGGCACGGCCAGTGCCTCACCGCCTGCTGCCAGCGCCTGTGCAACCACGGCTTGCAGGGGTTCGGCGCGGCGCCCGGCGAGCACCAGGCTGAAGCCGTCATCCAGCAGGGCAAGGGCGACGGCGCGGCCGATGCCGCTACCGGCACCGGTGACCAGGGCGATTTTCTTGTTCTGGGTCATGTCGGGTCTCCGTCAGGTTCAGGCTGCGTTGGCTGTTTGCCCGGCAGGGCGGGGGCCGACACGCAGGTGCAGCTCGCCAATGCCGTCGATCCCGGCGTGTATCGTGTCGCCCGGGTTCAGCGGTGCCACACCAGGCGGGCTGCCGGTCATGATCAGGTCGCCCGGGTGCAGCGGCAGCTGGCGTGACAGCCGGCTGATCACTTCGGCCAATGCCCAGGTCTGCTGGCTCAGGTGGGCACGCTGGCGCTCCTCGCCATTGACCTGCAGCCACAGCGACGTATCCAGCGGCCAGTCGCATTCGCTGGCAGGGACGATGGCGGTCATCGGTGCCGAAGCCTCGAACACCTTGGCGCCTTCCCACGGCAGGCCCTCGGCCTTGGCCTTGCGCTGGTGATCGCGACGGGTCATGTCTAGACCGGCGGCAAAGCCGAACACGTGCTCCAGGGCATGCTCGCTGGCGATGTTGGCGCCGCCTTTGGCGATGGCCGCGACCAGCTCGATTTCATGGCAGAACTCGTCGGTCTGCGGCGGGAAGGGCAGTTCGCCCAGTGCCTCGACCACGTTGCTTGCCGGTTTCATGAAAAACACAGGCTCCTGCGGCGCCGCGCCGTAGGATTCCGGCCACGGGTAGTTGCGGCCGAGGCAGAACACCCGGCCGACCGGGAAGCGCGCATCGCTGCCGCGGATCGGCAGGCTGACGATGGCCGGCGGGTTGAACAGGTAGGTCATGGGTGGATCCTCCGTACTGGAGTGGACAGCGTATCCAGCGGCTGGCCGGCAAAGTTGGACGAAAGCGGGGTTGGGTTGGACTATCCAAGGCACCTGGACCGGCCCTTTCGCGGCTAAAGCCGCTCCTACAGGGATAGCGTCAAACCCAGGGGCAATACCGTCCCCCCGTAGGAGCGGCTTTAGCCGCGAAGAGGCCGGTACCGTCAATACACGCCTTGGCTCAGCCCGCAGCCTTCAGCTCGATGCGATACAGCTTCCCAAGCAGCAGCGAGTAAGACAGTGTGCCCATCAACGCCACACCACCGATGAACCAGAACGCCATGGCGAACGAGCCACTGGCGTGCACGATCGCGCCGATCACGATCGGTGTGACGATGCCGCCGATGTTCGCCGCCAGGCTGGTAATGCCGCCGGTCAGGCCGATCAGCTCCTTTGGCGCCACTTCCGAGACGGCAGCCCACGACGATGAGGCGATGCCCTGGGCGAAGAACGCCAGGGTCAGCACGGCGATGCACAGCACATTGGAGTCGGTGAAGTTCACCAGCACGATCGACATCCCCAGCATCGAGCCCACCACCAGCGGCAGCTTGCGGGCAAACGACAGCGAGTAACCCTTGCGGATCAGCAGGTCGGAGACGATGCCCGCCAGGAGGATGCCGACCGTGGCACCAATGAACGGCATGACCGCGAAGATGCCGACCTTGATCAGCGTCAGCTGGCGTTCTTCGATCAGGTAGGTGGGGAACCAGGTGAGGAAGAAGTACAGCGCCGAAGTGCTGGCGAACTTGCCCAGGCAGATCGCCCAGATCTGGCGATAGCGGAACAGTTCGGCAACCTGGCGCCAGTCGAAGCGGGTACGTTGCTGGCTGCTCTTCACCAGGCCACCACCGTGCTCGATATAGGCCAGTTCCTCCTTGCTGACCTTCTTGCAGTTCAGCGGGTCGCGGTACAGCACCAGCCACACGACGCCGAACAGGATGCCCACCAGGCCGGTGCTGTAGAACACGTGGCGCCAGTCATAGGTGGTCGCCAGCCACAGGAGCGCGCCGGTGAACAGCGCGGTGCCCAGGTACTGGCCACATACGTAGATGCTGCTGGCCATGCCGCGCTCGCGAGCGGGGAACCATACCGTAACCGCACGGCTGTTGGCCGGGAAGGCCGGGGCCTCCATGGCGCCGACCGCCAGGCGCAGGCCGAACAGCGAGGCGAAGCCACTGGCCAGGCCCTGGGCCACGGTGACCGCCGACCAGCTGATCAGCGACACGCCATAGGTCAGGCGCGAGCCGAAGCGGTCAGCAATGAAGCCAGCCGGTACCAGGGCCAACGCGTAGGTCCAGGCGAAGGCGGAGAAAATCAGGCCCATCTCGACCTTGTCCAGGCCCAGGTCTTTGGCCATGAACGGCGCGGCGATGGAAATGTTCACCCGGTCGACGTAGTTGATGATGGTCGCCACCAGCAGCAGCGACAGCATGAACCAGCGGCGGCGGGTAGGCAGGCGCTGGGCAGGGGCCGCGTCCAGCGTGTACGACGACGCGGCGCGGGGGGTAGGCGTGCTCGACATGAGTCGACCTCGTTTGTTGTTGTTGGTAGAGGTTGGGCTGCAGTCCCTTTTCTAAGGTGGTCGTACAACGCGGTGAATGCAACGGGGTATTTAGACCGTTTTTTTCATTGGAGGCGGGGCAGTGCTGTGCTGTCCAAGAAATTTCTCAGCCGGGGTTTCGCCTGAAATATTGGTTGAATAGCGCATTCTCAGAGGGCTGCGTGGATTTGCGGTTGCGCAGGTTTTTGCATAAGGGGTTAAATTGCAGAGTTTGGACGTCGTACAACTTAAAGCGCCTGTATCCCGGAGATTGCCCATGCCCCCCAAGCGCGAGGTTCCGACCTATGTCATGCAGCAGCGCAGCGAGCTGATGGATTTCTACATCCGCGACCAGCGCGGGCGTCCCGCCGAGACCGCGCCGCATCGTCATGAGTACTTCCAGATCCAGGTCAATCTCGGCGGCGACACGGTGCAACACATCGGCAGCGTGCAACGCCCATTCAGACGCAACACCCTGGCCTTCATCCTGCCGCACCGGGTGCATGTGATCCCGCATCCGGAGGACAGCGACTTCGTGGTGATCAATTTCTCCCAGACGTTCCTGCTGCCGCACCTGGCCTGCGACCCGATGGACCTGGAGGAAGTGTCGATCCTGCAGGCGCCGGAGCTGTCGCCGTTCCGCTTTCAGGAGCATCTCGACTTCTACCTGAGTGAGCCGGACTTTGCCGAGGTACGGCAAACCCTCGAGCGCATGCGTGCGCTGGATGCCAACCGCCGTTTCGGCACCCGCGAAATCCTCAAAGGCCTGTTGCTGCAGCTGATCGGCCAGGTCTGTGGCCTGTATGCCGAGCCGCTGCGCGAACTGGCCGACAGCAACGCTGCCCAGCTCAGCCGCCGTGCTGCGCTGGGCCGCATGAGCGACTACCTGCGCCGGCATATCGACGACCCCGACCTGAACCTGCAGAAAGTCGCTGCCGCCACCTACCTGTCGCCGACCTACCTGACCCACTGGCTGCGCAAGGAAATCGGCAAGACCTTCAGCGAGCTGGTGCTGGAGCGGCGCATGCACGCCGCACGCAACTACCTGCTCAACGGCAGCCGCCCAGTGGGCGAGGTGGCGCGGCTTTGTGGCTTTGCGGACGAAGCCTACTTCTCTCGACGTTTCCGCCAGATCCACGGCCTGCCACCTGGCCAGTTCCGACGCCAGCAACGCGACCCGGATACGCCGCAGGCGGCAATGCTTTAAGCCTGCCCGCTTCTGCCGTGGCGTACTACTGGACCGGTCTCAGAGAGAGGGCGAGCAGGCAGGGGAGTCGGTAGCCCTGCTGTACGTCTTGCCCGCTCACGAGCATGCGCTGGTTGTCGGTATCGATTACCATCGAGTCGGTGTGAGTGATGAAGCCAAATTCCCCCGAAAACGCTCCAAACTGACCGTAGCCATATGGGGGGGCAAAGCGAGTGTCAAGTTGACCGCTTGAGTGGTAGCGCACCGCCATGTTGAAGGCATAGAAACCACCGTAACCGATCAGGCCACCCTCGGCTTCTTCAATATGGCTCCACCCGCCGTCGATGTGAAAACGCACTACCTGGCCCTGATTGAACTCAAGAGCAGGCCTACCTTCATAATCCAACCGGTAGAGGGTCGGTTTGCCGCTATCGTCGTCTTCCGAGTAGTGCTGGCCGTATAACGTGATGCGTTTGCTGCTGTCCTCTATGGAAAAGCCGTTATTGAGAATCCACGCGTCTGACCAGTGGTGACCCCCCTCGCCGAATGCGTCATCAAGTACCCCCGCCAGCGACAGGCCACTGGTTACTCCATACCAGTCCGGACCGCGTCGCAACGTAGTCGATATCACGATGCGCTGCACGCCGGCGGCTGGGGATATAACGGCAATGCCGTCAAGCGCGTGCGATGAACTTTCGGGAATTAGAGTGCTCAAGGCCAGCAGCCCATCTTCACCGAAACCGTGGTCCTTTCCACCGTGAGCGTCCAGGGCGACAACCACTGCTTTGAGCCCCCCGCTTCGTATCTGACCGCAGTCGCCACCACCCCTTCCTGGTGGCAGGCCAGCCTCTCCAGCAGCAGATCCACACCGAACAAAGCGCGACTGTCGATATAGCCCTTCCCTTGACCAAAGCTCGGATCGGCTTCGCCTTGGGCTGTCAGCTTCCACAAGTGAGTGGTTGATTGCTCATGAGGCGCCACAGTCACCAGCAGATTGCCCGACATGTCTTCCGCTACCGCATTGGCGTCCAGATAGAAACCCGTGGACAACGTGTTGAAGTCGACCATGCCGCTGCCATTGAACGTGATGTCAAGCTTTCCACTTGCGTCCAGGCAGGCAATGAAAACACTGTGTAGCCCATCGGGATCGGCTTTCTGGCCAGTCACGTAGAAACGGCCCGGCCGCACTTTGCTCCTCAGCACGCTGGTCGCTGCCCCTAAGGTGCCCGGGTCGCTTTTGGTGAAGTGGCCATGGCCGTTGTCGCCATAGCGGGTATCGATGGGGGCCTTGGGTTGCTGCTGAACAGCCTTGCGATACGGGTGCGCTGAATGGATTGAAGGGAAGTGATTCTTGACTCGGATCATGGCGTTGAGCTCCATTCACAATAAAACCGCTGAACGCCTATTGAGCGATGTTTCGGTAGGATCGGCTACTGGCAGAAGTGACAGGTGCGTCAACGATCTGGACATGCAGGGCAGCCTGGCCGGGGCGGCCGATATCCTGTCGAGCACTTAAGTCTTGATACGCGTTGATGCTGCGTTGAAAACAGCCTCGGGATGTCGGTTTACAGCCCGTAAACTCCGCTTCCTTGGCTGTTTTCGCATTGCCTGAACTTCGTCTCAAGACTTTCATGCAGTCTCTGGTGAAGTGCCAGTTAGTCTCATTTTTATTGCTTCAATGAGACGGCAATGACACAAGGGGTGGAACCCGTCTGTATTTCCCGCCCCGCTACGAGTAGGCGTTGGCTTTCTGGCATTACCGTCGCGGAATGGCTGTTACCATAGAATCCTGGTTGCGACCCGATTGCCGTAAAAACACCGTAACCATTCGGCGGCACGAATGTAGTATCAAGTTGGCCGTCCAGACGGTAACGCACCGCCATGCCGCGATCGAGAAATGAACCATAACCTACCAGTTTTCCATCGGCCTCTGTCATATAGTCCCAGGCACCCTCAATGGGGAATAATACGACACGACCCTCGTTGAATTCTTTAGCAGGTTTTCCTGTGTAGTCTAGCCGATAGATCATGGGAGTACTGGTCCCTTCGGACCACACCTGGCCGTGGACGGTGATGCGCTGACTGGCGTTATTTAGCGTGAAATCATAAATGATAATGCCAGGCTTTGACCAATAGACCCCGTTGTCAGCGAAGCGCTGGTCGAGCGCTCCGGACAATGTCAGTGCTGCGATTCCGTTTATGCTCGACGAATCGTTGAAATAGCGCGTGTAGATGATGATGCGCACCTTCTCACCAACCTCCAGCATCTTAGGCGCCCCAATGACATAACGGAGGTCCGGAATAAGATCTTGCATCTTGAGGATGCCTAGCTTACCAAAGCTCTGGCGTGGGACACCTTCATGGGTGAGCACGAAAAGGATGGGAGCGTTTTCAAGGGAGCCTGAGAAGATATAGTCGTTCTTGTAAGTGGTGAATTGGTAGAGCGTGATATCTTTAAAATTGAAAAAATTATTTAGGATGATGTAGCCGTTGTTGCTGCCGAAATCAGTATCTGGCTTTCCGTTTGGCTTAAGCTTCCACAGGTGTGTGAAGCCTTGGGTTAGATCATTCATAGTGAGCAGGATGTGACCCTCCGCATCCTCGGCCATATGAGAGAAACTATGATAATCAAAAACTGTGCTCAGGTCAGTCAGATAGACAAGACCTGTTTTGTTGAAAGACGTATCCAGCTCGCCATCTTTCAAGGTGCGCGCAATGAAAGGTTTCGTGCCGTTGTGGACGCCTCTCAAGTAAAATCGCTCGGGATAGTAGTTGCTTGCCAGGATTTGCGAAACCGCGTTTCTAGGATCCGCGATAGGCTCGCCGATGTGAAGGTGCCCTTTGTCGGCATAGGTTACGTCAATGGGCGCCTTGAGTTCCTGACGCTCGCCTTGGTAATCACGGGGGTTGTGTTGAGTCTGGGCAAAAAAAACCATATTTGGATGCATGATATGACCTGTCACTGGGGGAGTGGTTTTTGCGATCTCATTTAATGCGATCCGGATAGCTGCGGGTACTGGCAAAAATGATAGGTGTTGGTGGTCGATGGATAACGATCCGGTCCTGGAGTTTGGGCTGCAACGGGGAGCACGGGGCGGCAGACCTGGATACGCCGCAGGTAGCGATGCGGTAAGCTTGCTGCCATGAACCTCGACACCCGCATCAAATACCGCCACCTGCTGTGCTTCCTGGAGATTGCCCGGCAGGGCAGCCTGGCCAGGGCGGCCGATAGCCTGTCGATCAGCCAGCCGGCGATTTCCAAGACCCTCAAGGAGCTTGAGGACCTGCTCGAGGCGCGCCTGTTCGAGCGCAGCCGCCAGGGTGTCGAGCTGACCCCGGCCGGCACCCGCTTCATGCGTTACGCCGGGCCCAGCGTGCAGGCGCTGCGCGATGGCGTCAGCAGCCTGCGCGGTGAAGCGCGGGCGCCGTCGCAGGTGCGCATTGGTGTGCTGTCCACGGTCGAAGGCCTGCTCATGCCCGAGGTGCTGTGCCGCCTGCATCAGCGCCATGAAGCGCTGGTGATCAGCGTGGTCACCGGGGTCAGCGCGCAGTTGCTTGGCCAGCTTCACCTGGGGGAGCTGGAACTGGTGGTGGGGCGCATGACCGACAGTCCGCAAATCCAGGGGTTGTCCTTCGAGCACCTGTACAGCGAGTCGATGAGCCTGGTGGTGCGCCCGGGTCACCCGCTGCTGGCCTGCACGCCCGTGGAGCGGGGGCAGGTGGGGCGTTACCCGCTGGTGCTGCCACCCGTCGGCACCACCATCCGCCAGCACGCCGACAGCCTGTTTGTGCAATGCGGCATCCAGATGCCGGCGCAGCGGCTGGAAACCCTGTCGCTGGCCCTGAGCCGGCGCTACCTGCTGGGCAGCGATGGCCTGTGGGTGGCGCCGCGTGATGCCGTGCTGCTCGACCTGCGCCGTGGCGAACTGGTCGAGCTTGACCTGGGTGTGCGCGAGCCGGGAGGGTCGGTGGGGATTTGCCGCAATGCCGCCTTGCCGTTGAGTTTGCCGGGGCAGTGGGTGGGCGAGGTGCTGCGGGAGGTGGCGGGGGAATATCGAGAGGGTCGGTATCCTTGAGGTTTTCGGGGGCTGCCTGCCCTGATGTTTCCGACCTCAGAACCTGCAGAAATAAAAGGCCACAAAAAACCGGCGAGCCCGGCACAAAGGGTCAATACTGGCCAATGGCTGCAACGCTTCGATGAAGAAGCTTTTAACGACTGAACTTCCTTACGAAAACCCGCTCCTATGCCGGTAGCCATTGGTCATGGCCGCCTGATAAGCTCGCGGCTTTACCCTGATTGCCCTCATGGCGCATGAACAAGGAAATAGCATGAAACAGCATCGTTTGGCGGCTGCGGTTGCCCTGGTAGGCCTGGTACTGGCTGGCTGCGATCAACAAGCCAGCAGCCCCGAGCTGAAGACTCCGGCGCAGAAAGCCTCCTACGGTATCGGCCTGAACATGGGCAAGAGCCTGGCTCAGGAAGGCATGGAAGACCTTGATTCGAAAGCAGTCGCCCTCGGCATCGAAGACGCCGTTAGCAAGAAAGAACAACGCATCAAGGACGAAGAGCTGGTAGAGGCCTTCACCGCATTGCAGAAACGCGCCGAGGAGCGCCTGGCCAAGGCCAGCGAAGAAGCCGCCTCCGCCGGCAAGAAATTCCTCGAAGAAAACGCCAAGAAACCAGGCGTGGTTACCACTGCCTCGGGCCTGCAGTACGAAGTGGTCAAGAAGGCCGACGGCCCGCAGCCCAAACCGACTGACGTGGTCACTGTCCACTACGAAGGCAAGCTGATCGATGGCAAGGTCTTCGACAGCTCCGTCGAGCGTGGCAGCCCGATCGACCTGCCGGTCAGCGGTGTGATCCCAGGTTGGGTCGAAGGTTTGCAACTGATGCACGTCGGCGAGAAGTACAAGTTGTTCATCCCGGCTGAGCTGGCCTATGGCGCACAAAGCCCAAGCCCGCTGATCCCGGCCAACTCGGTACTGGTGTTCGACCTGGAACTGATCGCCATCAAGGACCCGGCCCAGTTGCAAGGTGCCGAGCCGCAGGCCGAACCCCCTGAAGAAGCACCTGCCAAGTAACATTGGCTGGTTGTCGAAAACGCCCCACATTGATGGGGCGTTTTCGTTTGTGCCGATTGGACGAACCAGCAACAGCTGATACTGTCCGAAGAAATGCAGCGTGAAGAAGTAGGATGTTTCTGACGCAAATCGTTTGCGGCGCAGGTAGCCATGGCGTGAAACGACTGTGTAAAAAACGCCCGATCTGACTGGGCCCCTTGCCTGGCAGGCACCTGGGGTCGGAAACCTCGCCCTGTTCACAAGGTTATCCACAATAAATGTGGATAACCTTTTCCTCTTGGAGGCTCCATGAGCGCACCCTGGAATTTTGCCCGTTTCCTGCCATTGGCCGAGCGCCTGCTCAGCCGCGGTCGGTTGCCGGCCTTGCTGTTCGCGGTAGCGCGCAAAGGCCCGCGCCTCGGCCAACTGCGCGAAGACGTGAAGCTGCTGCAGTCGCTATGCCTGGCCTGGTGGAGGGGGGAGTACCGCGCCATCAGCCCCAAGGCACTGGTCACTGTCGTGGCTGGCCTGCTGTATTTCGTCAGCCCTATCGATGCCATCCCGGACTGGTTGCTGGGGGTAGGTTTCCTTGATGACATCGCGGTGCTGGGCTGGGTGCTGAAAACCGTGGCCGACGAGTTGGCGCGTTTCAAGGCTTGGCGCGATAGCCAGGCACCCGAGCGGCTGCGCGTGGTCGAGCGCCTGCCGGCTACCCCGGAAGCGCTGCGGCTGGAGCGCAACAGCTGATGAAACTGGCCTGAATCTCACCTCAACTGCACAGACCTCGGAGTTGGTAATATAATTGGCATAAGGGTTATGCCTACGGATTACATGCTGTAATCCTTTTTAAAGGGGTTTGTAATGGGTATTCAGGTCATCAGCCGGGACGGTCAACCCGAGTACGCCGTCGTTCCCTGGGAGCAATATCAGGCGTTGCTCAGGGCTGCAGGGCAGGCACCTGCCGACGCAGTTTCCAGTGAGGCGCAGGGCGTTGTTGCCAGTGCACCTCTGCCAGCCTTCAGCGAAGTCGCCCATATTCGCCAGGCCAAGGGCATTGCCCCTGAGCAACTGGCGCGCAACGTCGGGGTGAGCCCGGCGTATCTGGCCATGATCGAATCGGGTGAGCGCCAGCCAGATGCTGCCATCCGCCGCGCCTTGGCCTGGCATCTGGGGGTGGCTGGCTGGAGCGAGCCATCATGAGCCAGGTCAGGATCAGCCGTCAGCACTGGGATAACCTGCTGGGTGAGCTTGACCTGGCCCGTCGTCAACGTCACTTGCTGACCTACCGAGCACTGATCGAGCGCTTGCAGTTGCCCAGCCCGGCCATGCAAACGCTGACTGCCGCGCTGGAATACCTGGCGGTGCTGGATGCCCGTGCCGAGCAGCCATTGCGCAGTTCGCTGGTGATCAGCCAAGGCGCCAGCCGTTTGCCGCGTACTGGGTTCTTTGAGTGTGTCGAGCGCCTGGGGCGGTTTACCGGGCCGGTCGATGGCCTGGAGGCCGCCTCGTGGCATGCCTCTGAGGTGGTTCGGGTGTTCGAGTACAGCTATCCCGAAACAGCCTGAGTCGCTCCCGTTCCAGTCTATTCGCTACAGGTGGTGACCCTGCAGGAGCGGGTTGGCCCGCGGATAGGCCGGCACAGGCAGCGCATCTCTGTGAATCAACCCGCACACTCTGCCATCGGCATCCACCACTTCCAATGCCTCCAGGTGCTGGTGCCGGCCAAACAGCTCCAGCAGCTGCCCGATCGTGGCATTCAAGCGCACTGTCGGTTGTTCGGCCAGTGGCACCTGCGTCAGTGCTGGTAAAAGCCCGTTGTCGCGTACCCCCAGCTCCTGTGGCCGCCCTAGCAAGTAGCCCTGCACCAGGTCCACGCCCATCTCCACCAGCACTGCCAGCTCTTCCGCCAGCTCGATGCCCTCGGCAATCACTTGTGCCTTCGACGCCCGGGCGATCTGCAGAATGGAGCCAACAAACTCGCGCTTGAGCGGGTCACGGTGGATGCCGTCAATGAAGTGCCGGTCGATCTTCACGTATTCGGGGCGCAGCTCCGACCACAGGCGCAGGCTGGAATATCCCGCGCCCAAGTCGTCGATGGCAATCGAGAAGCCCATGTCGCGATAGTGGTGCAGGGCATTGGACAGCAGTTGGAAGTCGTCGGTGGGTGTGTGCTCGGTCAACTCGATCACCACCCGGCTTGGCGGCAGGCCAACCTGTTCGAGCAGTTTCAGGGTCAGGCCGGAGGGGTAGTGCGGCTCCAGCAGCGACTCGGGCGAAATGTTGAGAAACAGTTTGCCCTGCAGTTGCTGCTCGCTGAAGCGTCGGCAGGCGCTTTCTCGGCAAGCGGCTTCCAGCTCGGTCAGGCGGCCGGCCTGGCGGGCGATGGTAAACAGGTTGAGCGGCGCATGCAGTGGGCTGTTGGACGGGCCACGGCTCAGCGCCTCATGGCCGAACACCCTATGTTCACTCAGGCACACGATTGGCTGGAACAGACTGTGAATACTGCGTTGAGCCAGGATGGCACTCAAGGCACTGAGCTGTTCGGCAACGGTCATGACGTATTCCTGAAAATGAAAGGGCCGGGCATCTGCATGCCCGGCCCCCATATTTCACGACAGCACGATGACTGTTTGATGACAGGTCGCATTATTCTGCCATCATTGCTGACGTGCCTTACTTCTTGGCCACCTTGGTGCTGGCACTGAGGTAGTCGATCAGGATGCGACCGGTCTCGGCGAGGTAAGCGTCGTCTTCCGGTTTGGTGTTTTCATCCTCGACCGGCAGAGCGTCTTCGTCCTCTTTCTTCAGCTCTTTCAGCGGTTCTTCACCCTTGGCCTTGCGGCGGATGTTTTCCAGCGCCAGTTGCTTGGTCTCGATGCTGTCGTGGCGTGCACGGCGTTCCTGCTCGTTGAGGCTGACGGTTTTCTCGTTCATCAGCTTCTGGGTCAGGGCCAGGCGGTCGCGTATGTAGGTGAACTCGGCATCCTTGACGCTACGTGCCTCATGCTGCGCTTTGAGCTGGGCCAGGAACGGCCTGAACGGATCGGCGGCAGGCTTGACCACCGGGCGGATGGTGTCCCACGGCATGGCCTCTGGCAGGGCGCTCTCGCCGATTTCCTTGGTGTCGATGATCGATGGGTAGTCGATGTCCGGCAGTACCCCCTGATGCTGGGTGCTCTGCCCGGAAACCCGGTAAAACTTGGCCAGGGTCAGCTTCAGCTCGCCATGGTTGAGCGGCTGGATGGTCTGCACGGTGCCTTTGCCGAAGGTCTGGCCACCGATGATCAGCGCGCGGTGGTAGTCCTGCATGGCACCGGCGAAGATCTCCGATGCCGAGGCCGACAGGCGGTTGACCAGCAGTGCCAGCGGGCCCTTGTAGAAGGCCCCCGGGTTTTCGTCTTCCAGCACGTCGACGCGGCCGTCGCTGTTGCGCACCAGCACGGTCGGGCCTTTTTCGATGAACAGGCTGGTCAGCTCGGTGGCTTCCTGCAGCGAGCCACCGCCGTTGTTGCGCAGGTCGATGACCACGCCGTCGACTTTTTCTTTTTGCAGTTCGGTGAGCAGCTTCTTCACGTCACGCGTGGTGCTCTTGTACTCCGGGTCGCCAGCGCGGTAGGCCTTGAAGTCCAGGTAGAAGGCCGGGATCTCGATGATGCCCAGCTTGTAGTCACGCCCGTCCTGCTTGAGCTTGAGCACCGACTTCTTCGCCGCCTGCTCTTCAAGCTTTACCGCTTCACGGGTGATCGACACAATCTTGCTGGTCTGGTCGCTAGGCGCATTGCTGGCCGGGATGATTTCCAGGCGCACCACCGAGCCTTTCGGGCCGCGGATCAGCTTGACCACTTCGTCCAGGCGCCAGCCCACCACGTCGACCATTTCCTTGTTGCCCTGGGCCACGCCGATGATCTTGTCGGCCGGGGCCACCTGCTTGGTCTTGGCTGCCGGGCCGGCCGGCACCAGGCGCACGATCTTGACCTGGTCGTTGTCGCTTTGCAGCACCGCACCGATGCCTTCGAGCGACAGGCTCATGTTGATGTCGAAGTTCTCGGCGTTGTCCGGCGACAGGTAATTGGTGTGTGGGTCGTAGGACTGGGCGAAGGTGTTGATGTAGGCCTGGAAGATGTCCTCGGCACGAGTCTGGTCCAGACGCGCGAGCTGGTTCTTGTAGCGCTTGATCAGGGTTTCCTGGATCTGCTTGGGTTCCTTGCCGGCGATCTTCTGGCGCAGCACTTCGTCTTTAACGCGTTTGCGCCACAAGTCGTCGAGCTCGGCCTGGTTCTTCATCCACGGTGCGTCCTTGCGGTCGATCAGCAAGGTTTCCTTGGTGGTGAAGTCCATCTTGTCCACGCCCTTGTTCAGCTCGGCCAGGGCGAAGTCCAGGCGTTGCTTGACGCGGTCGAGGTAGCGTTTGTAGATGGTGAAGCCCGGGTCCAGGTTGCCGCTCTTGAGAAAATCGTCGAATTGCGTTTTCCATTTATCGAATTCGGCAATGTCGGCAGCGGTGAAGTAGCTGCGCGCCGGGTCCAGCAGCTTGATGTAGCTGTCGTAGATAATGACCGAACGGGCATCGTCCAGGGGGGGCTTGCTGTAGTGGTGGCGCTTGAGCAACTCCACCACGTTGAGGCTGGCGACGATCTCGTCGCGGTCCGGCTGCAGGCTGTCCCACTTGTTGGCGGCCACTGCATTGCCGCCGAGCGTGAGGCTGCCCAGGCCGATCATCACAGCCAGTGCGGTGCTTGGAAGGAAATGCTTCATGCTGATTCGACGTGGAGGCAATTGATCACGCATAGTAGGCCGTCTTTTCCGTTGCCGGTTCCATGGAGCCGGGCAAATACTGCAAAAGGCCTGAGGTAAGCGACCTCAGGCCCAGTCATGATTCAACTATGGAGGCACTGTGAAGGCATTGCAAGGCGTTGACGGACATGTGGAGTGGGTCGAGGCCGAACGCCCGACCTGTGACGCGGGCCAAGTGCGCATTCGCGTGGCCGCTGCGGGGCTGAACCGCGCCGACCTGCTGCAGATGAAAGGTTTGTACCCGCCACCGCCAGGTGCCAGCCCGTACATGGGGCTGGAGTGTGCCGGGGTGGTTGAAGAGGTGGGGGCTGGTGCCGATTGGCGCGTGGGTGATCGCGTTTGCGCCCTGCTGGCCAGCGGCGCCATGGCCGAGGAAGTGGTGGTGGATGCCCGTCATGTGCTGCCGGTGCCCGAGGGCCTTGGCCTGCATGAAGCGGCAGCGTTGCCGGAGGTGTATGCCACCGCCTGGCTGAACATCTTCCAGCTCGGTGCAGTGAAGGCTGGCGAGAAGGTGCTGGTGCACGCCGGCGCCAGTGGCGTTGGCTCGGCCGCTATCCAGCTGTGCAAGGCGTTCGGCAGCCCGGTATGGGTCAGCGTCGGTTCGCAGGATCGTCTTGCCTACTGCCAGGCGCTGGGCGCTGCGGGTGGTGTGGTACGTAACGAGAACCTGGAAGCGCTGGAAGGTTTTGGCCCGTTCGATGTGATTCTCGACCCGGTGGGCGCCAGCTACGGTGAGCTGAACCTCAAACTGTTGGCCCGCGACGGTCGCTGGGTGATCATCGGCCTGATGGGCGGACGCAAGTTTGAGCTGGACCTGGCCCAAGTGCTGGGCAAGCGTCTGGAAATTACCGGTTCCACCCTGCGCAACCGTGACGACGGCTTCAAGGCCGAGCTGCTGAGCGAACTGCAGCAGCACGTATGGCCGCTGTTTGCCGAGGGGCGGTTGTCGCCGCAGCTGGTCGATACCTATCCGGTGGAGTTTGCCCAGGCGGCGTATGCCGAGCTGGAGACCAACCAGGTGTCGGGCAAGCTGGTGATGGTGATCGACCCTAGCCTGGTGTAAGCAGGCCCGGCCTCTTCGCGGGGTCACTCGCGAAGAGGCCGGCGCAGGCCATGAAGACCTTCAGCTCCAGCTCAGAATCGGCCACCCGTTGATCTCGGCATGCTCGCGCAACACCGCATCCGGGTTTACCACATGTGGGTGATCCACCTTCAACAGCAACGGCAAGTCATTCCTCGAATCGGAATAGAAACTCGCGCCCTCCAGGTTTTCCTGCTCCTGATCCAGCCACTCCAGCAATCGGGTGATCTTGCCCTCACGATAGGTCAGCACCCCGTGGGTCTTGCCAGTGTACACCCCGTTCACTGCCTCCAGCTCGATGGCCAGGTACTCATCCACGCCCAGTCTCGCGGCAATCGGCCCGACCAGATGCGTACCCGAAGCGGAAATGATCAGGATGCGATCCCCACGCTTGCGGTGCTCGGCAATGCAGCGGCAGGCGTCACCGTAGATGATCGGTTCGATCACTTCTTCGACCCACGGTGCCACCAGGTGCTCGACTTCTTCCAGGGTGCGCCCGGCAATCGGCTCCAGGCTGAAAGCCTTGTAGTCCTCCATCTGCAGATGGCCCCTGCCATAGGCTTCCATCAGTTCATGGTCGCGGCGCAGGAAGTCCTTGCCGTCGACCCAGCCCAACCGGGCCATCTGCTCGCTCCACAGTGATGCGCAGTCGCCGTGGATCAGGGTTTCATCCAGATCGAAAATTGCCAGTGCCATTGTGGTGAGTCTCCTTAAGCCACTTCCCGCAGCGCAGTGGGGTCGATCGACACGCTTACCCGTTTCCCGTCCGCGTGCAAGTCGGCCGGCGAGCGGTTGAGCACATCGACCACCAGCTCCACTTCACGCACCCGCACCCGGTAGCGGATCACGTTGCCCAGCAGGCTGTGGCTGCGTACCTCGGCGTCAAGCTCGCCGTGCTCGCCAAGGGTGATCGACTCTGGGCGGATCGCCAGTCGGCTGGCCACCGGGCGCTGTAGCAGGCGGCTGGCGCTGTCGGCGTCGAGCAGGTTGTAGTTGCCGATAAAGCCGGCGGCAAACAGGTCCACGGGTGCGGTGTAGAGGGTTTCGGCATCGCCGCTTTGGACGATGCGCCCCTGGTTCATCAGGAAGATGCGGTCGGACATGGTCAGCGCTTCCTCCTGATCGTGAGTGACGAATATGGTGGTCAGCCCCAGTTCGCGCTGGATGGCGCGAATCTGCTCGCGCAGGTGCTTGCGGATACGCGCATCCAGCGCCGACAACGGTTCGTCGAGCAGCAGCAGGCGCGGGCGTGTGACCAGTGAGCGGGCCAGGGCCACACGCTGGCACTGGCCGCCGGAAAGCTGGTGTGGGTAGCGCCCGGCGAACTTGCCCAGCTCCACCAGCTCAAGCGCCTCGTGTACCCGCAGTTGGCTTTCATCGGCCTTGACCTTCTGCATGCGCAGGCCAAAGGCGACATTCTGCTCCACGGTCATGTTGGGGAACAGCGCGTAGCTCTGGAACACCATGCCGATGCCACGCTTTTGCGGGCTTAGCGGCACGATGTCGTGGCCGTCGAGCAGTATCTGCCCGCTATCCACCGAGGTCAGCCCGGCAATGCAACGCAGCAGGGTGGACTTGCCGCAGCCGGACGGGCCGAGCAGGGTGACGAATTCGCCGCGTTCGATGTGGCAGTCGATACTCTCGAACACCGGGCTACCGGCGTAGCTTTTCTGCAGTTTCTGTACGCTGACGAAGCTCATGTCAGGTCTTGTCCTTGTTCAGGCGGTTGGCGACCCAGGTCAGTACCAGCACGAAGGCGAAGTAGGAGATCACCAGTGCGCTGTTGAAGTGGCCGCTGCTGTTGCGCATGTTGTTCAGGTACACCTGCAGGGTCTCGTAGCGGGTGCCGACCAGCAGGTTGGCAAACACGAATTCGCCGAACAGGAACGAGAACGACAGCAGCAATGCCACCATCAGGCCCTGGCGCAGGTTCGGCAGCACCACCAGCAGTGCGGCCTGCCAGGTGCTGGCGCCGAGCAGTTGCGCGGCGTCCATCAGGTCGCGCAGGTTGATGGCCTGAAGGTTGTTGGTGATGGCCCGGTACATGAACGGCAGGGCGATGGTGAAGTAGCAGCCGATCAGGATCCACGGTGTGCCGACCATGGCCATCGGCCCGCTGCCATACAGTTGCAGCAGCCCCACCGACGACACCACCGGCGGCACCGCAAAAGGCAGCAGGATGAGGATGTTCATCAGCGCGTCGAGCCGCGGGAAGTGGTAATGCACCACGAACAGCAGTGGCAAGATCAGCACCACCGACAGCAGCAGTGCGCCGACGCACACCAGCAGCGACTGGCCGAAGGCCGCAAGGAAGCGCGGCTCGCTCCACAGCGCCGCATACCACTTGAGGGTCAGGCCACTGGGCAGCAGGCTCGCCGACCAGCTGGTGGCCAGCGAGTAGAGGAGGGTGCCGGCCAGGGGCAGCAGCAGGATCAGGAACAGCAGGTAGACCACGAGGCGGTGGTACCAGCCGCCGGAGCGGATGTCAGCGCGCATGGTAGCTCCTTTTCAGCAGCCATTGATGCACCACCGTGACCAGCGTCATCAGCCCCACCAGCACCATCGCCAGGGCGCTGGCCAGGTTCGGATCGAGGCTGATGTCGCCCGCCACCAGGCCGGCGATGCGGATTGGCAGTACGTTGAAGTTGCCGGTGGTCAGTGCGTACACGGTGGCGTAGGCGCCGAGGGCGTTGGCCAGCAGGATGACGAAGGTGCCCAGCAGTGCCGGGGCCAGTACCGGCAGGCCGATGTGTCGCCAGTACTGCCAGTGGTTGGCGCCCAGCAGCGCGGCTGACTCGCGCCAGTCTTCGCGCAGGGCATCGAAGGCGGGGTACAGCAGCAATACGCCCAGCGGGATCTGGAAGTAGGTGTACACCAGGATCAGCCCGCTTTTGGAATAGATACTGAAGTCTTCCAGCAGGCCGATCTGTTTCAGCAGCAGGGTCAGCGCGCCGTTGAAACCGAGCAGGATGATGAAGGCAAAGGCCAGTGGTACGCCGGCAAAGTTGCTGGTCATGTTGGCGAAGGCGCTGACGAAGTCGCGCAGCTTCGAGTCCACCTGGCGCAGCGAGTAGGCGCCGAGGGTAGCAATGACGATGCCGAACACGCTCGACCAGAAGCTGATTTCCAGGCTGCGTTGCAACGCCTGCAGGTAGAACTTGGACGCGAACACCTTGCTGAAGTTGTCGATGCCCCAGCCGGCTTCCGATTGCAGGCTGTTGATCGCCACCCAGGCCAGCGGGGCGACCTGGAAGATGACGAAGAACACGGCGAACGGCAGCAGGCAGAGCAGGGCCAGGTAGCGGCCACGTATGCCGCCACTCACTTCAGCAGCTCCCGGCAAACCGTCTTGTCATGCGCGGCGCCCAGCAGTTCACAGATGGTGCCGCACAGTTCGGTCTGCAGCGGCTTGGCGGCCGGGTCCAGGCTGAAGGCGTCGCCGAAGACGAACAGCGGCACCTCACGTTCTTCAGCCAGCAGGCCGTTGTGCGAGCGGTCGTTGTTCATGCCGTGGTCGGCGGTGACCAATACCTGATAGCCCTCCTCGAGCCAGCCGGGCAGGTAGTCGGCCAGCAGGATGTCGACGCTGCGCGCAGCGTTGCGATACTGGCTGCTGTCCAGGCCGTGGCGGTGACCCACGTCGTCAACGCTCATCGGATGCACCAGCAGGAAGTTGGGGGCGTGGCGGCGGCGCAGGTACTCGCCATCGGCCAGAAGGTGCGAGTCGGGGTAACGGTCGTCCCAGTAGAACAGCCCGTGCTGGATCGGCAGCTTTGGCGCGTGGGTGTGGCGGTCACGCTGCGGGTCGAAGGGCGAGCGGTTGTACAGCTCGCTCATCCAGTGGTACGCGGCTGCTGCAGTGCCCAGATTGGCCTCGCGTGCGTAGTGAAACACGCTGCGCTGGTTGGACAGGCGGTTGATGTTGTTGTGCACGATGCCGCTGTCGATTGGCGGCACGCCGGTAAGAATGCATTCGTACAGCGGCCGCGACAGCGATGGCAGCTCGCATTCCACGCGGTACAGCGCGGCACGGTCGGCCTCGACGTAGGCGTGCAGGTGGCCCATCGCGTGGTGGGCGACCTGGTAGTTGAGGCCGTCGAGCAGGACCAGGATGACGTTGTGTTGCATGTTTTCTCCAGTCATGAACCGCGTTGGCACCTTCGCGGGTAAACCCGCTCCTACATGTATCGCGTATCCCTGTGTAGGAGCGGGTTTACCCGCGAAAGGGCCGGATCAGGCGCTACAAAGCCCGGCCCCTTACTCCATCTCGATGATCACCTGCTCCTGCCACATCTGCGGCAGTTTCTTCGAGGTGGCTTCCCAGGCCTCGGCATTCTTGATCGGCTGGGCGGCACCGTACTGGTCGTTGGGCAGCAGCTTGGCCTGCACATCCGCCGGCAGTTTCAGGTGCTCGGCCCGGATCGGCCGCGCGTGCCCCTTGGCCAGGTTGATCTGCCCGGCATCGCTGAAGATGTATTCACGGGTCAGTTTGGCCGCGTTGAGGTGCTTGGCGTACTTGTTGATGACCGTGGTATAGCCGGAAATCACCGAGCCGTCCGAGGGAATCAGCACTTCAAAACGCTTGGGATCGATCTGTTCACGGTAGCTCAGGCCGTTGAAGTCCCACACCACGCCAACTTCCACTTCGCCCTTTTCCAGGGTCTGGATGGTCGGGTTGGCCAGCGACAGGCGCTTCTGCTGCGCCAGTTTGGTGAACAACTGCAGGCCCGGCTGGATGTTCTGCTCGTCACCTTTGTAGGCGATGGCCGCAGCCAGCACACCGTTGGCGGCCTGGGCGGCGGTGCCGACGTCGCCAATGGCAACCTTGTACTTGCCTTTTTCCAGGTCATGCCAGGTTTTCGGCCGTTCTTCTTCCTTGACCAGGTCCTTGTTGATGATGAAGGCGATGGTGCCGGTATAGGCCAGCGCCCAGTGGCCGTCCTTGTCCTTGGCCCATTCCGGCACCTGGTCCCAGGTGCTTGGCTTGTAAGGCTGGCTGACGCCCTTGGTCACCGCGATCGGGCCGAAAGCGGCACCCACGTCACCGATGTCGGCGCTGGCGTTGTCTTTCTCGGCTTCGAACTTGGCCAGTTCCTGCGCCGAGCTCATGTCGGTGTCGCTGTGCTTGAGGCCGTACTTGCTGGCCAGGTCTTCCCAGGTGCCTTTCCAGTTGGCCCAGGCGTCGGGCATGCCCACGCTGTTGACAGTGCCTTCCTTGCGGGCGGCGTCTTCCAGGGCCTTGAGGTCAGTGCCGGCGGCCATGGCCGTGGTGCACAACGCGATGGCCGAACCAAGCAGTGACGCCATGAAGAACTTTTTCATCCGAAGCTCCTTTGGGTGGGTGCCTTTGCGATCGTTGTTCTGGGTAAAGCCGTTGCAAGCCTTTGACTGGCACCTTTGGTCTAGGTCAGCAAACCTTGAGCCAAGGTAGGCCGCTTGCGTGACAGTTTGATGTAGGCAGGGGGCCGGCAAGGGCCCTGAAGCTACAGCGTAGACCAGGTAATCGCCCCGGCTCTGCTGGCTTGGCGCGTTTCTGGCAATGGCTGGCCTAAGCTTTGTCACAGGATGTTCATCAGCCCTGCATAGGCTTGCACTGTTCTCCAAATGCCCTGTGATGGGGCTGGACTAGTCCAGATAGGTAACCTTTTGATGCAGTCGACGCCCCCGCGTGCGGTAACAGCCATCTGTCATGCCCTGCAGGAGCAGATCGAGCATGGTCTGCTGGCGCCGGGCGGCAAGCTGCCGGCCGAGCGGCGGCTCAGCGAGGTGTTCGACACCACGCGCATTACCCTGCGTGAGGCGTTGGTGCAGCTGGAGGCCCAAGGCCTGATCTACCGCGAAGAGCGCCGAGGCTGGTTCGTTGCACCGCAGCGCTTGACCTACGACCTGATCGAGCGCAGCCACTTCCATGCCATGGTGCGCGATCAGGGGCGGATGGCCAGTACCGAACTGCTGTCGGCGAGGCTGCAGCCGGCTTCGGCGGCCATTTGTGCACGCTTGCAGCTGCCGGCGTTGTCCAGCGTGGTGCGCGTCTGCCGGTTACGGCGGATTGACGGGCGGGCGGTGCTGTATGCCGAGCACTACCTCAACCCCCGGTACTTTCCCGGCATTCTTGAACACGACCTGGCGCAGTCACTGACCGAGATTTATGGGCGGGTGTATGGCATCGAATACGGGCAGGTGTGCTTCGAGATCCTGCCGACAGCGTTGCCGGTGGAGGCGGCCAGTGCCTTGAAAGTGTCGGCGGGCAGCCCGGGGTTGCACATTACCCGGGTCAACAGTGACCAGCATGGGCACCTGATCGACTGCGACCTCGAGTATTGGCGGCATGATGCCATTCGCATCAGGGCGCAGGCAGGCTAGCGTGCTGGCTGCTCCTGCGAACCGGCCTCTGTCATTCCACCCCCACCGGCTGTCACCACCTGCACCGACAACCGCGGCGTTGCCAGGTCAAGCCCGGCCTCGTCCAGTTGCCGCTTCAAGGCCAGGTTGAATGCCCGCGACACCTCCCACTGCTTGATCGGCGCGGTCTTGAACCGCGCCCGCAAGATCGCCGAGCCTGACTCGAAGCTCTCCACCCCCTGCAGCTCCAACGGTGACCAGATGTTGCGGCGCATCAGCGGGTCATTGCGCAGCTTCTGCCCCACTTCGCGAATCAGCGTGATCGCCTGGTCGATGTTCATGCTGTGCGGGATTGCCACGCGGAAGATTGCGTAGCCGAACTCTCGCGAGTAGTTCTTGATGCTCTTGATCTCGCTGAACGGGATGGTATGCACAATGCCGTCGATGTCGCGCAGGCGCACGGTACGAATGGTCAGCCCTTCCACCGTGCCCAGGTGGCCGCCGACATCCACATAGTCGTCGATGGCCAGCGAATCCTCGATGATGATGAACAGGCCGGTGATCAGGTCGGCCACCAGCGACTGCGCGCCAAAACCGATGGCCAGGCCGATCACACCGGCACCGGCCAGCAGCGGGGTGACGTTCATGCCCATGTTGGCCAGTGCGACGATGACTGCGATGATGAAGATGACCACGAACATCACGTTGCGGATCAACGGCATCATGGTTTGCGCACGGGCGTTGGCCAGCCCCCGGCGCGAGCCCACCAGGGCATGGTGTACGGCGGTGTCGGCAAGGATCCATACCAGCCAGGCCACCATCAGCGTACCGGCCAGGCCCAGCAGGCGCAGGCTGACGTCATGGCCGTCGCCCTCGGCGAAGCTGATCATCGACACGCCCCACACGCGCAGGCCCAACTCGATGAACACCAGCCAGATGAACAGGTGCACCAGCAGGTAGCCGAAGTTGCGCAGGCGCTCGGTGTACACCGCCTGGCGCTTGCTGGCCCGCTTGGGGTTGGCAGTATGGCGGCGCACCAGGCCGTTGAGCACCATGCACACCACCACCAGCACCGTGCACATCAGCGACTGGCGTAGGGCGGTGCTGGTGTCGCCGGCGGAGACGAAGGTGGCGAACAGCGAAATGGCCACAAGGATCAGCGCCGGAATGAACCAGAAGCTGCCGAGGATCTCGATGGTATCGCTGAGGGTGCGTCGGGTCAGTCGCCTCGACAGTGGCTGGTTGCGGATCAGGTGGGCGATCGGGCGGCGGAAGCGCAGGATGAACAACCCGGTGCACAGCGCCGCAATCACATTGGCCAAGGTAGCCAGGGCGTGGGCCAGGTGAGTACCGAGGGCCACCAGCATGCGTGGATCGCTCATCGCCTCGCCAAACGCGGCGAAGCTGCCGATCAGCCACAACGGGCGAAACGCCTGGCGCCGCAGGATGTGCAGGGCACGGTGGCGGTGTGGGCCGTCCAGCAAGGAAAAGGCGATGACGCAAATGGCCGAGAAGCAGGTACCGACCACCAGTGCGTAGGCCAGCACCATGGCCAGGGATTTGCCCAGCGATGGCGGCAGCACGAAACTCAGGTACACCGTGAACACCAACGCGACCAACCATGGGCCGAGCTTGCGCAAGGCAAAGCGCACCAGGTCCCAGGTACGCGGGTGCTGTGGCAGTTCTTCGCTCAGGCCAAAGCGCAGGCGGACCCGATGGCCGACCCAGTTGAAGGCATAGGCCAGCACGCTCCACACGGCAATCACTGCAGCAAAACCGAACAGGATCGCCGGCCATTGGTGCACGGGCACCACCAGTTCCGCCAGTTCGGCCTGGGCCTGTTCGATTTCCGCGGCCCAGCGGTGGAATGGACTGGCATCGCCGCTGAACTGTTTTTCAAAGTCGTGCAGGGCACCGCCGATCAGGCCGAGCACACCCTGTTCAACGCTGGGTTGCGATTGCCGGGTGGCGTCGCGCAGCTTTTTCAGGTCGGCCAGCAGCTTGGCCCGTTGCTGATCGTTTTCGAGGTTCTTGATCACCTCGTCCAGCGATTTGCCCAGCGGCTCGGTGGCCTCTGGCTGCGCGGGCGCGCTGCCGCCCAGCAGGCCAGGCAGGCCCGCCGCTTGTGCCGGGGCAATGAAAAGCAATAGCAGCAGGAACAGGTAACGCAGGAGGGCAGGCACTGGAAAATCTACCTCAGGTCAAACGATTGACCGAGTGTAGAGGTTTATGTCGGCAGTTTCTCGAGGATCTTCCAGCAGGTGAGGCCGAAAATACCCAAGGTGCCGATCCACATCATCAGTACACCGATGTTGCGTTCGCGCATGCTGAAGCCGATGGTCAGCAGCATCAGGAACAGGAACACCGGCACGAACAGAGACAGGAACGGGGACATGGACAGCAATCCTTTTGCAGTGGGGCCATGTAACAAGCATAGCGCTTGGCAAACGAGGCGTGATTGACCTTGAGCACGTTCAGGCAGGCCCGGCCTCTTCGCGGTTATACCCGCGAAAAGGCCGGGCCTGCTTGCATCAAGGCAGCTCGCGGCTACGGTAGAACGCGGTCAGTACCTTCACCAGGTGCGCCAGGTCATGGCTGCCGCACAGCTCGCGAATGGAATGCATGGCAAATGTCGGCAAACCGATATCCACCGTGCGCACACCCAGGTGGCTGGCGGTGATCGGCCCGATGGTCGAGCCACAGCCCATGTCGCTGCGCACCACGAAGCTCTGCACCGGTACTTCCTCGGCCATGCACAAGTGGCGGAAGAACCCTGCAGTCTCGCTGTTGGTGGCGTAGCGCTGGTTGTTGTTCACTTTGATCACGGGCCCGGCGTTGAGCTTGGGGCCGTGGTTGCCGTCATGCTTGTCGGCGTAGTTGGGATGCACGCCGTGGGCGTTGTCGGCCGACACCATCAGCGAGCGCTGGAGGGTGCGCACATAGGTGTCGCCATCGGGCAGCAGGCGCTGCAGGGTCTGCTCCAGCATCGGGCCATCGGCACCGCAGGCCGAGCAACTGCCGACTTCTTCGTGGTCGTTGCACACCAGCACACAGGTTTCGTCGCTATCGGCGGCCAGCAGGGCCTGCAAACCGGCGTAGCACGACAGCAGGTTGTCCAGGCGGGCGCCGGCGATGAAGTCGCCATTCAGGCCGATTAGCGCGGCGTCCTGCGTGTCGTAGAAGCTCAGCTCGTAGTCCAGCACCACGTCGGCGATCAATTCATGCTCGCGGGCCAGTTGCTCGGTGAGCAGGGCGCGGAAGTCGATGCGCTCGTCACCAGCCACTTGGGCGAGGATGGGGGGCAGTTCGTTCTGCGGGTTGATCGCCCAGCCTTCGTTGGCGGTGCGGTTCAGGTGGATCGCCAGGTTGGGGATGATCGCGATTGGCAGCTTGAAGTCGATCAGCTGGCTTTCGACCTTGCCGTCACGGCGGTAGGTGACGCGGCCGGCCAGCGACAGGTCGCGGTCGAACCAGGGTGCCAGCAACGCGCCGCCATACACTTCCACGCCCAGTTGCAGGAAGCCCTGGCGCTGAAGCTCGGGCTGAGGCTTGACCCGCAAGCACGGGCTGTCAGTGTGGGCGCCGACCATGCGGATGCCACTGAGCAGCGGCGACTGCGTGCCCAGTTTGATGGCGATGATTGAAGAATCGTTGCGGGTGACGTAGTAGCGGCCGCCGCCCTCGGGGTCCCAACTGTCGCGCTCGTCCAAGCGCTTGTAGCCGGCCGCCTCAAGGCGCTGGACCAGGCTGGCGGTGGCGTGGAAGGGCGTGGGGGAGGCCTTGAGAAAGTCGATAAGGCCGGTATTCAGTGCATCGCGCATAGCTCACTCCAGACAGCAGTGGCGCGAGTTTAACGCAGAATGTCGACAATTGGTGTCTGCATCTTCGCGGCCAAAGCCGCTCCCACAGGTATTACACAGCCCCTGAGAGCAGCGCGGTACCTGTGGGCGCGGCTTTAGCCGCGAAGAGGCTGGTACAGGCCCTGAAAAATCAGAACGGCGCCGGGCACTCGAACTTCAACCGCTGCCCGGACACCGGGTGGGTAAAGCTCAGCATCGAGGCATGCAGACAAAGCCGCTCATGAGCTGCCAGGGCTTGCGGGTTGGCGTATAACCGATCACCCAGCAGCGGGTGCCCGATCGACAGCATGTGCACGCGCAGCTGGTGCGAACGCCCGGTAATCGGTGTCAGCTCCACCCGACAGTGATCGCCGCAGCGCTCGACGATACGCCAGAAGGTCAGGGCGTGCTTGCCCTGCTCGTGGTCCACCACATGCCGTGGTTTGGTCGGTGGGTCGTAACGCAGCGGCAGGTCGATGCTGCCGCTGTCGAGCGCCGGCTGGCCCCAGCACAGTGCGGTGTAGGCTTTTTCGGTTTCACGGTCGTGGAACTGGCGCGACAGCTCGCGGTGGCTGTCGGCATCGCGTGCCAGCAGGATGATGCCGGAGGTTTCCCAGTCCAGACGGTGCACGATCAGCGCATCGGGGTAGCCGTTTTCCTGCAGGCGGGTGATCAGGCAGTCCTTGTTGTCCTCGGCACGGCCAGGGACCGACAGTAGCAGGGTCGGTTTGTTGATCACCAGGATGGCGGCGTCTTCGAAGAGGATCTGGACATTCGACAGCGGCATTACAGGTCTCACGAAAATAGCAGTAAACGCTGGGGCCGCTTTGCGGCCCTTCGCGGGCAAGCCCGCTCCTACAAAGGATATGCATTCCCCTGTAGGAGCGGGCTTGCCCGCGAAGGGCTGCAAGGCAGCCCCAAATTGTCGACTACGCGGATCAGCGATCCGGCAGGGTGATGTTCAGCTCCAGAATCGAGCAGCTGCCCTGGTTTTCCAGCTCGATATGCACATCATCGTTGCCGATGTTCACATATTTGCGGATCACTTCCAGCAGTTCTTTCTGCAGCGCGGGCAGGTAGTCCGGCTCGCTGCGTTGGCCGCGCTCGTGCGCCACGATGATCTGTAGACGCTCTTTCGCTACCGACGCGCTGGACTGTTTCTGTCTGCCACGAAAGAAGTCAAAAAGGTTCATGGTTTATTTGCTCCCGAAAATGCGCTCGAAGAATCCCTTCTTCTGTACATCGATGAAGCGCATCGGCTTCTCTTTGCCCAGCAGGCGGTCGACCGCATCACTGTAGGCCTGGCCGGCATC
>Ga0182745_1000706_pt1 | contig 34950 bp, 25 predicted proteins | sample eDN3rd30CKraftBY_FD_128523 | JGI IMG/M metagenome (GOLD analysis project Ga0182745, IMG submission 128523) | Enriched backyard soil microbial communities from Emeryville, California, USA - eDNA 3rd pass 30_C Kraft BY (version 2) (version 2) | ecosystem: Environmental > Terrestrial > Soil >...
ACTGGGGATATAGGGGGGATTGCACAGAATCAGGTCGACAGACTCACGACGCAGGGCACTGCCGAAATCCGCCTGGTGAAAACTGACCTGGGCGTTCAGGGTGCGGGCATTGCGAGACGCCACTTTTAGGGCGGGCAGGGAGAGGTCGCATAGGGCGACCGGCGAACCCTGCGATTCCAGGTGGTAGCTGATGCCGATTGCGCCAGAACCACAGCCGATATCGACGGCCTGCCTGGCTCGCGGAACCAGACGTAGCGCGGTTTCCACAAGGTGCTCGGTCTCGGGGCGGGGAATCAGAACCGCTTCGGTAACGTGGAAATCGCGACCGTAGAATTCCTGGGTATGGGTGATGTACTGCGTGGGTTTGCCGCTGATGCGCTCGTGCAAATATCGCCCGAAGTGGATGCGTTGCACATCACTGAGCGGAGCTTCCGGGTGAGCATAGAGATGCACCTTTTCCTTGCCAATGGCATGGCAAAGGAGCACCTCTGCGGTCAACTTGGGAACACTAACGTTGGCTTCCTCAAGAAGCTTTGCGCCCTGCCGTAGCGCCGTTTTTAGAGTCAGTGGAGTCATCGGCTGCCTGCGCTTTCAGTTTCTCGGCCTGGTAATGGGTGGTGAGCGCGGAGAAAATCGGGTCCAGACGCCCTTCCATGATCAAGTCCAACTGATAGAGCGTCAGACCAATGCGGTGATCGGTCAGCCGGTTCTGCGGGAAGTTGTAGGTGCGGATCTTTTCACTGCGATCGCCTGAGCCAACCATGCTTTTGCGTTCGGCGCCGATAGCCGCCTGCTGCTTTTCCAGTTCCAGTTCATAAAGCCGCGAACGCAAAACGCGCATGGCTTTGGCGCGGTTCTTGATCTGGGACTTTTCATCCTGGCAGCTCACCACTGTGTTGGTGGGAAGGTGCGTGATGCGAATGGCCGAATAGGTCGTGTTCACCGACTGTCCGCCAGGACCAGAAGAACAGAAGGTGTCAACGCGAAGATCTTTTTCCTGGATGTCCAGTTCCACGTCTTCCGCTTCCGGCAACACGGCAACGGTGATGGCGGAAGTGTGTACGCGACCCTGTGTTTCCGTTTCCGGAACCCGCTGCACGCGATGCACGCCGCTTTCGTACTTCAGCTTGCTGTAGACCTTATCGCCGGAAATGAGCGCGATTGCTTCTTTGACGCCGCCCACGGAGGAGTCGCTCATATCCGTGACTTCCACCTTCCAGTTATGCTCTTCGGCATAACGGGAATACATGCGGAATACCTCGCCAGCAAACAGACTGGCCTCGTCGCCACCGGTTCCAGCGCGGATTTCCAGCACGACGTTCTTTTCATCGTTCGGATCTTTGGGAAGCAGCAGAACACGCAGAGCGTCCTCAGCTTCCAGAAGCTTCGGCTCCAACTCCGCGATCTCTTCGTTGGCCATCTCCCGCATGTCCGCGTCGCCTTCGGTCAGCATCAGGCGTGCCTGCTGCAGGTTCTCATTCGACTGCTTCCATTCGCGGTACTTGGAGACGACTTCTTCCAGGTCGCGTTGCTTCTTGGCGACCTTAGTGTATTCCGTCTGATCGGCGATCAGGTCCGGATCAGACATTTGGTTGGAAAGCTCCTCATACCGGGTTTCCAACTCCGCAAGTTTATCGGCGTATTGCATGTAATCAACAGATCGGGAAACGGAGGCTTAGGCGATAACGGCCTGGCCACCCTGTGCGACTTCCAATTCCATGGCGCGGTCGAGCGCGCGAATGGCAACTTCCGCCTGGTCATCCGACGGAGGTTGCGTGGTAATCCGCTGCAACCAAAGTCCGGGAGCCACCAGCAGCGCCAACAGGCTGCCCTGGTGCTTGGCGGAATAACGAATCAGCTCATAGCTCAGTCCGGCGATGATCGGCAGAGCCGCCAGTCGCAGCAGGAACTTCGCCAGGAAGCTCTGTACGGGGAACACTGTGTAGACCGCGATGGATACCAGCATCACCACAATCAGAAAGCTGGTGCCGCAACGCGGGTGAAAGGTCGAAAAGCTCTGTGCGGTCGGCACGTCCACCGGCTTGCCGCTCTCAAAGTTGAAAACCACTTTGTGCTCGGCGCCGTGGAACTGGAATACCCGACGGATGTCCGGAGTCCGCGAAATCGCGAACAGAAACGCGCAGAAGATCACCAGCCGGATCACGCCGTCCACGGCGTTGAACAGGAACTGGTTTTCGATTGCCGGAAAGGCCTTGGTCATCCACTCCGTCAGCAACAGTGGCACAAACTTGTAGAGGAAGATGAAGAACCCCAGCGAAAAGATAAGGTTGGCAGCCATCACCCACTTGGGGATTGCCCCGGAGTAATCGCCTTCCTTCACTTCCAGGGTTTCGCCCTTGGATTCCGCCTCTTTCTTCTTTTCTTCGAGCAGCGCCACATCAGCGGAGAACTTGAGCGCCTTCATGCCAAGAAACATGGCGTGTCCGAGGGTCGCGACCCCACGGATGATGGGCCAACCGTAGATCTTTCGCTGTTCGCTCAACCGGGGCAACGGATGTTCCTGGGTGACGATTTCGCCATCCGGTTTCCGTACAGCCACACAGTAACTATGAGGAGCGCGCATCATCACGCCCTCCATCACGGCCTGTCCGCCGACAAGGGTTTCCTCGCCGCTTTCCAGCACCGGCATCAACTGAATATGTGTAAAAAGACGAAAAAAAGTGCGGATCACGGCAGACCTGCTCATAGTTCAGTATACCCGCAACGAATGCAACGGGTTTCCTTCGTGCTCTGTTACAGCAGAGTCACCATATCATCTGATGCCGGAGAGCAATCTCTAGAATCAATAGATTGTCGGCGCGTATGACGGACAACGATCCGTACCCATAATCGCTGGCGGTGGTTTCTCCGTTCGATTCACAAACGGCGGTAAGGCGTCGTTTTATTCCAGAGTCCGCACGGTGAAGTTGCGGAACTCGGTGTCTCCACCGTGGTTTTGTACAAAAACGTATCCGCAGAGGGGCCGGTCTTTGGTGGCTTCGTTGCCGTCCTGGTGATAGTCCTGCACTTGGGTTCCATCGATCCATGCCTGAATGTGCGCGCTTTGGGCCAGAATGCGCACCTTGTGCCACGCGTCGGGCCGTAGCTTCACTTGTTTCGCGGGACCGAGGACGCTGTAGAGGGCGCCGGTTTGTTGGAGCGGATCCTCGGTGTCCATCCACATCAGTTGCAACTCATAGCCGGTGTGCGCGGGCGTGGGTTTAGTGTAAGTGGGAGCCCGGAAACAGATGCCGTTGTTGCAGCCCGCGGGGGCACGCACTTCCGCACGCAGTTCGAAGTTGCAGAACTCTCGTTTGTAACGGAGAAAACCGACGTTGCCAAATGAACCGTCACAGCGCAACACGCCATCTTTCAGCGAAAAGGTATTCCACTTTTCCGCAGCCGCTTTCGCTTGATGGCGGGCGTGGAACTCTTCCACCCACTGGCCGAGGTCGTTGCCGGCCAGCAAATCGACGGTATCGCTGCTTCGCAGGAGGGATGGGTTTGTTGCCAACAGAAGCGTGGAAGCGCAGGCTCCCAGCAATTGGCGACGGGACGGCATGGGGGCGTTTTGTGAGCTGGGAATACGCTGGGGCATAGAACTATCCGCGAAGGACCTCAGCCTAAAGTCTATAAAAACGAAAGGGGCGCCGTGAGCCGAAACTCACAACGCCCCTTTCGGATGCAATTGGCAACTAGCTCTTCGAACTGGCCGCAATCTGGCGCAGCACGTAGGGAAGAATGCCACCGTTGCGGTAGTATTCCACTTCCACCGGCGTATCCACGCGGATGATTGCCTGGAAGGTCTTCACGGAACCGTCGGCGCTTCTGGCGTGAACCGTTGCGCGCTTGGAACCGCTGATGCCTTCCACGACGTTCTCCACGGAGAACTCTTCCGTACCCGTCAGGCCCAGACTCTTGCGGTCATCGCCTTCCAGAAACTGCAGGGGCAGCACGCCCATGCCGACCAGGTTGGAGCGGTGGATGCGTTCGTAGCTTTCCGCGATCACCACCTTCACGCCCAATAGGTTGACGCCCTTTGCCGCCCAGTCGCGGGAAGAGCCGGAGCCGTATTCCTTGCCCGCGATGATCGCCAGCGGGGTTCCGGCAGCCTGATACTTCATCGAGGCGTCGTAGATCCACATCTGTTCGCCGGATGGCTGGAAGCGGGTGACACCTCCCTCGGTGCCTGGGGCCAGTTCGTTCCGCAGACGGATGTTGGCCAGAGTGCCGCGTACCATCACTTCGTGGTTGCCGCGACGTGCGCCGTAGGAGTTGAAGTCGCCCGGCTTCACGCCGAGGCTCATCAGGTATTCGCCAGCCGGGCTGACCTTAGCGATGTTGCCGGCAGGGGAGATGTGGTCCGTGGTTACGGAATCGCCCAGCATGGCCAGCACGCGGACACCAGAGAAATCGTTGATGGCCGTGGACGGGTCAACCATGTTCTCGAAGTAGGGCGGCTTCTTGATATAGGTAGAATTGTCATCCCACTCGTAAGCATCGCCGGTGGGAACCGGAATTCCGTTCCAGGTGGCGTCGCCTTCGAATACGTTGGCGTATTCTTTCTCGAAGGCTTCGGCGGTCACGGCGGCGGCCATGGTGTCCTGGACTTCTTTGGTGGTCGGCCAGATGTCTTTGAGGAAGATATCTTCGCCGGCGGCGTTCTTGCCGACGGGTTCGGTGGTCAGGTCGATATCGATGCGGCCCGCCAAGGCGTAAGCGACCACCAGCGGTGGTGAGGCCAGGTAGTTCGCCTTCACCTGGGGATTCACGCGGCCCTCGAAGTTGCGGTTGCCGGAAAGCACGCTTACGACGGTAAGGCCCGCGTCGGCGACGGCCTTGGATACCGGGTCCGGCAAGGGGCCGGAGTTTCCGATACAGGTGGTGCAGCCATAGCCGACCAGGTTGAACCCGATTTTGTTGAGGTACGGCGTGAGGCCAGCCTTATCCAGGTATTCGGTCACAACTTTAGAGCCTGGGGCCAAGCTGGTCTTCACGTGCGGCTGCACGCTCAAACCCTTTTCCACAGCCTTCTTCGCCACGATGCCCGCGCCGACCATCACGCTGGGGTTCGAAGTATTGGTGCAGGATGTGATGGCGGCGATCACGACGGAACCATCGGAGACTTCGGCAGGCTTTCCCGCCATGTCGATATCGACGGACTTCGCTTCCTTATCGAAGAACTGCTTGAAGTTCGCAGCCACGTGCGGCAGTTCGATGCGGTCCTGCGGACGCTTCGGGCCAGCCATGGAGGGCACAACCTCGGCGAGGTTCAGTTCCAGCGTGTCGGTGAAAATCGGGTCCGGGGTAGATGCGGTGCGGAACAGACCCTGTTCCTTGCAGTAGGCTTCCACCAACTGCACCAGTTCCGGGCTACGGTTGGTCAAGCGCAGGTAGGCGAGGGTCTCGTCGTCTACCGGGAAGAAGCCCATGGTCGCGCCGTATTCCGGAGCCATGTTGGCGATGGTGGCGCGGTCTGCCAAGCTGAGCGCACCGCAGCCTTCGCCGTAGAATTCGACGAACTTACCGACAACACCCTTCTTGCGAAGCATCTGGGTGACCGTCAGCACCAAATCAGTGGCAGTAGCGCCTTCGGGCAGGCTGCCATAGAGACGGAAACCAACAACCTGCGGCACCAGCATGGAGATGGGCTGGCCGAGCATGCAGGCTTCGGCTTCAATGCCGCCCACGCCCCAACCCATCACACCCAGGCCATTGATCATGGTGGTGTGGGAATCCGTGCCGACCAAGCTGTCAGGGTACACGGTGGCGCTTCCATTTTCGCCGTGGGTGAATACGACGTTGGCCAGGTATTCCAGGTTTACCTGGTGTACGATGCCCGTGTCGGGCGGAACCACGCGGAAGTTGTTGAATGAAGACTGGCCCCATCGCAGGAAGGCATAACGTTCGCGATTGCGTTCAAAGGTAATGAGCGCATTCTGCAGGAACGCATCGTCGGTGCCGTAGACATCCACCTGCACGGAGTGGTCGATGACAAGATCAGCGGGAAGCAGGGGATTGGCGCGGGAAGGGTCCGCGCCGAGGGCCTTTAAGGCGTCGCGCATGGCAGCCATGTCGACGATAGCGGGAACGCCGGTGAAATCCTGTAGCAGCACGCGCGAGGGCATGAAGCTGATCTCGCGAGCGTCTTTGCCTCCATCCCATGAAGCGAGGTAAGGGATATCCTCTTTGCGGACATTCAGTCCGTCTTCCTTCCGCAGCAGGTTCTCCAACAGGATCTTGATGGAAAAGGGAAGGCGGTTCACATGTCCGATGCCTGCTTTTTCCAAAGCACCCAGGTGGAAAAAGCGATAGCTAAGCGGGCCGGATTGCAGCGTCTTAGCGGCCCCAAACGAGTTGTTGCTAGATGGAATGGAAGTTGCCATGGTATGTACTTCCATTCTAAAAGATTGTGCCAAGAAGCTCTTCGGACCAGAATGGTCGGGTTGGCGGGGCTGCGGATGCTGTAGGAGGCGGCCAGTCTTGCCTGCACTCACGCACTCCAGTCAGAATTATTGTCCGTCGTTCTTGGTAGAGGCTTTCTGGCCATTTAGCTACCTGCTTTGTTCTCCTAGGAACTTCTCAGGTTGCTCCGGCATGGAGATTGGGACTGCTTCCCAAGATCTCGTGTGTTCTGGCATTGTATTTCGGAACCGGCAAATTGCCGTACACTGGATCTATGGAGAAGAACACAGCCACGGCACGGCTGGAGGCGCGGTTGTCTGCCGACGTGCATGCCTTGCTCAAACGCGCGGCCGAAATGGAAGGTCGTAGTCTCACTGACTTTGTCGTCACGGCGGCCCGTGCGGCGGCCTTGCGCACGATTGCCGAGACGGAAGTCGTTCGTCTATCCCTTGAAGATCAGGAACGCATGGCCGATGCAATCCTGAACCCACCTAAACCGGCAACGGCGTTGCGCAGGGCCTGGAAACGCCGAGAAGAACTGTTGAGCGCATCAACGGGGACATAGCCCCAAATGTCTTCCCGCTTTCGAATGGTGCGACTGGATGGCACGGTAGACAGAAGCTCTTTCTCTTGCGGCCAGTCAGTGCTTGATCTCTATTTTCGGACGCAGGCGAGTCAGGACATGCGACGGCGTCTGGCAACTTGTTTTGTCGCGATTGCGACGGAAACTGGCGATGTGGCGGGATACTACACGCTCTCGTCTGCCGGAATACCAGTGGACGAACTTCCGCCAGAGATCGCAAAGAAGCTTGGGAGGTATCCAAGCATTCCCTCAGTCCGCATCGGGCGTCTAGCGGTAGACCGTCACTATCAGGGGATTGGTTTGGGTGGATCTCTGCTTGCTGACGCTTTGGATCGAGTGCTTCGTGCGGAGCCAGCCTGCTACGCCTTGGTAGTAGATGCGAAGGATGATGCAGCCGTCGCCTTTTATCGCCATCATGGGTTTCTGAGCTTCACAAGCCAACCACGTATTCTCTTCCTGCCCGTAGCAACAGCCGCGATGAGCATGCCCAAATGAGCCGTGTTCGGCATGCCGTTATTTGCCCTAGCACGACTATCGACCGGCAGGTCGTCTGAGCCCCACCTCCATGGATTCGCGCCAATATCCCTAGAGGTCATTTTTGATGTTTTATTCCATCGCGAGCACTGTCCGGGTCATATTCCTGCTGCTTGCTCTGGGCGCTATGGAACTGCCCGCGAAATCTTCCATTCCTTCAGAAACCGCAGCGCATGCGTCGGGCTATATCCAATGGGTCTTCGATGTGACGTTTAGCCCTGCTGAGCAGGTGCGGTACAACAAGATTCTTGCCGACATGTGGCGGGGTTCGAATAAGGGCGCCATCGAAGCCGTGAAGCAGATGGCGGATATGCACCAGCGTCTTGATCAGGTAGACGCTGCAAAACGTGAGCAGCTACGCGTCACCGTGCGCAAGGAATTGCTGGCGCTGTTTGAACAAGCAGAAGACGAGGATAGCCGCTGGTTGCTTTCCGTCTATCGCGCCGCGCACTCGCAAGGCGAGGCGTCGCAGGTGGAGGTCGCTGGCGCGTCGGTTGGGTCACAATCGACACCCCCACAATCGGCGCCGCAAACAGCGGGAGCATCTACATCTTCTGTACAAACTGCCAATCAAACCAAGGCAGCAGGTAAAACCACAGGCTCCGGCGTGCTGGGGCGGTGGACCGATGGTCGCGTATCATCCATTCAGTATCAAAATGCCTACACCGGCGTAGCCGCGCCCACCAATGGAAGTTCGTTCCTTTTCGAGTTCCGTAGCGATGGCACCTATACCTTCCGAGGCTTGATCCAGACGGTGATGTACAACTGCACCACCACGATCTTCTCGAATGAGACGGGCAACTACACGCTTTCCGGAAATACCCTTTCCTTGGACCCCAAGAAGAATCCCTATAAGCTGACGAACTCGTGTGCGTCGTCCTCGAACAAAGAGTCAGACGGGAAGCTGATTCCCCAGACGTACCGAATTCAGATTGTGAACGAGACAGGGCGTCGTTATCTGGAGTTGACGGCTGAAGATGGATCGACGCAGAAGCTTGGTGAAGAAGTGTTGTAGTAGACAGACTAAAAAATACAGAAGCCTCAAAGTAAAGCGGGGCGCGTGGCATTGCCGAGCGCCCCGCTTTTGCATGTGTGCCCGGCTGAACCTACTGACGCGCGGGAATCGCTACAATCGTTTTCACGATGCCGTCATTTGATCGCCGCGGTTTCCTAAAGACAGCTGCGCTCGGCGCTATTGCGACGAAGATAGCTAAAGCGCAGCAAGCCTTCCCGAACATCATCCTGATTCTGGCCGATGATCTAGGTTGGGGCGACTTGTCTTGCAATAATCCGGCGAGTGCAATTCCCATGCCGAACGCCAATCGGCTTGCGGCGCAAGGCGTGAACTTTACCGACATGCACTCTCCCTCCGCGGTGTGCACGCCGACGCGCTATGGCCTGCTGACGGGTCGTTATTGCTGGCGAACCCGGTTGAAGAGCGGCGTGCTGTGGGGCTATGATCGCAGCCTTATTGAAGAGGGACGCATGACGGTCGCCAGTCTGTTGAAGCAGGCGGGCTATGCCACGGCAGGCGTTGGCAAATGGCATCTCGGTTTGGGCGATGCGGAGAAGGCGGACTACAGCAAGCCCTTCCATCCCGCCCCCACCGATTACGGTTTTGACTACTACTTTGGCATTCCTGCCTCTCTCGATATGGACCCCTACGTCTACATCGAGAACGACCGCGCAACCGAAGCAACGACGGCCAGCACACCGGGGAAGAATAGCCCGCGCGGCGTGTTCTATCGCCCTGGCCCGATGGCGCCCAGCTACAAACACGAAGAGGTGCTGGACGTGCTTACGTCCAAAGCCATTGGCTACATCCGGGAGCGAGCAAAGACACCACAGCAGCCGTTCTTCCTTTACTTTCCGTTGACAGGGCCGCATACTCCCTGGCTTCCCGGAGAGCCGTTCGTTGGCCGGTCAAAGGCTGGCACTTATGGGGACTTCACTGTCCAGGTGGATGACGTGCTCGGTCAAGTGATGCGTACTTTGGAAGAGACGGGGCAGGCATCGAATACCCTGGTGATCTTCACCAGCGACAATGGCGCCGATTGGAAGATTGAAGACCGCGAGCGCTATGCGCATCTGGCCAACGGCACTTGGCGGGGAGAGAAGGCCGACATATGGGAAGGCGGCCATCGCGTTCCGTTTCTGGCTCGTTGGCCTGGGCAGATTCCAGCGGGTGCGGTCCGCGGGGATATTGCCTGCCTTACGGACATGCTAGCCAGCGTGGCGGCCATTGTCGGCAAACCCCTACCGAAGGATGCCGGCGAAGATAGCTTCAACCAATTGCCCGCGCTGCTAGGGACGGCGAAAGCGCCAGTTCGGACAGATGTGGTCCACCACTCGATGGATGGCTATTTCGCGATTCGGGAAGGGGATTGGAAGCTGGCGCTGGGACTGGGGTCTGGCGGCTTTACCGCTCCGAAGTCCGTCGAGCCTGCGCCCGACGGACCTGCTGGGCAACTGTTCCATTTGAAGGATGATCCGGGCGAGCAGTACAACCTTTACCAGAAGCATCCCGAGATTGTGGACCGACTAGCCTCTCTCGTCGAGAAATATAGGAAGCAGGGATACTCGCGACCGATGTAGCATGACCGATGTAGCATGACTACAGCCCCGAGACTTCCCAGCCCTTGCGGTATTTACGGCGCAGATACTGGTTCGCCTCCGCGATGTTCTCCACACGCATCTTTTTCGCATTCCACTGCAGGGTTTGGTTCGGAAAGCGGGTAGCGACGGAACCGAGCAGGATGGTTTCGGTCAGCGGTCCTGCATAGTCGAAATGTGTGGAGGTCTTGGTTTTTCCCAATACCGCGTCCACGAACTCGTGGTAGTGATCGGGGGCTTCGACTTCCGGCAGTTTATAGTCTGCGAAGTCTGCTTCCGGGTAGAAGATGGGCATGGCGGTATGCGGTAATACCATCTGTCCTTTCGTGCCGAAGAACAGAGAGCCCTGATCCGGTAGTTCCTTCACGCCGGCCTTCTGGTGCACTTCCGCGGATGGTTTGCGTTCGCCGTCGTACCAGGTAATGGAAAGCTCTGGTCCTTCGGTGTAGGGCGTACCCGCGAAGCGATAGTGAATCAGCGCGTTCACTGCCCAGTTGTATTTGTTGGGGGCGAGGCCTTCACTACGCACGCTCAACGGAGGATTCAATTGCAGCGCGGAGTAGACCGGATCGAAGATATGGCAGCCCATGTCTCCGAAAGTTGCAGTGCCGAAATCCACGCGCTTCCGCCATTTGCCGGGATGGTAGTAGTCGGCAATGTAGGGGCGTGGTTCCGCCGTACCGAGCCACAGGTCCCAGCGCAGGGTGGATGGTATCGGATCGCTACGATCCGGGAACGGCGTGAGATCGCCTGAAGTCTTGTTGCTCCAGGTATGCACTTCCTTGACCTTGCCGATGGCTCCAGATTGAATCACCTTGACGGCAGTGATGTACTCCTTACTGGAGTGCCGCTGGATGCCCATCTGCGTGATGATGCCCTTCTTGCGAGCAAATTCCGTGAGCTTCCTTGTCTCGTAAATATCGTGGGTGAGGGGTTTTTGGACATAGACCGGCAGGCCGAGTCGCATGGATTCCATGGCTTGCGCGGCGTGCATGTGGTCTGGCGTGCCTACACAGGCGATATCGATGTTCTTGTGTTCGCGCTCCAACATCTCCCGCCAGTCCTCGTAGACCTTGGCATTGGGATAGTTCTTGTTGAGATCTCCCAGCCGTGCGGAATCCACGTCGGCGACGAATGCCATTTCCACGTTCTTGTGGATGGCGATGTCGTGCAGGGTCCAGTAGGCCATATTGCCGCCACCAAAACTCGCAAGGCGTAGCTTGCCGGAGGGTGGGGCGGATAGCAGGTTTGGAACAAAAAATGGCGCGGAGGCAGCAGTGGCAACTCCGCGCAAAAACTTCCTGCGAGACGTCGGTGTGTGGAGCATGGGGCTCTATTATAACGGGGAGTCTTGCTGGTAAACTGCGCGAGCGAGATCGCCGAGGTCCAAAGAGTTTGATCAGGATCGAAAAGGGCAGCGAGGACCAGCCGTCGGATTTGGGCTCGCCTGTGCTGTCAACTCTTTGGGATTCCGAACCTTGCGAAATGGGCCGATATTGGGATTGCTCCCGTTAAGTGAGAGCCACATAGTCTTTCTGTATGCAATTGGTTGAGATATGAACTTTAATCCCGAGCGGTGTAGAAAAGCTTCTCCAATAGCCTGCACTTGGTTACCAGTGACGGAAACTGCACTGATTATCTGCCTAAGCTCCTCGTATAAAGATTCAACCACTCGCATACGCGCAAGCTCGTCCGAAGTGAGGCCGTGCGTGAATCTATCCATTTGCCAGGTGTGTTGCTGTGTGTCGCAAGGATCATCCGTACGATCTGAAGGGCCTTCTACTATGTTCCATGGTTGCCACACCGCGCATCTGGCTAACTCGTCCATTTGGGAGACAGATAGGCTGCGATTCCGAAGATTGCTGATCCAGCCATCCGGGTTTCGAAAAGTGCTTCCACTGGCAGATAGATATCGCTTGAGTGCGACCGGAGCCTCTTGTCCTCGCGATGCCGCAACGCTGCGAATCATCAGATTCCAAACGGTGCGCAAGAGCGAATATGGGATTACGTGGTGCCACGTTGAGGACTGAATGTCGCTGGTTTTCACCCATGCTTTTGGCGGATGGGGTCGATCGCGGGAATTCGGACCAATCAGAGGGAGAAGGCGATCATCCATGTTGTCTACCATTGTTCTTAGGACCTTTCCCATCAGATGTATCTATATAGATGCCTATACGCGTTTCCATGCATTTCAGATTGCTAGTTAGCGTAGCACTCTTATCTCAGAAGATCTCCTGCCCAGCGGAATATGTAAGAGTTGCTTTTTTGAGACTACCCTAGCGCTTCGCCTTGCACTGCTTTCTTCAGCGAATCTGCCTCAATGTAGATGTGGCGGATTTCTGGATGGGCGCTTCGGATGGCGGCCTCTATGCGATCGACCGCTTGCTCGGTGGCCTTAGGGCCGAGCCCGTTCTTGAATTCCACGTTCAGGGCGAGCAGCGCGTCGTGCGGACCGAAGTACATGGTGAGGGGTCGGTCGATGGCAACGATGCAATCTTCTTTGCGGATGAGTGCCTGAATGCTGATGATTACCTCTTCGTTGGCGCCCTCGCCGATCAGCAGCGCTTTGGTCTCAATCGCGAGCATGAAGGCAACCACAGTGAGGATGACGCCGATCAAGATGGAAGCCGTTCCATCTGCCCAGGTCCACCCGAAGGTGCTTCCCAGAAAGACGCCGATCATTGCAACAAAGATGCCGGCGAGCGCGGCGCTGTCTTCGAACAGCACCGTGATAATGGTGGGGTCTTTGCTATCCTTCACCGCCTGCCAGATCCCCTTTTTCCCCCGCATCTGGTTCAGCTCTTTCAACGCCATGGTGAAGGCCACGCATTCGAATACGGCCGCGATGCCGAGCACGATGTAGTTCACCATGGGGTTGGCAATTGGTTCTGGGTGCTGCAGATGTTTGATGCCTTCGTAGATGGAAATGCCTCCACCGAGGGCAAAGATCAGGATGGCGACAACCATGCTCCAGAAATAGAGCTCTTTCCCATAACCGAAAGGGTGTCGCGCGTCTGCGGGCTGGGTGCTTTTCTTTACCCCGTACAGCAGAAGAACGCCGTTGCCGGAATCAACTGCTGAGTGAATGCCTTCAGAGAGCATGGCAGAACTGCCCGTGAATGAAGCGGCAACAAACTTTGCCACGGCAATGCCGAGATTGGCCGCAATGGCGGCATAAATGAAGCCCTTAGATCCGCTTGCCATATATCTTGCCCGTGTAGACTCTATTCCCTTGAAACGATCTATTGATTCGTGTCGCCCGCGCCGTGTTTCAGTGTGGTCTCAGGTTAAAATTTCCGCCCCCAGACCTTTTGGATATGCCGATGATGGAGAGTAGCATAGGCGGCAGAGACGGCGCAGGAGCAGCGAACTGCCCATGGTTGCTTTGTTGCAAAGACGCTCCGGAAGGGAATGCGAAGAAACCCGCGATGTCCGATCAAATGAGATATTCCGGCGAAGTCTGGTCGCTTCCCGCGCTTGCAACGAGAGGCAATGCCATCGTGGACACGCAGAGCGGCGAGCCTTTGCTGCTGCACGGCATCAATCTTTCGGGCCTGGAATACAGCGAGCCTGGCGACACTGGCTTTCCGGCTGCTGCGCGTTTTACCAGGGATGAAATCTGGCATCTGGTGCGCGACCTGGGTTGCAATGTGTTGCGCATTCCATTCAACCAGGACTGGGCACTGCGTGGGCGCGGGGTGTGGTCGGCCGAGTCTTACCTGGAGATGTTAGACCTACTGGTCAACTGGGTTGGGGAAGCTGGGGCCTACGCGTTATTGGATCTGCAATGGCTGGATGCGGACACAGAACGCGGCGGCCACCGGCAGTTTGTGGCGCCCTTACCCAACGCGGAATCCAATGTTTTGTGGCGCTTGCTGGCGGAACGCTATCGCGGCTGTGCCTGGGTGCTCTATGACCTATTCAACGAGCCGCATGACCGGCTGCCTGGTGATCCGGTGTTGTTGCGAGACCCCGACAACCACCTGTATCTCTGGCCGTGGCGTCGCCGTGTTTCGCCGGGTGTTTGGAAACCCTGGGCGATCAGGTTGATCGATGCCATCCGGGATATCCACCCCGACTCACTGATTTTTGTCGGCGGAACCAACTGGGCCTACGATCTGCGGAATATGCTGATTGAAAGGTCGAACATTGTATATTCCACCCACGTATACCCAGACAAGCGTCCTGATTGGAGGCGCGCTTTCGGGGATTTTTCGCAAGACCATGCTGTCTTCGTCGGGGAGTTGGGCGGCATAGAGAAGGATCTGTCCTGGGGCAGGGAACTGCTGCAGTATCTGGCGGAGTTGCGGGTGGGATGGTGCGCTTGGAGTTGGCGCGATGCACCGCATCTCCAAGTTGCGGGTGTCCCGACGCCCTTTGGCGCTCTTGTTCTTCAGTCCCTCCATCAGCAGTCGCTGGCTCGTCGTTTGCCGTGGAAGGCACCGGAGCCCAGCGACAGGTCTGCGATTGCGGACGATAGGAAAGCGTGAACGCCGCGCTCGCGTTCCCCATCCCCACTCTTACTTGAGCCGGATTACTGGGAGTTTCATATGGATAGGCGTTCCTTTGCCTTGGGCATGATCTTGACGACGTTTTTTCTAGGCGCTTGCACGGTAAACGATCCAAAGTTGCCGTTGCCTGCGGAGATTGATGCGGAAGCTCGCAGGCTGATGGCTTCGGAAGACGTGAAGGGGATGGCGATCGCCGTGATTCGCAATGGTCGGGTAGAACATGTGGCGGCCTACGGACATCGCAATATCGAAAAGAACCTGCCGCTTACTGTGGATACCATCATGTACGGAGCTTCGTTGACGAAGGCTGCGGTGGGCTACGTCGCGCTGATGCTGGCGCAGGACGGCAAGCTCAATTTGGATGCGTCGGTCGAGGCACTGTTGCCGAAACCGTTGCCTGACTATGAGGGCTACGCTGACCTGAAAGACGATGACCGGTGGAAGTTGCTGACGCCGCGCATCCTGTTGAATCACACCACTGGCTTTGCCAATTTTCGTTGGCTGGAGCCGGATGAGCGACTACGCTTTCACCACAAGCCTGGAACGCGCTATGGGTACTCCGGCGAAGGCATAAACATTTTGCAGATGGTGATTGAGCAGGGTTTGGGATTGGAACTAGGTTCCTTGATGCAGGACAGGCTCTTCCAGCCGCTGGGCATGACCCGCACCAGCATGATGTGGCGGCCCGACTTTGCGGAGAACCTCGCCGACGGCTACACCATTGACGGAAGTTTTGAACCCCACGACGAGCGTAGCCGCCCTAAAGCTGCCGGATCCATGGATACCACCATTGCCGATCAGGCGAGGCTGTGGGCGGCGCTCGTTCGTGGCGATCTGCTGAACAAAGAGAGGCGTGCGGAGTTCTCGCGGAACCAGTTTTCGATTGAGTCCGCGCATCAATTCCCCACGCTGGAGCCTGCCACGGATCCGCGCAACGAACAGATCCGTCTGGGCGCGGGAGTTGGGGTTGTCGTCTTTCAAGATCGCAGCGGACCCGCCTTTTTCAAGGGAGGTCACAATGATTCCACGGCGAACATGGTGGTCTGCCAGGAATCGAAGAGAGATTGCATCGTGCTGCTGTCAAACAGCGTCCGTGCCGAGTTGATCTATCCCGAACTGATTCGCTTTGTTCTGGGTGAGAATGATATGCCGTGGCGCTGGGAATATAACTACCCGGATAGCCCCCAAAAGAACTAATGCCGGGGTGTGGGACGGATCTATTGCGTATGGCTGGAAACAGCAAGAGCCTGACGAATCCCGTCAGGCTCTTGCTGTTTTCGAAGATGCGCTACTCTTCGTCTTTCTTGATCTCCATGCGGACAAGCGATGGCATGCGGATGACGGGAATCAATCCGCCATCCTTGTGCACGGGTGGTGGCGCCTTCATGTGCACGGCCATCTGGCTGTTCAAGGTCTCCACAAACTCCTGCATCTGGCGCTGCATCAAATCCATCTTTTCGCGCATGTTCAGGATGATTTCGACACCCGCCAGATTCACACCAAACTCGCGGGTCAGTTGCAGGATTACCTCCAACCGCTCCAGATCTTCATCGGTATACAGACGCGTATTGCCGTCACTGCGAGAGGGCGTTAGCAGCCCCTCGCGTTCGTAGAGGCGCAAGGTTTGCGGATGGATGCCGAACTGTTCCGACACGGACGAAATCATGTATGCGGCTTTGTTCTTTTTCCTGGCCATTGCGTCCTCTGTCTATTGATCGGTTACCCTTCATCTGCTACCGGAATTCCCCATTCCGCTGGTGCTTTCCACATAGGCCACCGGTTCGCATGAACATGCCTAGCCCGTCGCCCACGCCAAGGGTTTGTCAAATCTTGGGCCACAGTTCTTCGCGAAGGTCTCGGGAATCCGCTTCGCCTAGTTTACGCAACAAGTCGCGAACCTGCTCATCACGCACGTCCGGAGCACGCAGATCCACCTCCACAATCTGGTCGCCACGCTTGCCGGTCTTCGTATTCAGTACGCCTTTTTCACGCATGCGCAGTTTCTGGCCATTCTGGGTGCCGGGCGGAATACGCAGCGTCGCCTTCCCGTCGATAGTGGGCACGTCGACACGAGCGCCGAGTCCGGCTTCGCTGATGCTTACCGGTAGTTTGACGTGAATGTCATCGCCTTCCCACTGGAACACTGGGTGTGGACGAACACGGGTGGTGATATAGAGGTCACCCGCGGTTCCACCTCCCGTGCCGGCGTTGCCTTTTCCGGCGATGCGCAGGCGACTGCCGCTACGGGCTCCTTGGGGAATGCGCACTTCCACGGAATCTTGCCGTACGGTGCGGCCTTCGCCGCGGCATGTTGGGCAAACCGTCTTCAGCCGACCAGTGCCATTGCAGCGCGGGCAGGCAACACGAAAGCGCATCGCGCCCGCAGCCTGTTCCATGGTGCCGCTGCCGTGGCATTGTGGGCAGATGGTTTCTGAGCCGCCAGCGGCTCCACTGCCGCCGCAACTGGCGCACTGGTCGTGGCGATTGATGGACAATCGCACCTGCGTACCGCGGATCGCCTGCCAAAAGTCGATATCCAGGGCATATTCCAAATCGGAACCAGCCTGAGGCGGCGCGGCCTGTTGGCCACGGCCTTCGCCCGATTGCCCACGGAAGAACTGTTCAAACAGGTCGCGGAATCCGCCCCCGCCAGCGCCTCCGCCAAACCCTCCGGCTCCAGCACCCGTGCGAGCGCCGCCAGCCGTTTTGGCAAAGTCTCCAAAATCAAAACCGTTAAAATCCATGCCCGGCTGGGGCCGGAATCCGCCACCTGCTCCGCCCGGGGGGATGTTGTCTGAATAGAAACCGTACTGATCGTAAACTTCCCGCTTTTTCGGGTCGTTCAGAACGTTGTAGGCTTCCTGCAGCTTCTTAAAGCGGTCTTCGGCCACCTTGTCGCCCGGGTTCAGATCGGGGTGGAACTTGCGCGCGAGCTTCTTATAGGCCTTGCGGATGTCTTCCGCACTGGCCTGTCGCCCAACGCCCAGAGTTTCGTAGTAGTTTTCGGTGGCCATGGATGTTTCCTAGGTTGGCGCACTGGAAGCGCCTAGCTCAAGAGCTCCCACGAAGGAGTTCTGGCAGCAACGCTTCCAGTGCACCGTGATTGCCGATCCGTTGACCTTACGGGACAGATCGCTTACTTGGTTTTGTCGTCGACGTCGACAAACTCGGCATCAACAACGTCGTCATCCGGCTTGGCGGATGCGCCCGCTGCATTCGGGCCAGCGCCACCCGGAGCGGCGCCGCCTGCGTCCGCGCCCGGTGCTCCCGCCTGGGAGTACATGGCTTCGGCGAGTTTATGGCTGCTCTGGGTCAGTTTGTCGTTCGCTGCCCGGATCTTGTCGAGCTCCGTGCCCTTAACCGCTTCCTTGGCTTCCGCAATGGCGCTTTCCACATTGGTGGCGTCCGCGTCGGAGATCTTCGAGCGGTGTTCGCTCAGCATCTTTTCCACGTTGTAGATCAACGAGTCGAGCTGGTTCCGCGCTTCGATCTGCTCCTTACGCTGCCGGTCATCGCCGGAATGCGACTCGGCGTCCTTCGCCATCTTCTCCACTTCTTCCTTGCTGAGGCCGGAAGAGGAGGTGATGGTGATCTTCTGTTCGTTGTTGGTGGCGCGGTCTTTGGCGCTTACGTTCAGAATGCCGTTAGCGTCGATGTCAAAGGTGACTTCGACCTGCGGCACGCCGCGCGGAGCGGGAGGAATGCCCACCAACTGGAACACACCCAGAAGCCGGTTGTCGGCGGCCATGGCGCGTTCGCCCTGGAAGACCTTGATTTCCACGCTCGTCTGGCTATCCGAAGCCGTCGAGAATACTTCGCTCTTGCGGCTGGGGATGGTGGTGTTGCGCTCGATCAGCCGCGTGAACACGCCGCCCAGAGTTTCGATACCCAGGGAAAGCGGGGTCACGTCCAGAAGCAGAACGTCCTTCACTTCACCAGCCAGCACGCCACCCTGCACGGCGGCGCCGACAGCGACCACTTCGTCCGGGTTCACGGTGCGATTCGGCTCGCGTCCGAAGAGTTCTCTTACCGCGGCCTGCACTTTCGGAATACGGGTGCTGCCACCCACCAACACCACTTCATGGATGTCGCTGGGGCTCAAGCCTGCGTCGGTCAGTGCCTGTTTGCAGGGCTCAAGCGAACGCTTCACCAAAGGATCAATCATCTGCTCAAAGCGAGCGCGGGTCAGCTTCTGCAGCAAGTGCTTCGGGCCGGTCTGGTTCGCTGTGATGAAGGGCAGGTTGATTTCGGTTTCCATGGTGGTGGAAAGCTCGATCTTTGCCTTTTCCGCAGCTTCTTTCAGACGCTGCAGCGCCATCTGGTCACCCGAAAGGTCGATGCCCTCGGCCTGCTTGAACTCCGTGATCAGCCAATCGATGATCAACTGGTCGATGTTGTCGCCACCCAAGTGCGTATCGCCATTGGTGGATTTCACCTCGACGATGCCATCGCCCACTTCCAGAATGGAAATGTCGAAGGTGCCGCCGCCAAAATCGTATACCGCGATGACTTCATTGGTCTTTTTGTCGAGACCATAAGCCAGTGCAGCAGCCGTAGGCTCGTTGATGATGCGCATCACTTCAAGCCCGGCGATCTGGCCAGCGTCTTTGGTGGCTTGGCGCTGTTCGTCGTTGAAGTAAGCGGGCACCGTGATGACAGCCTTCGAGACCTTTTCTCCCAAGTAGGCTTCGGCGGCTTCCTTCAGCTTGGTGAGGATCATCGCCGAGATCTCGGGCGGCGCGTACTTCTTGTCGACGATGGTGACGCGGGCATCGCCCTTGTCGCCCTTGGTGACGGCGTACGGAACGCGCTTGGATTCTTCGGTTACCTCGTCATAGCGCCGCCCCATGAACCGCTTGATGGAGTAAATGGTGTTTTCCGGGTTGGTCACCGACTGGCGCTTGGCCACTTGGCCCACCAGACGTTCATTGCTCTTCGTGAACGCCACCACGGACGGTGTGGTCCGGGCGCCTTCCTGGTTGGGCACCACGACAGGGGTTCCCCCCTCCATCACCGCGACCACGGAGTTTGTGGTACCCAGGTCAATTCCAATAATCTTGCTCATGGTTCCTCGTCTTTCCCTCGCAGGGTACGTTTCCTTCGCTGGCTGAAGTCTCCCGTTGTCTGCGGTGTGGGTCTTCGGCCAAGAGCCGGAGCGCCGCAGGGCATCGGTCTCCAGGACCGAGTCTTAGCCTATAGACAGTATCAAATATGAGTGCGTTTCTGTCAAGGTGAGGTTTGAGTGCAGAATTATCCATTTTCTGCCTTACGAGCCCCTCTTTGGGTCGCGCGGACCGCGTTTCGAGAAGACTGACGGGAGGGAATTGGGATGTACAGGCCGGACAATGATGGATGGCTCCGCTATTCTTCCTGCCGGATCGCGGCGTTGCAGTCGCGGGATGCTTGACGGAGAATCGGGACATGCCTTTGCCAACGCCGGAATCTGTCTCTCGTCGTACTGTTTTGGGAACCGCGCTTCTGCCTGCCCTGGCCGCCGCGCAACGGCGCTCCACCGAGGAATTGCCAGCAAACTGGCCCCGCTTCGACAAAAAAATCCGTGTCGGCATGGTGGGTTTAGAGGGGCATCCGAGCTTGGTCTATGACGTCGTGGCTAAACACCCGGAGTTGGAGTTGGTGGCGATCGCCAAAGATACGGTGCCCGTCGAGGGGATTCGCCGCCGGGAAAAATTCCGTGACACGAAAGTCTATGGCAGCTACCAGGAAATGTTCGCGAAAGAGAAATTTGATGTCGTTGGCGTTTGCAACACCAACGGCCATCGCGCCGAAGCCATTCTGGCGGCGCTCGACCGCGGCTGGCATGTGGCGGCAGAAAAACCTGTGGCGCTCAGCACGGAAGACCTGGATGCTGTTCGTAAACGTGTCGCCAGCACCAAGCTGGGCTTCACCTCGTTGCTGCCGATGCGCTACACGCCGGAGCTTTACACCATGGGCATGATGATTCATGAGGGCGCAGTCGGCGACGTATTGATGATGAACGGTCAGAAATCGTATCAACTCGGGGAGCGTGCGGCTTGGTATAAGGACGCCAAGCTTTATGGCAGCACAATGCTCTGGATCGGGGTGCATCAACTCGATCTGATGCACTGGATCAGCAGCCAGCGATTTACCTCGGTGTATAGCTATGAAAAGAATGTGGAGGCCCCGGACTACGGAGATATGGAAAACGTGACCGGCGCGGTGCTGCATTTGGCCAACGGTGGAGTGGCCACCCTCCACATGGATTACCTACGCCCGAAAGAGGCTGGTTCTCACGGGGATGATCGTCTACGCGTCGCCGGAACGAAAGGCATTCTGGAATACCGCATTGCGGACGGCCTTAGCTGGCTGAAGGATGGGTCGTCCGAAATGCTGAGACCGGAACTGCGGCGGCCACAACTACCACTTTTTTTGGAGTTTCTGAACTCCGTTTATCAAAATGGAACGATGCTAATTCGTCAGGATGAGATCTTTCACGTGGTGTCGACGCTCATCGCCGCACGTAAATCTGCTGTTTCTGGATCGTCCGTGACGGTCTCTCAGGGCTAAAAAGAGTTTTATTATATTTCCATATAAGTTAAAATTTACTAATTAAACCGTCGATGTCGTATTGTCGCTAAAGCTAACAGGGCTATGCGTGGATAATGGACTCTGAAATTCTCAGATGTTTCAGGACTGTGTTTATCTAAATGCCCCATTTTCAAACACTTGTTTCATGCTGGAAATAGCACGTTTCATCGGGGTATGTACTATTGAGGATTGTTCATTTTTTGGATCGTTGACATGTCAACAGTACCGGTATGTAACATATGTATCCATCTAGTAAATCTGGAATTAACCCTGTTATTCTCATCGGCATAGGGTAATTGCATTAGAGTCCCTAGGGAACGATAGCCCCCTCGTTCATCCGGCAGCCCTGCCTCTGCGCTGTCGAGTCGGTACTATTCTCCTGGTCTCGGAGAATCTCTCTTAGTCACCCCTGATCTACGTAAAAACAATGACCTAGGGAGAAGTGTATCGACGAACGACGTGTAGGTTCTTTTCTGACTTCCGCTCATCATACGCATGGGAGCTCTTCATCTAGATTGAGAGCTGCAACTGCGGTACCTGACGACAATATGCCATATCGTCAGCCGTCTGCCGGAGCGTCGAGAACCGCACAACCACTGCGGGAGAGTTCCCAACATGCAATCACAGCACACGGGCACCGTGACGAGTGTCGATAGCAGCCCCAACTGGCGAGGGCGGGATTCCAGCGAGGCGCGTTGGAAAGACTCCGATACGGCCATGCCAGACCCAGAGGTTTTACGAGCGATCGTGGAGCGAATTCAACGCAACGACGAGAAGGCAAAGTATCAGCTCTACCAGATGTTTAACCGCGGTATCCGGTTTCAGTTGGTTCGCCAGTTGGGCCCGGTTGATGTGGAAGACAAAGTTCATGACACGTTCTTGATTGTGTTGCAAGCCATTATGAGGAATGACCTGCGGAATCCGGAACGCCTTCTTGGGTACATCCGCACCGTGGTGCGACGGCAGATAGCAGGGTATATCGAACGGGCGATGGAGCGCAGACGGGAATGTCCCGAAGACTATGACACGGTAGTCCGGGCCCCGGAGCACACTCCCGAGATGAACTATATCCGGCGCGAAGAAAAGCGTCTGATGCGCCAGACCTTGAGTGAACTGAACCCTAAGGATAGGGAGATTCTGATTCGTTTCTATCTGGATGAAATGTCGCAGGAACTAATCTGTGAGGAAATGGGTCTCACTTCCACGCAGTTCCGCTTATTGAAATCCAGGGCGAAGGCGCGCTTTAGCGAATTGGGGAAGCGGCAACTGCGACCGAAATTGATTTCTAGGATCAGAGCCGTGGCCGTTTAGGATGATTGCTGTCGGCTGCGGCAGGCCGGGCGGAGGGCCTGCCCTCCCGTCTGGACACCCATTCCGTACATGAGAGAAAGGTAGGGTAAGGAGAGTAAACACTGGGTCGGGGTGGTTGGCATCAATTGACGCACTGGCGTATCGGCGCTTAGACTTGAAGGTTGGGCTACTGGGCTCCCATTCCCGCCCTATTGTGTCACTCACTCCGGCCGCACGAACCAGGCGTCAGGAGCCCCAGGCGCTACAGTGCTGGTGTCGGCCGATGTCATGGCCCCACGTGCGAATAGGCCCCAGCTGTACAGAATCAGGAGGACCCCCTGCCAATGGCCGCAGATCGCCACATTTTTACTTCAGAATCAGTCTCTGAAGGACACCCCGATAAGCTGGCTGATCAGCTTTCGGATGCTGTCCTGGACGCCGCGCTAGCGGACGATCCTACCTCGCGGGTTGCCTGCGAAGTTCTGGTCACCACCGGCCTTGTGCTGGTGGCCGGCGAAATCACCACCAATAGCTACGTGGACGTGCCTAGCCTGGCCCGCCAGGTAATTTTGGATGTCGGCTATAACGATGCCCTGATGGGTTTCGATGGAAAGACCTGTGGCGTGCTAAACGCTATTCAGGCGCAATCCCCCGATATCGCGATGGGTGTAGATACCGGCGGCGCTGGTGACCAGGGCTTGATGTTCGGCTTTGCCTGCAACGAGACCGAAGAACTGATGCCTCTCCCGATCATGCTGTCGCACCGTCTGGTTCGCAAGAACACCGACGTGCGTAAGCAGGGTTTGCTCTCCTTCCTCCGTCCTGATTCCAAGAGCCAGGTCAGCGTGGAATACATTGATGGCAAGCCGGTTCGTATTGATGCCGTGGTCATTTCCACGCAGCACGACGACGCCATCTCCACCGAAGATCTGCGCGAAGCCGTGAAGCGCGAAATCATCGACACGGTGATTCCCGCCGATATGGTGGATGCGAACACCAAGTTCCACATCAATCCCACGGGTCGCTTTGTCATCGGTGGCCCCCACGGCGATACCGGCCTGACCGGCCGCAAGATCATCGTCGATACCTACGGTGGTATGGGCCGTCACGGCGGCGGCGCTTTCTCGGGCAAGGATCCGACAAAGGTGGACCGCTCGGCTTGCTACATGGCTCGTCACGTGGCGAAGAATATTGTGGCTTCGGGCTTGGCGACCAAGGCGGAAGTGCAGTTGGCCTACGCAATCGGCGTGGCCGATCCCGTTTCCGTCATGGTGGATAGCTTTGGCACCGGTGAAGTCTCTGATTCCCGTTTGGCCGAACTGGTGCGCGAGATCTTCCCGCTCACTCCGCGTGGCATCATCGAGTACCTGAACCTGCGCCGTCCGGTGTTCCGCCAGACTGCGGCTTACGGTCACTTTGGCCGTAACGAAGAAGGGTTCACTTGGGAATCCACGCATCGCGCCGCCGAGCTCCGTTCCGCCGCCTCTTCGACGGCGAACGCTTAGTTCGATACATATCCGAGGGTGGTCTTCGGGCCCCCTCGGATTCTCTTGCTGCCTAGGCGGCACAGTTCAGAATTTCCATACAGTTTCGACACATAGAGGAGACCGCGTTGTCGGGCGATTGTAAGCGTACACTTGAAATCACGATTCCCTTCGAGGAAGTGGAGGAAGTGCGTCAGCGCGTGTTGACCAACCTCGCGTCGAAGGCATCTTTGCCGGGTTTCCGCCCGGGTAAGGTCCCGAAGGGTGTCATTCGTTCCCAATTTGCCGAACAGGTAAAGCAGGAAACCCTGGATCAGGTTCTCAGCCGCGCCTTCAATAAAAAGGCGACGGAACTGGAGCTTGACGTTGTTAGCACCCCCAATGTGAAAGACCTGACCTTCGAGGAAGGCCAACCCGTGGTCTTCACGGCTGAATTCGAAGTGCGTCCGGTCTTCGAACTGCAGGATTACGTCGGCATGGAAGTCCCTTATGCCGAGCCGGTGGTTACCGACGAAGACGTTGATTCCCGGATCGAATCCATGCGCGAACGGCGTGCGGAATTGGTGAACGTGGATCCGCGTCCGGTAGAAAAGGGCGACTTTGCGGTTATCTCGCTGAAGAGCCTGAGCCCTGTTGGCACCGAAGAGCCCATCTCTCAGGACGAGATGAACCTTGAAGTCGGTGGGGAATACACCCTGCCCGAGTTCACGGAAAACGTTCTCGGCATGCAGCAGGATGAAACGCGCGAGTTTGACGTGGTTTACCCGGAAGACTATTCCGGCACCAACCTGGCTGGCCGCACGGTTCGGTTCTCCATTACCCTGAAGGGCATTCGTAAGCGCGAGTTTCCTGAGTTGAACGATGAGTTCGCGCAGGATATGGGCGACTACAAGACCTTCGACGAGTTCCGCGAAGCCGTTCGTGGTTCCCTTCTCGCTGAGCGTGAGTTTGTTGCCCGCGATAATGCGAAGGCTGCCATTGGCGAAAAGCTGGGTGAGTCCTACGACTTCCCTGTGCCCGATGCCTTTGTCGACCAGCAGGTGGAAACCATGCTGCGGCGGCAGATTCGCCAACTGGCCGACCAAGGCGCTGACGTGGCAAACCTCCAGATCGACTGGAAGAAGGCCATGGAAGAGCAGAGGGAACCCGCGACCAACATCGTCCGCGCCAGTCTGGTTCTTGACCGCATCGCAACCGCTGAGTCTGTCGAAGTAAGCCAGGCGGAAGTGGAAGCGGAAGTCGAGCGTGCGGCGAAGCGGGAGCGGATTTCCTTGGCGTCGGTTCGCGAGCGTCTGGAAAAAGATGGCGGCTTGGTACGCATCGCCCAGCAGATGCGGTCCGAAAAGACCCTGAATCTGTTGTTCGAAAAGGGCACGAAAGTCGTGCCGCCGGAGCCTCCGGCCGTGTCTGAACCGGAGCCTGCAGCGGAAGCTTCTTCGGAAGCTTAGGTCCACACGATTGGCTGGCGAATTGTATTCGACGGCACAAATGCTCGCAAAACGAGTAGACTGAGAAGTATAAGGTTGGCCACAGCTCAAGATATCTTGGGCTGTGGCCAAGTTCCATTGTTGATTCTCGGCCGGTTTGCCTTCTCGAACGCGGCAAGCTTGACGATGAGCTACTATAGCGGCCACTGTCATACTGGCCTCGGCGTTCGGGCATCCTGCGGAGACGGTTCGTGTATTGTTTGTCATTTGGGAACCTTCGATGACGGGCCAGCCTTGGGTGACCAGCCGGAGTATCGGGCAAGACTTCCATTTGCCCACCATTCCAGAAAGTATCCCTTTGTTTGGAGTGTCCCTGTGGGAGGGCTGCGGCCAGCGATTGTGCGGGTAGCGGTTAGGCGCCCACGAACTCGCAGGTCATTGCGAGTTCGTGGGTGCCCTGATCCTGGCTGTTCCGTAGCGGCGCCCGTTAACGCCATCAAGTGAGATAGCATCACTGCATGCAGAGGGTTGTCACGAAAAGATCATTCAGCACGGCTGGAGAAGGTGAAGCTTGAAACGGACGGGACCGATGGAAACATTGCGCTGCTCTTTTTGCGGCAAAACCCAGGACCAGGTTGGTAAGCTCATCTCCTCGCCTAGCGACTATCCTCGCGCTTATATCTGCGATGAGTGCGTAGGCGTTTGCAACTCCATTTTGGAAGACGATCAGGGCGATGCGCCCCAGGTCTCCATGGGGAAGCTCCCGAAACCGCTCGAAATTAAGGAATATCTCGATCAGTACGTCATTGGGCAACACGCCACAAAGAAGAAACTGGCGGTAGCGGTCTATAACCACTACAAGCGGGTGCAACTGAACCGTCAGCGTTCCAACGACGTCGAGATCGCCAAGTCCAATATCGTGCTTGTCGGCCCCACGGGAACCGGCAAGACCATGTTGGCCCAGACCCTGGCGCGGATTCTGGACGTTCCCTTCGCCATTGTCGACGCCACCACGTTGACCGAGGCGGGCTACGTCGGGGAAGACGTCGAAAACATCATTCTGCGCCTGTTGCAGAACGCTGATTGGGATGTGCAGCGCTGTCAGCAGGGCATCATTTACATCGACGAAATCGATAAGATCAGCAAGAAGGACGAGAACCCGTCCATCACGCGCGATGTGTCGGGTGAGGGCGTGCAGCAGGCCCTTCTGAAGATTCTGGAAGGCACTATTGCCAACGTTCCGCCGCAGGGCGGGCGTAAGCATCCGCACCAGGAATTCACTCCGGTGGATACGACGAACATCCTGTTTATCTGTGGTGGGGCCTTCGTCGGCTTGGAAAAGATCATTAGCCAGCGCTTGGGACAGAAGACCATTGGCTTCGTGGATTCCGCGGAAAATGCGGGCCGCCCGGCTGGCGCTTCGCTGCGGGACACCCGTTTGCTAGCAGAGATGCAGCCGCAAGATCTGGTGCGCTACGGATTTATTCCGGAACTGATTGGCCGTCTGCCGGTTTCCGCCGTTCTTGACGATTTGGACAAGGCCGCCCTGGTTCAAATCTTGACGAAACCCAAAAACGCTTTGATGCGCCAATATCAGAAGTTGTTCGAGTTCGAAAACGTAAAGTTGAAGTTCAGCGAAGATGCCATTGACGCCATTGCGCAGATGGCTCTTGAGCGGAAACTGGGCGCGCGCGGTCTCCGCATGATTCTGGAAGACCTGATGCTGGACTTGATGTATTACGTACCTTCGTACAAGAAAATCAAGGAATTCGTCGTCACCAAGGAAATGGTGCTTTCCCGCAACATTAACCTGGGCCTTCTGGAAAAGGCCGGATAGCGATACAATCAAGAAAAGCACCCAGCTGTTCTCCCCGCGTATCTCGGCTGCTTCTTTCGGATGTTTCCGAATCTAGCGCCCACTCCTGTTCGTCTTTGGAATTAGCATGGCAGCACCAAAAGAAAAACCCGATACTCGACGGCCTCAGGAAAAACCCGACACGCGTCGGCTTCCGATGATGCCGGTGCGGGATGTCGTCATATTTCCCTACATGATGACGCCCTTTGTGGTCGGCCGGGAGTCCAGCGTACGTGCCCTTGAAGATGCGCTTGGCGGAGACAAGAAACTTTTCCTGGCGACCCAGCACGACGCCTCTGTAGACGAACCAAACCCGGAAGAAATCTACAAAGTAGGCACGGTAGTCAGTATTGTTCAAAGCCTGAAGCTTCCCGACGGCAACATCAAAGTTCTGGTGGAAGGCATGGAGCGGGCGCGCATTGTCAGCGTGTCCGACGAAGACGGTTACTTCCGCGCTGTGGTGCGGACTGGCCCCAGCCGCATTGAAGCTGGTCCGGTAGTCACTTCTCTCGTCAGTCGCGTTACTGGTCTGTTTGAGCAGTACATCAAACTCAGCCAGAACCTCAACTACGAGTCCATGGTCGCCGCTATTCGTTCGGATGAGCCGGCGAAGCTGGCCGACACCATTGGCGCGAATTTGCAACTCACCATCGAAGAGAAGCAGGAACTGCTGGAAATCTTCGATCCGGTCGACCGTCTGAACCGCGTTGCCGAAATGCTGGATATCGAGATCGAGAAGTTTAACGTCGATCGCGCTATCCAGGGTCGTGTGAAGCGTCAGATGGAAAAGGCGCAGAAAGAGTATTACCTCAACGAGAAGATCAAGGCGATTCAGAAAGAACTGGGTCGCGGCGAGAAGAACGAAATTGATGAACTCCGCAACAAAATTGAAGCTGCGGGGATGACCAAGGACGCTCGCGATAAAGCGCTCGCTGAGTTGAAGCGGCTGGAAAACATGCCGCCCATGTCCGCCGAATCCACAGTGTCCCGGAATTACCTGGACTGGATGCTCTCGGTGCCGTGGAAGAAAAAGGCCAAAGAGATTCAGGACCTGAATCACGCCCAGTCTGTGCTGGAGCAAGATCACTACGGTCTGGAAAAGATCAAGGAACGCATCCTGGAGTTTCTGGCGGTGCGCCACTTGGTCAAGAAACCGAAAGGTTCCATCCTGTGCTTTGTCGGACCTCCAGGTGTAGGGAAAACCTCGCTGGGTATGTCCATTGCCAAGGCTACCGGTCGTCCTTTCGTGCGCCTGTCCCTGGGCGGCGTGCGCGATGAAGCCGAAATTCGCGGCCACCGACGTACCTATATCGGTGCGCTCCCCGGCCAAGTGTTGCAGATGATGAAGAAGGCTGGAACGGTAAACCCGGTCTTCATGCTGGATGAAATCGACAAAATGTCGATGGATTTCCGTGGCGACCCATCTGCCGCGCTGCTCGAGGTCTTGGACCCTGAGCAGAATACGGCCTTCATCGACCACTACCTGGATGTGGAATACGACTTGAGTGGTGTGTTCTTTATTGCCACCGCGAACGTGTTACATACCATTCCGCCTGCCTTGCAGGATCGTATGGAAGTCATCCGCCTTTCCGGCTATACCGAGTTGGAAAAAAAGGAAATCGCCAAGCGTTTTCTGGTTCCAAAACAAATGGAGCAGAGCGGCCTGGACGACGAGCAGATCCAGTTCAAGGATGACGGCGTCAACACGCTGATTCGTGACTACACGCGCGAAGCCGGTGTGCGTAATCTTGAGCGCGAAGTCGGCAATGTCTGCCGCAAAGTGGCGCGCGACGTGGTTACCCAAGCCGTGGCAGCTGCCAGCGAAGGCAAAGCCGTGCCAGATAAGAAGGTCGCCGAAAAGAAGACCAGCCGCTCCAAGAAAGCGGAGCCCAAGGGTGTGCAGGTGACCTCAGCACAGGTCACGAAGCTGCTCGGCCCCGCGAAGTATCGCGATCTGATGGCGGAACGGGTTAACGAAGTGGGCGCAACCACCGGTTTGGCCTGGACCGAAGTGGGCGGGCAGATTTTGACCACGGAAGCCACCGTTATGGATGGCCGGGGCAAACTGACCACCACGGGTAAGTTGGGCGATGTCATGCAGGAATCAGCGCAAGCGGCCATGAGCTATATCCGCTCACGGGCGCAATCGCTCGGGATTCCCAAAGACTTCTACCGGCACCTGGATATCCATGTGCATGTTCCCGAAGGCGCCATCCCGAAAGACGGTCCCTCCGCGGGCATCACCCTGGCGACCACGCTTTGCAGCGCGCTCACCAACATCCCCGTTCGCGGCGACATCGCCATGACCGGTGAAATTACGTTGCGTGGCAAAGTGCTTCCGATTGGTGGCGTAAAGGAAAAGCTGCTAGCAGCTCACCGGCACGGCATCACCGAAGTCATTCTTCCGAAGGATAACGAGAGAGATCTTCCGGATGTCCCCGAATACATCAGCAAGGACATGCGCATCCACTTTGTGGAGTCCATGGACGAAGTGCTGAAACTGGCGTTGGAACGGGAAATTGATACTACCCCTCTAGCTCCAGCCGCAACTCCGGTGGAAGTGCCGGCCAGCCGTAGAGACGACAAGGTCACACACTAACCGGCGACGGGAGCCATTGCTTCCATCCAAGACAATCAGGTTGCTCTGTGCACGCAGAATTTATCATTGGCGCGGCAGATCCCGCCCAGTTTCCGCCTGAAGAGCAACCTGAGTTTGCCTTTCTGGGTAGGAGCAATGTCGGGAAATCCAGTTTACTGAACCGACTTGTTGGGGACGGTAAAGTCGCATTCACCAGTAGCCGACCGGGCTGCACCCAGCAAATCAACTTTTTTGACATCGATGGCAAGATGCGTTTGGTGGATTTACCCGGTTACGGGTATGCCAAAGCGCCAAAAGCCATTCGCGAGCAGTGGGTAGGTTTAATCGAGACCTATCTGCGAGAGCGCAGCGCGCTGCGCCTGTGTGTATGTATCCTCGATATCCGGCGAGGATGGATGGATTCTGACCGACAGTTACGGGAGTGGCTCGAACACCAGGGGCGTCCCTACCTAATTGTGGCGACCAAAGCCGACAAGCTGCGGACCGTGAACGCGGTAAGGAAAGAGCTCGGCAGAATTCAGGACGAGGTTCCCGGGCGGGATGTTCTCGCCGTATCAGCCCAAACTGGGCAAGGAGTGAAAGAACTTTGGCAAGCGATCTGGAAAATCAAGACCAGCCAGTAACTGGCGCCACGGAGACTGAGGAACAGAGCAGCCAGAAGCCGTCCAAAGAGGCCGTCGTCTCGGCCTTGCCAGAGGTGAGCAATGGCGGCACTCGGCGGCGAAGCGGCGGACATGCCCGGCGCGAAGCGGCTGACCCTGCTGGTCGTACGCGCACCGCTGAGCAAGCTCCGGCTCCGCAACGGGAACAGAATGCGGCCTCCACCCTCGACCTGGTAGAGCTCAAGGATATGAGCATCCAGCGTTTGAACCAGATCGCTAAAGATCTGGGTGTGGCTGGCGCCGCTGGTATGCGTAAGCAGGAGCTGATCTTCAAGATCCTGCAGACCCAGGCGGAAAAGAGCGGACTCATCTTCTCCGAAGGTGTGCTCGAGTGCCTGCCGGATGGCTTCGGCTTTCTGCGCGCCCCAGAGTACAACTACCTTCCTGGTCCGGATGACGTCTATGTGTCGCCGTCGCAGATTCGCCGTTTCGATCTCCGTACGGGCGATACCATCTCCGGGCAGATTCGCCCGCCGAAGGAAGGCGAGCGCTACTTCGCTCTAATCAAAGTAGACGCGATCAACTTTGAGCCACCCGAGGAAGCGCGCAACAAGATCTTCTTCGACAACCTGACGCCCCTCTACCCGGAAGAGCGTCTGCGTCTCGAGACGGTGAAGGACAACTTCTCCGGCCGCATCATGGACCTGTTGACCCCCATTGGTAAGGGGCAGCGCGGTCTCATCGTCGCTCCGCCGCGTACCGGTAAGACGATGTTGCTGCAAAACATCGCGAACTCCATCACCACCAATCATCCGGAAGTCGCGCTGATCGTTCTGTTGATCGACGAACGTCCGGAAGAAGTGACGGACATGCAGCGTTCGGTTCGCGGCGAAGTCATCAGCTCCACCTTCGACGAACCGGCAACGCGTCACGTGCAGGTCGCAGAAATGGTCATCGAGAAGGCCAAGCGCCTGGTCGAACACAAACGCGACGTCGTGATCGTGCTCGATTCCATTACGCGTCTGGCTCGCGCCTACAACACCATCGTGCCTCCTTCGGGTAAGGTGCTTTCCGGCGGTGTGGATTCCAACGCGTTGCAGCGTCCGAAGCGCTTCTTTGGCGCGGCCCGCAATATCGAAGAGGGCGGTTCGCTCACCATCATCGCGACGGCCTTGATTGATACCGGCAGCCGCATGGACGACGTGATTTTCGAAGAGTTCAAGGGTACAGGCAACATGGAAATCCACCTGGACCGCAAGCTCGTCGACAAGCGTGTCTTCCCGGCCATCGATATCAACAAGAGCGGCACCCGCAAGGAAGAGTTGCTGATGCCGCGTGAAGAACTGAACCGCGTGTGGATTCTCCGCAAAGTCTTGAATCCATTGTCCGCAGTGGAATCCATGGAACTGTTGCAGGAAAAGCTGGGTAAAACCCGCAGCAACGCTGAGTTCCTGGCGGCCATGAATAGCTAAATAGCGATTTGCACCGCTGTGCGCTGGTTCCCCGTAGAGGGGCCATCCCTCGCAGAAGTGAATCAACGAAAGAGCCCGAAAGGCCGCTCGTCAACGACGGACCTTTCGGGCTTTTTCCGTCCGCATTGCCCGTACTTGCCTGTCAGGCTGCTGATTGTTACGCTCAAGCCTGTTTCAGATAGGCGTCTGTGACCGCTACCGTGCACTGCCGGGCATCCCGGCGCAAAGAAAGCCGGGCAGGTTCTGCCAGCACCGTAAGCAGCCTCCAGACAATCAAGCGCCGTTATGCCGCAATTTCGGTTTATACATACAGCGGATATTCACCTGGATAGCCCCGTCCGCGGGCTCACCGGTTACGAAGGGCCTGTGGCCGAGCGCATCCGAACGGCGACGCGACAGGCTCTTGAAAACCTTGTCGGGGAGGCCATTGAGCAGGCCGTCGATTTCCTTGTGATTGCGGGCGACCTTTACGATGGCGACTGGCGCGATTACCAGACCGGCTTGTTCTTTGTTCGTCAGATGGGACGCCTGGCCAATGCGAGGATCCCGGTCTACTTGCTGCATGGCAACCATGACGCGGAGAGCCAGATCACGAAGCGACTGACGCTCCCCCCCGGCGTCTTTACGTTTTCCTCTCGCAAGCCAGAGACCTTTCAGATCAAGGAACTGGGGGTCGCGCTCCATGGCCAAAGCTTCCAGCATCGGGACGTGAAAGAGAATCTGGCCCGGTTCTATCCGGATCCAGTGAAAGGTTCCTTCAATATCGGCGTGCTGCATACCGGCTTGGGTGGGCTGGGTGGCCATGAAAACTATGCGCCGTGCTCCATGGATGATTTGGTGAACAAGGGGTATGACTATTGGGCGCTCGGGCATGTCCATCAGCAAGCGATTCTGCATGAACGGCCCCATGTCGTTTTCTGCGGAAACCTGCAAGGACGGCATGTGAGGGAAAGTGGATCGAAGGGTGCGTTTCTGGTGGCTGTGGCGGAAGACATCGTCACCGGCTTGACCGCGTTGCATACCGATGTTGTTCGCTGGCGCATTCTCCGTATTCCCCTTGAAGGCTGTGACTGCTATCCAGACGCCGTAGGGCGGATCCGTCGGGAAATCGAAGGCGCCATTGCCAAGGAATCCGATGGCTGTTTGCTTGCCCTGCGAATCGAACTGACGGGGAGAACGCCGATCCACGACCGGCTACTGGTATCCACCGAAGATTTGCTGGCTGAGGCTCGGGCTGCCGCGCTTTCTCTTGGCGATGAAACCGCCTGGATTGAACGGGTCCTTGTCTCGACAGAGGCTGCGCTCGATGCGCAAGCCGTTGCTGCCTGGGAGGATGCCGTCGGCGACTTGCAACGAATGCTGGACGACGCCGCTGGTGACCCGGATCTGCTGCAGAAACTGGAATCGGATATCGGCGAACTCGTCCGGAAGTTGCCACCTGATGTTCGCGGAGAGCCCGAAGACGTGGCCTTAGCTACGGCCGTCCACGCGGATTACCCGGATCTCATCACCCAGGTTCGCGGTTATCTGCATGCCCGCCTTGTGAGCCGGGAGGACTAACCATGCGTTTTGGACGACTCGACCTGCTGCGCTACGGACGGTTCACGGATACCAGGATTGACCTGCCGGCGCGGAGCGTCGACCTGCATATTGTTCTCGGGCCGAACGAAGCGGGTAAGTCGACGACCCTGTCGGCCATCGAAAGCCTGCTATTCGGAATTGTCCGGAACTCTCCCTACGACTTTGTGCATAGCTACGAGAGCATGCGTATCGGCGCTGTTTTGCAGCAAGGTCAGGAGACCACCGAGATTCGGCGCCGCAAAGGCAACAAGAATACCTTGCTTGCAGCGGACGAGAGCGTCCTTAGCGATGGGGAACGTGTTCTTTCGGAATATCTTGGCGGCGTCGATCAGACCTTCTTCACGCGTATGTTCTGTCTCGACCACGAGCGGTTGCGCGAAGGTGGCCGGGAGATTCTGGAGGCAAAGGACGAGGTTGGTCAGATTCTGTTTTCCGCCAGCACCGGACTATCGGGGTTGCGGGACAAGTTGAAGGCCTTGCAGAGCGAAGCGGACACCTTGTGGGCTCCGCGCAAGGCGTCACACCGGCAATATTACCAGGCTGCGGATCGTCTGGATGCTGCCGAGAAAGCCATCCGCGAGCATACGGTTACCGCTTCCAAATGGCAGGAAATCAAACGAGTCTTTGATGCCGTGCAGGACGAGTATCGTGAGCTAGAGCTTAGCCTGGAGGCCGTAACCGCTGAGCAGCGGAAGCTCAGCCGCATTCGCCGCGTGCACCGGAGTATTGGTGAGCTTGCGAGCCTGGATCTGCGGATTCGTGATCTCGGTGAGACTGCCGATCTTCCTCCGGACGCTCTGGGCGAACTGGAAGCTGCGGAGCGCTCCCACGACACCGCCGCCGCCCGTATGGAAACGCTGAACGAGCGTCTTGCTGCTGAGCAGAAAGAGCGAGCTGCCTTGCACTGCGACGAGGCGCTGCTGCTGCGAGAGGAAGAGATTCAGCAATTCCACAAACGCCGGATTGAAGTGCAAAAGGAAAAGGCCGACCTGCCTAACAGGCTTGCGGAGCTTGCCGCGGCGCAAGCGCATCTGCAACGTCTGGCAGAGAGCCTGGCCTGGGAAAGTCGCGACACGGAAAGCCTGATTGCGAAGATTCCTTCTAGGCCCATGGTTGGTCGTGCTCGAGGACTTCTGAATGAACGCGGAGAGCGTTTGTCTACGCTGCAGAATGCGCAACTCACGGTCGCGGACGCCGAGGCGCATATCGCGGATCTGACGAGAGAAATTTCTGGTTTGGGTCCACATGTGGACGTGTCAACGCTGGCGGCGGTTCTGCAGGCAGCCCGCAATGGCGGCGATCTCAAGTCGCAGTTGTCTGTGGCCGAAAACGATCTGCTGGAAACATCGGCCATGAAGCATCGGGGTCTGCAATCCCTGCATCCGCGGGTGACTGGTGCAGAGGTGCTGGTGTCGATGCCGGCGCCG
>Ga0182745_1000707_pt1 | contig 34944 bp, 27 predicted proteins | sample eDN3rd30CKraftBY_FD_128523 | JGI IMG/M metagenome (GOLD analysis project Ga0182745, IMG submission 128523) | Enriched backyard soil microbial communities from Emeryville, California, USA - eDNA 3rd pass 30_C Kraft BY (version 2) (version 2) | ecosystem: Environmental > Terrestrial > Soil >...
CGGGACCGAGCAGATCGCGCAACAGGCCTCGCCCAAAGTCATCGACTATCTGACGACCTTGCCCGCCTTCTCGGGCAATGCCACGCCGGCCAGCGCCACCGGCACGATCAGCTCCGGCGAATCCGGTACCAGTAGCGTCAATCTGAGAGATCTCGGCACCAACAGGACGCTCGTTCTCATCGACGGCCAGCGCGCCGTCGGTTCGACCATCACGGGCCGAGTCGACATCAACAGCATTCCTTCGCAGCTGATCGAGCGTGTCGAAGTCGTTACCGGCGGCGCATCCGCCGCCTATGGCTCCGACGCCGTGAGCGGCGTGGTGAACTTCATCCTCGACAAGGATTTCAGCGGCTTCAAGGCCGAGGCCTCCGGAGGCATGACGGAGTACAGCGACAATCGCAATTACGATGTCGCCGTGACTTTCGGTACGCCTTTCGCCGAGGGTCGAGGCCATTTCACCGTGAGCGCGCAGACCTCACACCAGGACGGCATTCTCCACGCGGACGCCAGGGACTGGGTCAGGGACGGTGCGCAGGTCATCTACAATCCTGACTACACGCCAACCAACGGACTGCCGGAGATAATTCTGGCTCGGCATGTCTCTCCCTCGGTGCTGGCGCCGGGCGGGTTGATCGTGTCCGGCCCGATGAAGGGAGTGGCGTTTGGCGCGGGTGGCACCCCGTTCCCCTTGCAGTATGGGCAGATCTCGGGCGATGCCATGTCGGGGGGCGATTACGAGTACACGTCCCTGCACGGTGCGACTTCGCTGGAGCCGGAGCTGTCCATTCGCAACGTATTCGCGCGCCTGAGCTACGACGTGACGGACGATCTGAACGTCTACGTTCAGTCCAACTGGAGCTCCAACAAGAACTTCGCCTATTCCTTCCCGTACGACGTCTACTACGGCGGACTCCAGGTCCCGGTGGACAATCCCTACGTGCCTGCTTCGATCGCCGCCCGGGCTCAGGATCTCGGCTTGCAGACACTGGAACTGGGTACCTCGTTCCAGGACCTGGGCGCCATCATCCAGGACAACAAGCGCGACGTGCAGCGCCACGTCGTCGGCTTCAACACGAAATTCGATGCGTTCGACACCACCTGGACCTGGGATGGCTATTACCAGTATGGGGTTGCGGAGACGTCCGAGTTCGCGCGCAACAGCGCCAACATGGATCGTCTCGATCTGGCACTGGACGCCGTGCTCGACCCCAACACTGGCGGGATCGTCTGTGCATCGACTTTGACCGATCCGGGCAATGGCTGCGTACCCCTGAATCCTTTCGGCACAGGCGTCAATTCCGATACCGTGCTGCGTTACATCCTGGGGACGCCGGCGCACCGCGCGCAGCGCTTCAAGCAGACGGTCGTGGCGACTTCGGTTCAAGGCAATCCGTTCTCCAGCTGGGCCGGCCCGGTTTCGCTGGCCGGCGGTGTCGAATATCGCGAGGAATCGGCCTCGGGCTCCTCGACCGATCTGGACAAGCAGAGAGTGTTCTGGGGCGGCAACTATCTGCCGACCTTCGGCAAATACCACGTCACTGAAGGTTTCCTCGAAACCGTGGTGCCGCTGGCCAGCGATCAGCCCTGGGCGAAGTCCCTGGACCTCAATGCTGCGGCACGCTTCACCGACTACAGCACTTCCGGTTATGTCACTACCTGGAAGCTCGGTCTGACGTACTCGCCGATCGACGACGTGCGCGTTCGCGTAACGCAGTCGCGGGACATCCGGGCACCGAACCTGGCCGACTTGTACAACGGCGGCACGACGGCCATCGAATCCGCAGTCGATCCGAGCACGAAGCAGGCAGTCGCCTACCGGCGCATCGTCGGCGGCAACCCCAATCTGGATCCCGAGATTGCAGACTCATTCGGTGTCGGTCTGGTCCTGCAGCCGTCTTTCGCGCCCGGCTTGAGCGCATCGATCGACTACTGGAGCATCGACATCAAGGATGCGATCACCACGTACAACGCGCAGCAGATGATCGACTTCTGTTACCAGGGCAACCAGTCGATCTGTGCCGCGATCAACGACGGTGCACCGCTGCATCCGGCCGTCGGGTCCGATAGCGACATCAATCTCATCCGGATCCAGCCGTTCAACCTGGCGAGCCAGGTCGCGCGCGGTATCGATATCGAGCTGGGCTACCGGCTGCCGATGCCGGTGCTCGATGGAAACGTGGCGCTGCGCATGCTGGCCACCCATTATCTGAAGAACGAGCTCGATCGCGGTGGCGACAGCGTCCCCAATGACATTGTCGGCCAGAATGGCGGCAATGACGCGGGACCGCCGGATTGGCGCTGGAATGCGTCCATCACGTATGACCGGCAGGAGTTCAGGGCGACGCTGGGTGCTCGCGGGGTCAGCTCGGGCGTGTTCGATCACGACTACATCGAGTGCGCCTCGGGTTGCCCGGCGTCCACGCCGTTGCATGCGACAATCGCCAATAACCGGATTGCCGGCGCAACGTATTTCGATCTGGCACTGTCCTACACGATGCTGGCCGGCCAGTCCGGTGAAGTGGAAACCTTCTTCAACATCAAGAACCTTGCCGGTAAGGATCCGGTCGTTGCGCCGGGCGGGCCGAACGGCTTGAACTTCAACACGATCCCGACGGAAGGCTCGGTCTATGACACGCACGGCAGGGTCTATTTGATGGGCGTGCGCATCAAGATGTGATTGCGGGCCCGGATTGAGTACGAGGGCGGAGGAGGTTGATCTCCTCCGCCCTGTGGTATCTCTGGATTCCGCAACACGGGTAACGTGGCAGCCGCCTTGCGCTCATCCGTGTTGATACAAACCCAACTGGACTGGACCTTTCTGATGATCGCGCTCCACGCGCCGTCGGCTTTGTGCGGTTGAAACCGGCATCCTGACCGGCGTGTTCGCTGGCAGCGTCGAGTAGGTAACGAGCCAGCGGCCGATGAACAGCGCGCCGTAGCACACTGCCTTGGCAGGGAGCAGCCAGTCTTAAGCCATAGCTCTTCGGTACTCGATGCAGTCACCATCAGGGTGGGACTGGTCGTGGGCATCGGCATTTCCGCACGCCCTCTGGCCGATACCCGGCGGCCACGTTCGACACGACCCCGATCCGGCCCGCCGGTGAACTATGGGCTGACTGGGAGGGTCTTCATATTTTGCGTGGGAGCCGCGTGCGTGAATGGCTATTCGAGCGATGGATGTAGGGCCGCTGGGTACGCCCTGAGAGGCAAGACCTGGATCACCGATGCCGGGCCCGTACGAGCTGGCATCTATTGCAATTTGTTGTCATGAGCCTAGTATATTTGCAATATTTTTTGTTTTATAGATTGCCTGACAATCAGTTTTTTCGTTTTGATGTTGTTCTTGCGCCTTGATTGAGTCCCAGTGATGTTCGGGAGCTTGGAGCAGATGAAGATTTGCAGCGCTCATTCGATTTCAAGCGGTCGCACACAGTGGGCCAACGGGCGCCTGGCGTCCTGCGGCCGGGTCGTCGTTGCGCTGTTGACAACGCTTGCGGTGGCCAGCTGCTCCACCGGCACCGGTGAACCCGAGAACGCTGCTTCACAGGCGCGCGTCCGGTTGATGTCGGCCAAGCAGTATTCGCTCACGATCGCCTCCATCTTCGGCAGTGACATCAGCGACGCCGTACCGGCGCCGTTGCCGCAGCTCGCACGCACCGACGGCTTGCTTGCCTCGGGGGCCGCGTTCGTCGGCGTGACCTCGGATCAGCTGCAGCAGATCCAGCAGGCGGCCTCCGCGATTGCCACCAAAGTGGTCGACGAAGAGCACCGCGACTTCCTCATTCCGTGCAAGCCCGCCTCGCCCAGCAAGGCTGACGCCGCCTGCGCCACCCAGTTCCTGAAGGAAACCGGGCGGCTGTGGTACCGCCGTCCGCTGGAAGAAGCGAAGCTGGCCAAGCTGGTGACGCAGGCCAACGATGCGGCCGATCAGCTGAACGATTTCTATGCCGGGTTGGGCAGCGCGCTGGAAGGCATGCTGGTCAGCCCCGAAGCGTTGTTCATCGCGGACGAGACCGAGCCGGATCCCGACCACGCCGGGCACCGTCGGCTCGATGCCTATTCGCTGGCCTCGCGTCTGAGCTTCTTCTTGTGGGATGCCGCGCCGGACGATGCGCTGCTGCGTGCTGCCGAAAACGGCGATCTGTATACGAAGAAAGGCCGGGCGCGTGCAGTCGATGCGATGCTGGCGAGCTCGCGCCTGGAGGACGGCGTGCGGGCTTTCTTCGACGACATGATGGCCTTCAATGACTTCGACAGCCTGTCGAAGGATCCGCAGGTCTATCCCGTGGTCACCGGCGCGACGCTGGCCGATGCACGCGAGCAGACCCTGCGCACCATCGTCGATCACCTGCTGGTCAAGAAAGAAGACTATCGCGAACTGTTCACGACCCGCAGCACGTTCATGTCGATGAACCTGGCGGCGGTGTACGGCGTACCCACGGTCAACGAATGGGTGCCGTATGAATTTCCCGAGGGCAGCCCGCGCACCGGATTGTTGACGCAGGTGAGCTTCCTGACTGCGCATGCGCATCCCGCACGCAGCTCGGCGACGCGCCGGGGCAAGGCGCTGCGTGAACTGTTCCTGTGCCAGGTGGTGCCGCCGGCGCCGCCGAACGTCGACTTCTCCAAGCTCGAAGATGCGGATGCAAGCCTGCACACTGCGCGCGAGCGGCTGGCCGTGCATGCGACCAATGCTTCGTGCGCCGGCTGTCACAAGATCATGGATCCCATGGGGCTGGCGCTCGAACATTTCGACGGCGCCGGCGAATACCGCGAAACCGAGAAAGGCGCGCCGCTCGATACCAGCGGCAACCTCGACGGCAAGGAGTTCAAGGACGTCCAGGGCTTGAGCCAGGCGCTGCACGACCACCCGTCGTTGCCGACCTGCCTGGTCAAGCGCGTGTACAGCTACGGTACTGGCGGTCCGAGCTCGGTATCCAAGGACCGGGAGCTGCTGGCGCACTTCAGCGAGCGTTTTGCCAAGGCCGGCTACCGGCTGCCCGATCTGCTGCGCGACATCGCGCTCAGCAACGCATTCTCGGAGATCAGGGAAGAGCCGAAGAAGCCGGCGACCACCGTGGTCAAGGCGCCGGGCTCAACATCGACGCAGCGCGTCGCCGACGCGGGAACAGAAGGCTGATTGCAGGCTCTGAGGTCTTGAAGGCCCTCGAGCCAAGAACACGAACTGAGGAGATTGCCCCATGAACAGACGCAAAGTGCTACGAGGTATGTTGGGCGGCTGCGCCGTCAACGTGGCCCTGCCTCTCCTCAACTGCTTTCTGAACGACAACGGCACCGCGCTCGCCTCCGGCGCGCCGATCCCGCAGCGCTTCGGCACCTGGCAGTGGGGCCTGGGGATGAGCGAGGCCATTTTCGTTCCCAAGAAGACCGGACCGAATTTCGATCTGCCGCCGGAGATCGCGCCGCTCAAGCCGGTCCAGAAGCACATCAACCTGTTCACCAATTACAAGGTGTTCAAGGACGCCGCCCCGAACCTGTGTCACCACACCGGCTGGGTGATCCTGCGCTCGGGCATCGCGCCGCTGACGCCCAGCAATCGCCCGGGCGAGACCATCGACGTCACCATCGCCAAGAAGCTCGGCAACGCCACGCGTTTCCGCAACCTGGCGGCGACGGCCACCGGCGACGTGCGCGATACCTTCAGCTACGAGAACGGCAACACCGTCACCAATCCGGAGTGGTCGCCGCTGCGCTTCTACAACCGGCTGTTCGGTGACGGCTTCCAGAACCCCAACGCGTCGGAGTTCAAGCCGGATCCGCGCGTGATGGTGCGCAAGAGCGTGCTGTCCGGCGTACTCGAAGAGACCAAGGCGATGACCAAGAGCGTCGGAACCGAGGATCGCGCCCGCCTGGATCAGTACTTCACGGGGCTGCGCGATCTGGAGCGCCGCATCGATCTGCAGCTGCAGAAGCCCGAGCCGATCGCAGCCTGCAAGCCGGTATCCGCGCCGCAGGACCCGCCCTCGGGCCTGGACGCCAACCTGGTGTCGCAGCGGCACCGCCTGATGACCGATCTGATGCTGATGGCCGTGGCCTGCGATCAGGCGCGCGTCTTCAACATGTTCTATGCCGCGGCTTTCTCGGGCACCACCAAGCCCGGCTACGACAAGCCGCACCACACGGCGACGCACGAGGAGGCCGTGAACGAGACGCAGCATTGCCAGCCGAACGTGTCGTGGTACACGCGGCGTGCGATGGAGGAGTGGGCGTACTTCGTGCAGGCGCTCGCCAACATCAAGGAAGGCGGCGGCACCATGCTCGACAACGTGCTGATCTACGCCACCACCGACCAATCGTTCGCGAAGATCCACGCCATCGAGGGTATCCCCATGTTCACCGCCGGCACCGCCGGTGGTCGCGTCAAGACCGGCCTGCACATCGACGGTGCCGGCACTGCGGGCACGCGGCTGGGCTACACCGCGCTGCAACTGATGGGAGTGGATGTGGGCTCGTGGGGCGACCAGAGCAACAACACCTCCAAGGAGATCGGCGAGATTCTGGTTTGAAGCACGGCGCATGCGCCGTGCTGCTAGGGAATGAATGTTGGCGGGCGCGTAAGCCGGCTCGGGCCGGCGGGTGCCATTCGGGGGGAAATGTGCGTTCGAGAGAATTCGACGTGATGCGGCGCTGGATTTACGCGGCCGGTTTGCAGATAGCGGCGATGGGCTTGGCAAGTGGTGCCTGCGCCGCCGATGCTGCTGGCCCGGCTGCGGCGAGCCAGGTCGAAGCCTATCTGAACGTGCCGATGCCGCCGGGATTCAGGGTCGAGTCTTCCGAGCTGGACGGCCCGGTGTTCGCGGATGCACAGGGTCACACCCTGTACATGTGGCCGTACAACAGCCTGCGCAACGGCTATAGCGGCGAGCAGAAGGGTAAGCCCGCTTGCTACGGCGAAGTGTTGACCGTAACCGCGGGCCTGATGAGCCCGTACCCGCCGGGAGTGCAACTGCCCGATCTGGAGACACGGCCGAGCTGCACCCAGCTGTGGCCGCCGGTGCTCGCTGCCGTGGATGCCAAGCCAGTGGGCAAGTGGAGCGTGGTGGATCGCAAGGACGGCACCAAGCAGTGGGCCTACGACGAGCAGCCGCTGTACACCTCCATCTACGATCACGAGCCGGGCGACGTAATGGGTGGCACGACGCGTGCGAGCCGCGGCTACTCGCCTGATGGCGGCGGTGGCGGCGATTCGCCCGCGATTCGCGTGCCGGTGGGACCACCGCCGATGGTGCCGCCGGGATTCTCGGTGAAAACCACTGCGGTGGGCCGGCTGCTCACCACCTCCAAGCATTTCTCCGTCTACACCTACGACAAGGACACGGCCGAGAAGTCGGCGTGCGATACCGCCTGCACGCGGACCTGGAATCCGGTGCTGGCTCCGCAGACCGCGCGGCCTCAAGGCGAGTGGTCGTTGCTGGAGCGCTCCGCCGGCGTGCGGCAGTGGGTGTTCCGCGGCAAGCCGTTGTACACCTACGTTCCCGATGTCCGTACTTGGAGTCTCGAAGGCAGCGACATTCCGGGCTGGCACAACGTCTACACGCAGTCCGCACCGGCCGCTCCCGCGAGCTTCACCGTGCAGGACACGATCGTGGGGCAGGTGCTCGCGGACCGCCGCGGCATGACGATCTACATCTACATCTGCGGCGACGATTCGCAGGACCAGCTCAGCTGCGACCATCCGGAGGATACGCAGGCCTACCGTCTGGCCATGTGCGGCGGTGGGGACCCGGAGAAGTGCCAGCAGAACTGGCCGTACGTGCTCGCGGACAAGCACGAGAAGAGTCTCAGCCGCACCTGGAGCGTCATCCAGATCGATCCGAAGACCGGCCATCGCGCCGCGCCTGATCAGGCCGATGCGCTGAGCGTATGGGCCTATCGCGATCGACCCGTCTACACCTACGCCTCCGACCGCCGCCCCGGCGACGTCTTCGGCGACGGCACCGGCGAATGGCGCGGCCAGCGCAACGGCCTGAAGGCCTTCTGGCTGCGGGACGACAATTTCAACGGCGCATTGTGAAGCACACCCACGAATCCTCGAGGCTCGTCATGAAGCACCGCTGTTCACCAGAGCTCACCCGTAGTTCGATGTTGCATCGACTGATGGCTGCGGCCGGCATTGCCGTGCTCGCTGCCGGCACCGCCCTCGCCGCTGACGACAATGCGGCGTTCGTGCCGAAGGACGGGCGCATCGGTTACGTGCTGACCGATCTGTACTGGTCCATGTACCAGACGCCCGACGCCAAGAGCGAATGCCCCAACGGCTTCAACGACGGCCCGCGCGAGCAGTACGACGTACTGTTCCCCCAGGCCCAGGCCGCCAAGCGCACCGTGATCGACACGCAGCTCAAACAGGAGATCGAGACCTGGCTGCCGACCACGCAGCCGGATCGCTTCCCGTTCCACGAGGCCACCGGCAAGCACGCTTACGGCCTGAACCTCGATGGCAAGGTCGGCCCGGAGGATTTCACCCGGCCCGACGGTGAGACCGGCATCGACAACCAGCTGTACCGCGCGCTCGGCTGCATCATCGGCTTTCGCGGCCCGGACGGCGTCGAGTTCATTTTCGAGAACAAGGCCATCGCCCAGGCGCGTTACAACCGCACCATGATCGAGCTGACCGGCGTCGATAGCCTCACCAATGACGACGACGTGACGGTGACCACCTATCGCGGCCTGGACCGCCTGCTGACCGATGCCACCGGCAACAAGGTCATGGCCGGCGGCTCGCAGCGCATCGACGTGCGCTGGGGCAAGCAGCTGATCCAGCAGTTGAAGGGCAAGATCGTCAACGGCGTGCTCACCACCGAGCCGGCGGCGCAGATGATCATTCCGTGGATGAACCTCGGCGTGCCCACGCACCAGCTGATCCGCGACATGCGTCTGCAGCTGAAGCTGACGCCGACCGGTGCCGAGGGACTGATCGCCGGCTACGCCGACGTCGACACCTGGTACTACCAGCTGATCCGCAACGATTCCACTCACCACCTGAGCAACGGCCAGATCTCGGGCATCTCGCTGTACAAGGCGCTGCGGCGTCTCGCCGATGCACATCCCGATCCGAAGACCGGCGCCAACACCGCCATCTCCTCCTCGCTCGATGCGAAGTTCGTGCAGGTGTACATCAACCCGCTGGACGAGGCGACGCAGGCCGAGTTGCTGCGCGCTGCGAAGGAAAGAGCAGCTTCGACGCCGGTCACGCAGGGCGGCGGCAGCGTGTTGTCGAGATAGCGATCACATAGCGCGTCAGCAAGAGGGCCTGGATGCCAGGTCCGCTGGCGCGAATGCAGAACAGGCCCGCAAGGCCGTCCTGAACCGTTGAATATCTGGGCATCGCGGTTGCGTTTCGCATGCGCCGCGCGTGCCCATCTTTCGTTGACTTACCAGGCTCATCCATCGTGACTACAAAATCACCGTCTTCGTCCAATGCCGATCTGCTTGCGCGCCGCACCGCTGCGGTGGCGCGCGGAGTTGCAACTGCAACGCCGCTGTTCGCCCAGTCTGCCGAGAACTCCCACATCGTCGATGTGGAAGGCCGGCGCTACATCGATTTCGCCAGCGGCATCGGCGTGGTTGCGACCGGACACCGCCATCCCCGCGTCATGCAGGCCGTGCAACAGCAGCTCGAACGCTTTACCCACACCGCCTTCCAGGTGATGGCCTACGACAGCTACGTGGAACTGGCGGAGCGGCTCAATGCGATTGCGCCGTTCAAGGGGCCGGCCAAGAGCGTTCTGTTCACCACTGGCGCCGAGGCGGTCGAGAACGCAATCAAGATTGCCCGCATTGCGACGCGCCGCTCCGCAGTGATCGCATTCAGCGGTGCCTTTCATGGCCGCACGCTGCTGACCTCGTCGCTGACCGGCAAGATGGTGCCGTACAAGCAGCACGCCGGAGCATCGGCGCCGGAGATCTTCCGGCTGCCGTTCCCGATCGACCATCGTGGCATCCGCGTCGAAGACACGCTGCGTTCGCTGAACACGCTGTTCTACGGCGACGTCGAGCCGAGCCGCGTTGCGGCCATCATTCTCGAGCCGGTGCAGGGCGAGGGCGGCTTCTACGTTGCGCCGCCGGCGTTGCTGCAGGCATTGCGCAAGCTGTGCGATACGCACGGCATCCTGCTGATCGCCGACGAGATCCAGTCCGGCTTCGGCCGCACCGGCCGCATGTTTGCGGTGGAGCACAGCGGCGTCGAGCCGGACCTGGTGACCATCGCAAAGTCGCTGGCCGGCGGCTTCCCGCTTTCCGGAGTGATCGGCCGCGCCGCCATCATGGACAGCGTCGAGCCCGGTGGCCTCGGCGGCACCTATGCGGGTTCGCCGCTCGGCTGCGCTGCTGCCCTGGCCGTGCTCGATGCGATCAGGCAGGAGCAACTGCTGGAGCGCGCCGACGCAATCGGTCGGATCGTTCGTTCGCATGTCGAGCGCTGGAGCGCCGCAGGTGCGCCGGTGGCGAACCTGCGCGGCCTGGGTGCGATGCTGGCGTTCGACATCGTGTCGCGCGGCAGCGGTGAGCCCGACGGCCCCGGCGCCAAGCGCATCGTGGCGAGCGCTCTGCAGGCTGGGCTCATCGCGCTGACCTGCGGCACGTACGGCGAGACGATCCGGATCCTGGTGCCATTGACCATCGACGATGCCGAGCTGAAGCAGGGCCTGGAAATCCTCGGCGACGCCATTGCCCGTTGATGCCCTCATGAAGAACGACAACCTGGCCGAAGTGACTCGGCTGGCATTGACGCGTCCGCAGCTGCTGCGTGAAGCCGCCTACATCAATGGCGAATGGATCACGAGCAACTCGACGCTGAAGGTCATCAACCCGGCGACCGGGCGGCCGCTCGGTACGGTTCCTGCGCTGGGCGCCAGCGAGACCTCGCAGGCCGTTGCGGTGGCGCATCGGGCATTCGCTTCCTGGCGCGCCCGCAGTGCCGCCGAGCGTGCCGCGATTCTGCGCCGCTGGCATCGGGCCATCGTCGCCAACACCGAGGACCTTGCCCGGCTGATGACGGCCGAGCAAGGCAAGCCGCTGGCGGAAGCGCGCGGTGAAATTGCCTATGCCGCATCGTTCATCGAGTGGTTTGCCGAGGAGGCGCGGCGTGCCTACGGCGATGTGATTCCCGGCCACATGGCCGACAAGCGGCTGCTGGTGTTGAAGGAGCCGGTGGGCGTGGTCGGTGCAGTGACGCCGTGGAATTTTCCTGCGGCCATGATCACTCGCAAGGTCGGGCCGGCGCTGGCCGTCGGCTGCACGGTAGTACTGAAGCCCTCCGAGCTGACTCCTTTTTCCGCGCTGGCGCTGGCGCATCTCGGCCACGAAGCAGGACTGCCTCACGGCGTCTTCAACGTCGTTACGGGCGATCCGCAGCCGATCGGTGCAGTGCTCACGAGCGATCCGCGCGTCCGCAAGTTCACGTTCACCGGCTCGACCAGGGTCGGCAAGCTGCTGGCGGCGCGCTGCATGGAGACCGTCAAGCGTGTGTCGCTGGAACTGGGCGGCAACGCTCCGTTCATCGTCTTCGACGATGCGGACGTGGAGCGGGCGGTGGAAGGCGCCCTGGCGTCCAAGTTCCGCAACACCGGCCAGACCTGTGTCTGCGCCAATCGCTTCCTGGTGCAAAGCGGCATCCACGACGAGTTCGCCAAGCGCCTCGGCCAGCGCGTGTCCGCGCTGGTGGTCGGCGATGGCCTGGAAGGCGAAACGCAGCAGGGGCCGCTGATCAACGGTGCTGCGGTCAGCAAAGTCGACGGCCACGTGCATGACGCGCTCGAGAAGGGCGGCAAGCTCGTGGTGGGCGGGTCGCGCCGCGGCGGATATTTCTACGATCCCACCGTGATCACTCGCGTCACGCCCGAGATGGCGCTGTTTCGCGAGGAGACGTTCGGGCCGCTCGCCGGCTTGCTGCGCTTCGAGACCGAAGCGGAGGCGATCAGGTTGGCCAACGACACCAGCGCAGGCCTGGCCGCGTATGTGTACACGCGCGATCTCAGTCGCTCCTGGCGAGTGTCCGAAGCGCTCGAGTACGGCATGGTGGGGCTCAACACGGGACTGATCTCGACCACCGTCGCGCCTTTCGGCGGCGTCAAGGAATCCGGACTCGGGCGCGAAGGCTCGTACTACGGCATCCAGGACTATCTCGATACCAAGCTGGTGTGCAGCGAAATCGCCGCGGGCTGACCTCCGCAACCACAAACTCGGAAAAACTCACCATGAAAAAACTCGTCTATGCCGGCCTGTGCTGCTGTCTCGCCTTTACCGTGTCCGCTGGAGTGGCGCAGACCGCGGACCCGCGCTCCGCTGGCGGCGGCTCCTGCCAGAAGAACGCGTACAACTGCGTCGATACGCCCAATCCGCTGCCCAAGGCCGACACGGTGTGGCTCGCGGACATGACCTGGATGGACGTGCGCGACGCCATGGCCGCCGGCAAGAAGACCGTCATCATTCCCACCGGCGGTGTCGAACCCAACGGGCCGTGGGTGGTTCTCGCCAAGCACGACTACGTGTTGCGCGCGACCTGCGACGCGATCGCCCGCAAGCTCGGCAACGCCCTGTGTGCTCCTGTGATCAGCTTCGTCTCGCAAGGCGATATCGACACCAAGGGCGGGCACATGGACACCGTCGGCACCATCAGCATTCGCGACGAAGTCTATGAAGGCCTGATCACCGACGTGGCGCGCAGCATGCAGGCGCACGGCTTCGAGCACATCCTGTTCATCAGCGACAACGGCGGCAGCAACCAGAAGGTCGCCAAGAGCGTGGCCGACAAGCTCAATGCGCAGTGGGGCAAGCCCATCGTTCACGACATCCCCGAGTACTACCAGAGCTGGGAAGGCGCCGATGCGCTGCTGCTGAAGAAAGGTGTGACCAAGGCCGACGTCAGGGACGGCATTCACGACGATCCCTCGGTGACCACGCTGCTGATGCTCACGGATCCGCAATACGTGCGCTGGCAGGAGCGGGTCAAGGCCGGCAAGGCCAGCATCGACGGCGTGGCGCTCACCGACAAGAACAAAGTCCTGGAATGGGGGCGCGAGCTGCTCGAGTACCGCTCCACGGTCACGGCCGAAGCGATCCGCAAGACGCTCGCTGCAGACCAGGCACGCTGAATCGTACGTCGTTCACTGCGGGCGGGCGCCGCGTCGCCTGCCCGCACTTCTTCTCCCGGCCGTAGTCCGCAGCTTGCTGTAGCCCGGCCCGGCATCGATTTCTATAATGCCGCTCGTTGGCATACGCTCAGCCGCGCGCAACGCCTTGAAAGGCCACGCGCGGGCAGCTCGAATCTGCTGGGGGGCAGGTCGAGGACCGACGAAATCAACGAGTCAGATGCGCGGACCGCAGTGCCAGGGAGTCTCGCCGCCGGTGCGAACCTTGCCTTGCCGGCTTCGCATTCAACCGCCACGGCTCACCTGCCGGACGGCCTGCACCGGTCTGAAGGGATACGTTTTCAATGGACCAGCTGACCAAGAAGATCATTGCCATCCTGCGGCGCAACGGTCGGGCCTCGTACTCGGACATCGCCCGCGAGCTGGATACCGCGCGCGATTACGTGGCGAGCCGCATCAACCCGCTGTTACGGTCGGGTGAGCTGCGCGTCATCGCCGCCCCGCACCCGCGCGTGCTGGGTCTGACGGTCTCGGCTCATATCTCCATCAAGGTGAGCGGCGACACCCAGCCGATCGTGGCGGCGCTGGAGCGCATCGATTCGCTGGCCTTCATCTCGGTCGCCGCCGGCGCCTACCAGATCATCGTCGAGACCGAGCTGCCCAGCATGGCCGAGTTGGGGCAGCAGATCTCGATCATCCGCGCGCTGCCCGGAGTCAGCGAAGTGCAGGTGCTGCTGTACGAGCGCATCCTGAGCAGCTTTTTCCTGGGCGCGGAGCCCGAATCCTTCAGCTACAACTTCGACGAGATCGACATCAACCTGATCCGGCTGCTGCAGAAGGACGGCCGCGCCAGCTATGCCGACCTGGCGCAGAACGTCGGGCTGTCGCTGAGCGGCTGTCGCATCCGGGTGCAGCGGCTGCTGGAGTCGGGGGTGATGCAGATCGGGGCGATCCAGCAGCGCTCGGACATGACCGACGATCTGCTGTTCGGCGTGGGCATCAACGCGCACGGCGACCTGCAGCCGGTGACCGAGCTGCTGGGGGCCGAGCCGGGCCTGGAATTCATGGCCCGCACCGTCGGCCGCTACGACCTGATCGCGACGCTGAGCTTCAACTCGCTGCGCGAATTCAACCGCATGATCTCGCGCCTGCGCTCGCTCTCCTCGGTCACTTACAGCGAGCAGTGGCTGCACGTGCAGATCCTGCGCGAGCGCTACGAGCACACCATCGATCACCTGAAGGTGACGTCACCACTGGTGGTCAATGGCGTGCACTGATCGATGCTGAGTGCGGCGGCCCGTGCTGCCGCCCGTTTTCTGGCCACCGAGCGCGTCGTGCTGCCACAGACGCAACATTCCCGAACCATCTGTGCAACGTTGCGATCTGCGGAACGCCCTCGTACCACCATGCGGGACAGGGGGCTCGCTTGTACTGCGGGTTTTTGCATCTTTTGCCTGAAAAGTCCTTCATGCTTTTCTCGGCACGCTCTTTGAGCAGCCTGCCCGACGGTGGAATCGTCGTAACAATCCTATGCCCGAAAAGTCGTTTTGGTGCATAGTCGTTGCTCGTACGGGCCCGTCCGATAAAAATATTCAAAAATATATGGAGCTCATACAAACGCTGATGTCGCGGAGCGGCGTCGGATCCTGAGTTCTGCAAGGGGGAATTTCAATGGAAGGACTCGACAAGATCGACCTGAAGATCCTGCACGCACTGCAAGAAGACGCTTCGCATTCCGCGGCCGAGATCGCCGATACCGTTGGACTGTCGCAGTCGCCCTGCTGGCGCCGCATCCAACGGCTCAAGGAAGAAGGTTACATCTCCAAGGTCGTGGCGTTGCTGGACCGGCGCAAGCTGGATCTGGCGACGCAGCTGTTCGTGCAGGTGAAGGTGCTGCGCAATGACAAGGCCAGCCTGGCGCAGTTCACCGAAGCGATTCACAGCTTCCCGGAAGTGCTGGAATGCCACGTGGTGCTCGGCGCCTATGATTTCCTGCTGCGCGTGGTGGTGCGCGATATGCAGGCTTACGAGAAGTTCTATTTCAACAAGCTCTCGGGCGTGCCCAATATCCGCGAAGTGAATTCGTTCGTGGCCGCTCTGGAAGTGAAGTCGACCACGTCGCTGCCGTTCCGCGCCTGAACCGGTTGCGTGCACGGCATGCGCCCAAGCGCCGCGCTTCGCGCATACATCATGCGCACCGCATCGCGACCTTGGATACATCAGAAAGAATCTTGCCTAGGGGGCAGTGTAGCCTTCAAGCTAGAGAGCCGGGGGGATTGAGAACGATGACTGACAAGATTTCACGTCGCGCAGCGTTGCGCGGCCTGCATATTCCGGTCGGCGGCGCCGTTCTGTTCGGACTCGGCGCGAGTAACTGCAGCAGCTACGACGTGCTCTGCAGTGGCATCGTGAACAGCCCAGGTCATGCAAACTCCTGGAGCGCCCGGACCTGACGGTCTCAAGGCGCCCGCTACAGACGGTAACTTCAAGAAATGGTCAACTGCGAAATCGATGCGCGCAGCCTCCTCGCTGCGCCGAGCACCCCGCGTTCCGGCATTCGCTTCGTTTCCCGGCACCTGCTGCCTGCAGTGTCATCGGTGCTGCTGCTGACAGCATCCATGACGGTGCGAGCTGCCGACGATGCCAGTGATCCCGCTGCTGCCGATACCGCTGTTGCTGCCGATACGGTGAGCACCGAAGCGGAAGGCGCTCCGGTCGTGCCGGCGGGCCCCGACCCCAAGAGCAGCGATCCGGTCGAGCGGGGCCACTACCTGGCCCTGGCCGGCAACTGCGCCACCTGCCACACCGTCGAAGGCGGCGAAACGCTTGCCGGCGGCCTGCCGTTCAAGACGCCGTTCGGCACGCTGTACTCGACCAACATCACCCCGGACGCGGAAACGGGCATCGGCAATTGGACCGAGCAGCAGTTCGCCGACGCCATGCGCAAGGGCGTGCGCCCGGACGGCCAGCATCTGTATCCCGCGTTCCCGTACACCGCGTTCACCAAGCTCACCGATGAAGACGTGTCGGCGCTGTACGCGTATCTGAAGACCGTGCCGGCGGTGAACGCCCCGGCGCCGGCCAATGAGCTGAGCTTCCCGGCCAACCAGCGCTGGGCCATGGGCATCTGGAAGATGCTGTTCTTCACCGAAGGCCGCTTTGCCGCCAACAGCAGCAAGTCGGAAGAATGGAATCGCGGTGCTTATCTCGTGGATGGCCTTGGTCATTGCTCCTCGTGCCATTCGCCGCGCAACTTCCTGGGCGCCGAGAAGACCGATGCGGCGCTGACCGGCGGCGAATACACCGACAAGGTCGCCACCGGCGAGCTGCGCGCCTGGTCGGCGCCGAACCTGACCTCCGCGCCGAACGGCCTGGGCTCCTGGCCGCTGGAAGATCTGACCGCGTACCTGCACACCGGCCGCAACAGCTTCACCGATACGTACGGCCCGATGAACGAAGTGATCATGAACAGCACCCGGCACATGACCGAAGCCGACGTGCGCGCCATGGCCACCTATCTGAAGGACGTGCCGGCCAATCCGGGCAACCTCGGCTCGCCGCCGAGCGATGACGTGAAGCTGGCGGGTTCCAACCTGTACGACGTGCATTGCGGCACCTGCCATCTGCCCACCGGCCTGGGTCAGGACAATGAAGACGGCGGTGCGCGTCTGACGGGCAACCCGGTGGTGCAGGCCAGCAACCCGGCCTCGCTGATCAACGTGATCCTGTATGGCCCGCAGCTGCCCAATCCTCCGCTGCCCAAGCGCTGGAAGCATATGGAAGCCTTCGGCGACAAGTTCACCGACGAAGAAGTGGCGGCACTCACCAGCTTCCTGCGCAGCAACTGGGACAACCAGGGCGGCGCGGTGACCGCGGGCCAGGTCGCCAAGCAGCGCTAGCTGCAAACCGCAGCGGCGTCGAGGCTCTCACCATGTACGCGCAGTCGGGCATCCATCCACGGATGCCCGGCTGCGTGGCGATGACTCGCGCCCGCCCGGCACGACTAGGCTGGTCGGCGCGACATTTGCGGCAGCGGGCGGCTGCCGGCGCTCACGGGGGAATTCAATGAAGAAACTGTTCTGGGCCCTGGTGGCCGTGATCGGCGCCTTTGCGATCGGCGGATTGGCCCTTCACCGTGGCGAATCGATCAACGCAATGTGGATCGTGGTCGCCGGCGTCTGCGTCTACGCCATCGGCTACCGTCTCTACAGTGCCTGGGTCGCAGCGAAAGTCCTGACGCTCAACGACGCGCGCATCACCCCCGCCATCCGCATCAACGACGGCCGCGATTTCGTGCCGACCAACCGCTGGGTGGTGTTCGGACATCACTTTGCGGCAATCGCCGGCCCCGGCCCGCTGATCGGACCGACGCTGGCGGCGCAGTTCGGCTATCTGCCAGGCACCTTGTGGATTCTCGTCGGCGCGGTTCTCTGCGGCTGCGTGCAGGACATGACGGTGCTGTTCCTCTCGACGCGCCGCAACGGCCGCAGCCTTGGTCAGATGGCGCGCGATGAGCTTGGCCCGGTCGGCGGCTACGCCGCGATGCTCGGCACGCTGGTCATCATGGTCATTCTCATCGCGGTGCTCGGCCTGGTGGTCGTCAATGCGATGAAGCACAGCCCGTGGGGCACCTCCACCGTATTCGCCACCATCCCGATCGCCGTGCTGGTCGGCCTGTACATGCGCAACATCCGCCCGGGGCGCGTGCTGGAGGCTTCGCTGATCGGCATCGTGCTGCTGTTGCTGGCGGTGGTCGGCGGCGGCCTGGTCGACAAGCACGAAACCCTGCGAGTGTGGTTCGACCTGGACTCGATCACGCTGGCCTGGTTCGTGATCGGTTACGGCTTCATCGCCGCGGTGCTGCCGGTGTGGCTGCTGCTGGCGCCGCGTGACTATCTCTCCACCTTCCTGAAGCTCGGCACGGTCGTGCTGCTGGCGATCGCCGTGGTGGTGATGCGGCCGGAGATCCACATGCCGGCGCTGACCCAGTTCGTCGACGGCACCGGACCGATCTTCGGCGGCTCGCTGTTCCCGTTCGTCTTCATCACCATCGCCTGCGGCGCCATCTCCGGCTTCCACGCGCTGGTGTCCAGCGGCACCACGCCCAAGCTGATCGGTAGCGAGTCCGACATCCGCATGATCGGCTACGGCAGCATGATGCTGGAGTCGGGCGTGGCGCTGATGGCCATGATCGCGGCCACGCTGCTGCAGCCGGGCGTGTTCTTCGCCATCAACAGCTCGCCGGGCATCGTCGGTGCGACTGCCGAGGCGGCCGTCGCGACGATCTCGGGCTGGGGCTTTCCGGTGACGGCGGATCAGATGCATGCGCTCGCCTTGCAGATGGGCGAGTCCACGCTGTTCGCACGCACTGGCGGCGCGCCCTCGCTCGCTGTCGGCATGGCCAGCATTTTCTCTTCCGTCTTCGGGCAGGGAATGATTGCGATCTGGTACCACTTCGCCATCATGTTCGAGGCGGTGTTCATCCTGACCACGCTGGATGCCGGCACGCGTGTCGGCCGCTTCATGCTGCAGGACGCGCTGTCGCATATCTGGCCGAAGATGGGCGAGACCTCCTGGTATCCGTCGGTGCTGATCTCCAGCGGCCTGATCGTCGCCGGCTGGGGTTACTTCCTGTACATCGGCGTGGTCGATCCCAACGGCGGCATCAACATTCTCTGGCCGCTGTTCGGCATCTCCAACCAGTTGCTGGCCGGCATCGCGCTGTCGATCTGCACCGGCATCCTGGTGAAGCAGGGCAAGCTGCGCTATGCGTGGGTCACCGGCGGACCGCTCGCTTTCGTCGCGCTGGTCACCACCGTTGCCACTTGGGAGAAGGTGGTGTCCGACGACGTGCGCGTCGGCTTCCTCGCCGCCGCCAATCACATGGCTGAGCAACTGGCAGCCGGTGCGCTGCCGGCCGCGCAGGCCGCCGTGGCGCCGCAGCTGATCTTCAATCAACGCCTCGATGCGGTGCTGGCCGTCATCCTGACGCTCATCCTCTGGGTCGTCATCTTCGACAGCCTGCGCGTCTGCTTGCGTGTGGCGCGTGGATTGCCGGTGCTGCCGAGCTCCGAAGTGCCGGCAACGACGGTGGCAGCGCAGGCATGAGCGAAGTCGCGAAGACTCCCGGGGTGAAGGGCCGCGTGCGCCTGGCCTGGGAGTTTATTCGCGAGCTGTCGACCGACGACGCCTACGAGCGTTACCTCGCTCACCATCAAGCCGCTCATCCCGACGCGCCGGTGCTCAGCCGGCGCGCCTTCTTCGAGATCGAGCAAAGCCGCAAGTGGAACGGCATCAAGCGCTGCTGCTGAATACCCGCCTGATTCGCCAGCCGCTGCGCTGAATGCGCCGGCTGGCTACCTGACCTGTTCGTCGTTCGAGGCTCCTCGCCTCAGATGCTGCCTGCGGCGCAGCTGTGCTTCGGCGGCCGGGTGCTGCACGGGCCCTGCGGTTTTCCGGCCTTGCTGCGTTCGAACCCGGAACTCCGCAGCAGCGACACGCATTGCCCTGATTGATCCCTCGACGACTTTCCGGTGGGCCGAACGTTGCGATCGACAGCAGTGCGTTCGCGCCTTGTTGCCACACCCAGGTTCAAGGAGAGCAGTCATGGCCAGAACGACTTCACGAAGATCCAAGTCCGCGCGCGCCGGCCGATCGACTACGACGCGTTCCAACTCAGCCGGCGACGCGGTCGTCCTGCTCAAGCGCGACCACCGCACGGTCGAGAAACTGTTTCGCGAGTTCGAGTCTGCCGACGGCGGTGAGCAGCTCGCCGGGCACGTCTGCGACTTGTTGATGGTGCACGCCCAGATCGAGGAGGAGATTCTCTACCCGGCGGCCCGCGAAGCGTTCGCGGACGACGAAGAGGACAGCGAATTGGTGTACGAGGCGGCCGTGGAGCACGCCACCGCCAAAGAGCTGATCCGCAAGATCCAGGGCATGAGCGAGTCGGACGAGGAGTTCAAGGCGACGGTGAAGGTGCTGAGCGAGTACATCGAGCATCACGTCAAGGAGGAGGAAGGCGAGCTGTTTCCGAAGCTGAAGAAGGCCGACCTGGATCTCAAGGACATGGGCCGGCAGTTGTCCCAGCGCAAGATGCAGCTGATGCGACAGATGGGTCTGAAAGAGGAACAGTTGGGACGCCGCCGTGCCCCGACACGCATGCGCGCTTCACGTTCGGCACACCGGGGACGTTCATCGGTACACGCTCCGGCACGTTCCGCCAGGCATTGACGGTCGTGCGCCGATGAAGGCCATCGATGCCTACGGGATCGAGACCCGTGGGCGGCGGGCTATTGCGGCTGATCCACGGTATTCGATGCGTTCAGGGCCACAGCGAGCGCCGCATCGCCGCTCACCAGGTCTTTCCATGCCAGCACCGTGCCCTTTCTGTGACCCTTCACCGTGAGCTTGAGTTCTTCCGACGTCAGGGTCAGCACATAGGCCGTGCCCTGAATCTCGATTTCGCGTTTCAACGGCCGATCCAGTTTGGTCATTACCCGACTCCACGTTGGGCGCGCCGGCATTGCTGCACTTGAAGCAAGAGGTGAAACAACAGGCCGGCGCGGGCCTGCGGCGCCGCGAAGCGCGACGCCGCGGCCCCGGGTCGTGGCCCGGGGCGTCAGCTCGACAACGAGCGGCTCCTGCTGAAAGTTCGGATCGCTGGTCTTTTTGGCTGCAATGTCCCTGTATCGCCTGATTTGGCCCCGCTGGGGGCAGGCGGCTGCGTACCGTGCGTACGCAATTCCAGTCGTGCTGCCAGGTAATGCGCCGCAGAAGGAAGGCAAGCAGCCCGCGCCGGCCAGTGATCGGGCGCCGGGGGCGCGCCGATGAGAATCGGCTGACCCGATGCCGGCGATCCCAGGTCGAAGCAGGTCGCCGCATGTATGATCGGTGCGTCCGGGCGCAAAGCTCGAGTCGAGCAGCAAGTCAGGCCCGGCAACGTCGAGATGGCCGCAGGCCGTACACTCGAGGACTCGATCCTTGCATTGGGGAGATTCACGGCGTGAGCACCAGCCTGTCCTCTGAGCCGGCCGCCGTCCGGCGATCCATCCCGCCGTCGATGCTGGCGGCGCTCGCCGACTGGCTGGGGCCGCGGTTCTCCATCGCTGCCGCCATTCGTGAGCATCACGGCCGCGACGAATCGCCGCTGGAATCCATGCTGCCCGACGCCGTCGTTTTCGCCGAAAGCACGGCGGAAGTAGTGCGCATCATGCAACTCGCCCACGAACATGCCGTGCCGGTGATCCCTTACGGCACGGGCACCTCGCTCGAAGGGCATGTGCTGGCGGTGCAGGGCGGCATCAGCATCGATGTCTCGCGCATGAATCGTGTGCTGCGCATCGATGCCGGCGATATGACCGCAACCGTCGAAGCCGGTGTTACCCGCAATGCCCTGAACGAGGCACTGCGACACGAAGGCCTGTTCTTCCCGATCGATCCGGGTGCCGACGCCTCGCTGGGCGGCATGAGCGCAACGCGGGCGAGCGGCACCAACGCGGTTCGTTACGGCACCATGCGCGAGAACGTGCTCGGGCTGACGGTCGTGACCGCGACTGGCGAGGTCGTGCACACCGGTACACGCGCCAGGAAATCTTCCAGCGGCTACGACCTGACGCGCCTGTTCGTCGGCAGCGAGGGCACGCTGGGCGTGATCACCGAAGTGACGCTGCGGCTGCATCCGCAACCGCAGGCCGTGAGCGCCGCCGTCTGCCACTTCCCGAGCATCGAGGCGGCGGTGCGGGCGACCATTCATATCATCCAGCAGGGCATTGCGATCGCGCGCTGCGAGCTGCTCGATGAAACGACCGTGATGGCGGTGAACCGGCACAGTCATCTCGGTCTGCAGGAACGGCCGATGCTGCTGATGGAGTTCCACGGCACCGAAGCCAGTGTCCGCGAGCAGGCGGAGGCGGTGCAGGAGATCGCGCGCGACGTGGGCGGTGAAGACTTTCAGTGGACGACCACGCCCGAAGAACGCACTCGCCTGTGGAAGGCGCGGCACAGTGCTTTCTTCGCGTTGCTGCAACTCAAGCCGGGCGCTCGCTCAGTGACGACGGACGTGTGCGTGCCGATCTCGCGTCTCGCGGATTGCATCGTGGAGACGCAGGCGGACTTGCGCACGATCGACATTCCCGCCGGTATTCTCGGCCATGTCGGCGACGGTAATTTCCATGTCGCGATGTTGGTGGATCCGACAAAGCCCGAGGAACGGGCCACCGCCGAGGCGGTGAACGATCGGCTCACCAACCGCGCGCTGTCCATGGAGGGAACGTGTACCGGCGAGCATGGCATCGGCCTGCACAAGATGCGATTCTTCCTGCAGGAGCACGATTCGAGCGCCGTCGCGCTCATGCGCGAAGTGAAGCGCGCTTTCGATCCGAAGAACATCCTCAACCCGGGCAAGATTTTCCATCTCTCATGAAAGGCCCCGTCATTTCCCCGTTCTATGCCGGCGAGATCGGTCGCCGCGGTGCTGCCCGCCTGCGTGCCGGCCTGCCGGTGCTGCCGATGCATTTCGGTCAGCCGACCGCCGGCGCGCCGAAGCCCGCCATCGAAGTGGCGCACCGGATTCTCGACAGCGATTCGCTCGGTTATTGGGAGTCGGTGCCGTTGCGTGAGCGCTTGGCCGAGCACTATGCGCAAACGTATGGAGTGCAGGTCCATCCCGATCGCATTCTGCTGACGGCAGGGGCGAGTGCTGCGCTGGTGGCGGCTTTCACTGCGCTGTTTCGCCCAGGCGATCGCATCGCGCTGGTGCGGCCGGGCTATCCAGCCTATCGCAACACGCTGAGCGCTCTCGGCCTGGTACCGGTGGAAATCGATTGCACGCGCGAGCCCGGATATCGGCCGACGCCGCAGATGCTTGCAGCCCTGGATCCGGCCCCGGCCGGATTCGTGCTGGCCAGCCCGGCGAATCCGACCGGCGCGATGGTGGACGAAGAGGAACTCGCTGCATTCGCTCGCGTTTGTCGCGAGCGCGGCATCCAGCTCATTTCCGATGAGATCTATCACGGCATCACTTTCCGCGGCCGTGCCGCGAGCGCGCTCGAATGCGAGCCGCGCGCGGTGGTCATCAACAGTTTCTCGAAGCTCTATCGCATGCCGGGATGGCGGCTCGGCTGGATGATCGTGCCGCAGGAATACGCCGCGCCGATCAGTTCCTATCTCATCAACATGTTCCTGACGCCTTCGACGCTCTCGCAACATGCGGCGCTCGCCGCCATGTCCGAGCGCGAAGACCTGGAGCGCTGGGTTCAGATCTATGCTCGCAATCGCACGCGCCTGATCGAAGGCTTGTCGGAGATGGGCATCCGGGGCATCGCTCCGCCCGACGGCGCGTTCTATCTATATGCGGACATCGGGCACCTGACACAGGACAGTCTGCAGTTCTGCCTGCGCGCCATCGACGAAATAGGCGTCGGCCTCGCGCCGGGCATCGATTTCGACGTCCAGGATGGCCATTGCTTCGTCCGCTTCTCCTACGCGATCTCGCCGCAGGAAGTCGAGCGCGCGATCGAGCTGCTCGGCAACTGGTTGCCGGGTTACCGGCCGTAGACGTACGCCGCGACCGCGCTCGATGCGTGCGCGCAACTGGCGGCGTAGTCGTTTCCCGGCGATCGACCTGCCGCAAGTTGCGATCCGCCTGCGGAGTCACCATCATGCGGCTCTCGAATGCATGCGGAGATTTCCATGGTTGGCGGCGTAAATGCGGTGGTGCTCATCCAGGCGGAAGTCGACCTGATCAAGGAGCTGGCGCAGCAGCTGGCAGAGCTGCCCGGCGTCGCCGAGGTCTTTTCGGTGGCCGGACAGTACGATCTGGTGGCGCTGGTGCGGGTCAACGAGAACGAGCAGCTGGCCGACGTCATCAGCGAGAAGATGCGCAAGCTCCCTGGCGTGCGCATGACCGAAACGCTGATCGCCTTTCGCGTCTATACCAAGGCCGAGATCGCCGGCGCTTTCGACCTCGGCAGCTGAGCGGTACGCGATGACCGGCGAACACAGCGGGAAGCATCGCGGCCCGGCGCAGCGTGCAGTGCCCAGATTGATCCGTTACGAGAATGGCATTACCGCGGTCGATGCACAGTACGTGCGGGTCGGACTGGCTGCCGTGCACATCATCGAGCACAAGGGTAAAGCGGCCTTCGTCGACACCGGTGCGAATCACTCCGTTCCTTATCTGCTCGCGGCGCTGCAGGAGCTCGATCTAGCGCCCGCGGCGGTGGAGTATGTCTTTCTGACCCACGTGCACCTGGACCACGCTGGCGGCGCCGGGCAACTGATGCGTGCTTTGCCGAATGCACGCGCCGTGCTGCATCCACGCGGAGCGCCGCACATGATCGATCCGACCAAGCTCATCGCCGGCTCGATGGCCGTGTACGGAGAAGCGGAGTTTCAACGGCTCTACGGCGAGCTCGTGCCGATCGCCGCGGATCGCGTGGTGGTAACGGAGGATGGGCAGCAGCTCAGCCTTGCAGGCCGCGTGTTCGAGTTCCTGCACACGCCTGGTCATGCCCTGCATCATCAGGCCATCGTGGATGTCGCGAGTCGCGGCATCTTCTCCGGCGATACGTTCGGACTCTCGTATCGCGAGTTCGACACGGCGCGCGGACCGTTCATCGTGCCCACGACCACGCCGAGCCAGTTCGATCCCGACCAGCTCATCGCTTCCATCGATCGCCTGCAGGGCCGCGCGCCGGATGCCATCTACCTGACTCACTACGGCCGGGTTCGCGACGTGCCGCGGCTGGCTGCCCAGCTGAAGTCGCAGATCGGACAGTTCGTCGAGATCGCACGCCGCCATGCTGGGCAGAGCAACGCATACGAGCGGATCCAGGCCGAGATGCGCAGCCTGTGGCTGCGGTTGTTGCGTGAACACGGCTGCACGCTGCCCGAGGCGCAGATCGACGAGCTGCTCGGCGGCGATCTCGAGCTGAACACCCAGGGCCTGGTGTCCTGGCTGAAAAGGACGGCTTGAGCGGCAGCGATAAGCCGTCGCTCGGGCAAACCCCGACGGGTTCGCAAGCGCTGGCAAAGAAACCCATGCGTAAGTTTTTCGATGTGATAGGATGCGCGCCCGCGCTGGCGGCAGGCCGTCCATCCAACGTCCTCTCGAGTCCTCCAGCGGCGGTCCTGGGAAGGGGATCCATGTCAAAAATCCCTTCCGCATCAGGAAATTAGGTCGCGGTATCGCCGCTGCCTAGGGTTGCGCCCGTAGCTCAGTTGGATAGAGCGTCTGGCTACGAACCAGAAGGTCGGAGGTTCGAATCCTTCCGGGCGCGCCATCTCATTCAAAGGCATACCCTCTCTGTCTGATTGCTGCTTCCTTGAAGCGACCACCGAGCGACGGTGATCCCGGGGCTGCAACCGATTTTCATGCACTGCTGTTTCGATCTCGTGCAGCCAAAGAATGGGAATTCTCGATCCATGACATTCACCGAACTGCAGCTCGCACCGGCCCTGATCGCCGCGCTGGAAAAGCAGCAGATCAGCCAGCCCACTCCCATCCAGAACGTGGCGCTGCCAGTCCTGTTGGCCGGTCGCGACGCGTATCTGCACGCCGAAACCGGCACCGGCAAGACGCTTGCCTATCTGCTGCCCATTTTTTCTCGCCTCGATACCGCTCAGGCCGCGACTCAAGCGGTGATCGTCGCGCCGACGCACGAGCTGGCGATTCAGATCCATCGTCAATGTGGTGAGCTCGCGCAAAACGCCGGCTGGCCGGTTCGTGCGCTGCTGCTGATCGGCGGCACCTCCACCGAGCGACAAATCGAGAAGCTGAAAAAGAAGCCACATCTGGTGGTCGGTTCGCCTGGTCGTATCGCGGAGTTGCTCGGCAAGGGCAAGCTCAAGGCGCAGCATGTTCGCAGCGTCGTCGTCGATGAGGCGGATCGGCTGCTGAGCGACGAAAGCATGCCTGCCATTCGCGCCATCATTCAGGCTGCGCCGCGCACCCGGCAGCTGATATTCGCGTCGGCGACGCTGGAGCGTCAGAGCATGCAGGTCGTCCAGGAGCTGGCGCCAGAGTTGCTCATGCTTCAGGCGGGCGCCGCTGCGGTGAACGAAAACATCGAGCATCTCTACCTGATCTGCGAGGAGCGCGACAAGCCGGATGAGTTGCGCAAGCTATTGCACGCGCTCGCGCCGGAACGCGCCATCGTTTTCGTTCACCGCAACGATCTCGCCGAGAAGATCGCCCTCAAACTGGCGCATCACAAGATCCCGGCCGCCGATTTGAATGCGGCGCTCTACAAGGAGGATCGAAAGCACGCGATGGATGGTTTGCGAAGGGGGACGATTCGAGTGCTGATCGCCTCGGACATCGCCGCACGCGGCTTGGACATCAAGGGTGTCACGCATGTTTTCAACTTCGACGTGCCCACCTTGAGCCAGGCGTATCTGCACCGCGCGGGTCGCACTGGCCGTGCTGGCGCAGAGGGGGTCGCGATCACGTTGATGACCGAGAGCGAGGCGAGGCTGGTTCGCCGTTACGAGGAAGAGCTCGGCATCGAAATGCAGTGTGTGCGCATGCGCGAAGGCAAAGTGCTACGTCGCGAACGCGAGGCCGGTTGAGGGGCGAGGATGGTCGGTGAGCGGCCTATTTCAAACTGGCCTGTTCCCGCAGTTTGTCTTTCTTGCTCTTGCGCTTCCCTTTGATCCCGCCGGCCGTTGCGCCGGGTACAAGTGTGAGCGGCGCGGCCGTTTCCATCGGCTCGAATCCCGCGACGACCTCGCGCGGCAGAGTCATTTTGTGCCGCTTCTCGATCAATCGAAAATGGGACTCGGTGCCAGCGCTCACGAAGCTCACTGCCACACCTGATCGACCGGCGCGCCCGGTGCGACCGATGCGGTGAATGTAGTCGTCCGTGGATCGCGGCAGATCGTAATTCACGACAGTGGGCAAGTGCATGATGTCGATGCCGCGGGCCGCGACGTCGGTTGCCACCAGAACCTGCAACTGCTCCGCCTTGAAATCCGCCAACGCCCGAGTTCGCGCGCCCTGGCTGAGTTCCCCATGAAGCGCAGCGGCGTTGATTCCTGCACGGCGTAGTTTCTCCGCCACGTGCTCCGTCGAATACTTGGTGGCGACGAAGACCAGCACGCGAGGCCAGCCGTGCTCCCGAATCAGGTGAAGCAACAGCTGGGTGCGACGAGGCGGGTCCACCTGGATGGCGCGCTGGTCGATATCCGGCACGGTCGCAGGGGTGGACGGAATGTCGACTCGCAGCGGATCGCGCAGCAGATTTTCTGCAAACGAGCCGACAGCGGGCGGAAACGTTGCGGAGAACAGCAGGTTCTGACGACGCTCGGGCAACAAGCTCAGAATATTCGCGAGTTCGTCTGCAAAGCCGAGATCCAGCAGCCGATCGGCTTCGTCGAGCACCAACGTAGTAACGGATTGCAGACTCAGTGCATTGTGCTCCACCAGGTCCAGCAGTCGACCGGGTGTCGCAACGACCATGTCGGCGCCGCCCCGCAGCGACATCATCTGGGGATTGATGGACGGACCGCCGAACACCACCGCCACCTTGAGAGGAAGGCGTGCGTCGGAAGGAGAGTGTCGCCCCGCATAGCCCTCGATCGATGCACCGATCTGCGCGGCAAGCTCGCGAGTGGGCACGAGAATCAGCGAACGAATTCGCCGCCACGTATCGCGCCTGGTTTCCAAATGCCGCTGCAGCAATGGCAGAGCATACGCAGCCGTTTTTCCCGAGCCGGTATGAGCGCACGCCCAAACATCCCGTCCACTCAGCACGCCGGGAATCACCGCACGCTGAATGGGAGTGGGCGCGGTGTAATTCCTCTCTTCGACGGCGCGAAGGATTTGCGAAGACAGGCCGAGCGAGGCAAACGTCATGTGCGCGCCCGTCATCCGATCTTCCGGATCCTGAACGTGCGTCCCTTGATCTTGCCGGCGCGCAGCCGCTGCATCGCCTTGACGTGCGAGGCCCGATCGATGGCCACGTAAGTGCGGGTGGGAAACACGTCGATCTTGCCGACCGCGGCGCCGGGTAGCCCGGCATCGCCGGTCAGCGCGCCCAGCAGATCGCCGGGACGCAGTTTGTCCTGGCGCCCGGCATCGATCGCCAGCGTGACGAACGGCGCGGACCAGGGTCCAGCATCGCTTCCTGCCGGCAATGTGCCCCAGGTGAGCGACTCGCCCAGCCGATCCTCGATCACATTGGCCCGATTCGATTCGCGCGGCGAGCAAAGGCTCAGAGCGATGCCGCGGCGACCGGCGCGCCCGGTCCGGCCAATGCGGTGAAGGTGCGTGTCGGCATCGCTGGCAATGTCGAAGTTGATCACCATCGCCAGGTCGGCAATGTCCAACCCGCGTGCGGCGACATCGGAGGCAACCAGGATCGTGCAACTGCGATTCGCGAAGCGCACCAGCATCTCCTCGCGTTCGCGCTGATCCAGGTCGCCATGCAAAGCCAGCACCGAGAAGCCGCGACTGGAAAGTTCCTCGGCAACGGCGCGCACCTCGTTTCTGGTGTTGCAGAACACCACCGCGGACTCCGGCCGATATCGCAACAGCAAGGATTCGAGCGCATCGAGTTTCGATTCGGTGGCCACTTCAAAGAACGTCTGCTCGATCGACGTGTCGTCCGACTCGCCTCGGAGCGTTATGTCCAGGGCTTCGCGCTGAAATTCCCGGCTGATCTCGCGAATCGACTGCGGGATGGTCGCTGAGAACAGCAGCGTCTGCCGCTGCTGCGGCGTAGTCTGAACGATAGCGTCGATCGCGTCCGAGAATCCCATGTCGAGCATGCGATCCGCCTCGTCGAGCACGAGTACTTGCACTGCCTGCAGCGGTAACGCTTGCCTCTCGATCAACTCCAGAATGCGGCCCGGCGTGCCGACCACGATGTGAGGTTCGTGCGCAAGAGAAGCCAGATGCGGGCGCAGGGGCACGCCGCCACAGAGAGTCAGTACTTTCACATTCGGTATGAAACGTGCGAGCCGCCGGATCTCGCGACTGACTTGGTCCGCAAGCTCCCGTGTCGGGCACAACACCAGGCCTTGCAGTCGCACTACTGTCGAATCGAGCGACGACAACAAGCCGAGCGCGAATGCTGCCGTCTTACCGCTGCCGGTACGCGCCTGCGCCACCACGTCACGCCCGGACAGAATGGCCGGCAAGCTCGCCTCCTGTACCGGAGTCATTTCTGCGTAGCCTGCTTCCGCCAGCGCGTGCTGCAACGGCTCGATCAACGTCAATTTGGAGAATTGGGTCATGCCGCCATGATCGCACGTGCGCCGTGCTGCGTGGGGCCATCACTCAGCGTTTGGGGGCGATAGCATCTGTGTGGCAGTCGCCTGCTTTCGGGCCGGATCCGGTCAGGCAAAGGGGCCGACACGAGCCGAAAAGCGTATTACACTGCCGTCGCCCGGGCCGGCGCGCCTGCACCTATTCAACCTGAGAGCACCTTGAACAAAACCCCGAATTACAGGCAACAGAAGAAGCGTCGCGAAGACCAGCAGAAGAAGAGAAACGAAGAAAAGCAGCGCCAGCAGGCCGAGCGCAAGAACTCCCCCAATCCGCCGCCGCAGGAGTCTTGAGTGCGATGGCGCAGCAGGTAACGCCTGAGGGCGTCCCCTGCGACGAGCAGGTCATTGCAGCGACCCGTGTCTGGCTCGAACGAGCGGTGATTGGCCTGCAGCTTTGTCCCTTCGCCGCGGCTCCGTATCTAAGCGACCGCATACGTTTCTGTGTCAGCGCGCAGCGCTCTACCGATGGATTGCTCGAGGACCTGTGTCGTGAGCTGCAGGCACTGCGGGATGCAGACCCGAGCCAGTGCGAGACCACGCTGCTCATTCATCCCCAGGTGCTGACCGATTTCCTCGATTACAACGATTTTCTCGATGTATGTGATGCCGCGGTTGCAGAACTGGGACTGGAAGGCGAACTGCAGGTAGCCAGTTTTCACCCGGACTATCGGTTCGCCGATACCTCCGAGCAGGACATCACGAACTTCACCAATCGCTCGCCTTACCCGATGCTGCATCTACTGCGCGAAGCCGGCGTCGAGCGTGCGGTGGCGAGCTTTGCGGCCATCGACGAGATTGGCCCCAGAAATATGCAGACCCTGCGCAAGCTCGGTCACGACGGATGGCGGCGACTGTGGGTCGATTGACGAGGCCCAGCAGAGGGTCGAGAGATTGCGGCGTTGTTGCAGGAGCCCATCCCGCTTCGTGATCTTCAAGCGCAGCGAATGCGCGCAGGCCCGAGCCGTGCGCGCATCCCGTCCGCTCACGCCTAGGCGCGCAAGTGCTCCCGGAAGAAGCTGATCGTGCGCTGCCAGGCGAGTGCTGCAGCTTCCTTGTCGAAGCGCGGCGTAGTGTCGTTATTGAAACCGTGCTGCGTTCCCGGATACGTGAACGCCTGATAGTCGACCTTGGCAGCCTTCAGCGCTTCCTCGTAGGCGGGCCACGCGGCATTGATGCGTTCATCCGTTGCCGCGAAATGAATCAACAGAGCGGCTTTGATGTTGGCAGCGTCAGCCGGCGCAGGCGGACTCCCATAGAAGGGCACAGCCGCATCCAGATCGGGGATCTTGGTCGCGAGAAAGTTCGCAATCCCGCCGCCGTAGCAGAAGCCGACGACGCCGACCTTGCCGTTGGCCTGATCCGCGCTTCGCAGGTATCCAGCTGCGGCAATGAAATCCTCGCGGGTTTTTGCCTGGTCCAGTTGCTGGAACAGCTCGCGTGCCTTGTCTTCGTCACCCGGATAGCCGCCCAGCGGGAACAGCGCGTCGGGCGCAAAGGCAATGAAGTCGTCGAGCGCAATCCGTCTGGCGATGTCCTCGATGTGCGGATTCAGGCCTCGATTCTCATGGACCACCAGTACGGCCGGCAGCTTCTTCGACACCTTCGCCGGTTTCACCAGATAGCCGCGCATTTTGCCGTAGCCGGGCGTGGAGATTTCAATGTAGTCGGCGCGGATTCGCGGATCCGATGGTGCGATCTGCTGTGCCTGGGCGAATTTTGGATTCATTGCGTCGAGCACCGCTGCACCGCTCATGCCCGCAATCGCCAGCGCCCCGGCGCGGTCGATGAAATCGCGCCGCGATAGCTGGCCGTGCACGTACTTGTCGAACAGCTGGAATACCTCGGGCGGGAATTTGCGGGCGTCGTTGCTCATCGTGGGTCCCCTGGGGTCGGTGGTAAGCGGATCTTTGTTCGGGAAGGCTGCCTTTCGGCAGCTGCTCGCCGGTGCATTCGGCACAAAGCGCCCGGCGAACCTTTACGGCTGAAGGTAGCGCAGGTCAATCAGAAAAAGCCACGCCGCGCGCGAGTCCGCGAGTCGGCGTGCAGGCATTGCAGGCCCGGTCGCGACGAGACTATTGTGAGAATCCGACGAACTGGAGGATGGTCATGAACAAGCCACAGAGCGGCTCGACCCTGAGCACCGGCGCGCCGGCGCCGAGCGATCGCAATTCGCTGACCATCGGCCCGAACGGCCCGATCGTGCTCCACGATGTCCATTTCCTCGAGCAGATGGCGCATTTCAATCGGGAAAAGGTGCCCGAACGCCAGCCGCACGCCAAGGGATCGGGTGCCTTCGGCGTGTTCGAGACCACCGAGGACGTCTGCGCCTATACCAAGGCGGCGCTGTTCCAGAAGGGCGCGAAGACCGAGATGCTGGCGCGCTTCTCCACTGTCGCGGGCGAGCAGGGCAGCCCGGATACCTGGCGCGACGTGCGCGGCTTCTCCCTCAAGTTCTACACCAGCGAGGGTAATTACGATCTCGTCGGCAACAACACGCCGATCTTCTTCGTGCGCGATCCGATGAAGTTCCCGCACTTCATTCGCAGCCAGAAGCGGCTGCCGGACTCCGGCCTGCGCGACAATCACATGCAATGGGATTTCTGGACCGGCAATCCCGAGAGTGCGCATCAAGTCACCTACCTGATGGGCGAGCGCGGCCTGCCGCGCACCTGGCGGCACATGAACGGCTATGGCTCGCACACTTATATGTGGGTGAACGCCGCCGGCGAGAAATTCTGGGTCAAGTATCATTTCCATACCCGTCAGGGGATGGAGTTCTTCTCGAACCAGCAGGCCATGGCCATGGCGGGCGCCGACGCCGACTTCCATCGCCGCGACCTGTTTGACGCGGTCGCGCGCGGCGAGCATCCGAGCTGGACGCTGTCGGTGCAGGTGATGCCGTATGCGGACGCCAGGAGCTACCGCATCAATCCCTTCGACCTCACCAAGACCTGGCCGCATGCCGACTATCCGCTGATCCGCGTCGGCACCATGACGCTCAATCGCAATCCGGAGAACTTCTTCGCGCAGATCGAGCAGGCGGCCTTCTCGCCCGGCAACACCGTGCCCGGCATCGGTCTGTCGTCCGACAAGATGCTGCTCGGCCGCGCCTTCGCCTACAACGATGCCCAGCGCAACCGCATTGGGGTGAACTTCCACCAGCTGCCGGTCAACCAGCCCAAGGTGCCGACCAATACATACATGTTCGACGGCCACATGGCGTATCACCACAGCGGCGCCGCGCCCGTCTACGCACCCAACAGCGGCGAGCGCGGGTGGGCGGACCAGACCGGTTCGATGAGCGAGGGCTGGGAGGCGGACGGCGAGATGGTGCGCAGCGCCTATACGCTGCGCAGCAGTGACGACGATTTCTCGCAGCCCGGCACTCTCGTGCGCAAGGTGTTCAACGATGAGCAGCGCACCAAGCTGGTCGAGCAGGTAGCGGGCAGTCTGCTCGGCGGCGTGCGTGAGCCGGTGCTGAGCCGCGCTTTCGACTATTGGAAGAGCATCGATGCCGATGTCGGCCGGCGGATCGAGGAGAAAGTGCGTGCAGGTGCCGCGCCGGCTCCCGCTGAGGGCATGGGCGAAGGCTGACGACCGAGGCGGGTGTAGGGAGGGACGGTCTTGCAATCATGATCGCGTCGCAGGCGACCGATGAGTTGCTGCGCACACTCGTTCTCATTCTCGATCTGGGCGGGACATTTGCCTTTGCGTTGAGTGGTGCGATGGCGGGGGTCAGGCGGCGACTCGATATTTTCGGAGTCCTGGTGCTGTCTTTCGCCGCTGCCACCTTCGGCGGGGTCATGCGCGACGTGGTGATCGGTGCGATCCCGCCGGCGGCTTTGCAGGACTGGCGCTATCTGGCGGTATCGCTGGTGGCAGGTTTGCTGTGCTTCTTCTGGTCGGCCCTGATCGAGAAGCTGCGCAACCCGGTGCGGATGCTGGATGCGATGGGACTGGCGCTGTTTGCCGTCGCGGGGACCGAAAAGGCGCTGGCTTTCGGACTGAGCCCGGTCATGGCCGCCTTGCTCGGAATGCTGACCGGCATCGGCGGCGGCGTGGCTCGCGACGTGCTGCTCGCGGAAATCCCGGCGGTGCTGCGTTCGGAGCTTTATGCGGTTGCGGCGTTGGCCGGTGCGGCGGTGGTGGTCGTCGGCACCCTGTTGCACTTTCCGGTCATCATCACGGTGGTCTGCGGTGGGCTGGTCTGCTTTGGCCTGCGGATGATGGCGATCCGTCGGCAATGGCAGCTGCCCGTCGCGCATGACCACGCCGAGACGCCGCCCGGCAAACGGTGATGGCGAGCCCGCAGTAACACCCTTGTGATCGGCCGCCAGTCACGGCGCGTCATCGTCTCCCACGATTCCGCCTTCGCCTTCCAGCCGAGCCACCTGGCGCACGTCCTGTCGCGTGAACTTCAGTCGCACGCCCGCGCCCATGTCGTCGGATTCCTGGATGACGATCACGCCGAAATGTTCAAGACCTCGAATCAGGGCGTCGGCGTCCTGCCGCGACTGGACCCATGCGCTGCCGCTGTCCTCGATCGCGCATAACGTGTCGACGGGAATTCCCGCGGCTGTGGCGAAATCCGCCTGGCTGACGCCGGCCAGGGCCCGTGCCGCGGTGATCAAACGTCCGGTAATCCGCAGGTCCCCGTTCATTTCAGCGGCATCTCCTCGAGTATTCGTCGGGTCAGCAGGAGCGTCGCGCGGCATCTTCCGCAGCCATTTCGCTCCAGCGCGTGTTCATCGGGCTGACGTGACCGATGAACAGCGCGGGCATGCGTGAAATAGTTATGAGCGCATGTGTCCGGCACGAGCGGCGTCGATGCTCCACGGACCGGGGCCGGCGAAGAACAGGTAGAGAAAGACGAAGCAATAAAGGATCGCCGCGTCGCCGCCATTGTTGACGGGGAAGGGATTCTGGGGAGCGTGCGCAATCCAGTAAGCGACTGCCATGGTTCCCGACGCCAGGAATGCCGCCGGTCGCGTGAACAGGCCCAGCATGACCAGAAGACCGGCCAGGCATTCGACGATGCCCGCATAACTTCCGGGACCGTCGAGCGCGAGGCCGCTGCCGGCCATCGGGCCCGGCGGGAACGAAAGGAATTTCTGCAGGCCATGCTCGAGGAAGATCAACCCGGTAACGATGCGCAGGATGCTGAGCATGCGCGGCGCCCAGGCGTTGAGTTTTTCGTTCATACGCATTTCTCCTTCTGACCGAATGGTGATGCGTTGGAACGGGCGACAGTCCTGCCTCGGCGCACGGCGCGTTGGCATTCAATCCCCGTAGCTGCCGTTCGCCATGATAGCCCCTTGATCTGTCAGCGCAACGCGACCGCATTCGCTCGAGCGGCACACCGCGGAAGCGACAGTGCGTCTTGCTGCAAGCCTAGTCGTTGATGCCTTCCCGCCCTTCGATGGTCATCAATGTCGCGGTCAGCAGGGCGATCAGCTTTTCCTGGCCGGCGTTTTCGGCGAATACTTCCGTTTGCGCGAGCGTCAGGGTCCGGCCGGCTTTGACGACCCGACCACGAGCGAGAATGCGGCTGCCTGCGGCA
>Ga0182745_1000711_pt1 | contig 34913 bp, 30 predicted proteins | sample eDN3rd30CKraftBY_FD_128523 | JGI IMG/M metagenome (GOLD analysis project Ga0182745, IMG submission 128523) | Enriched backyard soil microbial communities from Emeryville, California, USA - eDNA 3rd pass 30_C Kraft BY (version 2) (version 2) | ecosystem: Environmental > Terrestrial > Soil >...
GGCGTCTGGGATGACCGCCGCTACCTCGACATGGCTCTGCTGAAATCAACCCCTGACACCGCTGCTGTTTAATCCCTCCGAGGTGCCTCCCTCCCCCGAACCCCCTCCCGACGAACTACACAATTTTCGGGACTTGACCCTCGGCTGCGGCGCAGCAGCTCCCTCTACCGGAAGCAGGCGCACAGGCTCCGCCTTACTGGCCAGTTGACGCCGACGCCGGTACACCCACGAATGCAGCGTGCTGAGCAGCAGCCTCCGCTGCTGCGAGAACTCCTGTCGCGTCAGCTCGCTCGCCTCGAAGGCTTCGGCGCCCCGGAACCAGTCCTGTTTCCCCACCAGCTTCGAACTGCGCGCCAGCGTCCTCGGCGGAGACGCAGCATTCAACGCCTCTCACCACGTCGTTGGGCGGACGCGTAGGCCCGAAGTCTGGTGACACTCCAACAGTGCTCGAAGAGGCGCTACGCCACACCTACGTCGCAGACTCGACATTGACGTTGTGCACTCGCGAGACACGCGGCGCATTGGGCTTGAAATGATTGACCTGCGCGCCCAAGTCACCGCTTTGCCAGGGGCGCGGACCGACGCCTGGGGAAGGAGCCGGATGATTGATGTACGCCAGCCACTGGAGTTGCCGGCAGGAGGCTCAAGGAGCTACTTCTCCCTGCCGCTGTTCGAGCGGAGCGGGGGCGGGTGGGAGGAGTCTCAGCGCCAGCATCGGCGAGAACCCGACGCGAGCCCGGACGCGGGGGCGCTGATTCTCGAACAGTCCAGACACGGCGCGGTGGAACTGCTCGATAGCGCGCATGACGCGCTTCACTGCGGTGCGCTCGTGCTTCGCGACTGCCTGATCGAGCACACGACTGGAGCCCAGGTCCCGCGAGACGCAGGCCGCCGAGCCTTGCGAAGGGGAGCGCATGCAGTACATCGGCAAGCTGGATGAAGACCGGCGGCATGATGCCTCGCGCCCTTCCGCGCGCGGACGCCCGTGGCGATCCACGGTCGGGATGAAGGTGCTCATGGCCGCGACTGGCATCGTGCTGGTCGTGTTCCTTGTCTTCCACCTGCTCGGCAATCTCCTCGTTTACCGAGGACGGGAAGCCCTCAACGAATACTCCACGTTTCTCGTTCGGGAGCCCCTGCTCCTGTGGGTCGCTCGCGCGGTGCTCCTTGCCTCCGCCGTCATCCACATCGGCGCGGCAGTGCTGCTCTGGAGTCGTGACCGCTCCGCGCGCCCGGTGGCCTACAGCCGACTCACGCCACGAGCTACGACCGTGCCCGCTCGGACGATGCGCCTCACGGGCGTCGCGCTCGCGGGGTTCGTCGTCTTCCACATTCTCCATCTGACCACTGGGACCATCGCGCCGGTGCCGTTCGAGAAGCATGACGTCTACCACAACGTGGTGGAGGGCTTCCGCGTCCCCTGGGTGGTGGTCGTCTATCTCGGCGCGCTGGCGATCGTCGGGATGCATGTCTGGCACGGCGCATGGGCTTCGCTGCGGAGCCTGGGGAGGTCGCGCCCCTCGCCTTGGCCGAAACGGCGGCCGGTCGCGTGGATCCTGGCCCTACTGCTCTGGGGCGGCTTCAGCAGCATTCCGCTCGCAATCTGGCTCGGAGGTGTGCGCTAGCCATGGAACTCGGCGCGAGGATTCCGAGCGGGCCGCTCGAGCAAAAATGGGAGCGCCGATTGCGAGAAGGGCACCTGGTCGGCCCGAACAACCGGCGCAAGTACACTCTGCTCGTGGTTGGCTCCGGGTTGGCGGGGGCCTCGGCCGCGGCGACGCTCGCCGAACTCGGCTACCGCGTGCACTGCTTCTCCTTCCACGACTCGCCGAGGCGCGCGCACAGCATCGCCGCGCAGGGCGGTATCAATGCCGCGAAGAACTACCGCAACGACGGCGACAGCGTGTGGAGGCTTTTCTACGACACGCTGAAAGGCGGCGACTTCCGCTCCCGCGAGGCGAATGTCTACAGGCTCGCCCAGGTGAGCAACCGCATCATCGACCAATGCGTAGCCCAGGGAGTCCCTTTCGCCCGCGAATATGGAGGACTCCTCGCCACACGCTCCTTCGGGGGCGCGCTCGTCTCGCGCACCTTCTACGCGCGTGGACAGACCGGGCAGCAACTTCTCCTCGGCGCCTACCAGGCGCTCGAGCGGCAAATCAGCGTGGGCCAGGTCCGCATGCATCCGAGGACCGAAATGCTCGATCTCGTCATGGTCGACGGACGGGCGCGGGGAATCATCGCGCGCGACCTCCGGACGGGCGAGCTGGGGTCGTTCGCTGGCGATGCTGTGATCCTCGCGACAGGAGGCTACGGCAATATCTACCATCTCTCGACCAACGCGCGAGGCTCGAACGCGACCGCGATTTGGCGCGCGTATCGGAGGGGCGCTGGCTTCGCCAACCCTTGTTTCACGCAGATCCATCCGACCTGCGTACCGGTCAGTGGGCCTCATCAGTCGAAGCTCACCCTGATGAGCGAGTCCTTGCGCAATGATGGGCGTGTCTGGGTGCCGAAGCTCAAGGGGGATTCGCGGACGCCGAGAGATATCCCGGAGCGCGAACGGGACTACTTCCTCGAGCGGCGATACCCAACCTACGGCAACCTCGCGCCGCGTGACATCGCCTCGCGTGCGGTCAAGGAAATCTGTGACAAGGGCATGGGCGTAGGCCCCGGCGGGCGCGGCGTGTATCTGGACCTCGGTGATGCCATTGAGCGTCTCGGAGCCGGGACCATTCGTGAACGCTACGGGAACGTCCTCGAGATGTACGAGCGCATCACGGGCGAGCACCCATACCGGACGCCAATGCGGATCTACCCCGCCGTCCACTACACGATGGGTGGGCTTTGGGTCGACTACGACCTGCGCAGTACCCTGCCAGGCCTCTATGTGCTCGGCGAGGCGAACTTCTCCGACCACGGCGCGAACCGCCTCGGCGCGAGTGCCCTCATGCAGGGACTCGCCGATGGCTACTTCATCGTCCCGAATACCATCGCGGACGAGCTGGCGCGTTTCGGGCCAGGGTCGGTCGACCTTGACCATCCCGCGTTTCGAGACGCCGAGCGCATCGTGCAATTGAAGCTCGAGCGCCTGCTCGCCTCGCGAGGCACGCGAACCGTCGAGGAGCACTTCCGCGCGCTGGGGAGCCTCCTCTGGGAACAATGCGGCATGGCGCGCAGCGAACGTGGGCTGTCCTCCGCGCTCGAGAGCATCCAGGAGCTTCAGGGCGAGTTCGAGCGAGATCTCCGGCTGCCGGACACCGGCATTGAGCTGAACGACTCGCTCGAGCGGGCCGGGCGGCTCGCAGATTACTACGAGCTCGCGAAGCTGATGTGCCGCGACGCGCTCGAACGGCGCGAATCGTGCGGAGCGCACTTCCGCGAGGAGTTTCAAACGGCGGAAGGTGAGGCGCGCCGAGATGACGAGCACTTCTGCCATGTGTCGGTATGGGAATACCGCGGCCAGGAGCGACCTCCCGCGCTCCACAAGGAGCCACTCTCCTTCGAGTTGGTCGCGGCCGAGTCCAGGAGCTACAAGTGAGCGCGAACCGAAAGACGGCCTGGTCATGAGCAACGACGCAAGGTTGCCCATCTACTCGCTCGGCCCGAAGGCGCGCGCGGAGGTGGCGGAGCGGGCGTTGGAGTTCTACTTCGACAAGCCCGTGGCGATGAGCTTCGAGGTGGGGCGATTCATGGACTTGATGCTCCTCGACCGGTACCTGGGCGACATCCGGTGCCCGGACAGCGCGCTCCCCGCACCCTTCTACGACGTCACTGGGCCCGCGCCGATGGCCGCCCGCCGGGCCATGTTCAACGAGAGAAGCATCGACGACGACGATATCCGCACCGAGGAGTTCACGGGGTACTGACAGAGATCTAGGTGCGCAGCCGCCCGTATGGGCTCTGCCGCCGGAACCGATAGGAGGCCTTCGACATGGAATCGCGACTCGATTTCCACCAGAAATCATCCAGCGCCTACCAGGCGATGCTCGGCTTGGAACGCTTCGTCCGTAACTGTGGGCTCGAGCACCCCCTGCTCGATCTGGTCAAGACTCGCGCGTCGCAGATCAACGGCTGCGCCTACTGCATCGACATGCACACGAAGGACGCCCGCGTCGCCGGGGAAACCGAGCAGCGGCTCTACGGGCTGTCGGCCTGGCGCGAGACGCCGTTCTACACCGAGCGCGAGCGCGCCGCGCTCGAATGGACGGAAGCTCTGACGCTCATCTCGCGGAGCGATGTCACGGATGATCTGTACGACCGCGTGCGCCAACACTTCAGCGAAGAGGAGCTCGTCAGCCTCACGATGGCGGTCATCACCATCAACGCCTGGAACCGGATCGCCATCCCGTTCCGTTCCGTGCCCGGCAGCTACCAACCGCCGGCCCGCGCGGCGTCGCATACGTGATTGGCAATCTGCTGATCGCCCGCGCGAGGAGTACCTCTATTCCGAGGCGCTCGTGGGCGAAGGCGGGAGGAGAACAGCGTGCGCTTCGTCCTGCAGATCTGGAAACAGGAGAGTCCGCGGTCCCAGGGAGCCTTCCGCCGCTACGAGGTTTCGGACATCACCGCCGACATGTCCTTTCTCGAGATGCTCGACGTCCTGAACGAGCAACTCGCCGCCAAAGGCGAGGCCCCGGTCGCATTCGAGAGCGACTGTCGCGAGGGCATCTGCGGGACGTGCGGTGTGATGATCAATGGCGCGGCGCATGGTCCCCTCGGCGGCGCGGCGGTGTGTCAGCTCCACATGCGCCGCTTTCCGGACGGCGCGTTGCTCGTGATCGAGCCCTGGCGCGCGCGGGCGTTCCCTGTGCTCAAGGATCTCATCGTCGATCGCAGCGCGCTCGATCGCATCATCGGCGCTGGCGGGTTCATCTCGGTGCCAACGGGGGCCGCGCCCGAGGCGAGCACGCGGGCGGTTCCGAAACAGAACGCCGACGGGGCGATGGACGCCGCGGCTTGCATCGGCTGCGGAGCCTGCGTCGCCGCCTGCCCGAACGCCTCGGCCGCGCTCTTCACCGGCGCGAAGATCTCTCACTTGGCGTTCCTCCCCCAGGGGCGGCCGGAGCGGGAGCGGCGGGTGCTCTCCATGGTCGCGCGCATGGATGAGGAGGGCTTTGGCAACTGCACCTGGCACGGCGAGTGTCAAGCGGCGTGCCCAAAGTCGATCAGCATCGATGCCATCGCGCTCATGAACCATGAATGGCTCCGGGCATCACTTGCACCCCAACGCGAAGTGTGGCGCGAGCCTGAGGCGGACGCCCAGAGCAAGGACCCAGGAAGAGGAGGAACGGCATGACCAAACCGGCACATCCCGTGGGCGGGGCCACGTTCGACTTGGCGGCAGTCGAGCATGAAATGCGGCGAGAAGACGCCTACCTGCGGGAGGGCCACACGGCGCGGACTCTCGTGCGCGAGCCCGACCTGCGCATCGTCCTCGTCGTGATGAAGGCCGGCGCACGCATGGCGGAACATCGTGCGGGCGAAACCGTGTCGGTCCATGCGCTCTCCGGTCACGTGCGACTGCGCCTGCCCGATAAAACCGTGGAGCTGCCGTTCGGGCGGTTGCTCGTCCTCGAGAAAGGCTTGCGCCACGACGTGGAAGGGATCGAGGAGAGCGCGTTCCTGCTCACGCTCGGATGGAAGAGCCCATGAGGGAGGCGTAGAGAGTCGATGCGCGGGGCAAAGAGCTGGCAAGGCATCCAACTCTATACCGTCGGCCACTCGACACGAACGCTCGATGAGCTCATCGCGCTCATTCGACCGTTCGGCGTCTCCATCGTGGCTGATATCAGGACGATCCCGCGCTCGCGCCACAATCCACAATTCGAACGCGACGTGCTTTGCTCCGCGCTTCGCCGGCATCACGTCCGTTACGTCCATCTCCCTGCGCTCGGAGGGCTGCGGCACGCGCGCGGTGACTCGCCGAACACGGGGTGGCACAATGCGAGCTTCCGCGGGTTCGCGGACTACATGCTGACAGACGAGTTCGAGTCTGGGCTGGCTGAGCTGCGTGAGCTGGTCGTGGGAGGGACGGTCGCGTTGATGTGCGCCGAAGCCGTGCCCTGGCGTTGTCATCGCTCCCTGGTCGCAGATGCCCTGACCGTTCGCGGCGCGCAGGTCGAGCACATCACCAGCCGCACCCGGTCGACGCCACATCGAATGACCGACTTCGCCCAGGTCGATGGCGCGCGGCTTACGTATCCGGCTGGCCTCGGGTCATTTCTCGATACGCGCGCACCGTTTCACCTCGAGGCGACCGTGCGAGTGCTGCAGCGGCGGCCGACGAACCTCGTCGACGTCTGGGAGGACGGACGGTACCTGCGAGCGCTCACGGTCTCCGGTGGCCTCGTGCTGGTCGAGGTCTCGAATCAGGGGACGGTGGACGAACCACAGCTCCGGTACCGCGTGCTCGATGGGGATGACTCGCACGGCGCGCATGCCGCGATCTCTCAGGTGTTGCGAGTGGTGCTCGGACTCGATGTGGACCCGGAGCCGCTCGAACGGCTGCTGCAAGCCGAGCACAAGCTCGGCCCCATTGCGCACGCGCTGCGCGGTATGCGTCCGCCACGGTTCCCGAGCCTCATCGAGACGTTCGCGAACGTCATCCCGTTCCAGCAGGTCAGCCTGGACGCCGGGGTCGCAATCGTTCGCCGTTTGGTAGAGCGCTTCGGCCGGTCCCTACCGCATGAGGGGCAGAAACGGTACGCCTTTCCGACTGCTGCTGCGCTCGCCGAGGCGCGGCTCGACGCGATTCGCTCCTGTGGCTTGAGCGCAAGGAAGGCCGAGGCGCTCCGCGCGGCCGCCGCCGCCGTCCAAGCGGGCGATGTGACAGAGACCATGCTCTCGCAAATGAGCAGCGACGAAGCGATGCAGATGCTCACTGGGCTTCACGGTATTGGCCCCTGGAGCGCGGCTTTGGTTCTCCTGCGCGGCTTGGGCCGACTGGACGTGTTCCCGGAGGGCGATGTTGGCGTCATTCGTGGGCTCTCGGGTTTGATGCATGTCCAGCCGGGGCCTGCTCTCGAGCGCGTGGTCCGCCGCTTCGGCGAGCAGCGTGGATACCTGTATTTCTGCTCGCTCGGCGGCGCGCTCTTGGCCCGAGGCCTCATTCATGCCGCCGGCGCCGAGCCACGGCGAAGCTCCGTATGCGCGCCAGAGTCGAATCATTGAGGTCAACGCTGTGATGCCCGCTGATGTGCATCTTACGCAGAGGAGGCGGTTCGCTCTCGCTCTTGGGGCTCCGCGCGAAGGCGAGTTGCCGCTCAGGAACCCGTGAAATGTCAGAGCCACCAAAACCGACCGACACGCCACCCCCTGGAGCCAGCCGCGTCTCGCCGGCGCTGGTGAACGAGCTGCGAGCGCGCCTCACCAAGGGCGAGGACGTCGTCGATCCGAAGACCTGGGCCGGCTCCATTCCGGCCGCCTTCGGCATCGCCCCCCGCCTGCGAATCGGCGCGAACCGTTGGTTCAATCTGGTCTGGCTGCTCCCGATCGGTTGGGGGCTTCTCCTATTTGGAGTCGCCGTGGCCCAGTACCTGCGCGGGCTCCCCGCAGTCGAAGTGTTCGTCCACCGGCATCCCGGGGCCGGGTTCGCAACGACGTTTGCTACGCCGATGCCAGTCTGGTTGCGCGCCCAGCACTTTCTGAACTTGTTCTTCCTCATCTTCATCATCCGCGCAGGCCTACAGATTCTCGCCGACCATCCCCGGCTGTACTGGACCCGGCACTCGACGCCGGGAAAAGAGTGGCTCCGGATGCAGAAGCAGGTGCCGGACCTCCCGCTCTGGACCGCCAAGCAGGACTCCCTCACGCTGCCCAAGCATCTCGGGCTGCCCGGCATCCGCCACTCGATCGGCCTGGCCCGATGGTGGCACCTCGGCATCGACACGCTGTGGCTGGCGAACGGACTCCTCTTCTACGTGCTGCTCTTCGCGACTGGAGAGTGGCGCCGCATCGTCCCGACGAGCTGGCAGGTGTTCCCCGACGCCGCGTCCGCCCTGCTCCAGTACCTCTCCTTGAGGTGGCCTCAGAACGATGGCTGGGGCGCGTACAACGGCCTCCAGATCATCGCCTACTTCATCACGGTCTTCATCGCAGCGCCGCTTGCGCTCATGACCGGGCTCGGCATGTCGCCAGCGCTTTCCACCCGGTTTCACGGCATCAGCAAGCGGCTCAACATCCAGACCGCGCGCTCCCTGCACTTTCTCGTCCTGTGCTGGTTCCTCCTCTTCACCTTCATCCACGTCACCATGGTCTTCGCGACTGGCCTGCTGCGAAACCTGAACCACATGTATGCGGGGACCGACGCCAACGATTGGGTCGGGTTCGGCATCTTCGCTGTCTCCATGGCGGTCGTCGCGATCGCGTGGGTGGCGGCCACGCCGTTCACGCTGCGATATCCGCGGGTCGTGCAGCGAGCTGGTTATTCGCTGGTCGGCCCGGCCCAGCGGCTCTTCGAGCACCTCGACGCCAAGCCAGGGGCCTACACGGACAAGGACATCTCGCCGTACTTCTGGCACAACGGCAAGTACCCCGAGACGCCGGAGTACCGCGCGCTCTTCGAGAACCACTTCGCCGATTACAGGCTACGTATTCATGGGCTCGTCGAGAATCCGGTCAAGCTGAGCCTCGACGAGCTGCGCGCCATGCCGCGCCACGAGCAGATCACGCAGCACTTCTGCATCCAGGGCTGGTCCGGTGTCGCCAAGTGGGGCGGCGTCTCGATGCAGACCCTCCTCGAACTGGTCAGGCCGAAGCCCGACGCGAAGTGGGTCGTGTTCTACTCGCTCGGCGAAGGGGCCGACGGCGGCCGCTACTACGACGCGCATCCCATCGAGCAGATGCACTATCAGCTCACGATGCTCGCCTACGACATGAACGGCGAGCCGCTCCCTTATGGCCACGGGGCGCCGCTTCGCCTGCGCAACGAGGTCCAACTCGGCTTCAAGCAAGTGAAGTGGATTGCCGGCATCGAGTTCGTCGCTCACTTCTTCGAAGTGGGAGGCGGGTACGGCGGCTACAACGAAGACCACGAGTTCTTCGGGTATCGTCAGTCGATCTGAGTCGGGGGCGAAGGAGGGGACGCGCTCCTCGACGTCGCCCGTAATCGGCAGCGCAGACAATACCAGAAGTTGCCGACCTTCCGTCGAGTTTCGTGTCATCCTCGTTACATGATGTCTCGAAACGATTCTTCTCGTCCTCCAGAGCGAAAGACGGCCTCGTCGGCGAAGGGCGGCTCCATCGGAGTCGCCCTCTTCGCGGCATGCTTCGCGGTGGCGATGGGCCCTGGCATCTACCACGATTGTCGTGCCTCGCGCATTCGGGCGATGCACACGCGCTACCAAGGGACAGTGGTTGCGCTCGTCAATCAGCACAGCCGAGTGAACGGCGATCCAGTGGTCACGGTGACGTTGGAGGTCGACATCCCCGGCCGCGGGCTTACGCGCGGCGAGGTGGTCGATGCCATCTCGGTGGTCCACCTCCCTCGGTTCCAACCGGGCGCGAAGGTCGACGTATGGGTTGACCCCGATGACCCAACGCGTATGGCGCTCGAGGAAGGCCTTTGACGAGCGGCTGGACATTCGGGGTGGCTTCGATGGGCTCGACGTCCGCCGACTGACGCCTGCTCGCGACGCCCGACGCCATGCCTCCGTCCGCGTGTGAAGCGCTCTATGTACGAGGGCCAGACAGTCAGGCCATGGTGGCCTGACTCAAGCAAACGCGGCGCCAGTGCGCCTGGGAGCGATTGGGCGCGAGCCCCATGCCCAAACCGGGTGAGAGGGGCGTGGTGCGCTCGTGCTGGCCCTGAAGGCGAGCAGCGGCGCGGCGACGTCCCCCGTGCGATTGCCACGTTGTGGCTCAGCCTCTGGCCGCGAGAGACTTGGTGGGTCGTAGCCAAACCTCACCCGGGCTTTGGGGCGTGGCAGATGGCGAACCCCATGGCCTGGCCACGACCGCGTAGGCCGGAGCGGACCTTGACGCCCGGGCGAAGGGCTTGAGGGCCTCATTGCAATTCACATCCCAGGCCGCGTGGATGCTGCCCGCCCTGTGAGGCCGAGCGAGGGTTGGCGATGCTCCGCAGGTTGGTGGGTTGACGACGCTTGCCGAGGCCTGGGGTTGCGCCCTCTTTACGGCAGTCATACACGCTAGTCGTAAATACTCTCCGCAGCGGACCGCCTTCAACACTCCGATGCGCGTGAACTCTGGGGAACCTGACTTCTCGAGGAGCGAGCGGCAGCCGAGCGCCCGCCATAGGACGACCACCGGGCGACGACGATGATAGCAGTACGATCTTGAGGGCCGCAGGGGAGTCCTGAGAGCGGCCGTTTCCGTAGCGGGCCTCGCGCTCACCGACGGCACGACGACAGGCCCTGTACGGGGAGGTCAAGCGGCCATGGAAAACGAATACAACGAGGCGGCGGAGGTCACGCCCGGCGAGGACCTGATGCAGGCGCCCGGTGTTCTCGAGCGCATCCTTCGCATCTACGAAGAGGGCGCTCGCCGCATCGACTACGATGAGCAGCTCGAGCGAACTGTACTCGCGAGCGCAGCGAGCATTGTCCGGTGCTTCGTCGAGGCCTCCCACGAGAAACTTGAGGAACAGTTCGTCTTCCCGCGGCTCCAGACTGCGAATCGAGAGGCAGAGCTCGTCACGCTCTTTCTCCTATCAGCATCAACGTGAACGCCAAGAGGCCCGTTCGAAGACACGGAGCATGAACGTTTCGGCGAGCACGGCTTCGAGAATACCGTTGCCGAAGTTGAGCCGCTTGAGGTGGTGGTCGACATTGGCGACCTCGCAAGGTTCACTGCTCCATGACCGCTGCTGTTCTTCGACTTCTAGACAGCGGTGGCCCCCGGGCGAACCTCGCTGTCCGATTGCTTGCGGGGCTGATCTTCCTTCCGGAGGGCATCAAGAAGTTCCTCTTTCCCGAGCAATGGGGTGCGGGGCGCTTCGCGCGAATCGGCATCCCTGCACCAGAACTCATGGCTCACTTCCTCGGCATCGTGGAGATTGCCTGCGGACTCCTTCTCATCATTGGGCTGGCCACACGGCTCGCCGCCATTCCACTTCTCATCGACATTCTCGTTGCGCTCACGACAACGAAAATTCCCCTGCTCTGGCGAGCCACCGCAGTCTCCAGCAAGGTCGGCTTCTGGTCGATGCAGGCCGAATCGCGAACCGATTTCGCAATGCTCATGGCGCTCATCTTCCTGGCGTTCGCCGGCTCCGGACCATGGTCTCTCGACGCCAGCCTGGTCAGGCCCAGAGCGGCCTCCCACCCTCGGGGGCCTTCATGACTCGCACAGACATGGGTATATTCTCCTACGCGCTAACAGCGCTGGTGCTGGCGTTCTCGCGGTCAACCAGTGAAGACCGTCGCGAGCCATTATTGGCGAATCCGACGAGAACTCTGGAGCCGCAAGGGGCGATGTTGCGCGCCTCTTCGAACCACGGTCTCTTCATCAATGATTAGCACGTTCGCGCAGACCTTCGTCGCGGCTCGCCGACGAAGCCAGGTGGCGCGCCCTGGCGCGGTTCAACGCGGCTTTCGAGCGGGCAGCAAGGGCGTTCAGCAGGAGTCCGATGGCTCCGGGACGCAGTATCCCGGACACGGCTCCGGTCGCGGACGTCGGGGCACGATGAGCGCGACAATGCCCTCGCCGCGCATGCTCTTCGCACTCGTCCACGTCATTGGAATCTTGTGCCCTCCTGGCGCATGGGCGGGCCCGCCATTCCTCACGGATGATCCCGAGCCGGTCAAGTTCAAACACTGGGAGTTCTACACTGCCGCCGAGTGGACAGGCGCGCGGAGTTCGGCATCCGGAACCTTGCCTCATATTGAGGTGAACTACGGAGTACTCCCCAACGTACAGCTGCATACCATCGTCCCAGCTGTCCTTGCCTGGACCCGGCGTGAGGGCGTGGCATACGGCTTCGGTGATATCGAACTGGGCGTCAAGCTGCGCTTCGTCGACGAAGGAGAGTGGTGCCCGCAGATAGGCATTTTCCCCCTCGTTGATTTGCCAACGGGTTCCAAGCGGCGTGGCCTCGGAGCAGGCGCGCTTCAATCGCTGCTGCCGCTTTGGCTTCAGAAGAGCTTCGGTCCCTGGACGACCTATGGAGGCGGGGGGCTCAAGCTCGCCCCCGACCCAAATGCCATCGTCTTGGGCTGGCTCGTCCAACGAGATTTATCGAAGAAGTTCACGCTTGGACTCGAAACCTACATCACCGCTCCGCTGAATGGTGATGTCGTCCAGGTCCAGATGAACCTCGGTACAATCATCAACTTCTCCTGTCTCCATCATCTGCTCTGCTCATTGGGTCCATCGTTTGGGAGCGATAGCGCCATGCAGGCGTATCTCGCATATCAGCTCACCATCTGATGCGGAGACCGAGTCTGTCCGCCGCGTCACGCGTCTGTGCCAGGCCGCGTGCCACCCGGCGGCGGTACAGCCCATCAGGCACCGAGCCTCCCTCCAGCGCGGGGGCGCCCGTTACCGGCGCGGTCCGACGCCCACGAGGTACACCCCCCTATGGCGTCGCACTTGAGTGCGGAGCCCGACGTGCCACTCCCGTTCCCATCACCAGCGCTCGAGTCGCCACAGCCCACCGCCAGCATGGAGAGAAGCACCAGGTACCGCGTCATCGCCTTCATGTCGTTCTCCCGAGAAGTCACGGCGGGGGCATGCCCCCCCGCCTGACAGGAAGAAACAGGCCGGGCGACACCGGTGCAGGAAGTCGACCGCTACCCTCCGTGACAGTGCCCCGGTTCCTCCCAGGCCCGCCGCGCCTCTTCGCAGGCTCTCTTCACCGCACCCGTCTCGCGGAGCGCCCGCACCAGCCAGCGACGCACGCTCGGGTGAGCGACAAGAGCGAGGCCTCTCGACGGGGCCGGCTCGGTTTGCGCGGGGAGGGGAAATCCACGTAGGCGACCGCTGAACATGGCAACGAATCCGTTACCTATGTCCCGGAGGCCGGGCACGTCTCGACCCATCCCTGGGTGGCGAGCCCCCCCGAGGAGCGCGCGAGTGAGCTGTGTCGTCCGTGAGTTCGTCCCTTCCCGCTCAAGGGCGAGCTCAAACCTCCAGGGGCGAGAGGCTGGACCCTCGCTCTTCTATTTTCTGGATCCACCCATGGGTCCAGACAGCCGATAGGCTGGGGTTCGTGCAACGACGCGCGGGACCACGCGGAGGCAACATGACCGAATCTCCCTACCTGACTGCTCACACCGTCGAGGACTTCCGGCGCAATCTGGCGGCGGTGCGTGAACGCATCGCCGCTGCCTGCGCGCGCTCTGGACGTTCTCCGGCCGAGGTACGCCTGCTGCCGGTCAGCAAGACCGTGCCCGAAGCACGCATCCGTCTGGCCTACGCTGCCGGCTGCCGCGAGCTTGGGGAGAACAAGGTGCAGGAGGCGTCACGCAAGGTCGCGGCGATGACGGACCTGGCTGACCTGCGCTGGTCGGTGATTGGTCACCTGCAGACCAACAAGGCGAAGGTCGTGGCGCGTTTCGCCAGCGAGTTCCAAGCGCTGGACAGCCTGCGCGTGGCCGAGGTGCTGGACCGCCGCCTGCAGGCCGAAGGGCGCGTGCTGGATGTGCTGGTGCAGGTCAACACCTCGGGCGAGTCGAGCAAGTTCGGTCTTCCGCCAGATGACGTGGCTGGCTTCGTCCGGGAGCTGCGGGTGTTCTCTTCGCTGCGCGTGCGCGGGCTGATGACGCTTGCGCTGTTCTCGGCCGATCCGGCGCGGGTGCGCCCCTGCTTCGTCATGCTGCGTGAGCTGCGCGAACGCATGCGGCAGAGGGCGCCGGCCGGCAGCTCCATGGACGAGCTGTCGATGGGCATGTCCGGCGACTTCGAATTGGCCATTGAGGAGGGGGCCACCGTCGTGCGCATCGGTCAGGCCATCTTCGGCGCCCGTACGCTGCCCGACAGCCACTACTGGCCAGACGCGAACCCGGCCTTGGCGCACACGTCGTAGAGACCGCCGAAGCCGATGCCTCATCCCTCCGGAGCAGCCACTCCGTTCGCGGCGGACGCGCTTCGGCGGTCATCCATCGCTCAGGCGAGTGACATCCGATATTCGATCACGCCAGGCCGCTCACCGAGCCAGTCGTACAGTCGTTGAGCTCGGAGGTTCGTCTCCTGGGTGTGCCAATAGAGGCGCCCGCAGGTCTTTTCACGGGCGCGCTGCTGGACGTACTCGATCAGCTGCTTGCCGACATGGCGTCCCCGCGCCTCTGGCGCGACGAACAGGTCCTCGAGGTAGCAGAAATCATTCTGCGCCCACGTCGAGCGGTGGAAGAGGTAGTTGACGAATCCGAGGACGCGTCCGTGCTCCACCGCGACGGCGGAGTACATCAGCTCGCGATCGTCGAAGAATCGGTCCCAGGTCGCCCGGGTTACTTCCTCCGGCAAGGAGACTTCATAGAACTCCTGGTAGCTCTTCCAGTACGGAAGCCACTGTCCGAAGTCACCCCTTTCGACGGGGCGAACGATGATGGAAGGATTCTCGTCGTGCATTCCAGTGCTCCTGGTCGTTGTTCCTGAGGGCTGCAATCGTGGTCCGCGCATGTCGTGGAGAGGCCTCCGCTACTCGCCTGCGGAATCCTGTCTTGCGCGCCGGAGTCATTACCGCGCGCCTGGTCCCAGGACGGGCTCCAGAATGGAGATTGGGACGGGTCCAGATGGGCGCCGCAGCACTTCGACTGCTGGCCTCGTCTCTGCGTGTTCGGACGTGACGAGCACGGCCGAGAGGAAGCGCACCACGTCCGGGAGCCAGGCCTCCTCGGCGTGGAGGAGGGAGTCGTCGGCGCTCCCACCTCGGGTTCCAGCCTGTCCGAGGGGGGGCACGGGGCGGAGACTATGCCGGTCTCTCCCGCCTCGCTGTAGTAGGTTGGCGTGAATGGTACGTACTTCAGTGCTGGTGTTGATCGGGTTCTTCATCCTCGCCTCCGCCGAGGCCTCCGCCGCGTCTGCCGAGGCTGGCGCCGCGAGGTCCATCGGGGAGGCATCGAAGCGAGTGGAGCGTGCTCGCGCCGACCTCGCGACGGCCGTGCAGCGGATCGAAGTGGAGCCGCCGCGCAACGCCGACCTCGACGCCGCCCTCGCGGCGGTGGAGGCGCTGAAGGTCGCGCTGGATGCCGGAGCGAGCTTCGAGACGGAGGACCTCGAGTACGCGAAGCTGGTCCTGGCGGCGCGCAAGCAGCTCCGGACGCAGCGGGAGTACGTCGACGAGCGCCGGGCCAAGGTCCACATCCATGAGTACCGCCGACGTATCGACGGCGCGCTCGCGCCCCTGAACGAGCGCATGGCGAAGCTCGGCCAGGGCGACCCGGGCTCCAAGGCGCTGGACGAGGCCCGCGCCGCGGTGGACGCACTCGAGAAGCTGGCGGAGGAGGGCCGGCCCCTCAAGAGCCAGGATCCGAAGTTCTCCACCTACCTCACCGAGGTCGAAGCGACCCTCGCCCGTCACCGGAAGACGCTCGACGAGCGGTGGCTGCAGCTGTCGGCGCAGAAGCAGCGGGGCCTTCTGGACGAGAGCCGCAAGACCCTGGCGAGCTCGCTCGCCGAGGTGGGCAAGGCCTGGTCGGACGAGAAGTTCGCGGCCACCGACAAGGCGGTGGCCGTGCTGCAGAAGCAGCTCGAGGAGGGCAGGCCGCTCGAAGCGCAGGACAAGGCCTATCGCGCGGAGGCGGAGAAGGCTCGCGCCGAGGTCACCCAGGCCAAGCGTCGGATGGATGAACTCGTGGTGCAGGCGGGTGTCTCGCGGGTCAAGGTGGAGCTGGAGCCCGCCCATGAAGAACTCCGTGCGGCAGCCAAGGCGCTCCGGGTGAAGCGGCCCTCGCCCGAGCAGCTCTCCGAGGCCAAGACCGCGGCGTTCGTCGTCCGGAAGCTGGTGGACAAGTACGAGCCGCAGGCGGCGAGGAGCCAGGCCATCGGCCAGTACCTCGCCGGGGTGAAGAACACGCTCGTCGAGGTGGAGGTGGCGCTCCAGGTCCGCACGCTCGACGCGGCGCGCGCCGAGGTCGTCCAGGCGCTGCGGAACGTCGAGAAGCGCTCCGTGACCGCTGAGCAGTTCGAGGAAGCGAAGACGGCGATGGTCGTCCTGGAGAAGACGCTCGAGACGGTCCACGTGAAGAACCCCGCCATCAGCCCGGCCGCCGCCGACGCGCGTCAGCTGCTCAGGGACGGGCGGGCGACGATGGAGCGGCGCCGGTACGAGGTTGACCTGCAGCAGCAGCGCGCGAAGGTGGACGAGGCCCGGAAGAACGCGGTGGCGCTGGTCTCCCAGGTCCAGAAGGAGACGCCCTCGGAGGCGCAGCTCCAGGAGGCGGAGAACGCGGTCAAGCAGATTGGCGTGGTGCTGGAGGCCGGTGCCGCCTTCGTCAAGAAGGACCGTGACTATGCCCTGTACGCCAAGGAGTCGAAGGAGCGGATGGCGGAGCTGAGCGACCGCATCACCCGGCGGAAGATCGTCCTGGCCGCGGCGGATGCCCGGGTCCAGCTCGCGTCCCGGCTGGTCACCACGAAGGAGAAGCTCGAGGTCGCCAAGGCCATCTCGGCGACCGATGCCGACGTCGAGGCCGCCTCGAAGAGCGTGGACGAGGTCATGCAGATGTTCGAGGCGCATGCGGCGCTGGAGCGGCAGGACGCGAGCTACGCGGCGTCCGCCGAGCGGTCGCGCGCCGACTGGCTGAAGATGGTCGAGGCGCTCGAGTTCGCGAAGCAGGCGAGGGCGCTGCGCCGGCTGACCGGTGAGGCGCTGGACGTCGCCGGCAAGGCGGCGGCATCCGCCGCGTCCTCCGCGGACCTGCGCAAGCGCAGGGCCTTGTACGCGAGCGCGTCGGAGAAGCTCAAGGCCTGCCAGGACGAGGGCGCCAGGCTGGTGAAGGAGAACGCCAGCCTCGCGGCGGTCGACGTGCTCGTGGACGGGATCCCCACCCGACCCCAGGACGTGATGGCCCAGTGTGCCCAGAAGGCCGAGGCCCTGCAGGTGCCCCTGAAGCGGGTCGACGTGGAGCTCAGGTTCCAGGAGGGCCAGCGGAAGGCCTACGACGCGGCGAAGGCCCACCTCTCCAAGGGGCGGAAGAACGAGGCGCTCGCGCAGCTCAACGACTGCATCGCGGAGGGGCGCATCCTCGAGAACCGATACCCCGACTTCAAGGAGCAGAAGTTCGACATCGGCGGCGCCAGCATGAGCATGCTGGAACTGGTCCAGGTCTGCGCGAAGGAGCGCAAGGCGCTGGCCCCTTGAGCACCTCCGCTGGGGCGGGGGCGGAGCCGCGGCTGCGCCTGCTGCCCACGAGGGAGGAGGGTTGGGAGCGCGCGCGGGCCGAGGGGACACGTGGACGTGTGTGAGTCCCCCCTGCGAGGCGCTGCGCCAAGCGGTGAATGCGCCGCACAGTGAGGTTCAGGCCGCGGCTGCCCAGTCGCTGGGCAGCGGCACCTCCAGCCTGTCGGAGGTTTCCGCGGTCCGCCTGCGGACGATGATGGGGCTCCAACACCGCCAGCACAGGAATGCGACGGCTGGGTGCGCGCCTTGCTCGCTCGCTGAGGCGCACTGCCAAACGCGGCCTTGACGCACGCGTGCCGCAGCGGCCGGATTTGGGGGCGGCACAGCGGAATGGATGCTTGGTTGGCAGCATTGCTTCACGGGGCGGGACGGCCCGGCGAGCGGAGCGCGTGTCAGGTGGAGGACTGCGAAGTGGGTGCTCTGGCCGTCTGGCGTAGCGGCCGGGCCCAACAGACACTCTTCTCGTGCCCGCCCGGCGGCATTGTGACGCGTTGATGCCGGCCTCACCGTCCTGGGAGTCAGGGCTGGGGCGGGCACGCCAGGAGGCGGCCATGGTTCGGGGCGCACGGAAGGAAGGGGGCCGGCTGCTTGCCGCACGCCCGCGCTTGATGGCGGTGCCTTTCCAGGCGTTGGCGGTGGACCCGCTGCCGTCATGGAATGAGGGGGCCGGCTGCATTCCACCCGAGGCGCGCATCACCACCTTCGACAATGAGGGCACGCACTGGCCGGAGCAGCCGCTGGTGCAGGGGGCCTTCCTCCGCGCGAACGGATTCCAGGCCGGGCTCGCAAGACACCTACAGCATCCCGCCTCAGCAGGTCGTTGGCAGCCGTCTGAAGAAGTCCTTCGACGAGTCACATGCCCCCTCGGCGCATCGCCGTAAGGCGCGCGTGGCCCAGTTTCTGTGCTCCGGCGGCGACATCCAGATGCTCCAGAGCACGCGCAAGCGCCCGTGCCCGGGCTTTGCCTCGCTCATCCACCACGATGACGCGGCTCGCGAGTTCGCCTGCGAGGAGGAGGACGGTGCGTCGTTGAAGGCCGTGCGCGAGGGGGGCGTGGTCAGCATGCAGCGGGATTGGAGGCGCATCTTCGATGGAGCGCGTGTACCGGATGGGAGCGGGGGATGAGGAGGAGGCGTCCCGCTTTCTGTTGGATCTGGCAAGAGCCCTGCATCTGGCCTACCAGCCATCACTTCTGGTGGAGGAGCGCGTGCGCCGTGCGGCAAAGGCGTGGGGGCTGAAGGCGGAGGTCTTCACGGTCCAGAGTCTGGCCATGACGCAGGTCGTGACCCCGCACCGGGCACCTGCGGACTTTGCGCGGGTGCCGTTCAACCCGCACTGGAACCTGGGCCGCGCGGCGGCGCTCCTCCAATTGACGGATGACATTGCGGAGCGAAACGTGGGGTTGAAGGAGGCCCGCCTGGCGCTGGACCGAGTCGTGTCCGCGCGCTCGCCCTACCCGAATTGGCTCGTGCTCCTGGCGTATGGCGTGTATGGCGCGGCCGTCGCGGCGCGCGTGGGGGGCGGGTGGCTGGAGATGCTCGCGGCCCTGCTCGTGGGCATCGTCGCTGGTCTCATTCACTTCGGCACGTTGCACTCGCAGCGGGTGGACCTGCAGAAGAGCTTCCTCGCGGCCTTCCTGGGGACGCTGATGGCATTCGGGCTCAGGTACGTCCTGCCACCATTCGATGTGGTCCAAGCGCTGTTTGGCGGGGCGGTGCTGCTGGTGCCCGCGATGGTGGTGACGCTGGGCTCGTTCGAACTGGCTTCGGAGTCGGTGGAAGCCGGTCTGACGCGTCTGGCCTATGGCTTGCTGCGCTTCTTGATGATTGGCGTGGGCATCATCGTGGCCTCGACGTTGTGGCGCTTTCTCGGGCCGCTGCCGACATACAGTGATGCGCACACGTTGTCGCCCCCGGTCACCTTTCTGCTGCTGACGGTCGGCGGCGTCGCGTTGGCCATCTGTATGGCAGGTCGGCCACGCGACCTGCTGGGCATCGTCGGAGGCGTGCTGCTCGCCTACGGAACGCAGGCGGGGATGAAGGCGGTGCTAGGGGAGCAGGGGAGCCCGATGGTGGCCGCGTTCGTGCTCGGCGTGGCCGGGCTGCTCTACGGACGGGGTAGGCAGCGGATGCCCATGACCGTCATCATGCCTGGCTTGTTGCAGCTCGCGCCGGGCTTCATCGGGACGAAAGCCATCATCGCGTTGCTCGGAATGGGGCGCCCGGGCGCGGATGACGCCCGGCTGTTCAACGTGCTGCTGGTGGCGCTCCAGTTGGTGCTGGGGCTGGTGTTCGCGACCTTGGTCGTTCCGCCGCGCCCACCCGTTGACCGCGATGGCACCGCGCCATCGGAGCCCGGGCACCCGTAGCGCCTCTGGGGTGAACGGTGCAGCGGTCCATTCCAGGAAGTCAGCTCGGAGGGCACGGGCGGCGGCACAGCTCCGCCGCCCGGCGCCGCATGTGGCTACGCGTGTGACTGCTGGGCGCGGCGGACGAACTGTTCCACCTCTTCGGCCAGCGCCATGACCTGTTCGGCGATGCTGGTCTCCTCCTTGTGCTTGTGCGCCTCCGCCAGCTGCTGCTTCACGCGCTCCTTGATGGGGCCGATGCTCAGGCTGCCTGGAGCCTGGCTGGGGGGGTAGTCGAGCAGGCTCTGCGCGAACTTCTGGACCAGCGCCTGCGCGGGGACGAACGTGAACATCCGCTCCCCGTACCACTTCAGGTACAGGCCGGACTTCGGTCCGTACTCGAACGGGTCCGAGCGCAGGTTGATGAGGTACGGCCACGCCGGGTTGAAGCGCTTGCCGCTGAACCACATGTCAGGGCCGTCGCCCTCCTGGTAGCTGAAGATGAGCTTCCAGTCGTCGTACCGGACGGCCGCGAGGTTTCCGCTGTCGAGCACGTAGATGAACTCGTGACGGCGCCCCTTCTCCTTGCCCGCGAGCAACGCGGTCTGGTCATACCCATCCAGATAGACCCGGAAGGTCTTGTCGCCCACCTTGTAGCCGCGCTGGCACTGCTCAACGAGGTCCGTGGGGCCGCCCGCCGCGGAGACCAGCGTGGGCATCCAGTCTTCGTGCGCGAAGATGTCGTTGATGACGCGCCCCGGCTCCACCACGCCCGGCCAGCGCACCAGGCACGGTACGCGCACGCCGCCCTCCCACGTGGAGCCCTTCTCACCCCGGAACGGGCTGTTGCCGCCGTCCGGCCAGCCCATTTTCTCAACGCCGTTGTCGGTGGAGAAGACGACCAGCGTGTTGTCGGCGATGCCCAGCTCGTCCAGCTTGGCCAGCAGCACCCCGACGATGTCGTCCAGCTCCCGCATGGCGTCCGCGTAGAGGCCGTAACCGGTGGCGTTCCGGTACTTCTCCTGAAGGTAGGTCCAGACGTGGGTGCGCGTGGTGTTGTGCCAGAGGAAGAATGGCTTGCCGTCCTTCACGGCGCGCTCCATGAAGTCCAGGGTCCCCTGAAGGAACTCCCCGTCCACGGTCTCCATGCGCTTGCGGGTGAGCGGGCCGGTGTCCTCGATGCGCTGCTTGCCCACCACGCCCCAGCGCTTGTCCTCGGTGGGGTCGTTGCGGTCCGTGGCCCAACTCCGGAGGACGCCCCGGGGACCGAAGCGCTCCTTGAAGGTCGGGTCCTTGGGATAGTCCGGGCACTCCGGTTCGCCCTCCGCGTTGAGGTGGTAGAGGTTCCCGAAGAACTCGTCAAAGCCGTGGTTCGTGGGCAGGTAGGGGTTGGAGTCTCCCACGTGGTTCTTGCCGAAGTGGCCGCAGGTGTAGCCCAGGGGCTTGAGCATCTCCGCGATGGTGGGGTCGGAGTCCTGGAGCCCATACTTCGCCCCGGGCATCCCGATGGTGGTGAGCCCCGTTCTGAGTGGGTTCATGCCGGTGATGAAGGCCGCGCGGCCCGCGGTACAGCTCTGCTGGCCGTAGCAGTCCGTCATCATCGCGCCTTCCTTCGCGATGCGGTCGATATTGGGCGTGAGGTACCCCATCATTCCATGGTTGTAGGCGCTGACGTTCCAGAACCCGATGTCATCGCCCCAGATGACCAGGATGTTGGGCTTGCGCTGCGCTTGCTTGCCGTTGCCGTTTCCGTTGCCCGAGGGTTTCGCCTTACTTGCCATGTGTCGCCTCCTGGTCGGGAGGTGCGCACGCGGCGCAGTCGGGGCATGGGTCGGGAGGAGGGGGCGAGCGGGGACTCAACGGGCCGCAGCGCGGAGCGGGCTCCGCGTACGCCTCAGCAGCCCCCGCTCAGTGCATGTGAGGGCGCGCCGGATGCCCGCTCCCACGGGAGCGCTCCACGCTGGCGTCCTTCAGGAAGTGGTGCACCGCTGCTCCCACGGTGGCATGGACATTCTCCGGGCCCAATCGCTCCAGCAGGCCGGTGCGCCGCAGCAGCGCGCGCAGCGGCGCCCGGGCCTCGGCGATACCCAGCACAATGCCCTCTTCCTCGAACTCGCGGCGCAGCTTTTCCAGCCCCTCCGCCGCGGTGACGTCCATGTCGAACACGGCGGAGGCATCAATCACGAACCACCGCACGGGCTCCTCCGCGCTGGTGACCAGGACCCGGGCCTGTTCCCGTAGATGGCGCGCGTTGGCGAAGAAGAGAGGCGCGTCGAAGCGGTAGATGATGAGCCCGGGCACTGTCTCGGCGTTCTCGGACCGCTCGATGTCGTGGTAGCCGGGCATGCCCTCGCGCTCTCCGAGCACCGCGTCGTGTGGCCTGGCGGCCCGGCGGATGAGGTCCGTCAGGCCCAGCGCCACCGCGATGAGGATGCCCTGGAGGATGCCCAGGGCCAGCACCCCCACCATCGTCACGCACGCGAGCACCGCCTCCACGCGACGCACGTTCCACAGGTCGTCGATGATGGCGCGAAACTCCAGCAGGTACACCGCGGCCACGACGACAATGGCGCCGAGTGTCACCATGGGCAGGTTGCGCAGCAGGGGCGTGAGGAACAGGGCGAACACCAGCACCACGCCGGAGGCGAGGACCCCCACCAACTGGGTATGCCCGCCCATGGAGACATTGACGGCCGTGCGCGAGTCACTGCCCGACACGGGAAACCCCTGGGTGAAGGCATTGGCGAAGTTGGTGGCGGCATGCCCGAAGAATTCCTGGTTGCTGTCCAGGCGGTAGCGGAACTTGTCGGCATAGAGGCGACCCGTCAGCACGGAGCTGGCGTAGTTGATGAGGGCCAGGCTGAAGGCGGCGGGGAGCAGCGTACGCACGTCTTCAAAGCGCAGGGATGGTAAGCCTGGAGCAGGCGGCTCGGCTTCGAGCGGGCCCACCACCTTGATGCCTCCATGTTCCAATTGGAACAGCTCCCCCGCCACGGTGGTGAGGACCACCAGGATGAGGGGACTGGGCGCTCTGGGCAGCAGCCGCCGCAGCAACACGAGCATGACGATGACGCTCAGCCCCAGCAGGAGCGTCGGGACGTGGGTCCGGTGGAGGTGGGTGGCTACCTCGAACACCTGACCGGAGAAGGTGTCGGAGTGGCGCTCCAGCCCGAAGAGCCGCGCGAGCTGGCTTCCGATGATGATGAGCGCCGCGCCGTTGATGTAGCCGATGAGAATGGGTTTGGACAGGAAGTCCGCGAGCGCGCCCGTCTTGAGCAGCCCTCCGAGGAGGCTCAGCACGCCGACCAGCAGCGCCAGCAGTGCCGCCAGCGACGCATAGCGGGTCGCGTCCCCTCCTGAGACCACCGGAGCGAGCGCCGCGGCGGTGAGGATGGCGGTGCCGGCCTCTGGGCCGACGATGAGGTGCCGCGAGGTGCCGAAGAGGGCGTAGGCCAGCATCCCCGCCACGCCCGCGTAAAGCCCCGCGGCTGGGCGCACGCCCACGAGCTGCGCATACGCCAGACCCTGGGGGATGAGCATCGCACCGATGGTGATCGACGAGAGCAGGTCTGCGCGGAACCATTGGCCCTGATAACCGCGCGCCTGCCGCAGCCCCGGCAGGCGCTGCCGTACCTCTCCCCATGTCCGCGCTACCAAGGGATTCACCACCTGGCTCCATGCCGCTCGCGTCCCCATGACATGCTGCGAACGCAGGGCCTGCTTCGCAACGCACGGCCCTCTTCCGGGCGGCTCCCAGTATGGCAGCCTGCCCCTGGGGGAGTGGCGTGACGAGACCACCGACCCCATCCCTTCTCCGGTCACAGCCCTTCATCGATTCTGGGGGACCTGTCAGAACCCAATCGCGGGCAGCGGAGGCAAGGGCTTTCCCTCCAGCGCCTGCTCCAGCGACTCCGCGTAGCCGCGGATGCCCGGAAGCCACGAAGCGTCCTTCTGACCTTGCTCCGTGGCCGTCAGGATGCGGTGCAGTGCCTCGCGTGCCGTCCGGCGCGCCTCTGCCTTCCGCGTGTGCTGGCCCACGGCTCCCACCAGCCGCAGCAGCCGAAGCACGACAGCGGGTTCGGTGGCTCCGTAGCGGAGCGTCTGGTCCATGACCAGGTCCAGGTAGTCGCGCAGCGAAGGTGCGCGAAGGAAGACACGCGGGCGACCGGATGCGTCTGGTATTACGCGGAGACCCAGCCGCATCTGGCTCAGCTCGCACATCAAGAAGGTGAGCTGGTCCAGCGCCTCCACCACGGTGTAGGGGTCGTTGATGCCCGGCGATAGTGCCTTGACGGCCACGTCCACCAGCTGGCGCACGCCCAAGGCGACGTCCACGTCCTCGTCCCGCCAGCGGTCCGTGCGGATGGCCCGGAGCAGGAGAGCCTCTGCCACCTCGCACGAATCGATGGACAGGCGGTCATCCGGCGCGAACCAGCCCACTTCGCCGCCGTGAATCACCGGCTCGCCGATGGCCCGCTCAAAATGGACCACGAGCCGGCGCGCCGTCGCCACCTCCAGCAGTGCCCGTGCATTCACCGCGACGACGAAGCCGTTCTGCCCGGCCCGAAGCGGCCACCTCTCACTCGTGGGAGCTGGCAGCTCGGTTGGAGCCTCCACGTCCGCTGAGCGCAATCGCTCCATCCTGCGCGCGACGCGCAGCGTGTCCACGCGCACTCTCTGGACGATGTTCTCCACGCGCATGGTCTGGAGCGTATGGAGCACCTGGAAGACGAGCGCGCCCTCGCATGCGACGAGCAGCAACAATGCCAGGCTGAGCGCCGGACGCGGCGCGCGCTCGGCGCCCGCGATAAGTCCGAACGCGTGGGCGGCCACGAGGCAGAAGACGCTCGTGGCGACGAACACCGGGATGACCACGCGAATACCCGCGCCGTGCACAAAATGTCGCAGCAGTCGTGGCGAGAACTGCCCAGCGGCGTTCTGTACCACCAGCATGGAGAGGGACAGGACGATGCTCAGGGAAGTCAGCGCAATCCCCAGCGTGGTGGCGAGCATATCGCGCGCCTCCGAAGCGGTGGCCTGCCAGGCGACGCCGCGCAAGACCCTTGCCACGGATTCAGGTGGATCCACGAACACCACGGCCAGGCAGGCCCCAACCACCGCACCCGCCACGGGCGTGAGCCACAACCGATGCCGCAGCCACCAACGGAGCGGCTGGGTATCTCGCGGAGGACCGTGCCTGGGGACTCCACGTCCCCTGGTTGGGCGGGAGAGAGTCTGGATTCCCGCCATGCGCAGTACCTCCGCCGCAGCGCTCGCTCGGCGCCAGTACGCTCAGGGCAATCAAACACGGCGACCAGGCACCTGCTTCAGAACGCCATGGACTCCGGCGACGAGCCACCCACCACAGACTGGGAACACTTGAACTCGACGGCAAGACGCGCACGAGGGCTGGGGGCTGGGAACAGCAGTGAGTCGTGCGCCTGGGCGGCGGAGCCGAGGGGGCGCCGCTTGATTGAATACACGGTCTTCAATGTTCTAGCACTGCCAGGGACACCCAGCCCTCGTCAGTCCACATACCGGTTGGGTTCGCCAGGTTGGGCGCTCCTCGCCAGCGTGTTGGGAGCCACCGGGGGGCGAGTCAGCGGTTCGCATGAGGCGGCGGCGAGGCCAAGCGCGCGCCCGCCTGGCCTCCCGATAGGGGCGCACGGAGAGGCGGCCTCCTCCGCCTACATGGCCCCACGGAGAGTCATCGCGCGCTTGGACGTGTCAATGTGGAGGACTGACACGTCAGCGCTCCGGGTTGGTGGGCCACGGGGGGACGCGAGGTGAGTTCCCCACCTCTGCTTTCAGAGAGAAGGCCTCTTCCCGGAGGACTTGGCGCGCCCGTTGCAGTCGCCTGGGACCGAGGTGCCTCCGCACGCAGCGGCGCAGCTCGAATACACCCCTAGGCACGAGGCGCAAGCAATGCACCACTCCCATCCGACCTGCACGCACTGTGGTTGCAACAATCCCTTGATGGATATTCTTGGCGAGGAGCTGCTGAACACCGATGCGTTCAGTCGCGTGCCAGCGGAACATGCCGCGCATGGGCCGGAGGTTCCGGAAAGCCTGCTCATCTACGGGGGCATCATCCGCCCGATGATCAACGGCTCGACGGAGGAGGTGGAGGCCATCGGCATCCATCAGGGTCAGGTCGTCGCCGCCGACAAGTTCGCGGTGGTGGAGGCGGAGATGCGGAAGCGTGGCATCTCGTTCAAGACGCTCGAACTGAAAGCCACTGAGACCCTGTTGCCCGGGCTGATCGAACCGCACGTGCACATCGTGGCGTCGGCGATGATGGCGGGGTTCACCGACATGGGCGCCTTCGACGGGCAGTCCCTGCGGTCCGACTACAACGAGGACTGGCTGACAGAAAAGATCAAAGCGGAGGCGGCCACCATCCGCAGGTCCGATGACTGGGTCCTGGGGCGCGAGGTCGATCCAGCACTCATGCCGTTCACGGTGAACCCGCCGGGCGAGCTGAACAAACTGGTGACAATCGATGCAGACTTTATCGACCAGTATGTCTCCGACGTGCCGGTCCTGCTGCTGAGCGCGTCGATGCACACCGCCTACCTGAACACGGCGGCCTTGCGGATCACCTACGATAACAGCCCGGACTTGAAGAATCAGTTCGACACGTTCGAGGATTACAAGGACTCCAACAAGGGCCAGCTTCAGGAGATTCCGGAGATGCAGCCGGCGCTGGACGCCATTCCCCAGCACCAGATGTTGGGAATCAAGGCGAAAGCCGTTCCGAACCTGACGCGGCTGTTTAATACGGCCGTGGAGCGGGGCGTGACCATGCTCTATGACGCGGGTCTGAACAAGCTCCAGCTCGAGGTGTTGAAGGCATACCTGAAGGTATACAAACCGCGTATCCGTATTGGCGGGGCAAAGGTGATCCTGACACCGGAGGATATCGGGGATGACCTGAAGCCATACGAGCCGGTGGCCGCTTACGAGGACCTCTACATCGGGCACCTCAAGGTGGTTTCCGACGGGTCGAACCAGGGCCTGACCGGATACCAGAGCGCGGAGTATCGCTGCGAGCCGGCGAAGAACCGCGGCAACTTCAACTTCCCCGATGTCGCGGCCTCGCAGCCGGACACCATGCCCCCGGAATTCGCGAATCTGGTGCAGAAGGCGGTCAACAAGAACTGGTCGCTGATGATTCATGCCAACGGAGACAAGGCCATTGAGTTCACGACGCAGGCCTATGTCAACGCGCTGAAGTCCCTGTCGCCGGAGCAACGACGCGACCGCCGCGACCGGATTGAGCATTGCTCGCTGCTCAGCCCCGAGCAGTTGAATACCATGTCTACATGGGGCATCTCCCCCAGCTTCCTCATCGGTCACGTCGGTTACTGGGGCTATGCCTTCGACAAGGCGATCTTGGAGGAGGAGAAGGCCCGCAGTCTCGACCTGTGCAAGTCGGCGCTGGACAGGGGGATGCGCATCACCTTCCACTGCGACTACAGCGTCAGCCCGCTCGGGCCGCTGCGGCAGATGGAGCAGGCGATTACCCGGATCATGGAGGCCGATCCGGACAAGGGCGTCCTGAACGAGGACGAATGCCTGACGCCGGAGCAGGCGCTGCGCGCCGTCACCTATGACGCGGCCTGGCATTGCCAGGCCGAAAACTGGGTCGGGTCGCTGAAGCCCGGCCACCTTGCCGACTTCGTGGTCCTGCAGCAGGACCCATTGAGCATGGGGAAGAAGCTGCCCGGACGGGGCCACGGCCACGATGTGGCGAGGACGGAGCAGGAGCTGCCGCCCGTTGAGGCCATCTACCAGCACATGCGCGCCATCAAGGTGCTGTCGACGTGGAAGGGCGGCGTTCGGGTCTTCGCTGCGGAGGCCTGAGTCTGCTGGGGCCCCGGCCGGTCTGTCCGCCGGTCGGGGACCCGCGGCCCGTGTTCTCCCGACCGGTAGGGAGATGTCGGAGTAGCGAAGCTCAGCATCAGCCAGGGGGCGAGGATTTCTGGCCCGGATGTCACATCCCGCAGGCGTCCGGTGTCTCCAGGTCGACGGAACCTGATACGGACACCAGGAGAAGACATGGCCTCGACGAGGATTCCCCCGAAGGAAATCACCGGCCTCTACGGTGCGATGGTGAAGCTGTTCGCCGGCAGGATGTTCGGCCAAGTCCCCGAGTCGCTTGGCGTGATGTGGCACCACCTGCCGGTGCTCAAAGCCAGCATGGGCTTCGGGCAGAAGCTACAGAAGTGGGACCAGTGCGACGAGAGCCTGAAGTCGTACGCGCACATGGCGGTGGCGTCGCTGGTGGGCTGCTCGTTCTGCCTGGACTTCAACTACTTCATGGCCCACAACCATGGGCTGGACGTGGACAAGGCGCGGGAGATTCCGCGGTGGCGGGAGTCGGGCGTGTTCACCCCACTGGAGCGGGAGGTGCTGGAGTATGCCGAGGCGATGAGCCAGACGCCCCCCACGGTGACCGACGAGATGGTCGCGAGCCTGAGAGCGCGACTCGGTGCGGCAGCGCTCATCGAGCTCACCACGGTGATCGCGTTCGCCAACCTGACGACCCGCTCCAACACGGCCCTGGGCATCGAGTCAGAGGGCTTCGCCGCCTCGTGCGGGCTGAAGCCGATGGCCCAGCCGAACGCCCAGCCGATGGGAGCGTCCGCGTCATGACGGCCTCGACGCGCCCGACGTCGCTGGGAGGCGCGCCCTTCAGTGACGGGTCGGACTCGGCCTCTTCGCCTGACGCGGCCCGCGCCCGGCACGAACGGCTGGGCTCAGAAGACCCCTTCGTCATCCACCGCAGCCTGCTGTTCACGGTCGCGTACGAGATGCTCGGCTCCGCGGCCGACGCCGAGGACGTCGTGCAGGAAGCCTGGCTTCGGTGGGCGGATATCGGTGACGCAGGCCGGGCCGAGGTGCGCGACCCGCGGCTCTACCTGGTCCGGATCGTCACCCGGCAGGCGCTCAACCGGCTGCGCACGCTCGCCCGCCGCAAGGAGGAGTACGTCGGCGAGTGGCTGCCTGAGCCGGTGCTCACCAGCCCCGATGTCGCCCAGGACGTCGAGCTCGCGGAGAGCGTCTCAATCGCGATGCTGACCGTGCTGGAGACCCTCACCCCGGCCGAGCGGGCGGTGTTCGTGCTCCGGGAGGTCTTCGACATGCCGTACGACGAGATCGCCCCGGCGCTCGACAAGACGCCCGCCGCCGTCCGGCAGATCGCCCACCGGGCGCGCGAGCGTGTGGCCGCACGGCGGCCCCGAATTCAGGTCGACCGGTCGGAGCAGCAGGCCGTCCTGGAGCGGTTCCTGGCCGCGGTCAATTCTGGCGACCTGCAGGGGCTGCTCGATGTGCTCGCCCCCGACGTGGTGCTGGTTGCCGACGGCGGCGGTCTGGTGGCGGCTGCCCTGCGCCCGGTCGTCGGCGGTGCTCGGGTGGCTGGGTTCCTGGCCCGCTTCCCCGCGCTCGCGCCTGACGTTCGGATCGCGACCGTGTGGCTCAACGGCGCGCCCGCACTCCGGATCGACGCCGCCGGCAAATTCGACACAGCGGTCAGCATCGTTGTCGAGAGCGGCCGGATCTCCCGGATCTACGCCATGCGCAACCCACACAAGATGGCCCGGCTCGACGAGCAGGTGTCGCTGAGCCGGTAGGGGGATGGAGCGGCTGCGCGCGAGCGTGGGGGGAGGGCGCTGGTGCAGGTAGGCCATGCGCTCGCCCGGCCCGCCACCTCGCGCGCGGAGACGCTCGCCTCTTGGCTGCGGCGCATCGCCCTGGCCGCAGGCCTCAGGCTCGACGAGGTGAAGGTGCTGGAGCTCTCGACGGCGGCGAGCTCGGCTGCCCTTTGCTGCCCTCACCGACGAAGTACAGGGAGCATCGCGAGCAGCAGCGTGCCCCACGCGGAAAGAATCGCTGCGACGCTTAGCCCCGCAACGCCAGCGGCCACCCGCTGTACCCACGAACCACCGAGAACGAATGCGTTGATGCCGAAGCCGCGAAGGAGGTACGGAATCGCGTTCGTCCAGCCTCCGAAGACGAGAAGCCAGGCTGTCGATTGCGAGGCTGTTTCCGGCCACTTGCTCATCATGAACGCGGCTCCCCATTGCATGAAGCCGAGCATGAGCCAGTCCAGGTGCGTCGCGAGCAGAGACTTCATGTTCACCCTCGCGGCCAACCGCTTGCCCCAAGGTTGAAGCGGCACGAGCATGAAGGTGCCGAGCAAGGACGAGACGAAGACTTGAAGTCCCCCGTTGAAAGCCAGCAGTGCCACCGGATCCACGTTCAGGTCCCCTTGTCGTCGTGAAATGGCTTGAGCAGTTGTGCCCAGTAATCCGCCGGGAAGCTCGGCTCCTTGGCGATGCCGAGGTCATCCGAGGAGAATCGCTTCTCCGGCATGTACGACCACGTGCCCAGCAGATAATCCCAGAGGTTGGTGAAGAGGCCGAAGTTGACGTCACCAGCGCCTGCCCACTTGAGGTGATGGAAGCGGTGCCCTGCATTGAGCGCCAGCAGGTACTTCATCGGCCCCACCGTATAGTCCGCGTTGGAGTGCTGCATGAGGAGCTGCACGCACGACAGTGAGGCCAGCGCTGTCGCGACGCCCGAGGGGAGCCCAATCAGCAGGAGCGGAGCCACGCCCGCGGTCATCTCCATCGCTTGGTGGAGGGGGTGCTTCATCAGCCCGTTGAAGCCGTAGAAGCGCTTCACCGAATGATGCACGGCGTGGAATCGCCAGAGAAAGGGGATGCGGTGGCTCAGGTAGTGCATCAAGGTGACGCCGAAGTCGAACACCAGCACCGCGAGGAGCACCTGAAGGACGAACGGCCAGTCATGGGGCCACACATCGCGCACCGTCACCAGGCCTGAAAGAAACGGCAACGCGCAGAGGGATAGGACGTTGGAGGCTTCATTGACGATGAAGTGTGCCAGGTCGCGCCCGGCGTCCCCATGAGGACGATTCCAGTCCGGCTCATAGGGGATGGCACGCTCTGCGAGGAAGGACGCTCCGATTGCCGCCAGGAGCAGCCCGCCGAGCCACAGCTTCGAGGCGCCGCCGTGGATGAAGGCCAGGGCCGCACTGTTGACGCCGAGGAGCATGAAGAGAGGGTAGCCCACGCGCAGTGCCTGGCGCGCCAAACGTGTCCGCGGCAGGGCTTCAAGGGAAGTTGTCAGCATGGGCAGAGGGTTGCATCGCCCCACCGTCGCCGACTTGGAAGAACTGGCTACGCTGTTGGTGTGAGCGGCTGCTCGCTGACCCACTCGATGCCCCGCGCGACCTCCGAGGGGGCTAGCCCGAACATGCGGCGGAACGCATTGCTGAGGTGCGAGCTGTCCGTGAAGCCCGCGACGTGAGCCGCCTGCGTGAGCGTTGCTCCGCCGTGGAAGGCCTCGGTGGCACGGCGGAGGCGAAGCCACAGGACGTAGGGACGCAGCGGGATGCCAACGCTGGTGGAGAAGAGATGTCCCAGGCGCCCGGCGGACAGCCCCACCTCCTGCGCGAGCGCTCGCTGGCTCACGTCTCCCGCCTCGATGCGGCTCGGGAGGAGCGCGACGAGGCGCTTTATCGCTGGGTGTACCGCGCGATGGGGGAGGGTCTCTCCTGTCAGTCGCACCAGCGACTCTTCCACGAGCCGCATCCAGTCATCTGTGCGCACCAGCTCGGCCGGGAGTTGCACGCGAAGCAGCGGCGCCCCCGCCTGAACCCACGCTGCTGACGTCTCGCCTACATCGAGCTGTCGCAACCTGCGGCCTGTCCGGTCGTCCGGGTCCACGAAGAGGAGCAACGTACGGGGCGCTCCTCGTTCGATGCGATGTGGGGTGTCCGGGGGAATGACGGCCACCTGTCCCTCTGCGCGGCGTCCGCGCGCATCGATGAGCGAGAGCAGCCCCTCAGAGGCGTGAACGAGCTGGAACGCGTGGTGCGAATGCTCTTGGGTCGGGCCAATGGCCCCCAGGTACGCGAGCCAGTGCGGCCCCAACATCGCGCGGCCTAGCCAGCTCTGTTCTCGTGGCACTCCCGCCTTCTACCAGCGCCGGAGCTCCAGGCCAGGGGGGACGCGTTCACGGCTCCGCACGACAGTGCTGGGCCGACTGCGGCGCGCCAGGTCTCCACCGTCAGCCACGCGCCCGCCACGAAGTCGTCCCCCCGCCGCGCTCAAACTCTCCGTTCCAGCGAAATCTGGGCGGTGCCAATATGTCCTACACGCTCCAAGCGTTTCCGCGACTGATGTCGCCAGGAGGTTCGAAACCTGCCTCCAGGGCCTGGGGTTCATGGAGGACGTGATGCGTCGGTTCGGAATGATGCTGGGGCTGTTGGGGTGCGTGGGATGCGCCATTGGCACTCGAGGTATCGCCACCCAGTACAACCCGGAGACGGGGCGGTACGAGACGCCCACGCACGAGGTCATCTATCAGGTGCCTGCCGAGGACGCGATGATGATGGCCCGGTACATCCTGGAGAAGAACCGCTATGACGTGATGGAGAAGGAGGGGGGACTGGAGATGTTCTCCTCCTTCATTCCGGACGCCATCCCCCCCGAGCGTTACTACATCCAGGGAGAGCGGCTCGGGCCCCGGCAGGCGCTCGTTCGGGTCTTTCGCATCAGGTATACCCAGGAGGGGAGCTTCGCCGCGGAAGCATCCGGCCGGTCCGGCATGCAACTCTCCGTGCCGGATGCGTTCACCAATATTCCTGGGCTCGAGGGCTACCGGCCGGCGCACGGCTACCGCGACATGGACATCGAGCAGAAGCTCCTGGCGCACCTGGAGATGGCTCCTGCGCTGGAGCTGGTGGGCGGCAATCCCCCCATTCCCATTCGCTCGGTGGTGATGGAGAGCTGGGGGGAGGAGACGGGGACCACCTCCGCGGCTCCCGCGTGTGGTGCTCCGCTGGAGGGCGCCCCGTCCCTGCCCTCCGCGGGAGGCGTCCTGCTCGTGGCGGACCCGCTGGGCACACAGGAGGTGCCGTCCGCGGCGCTGCGGATGTTGTGCGAGGCCACGGCCCAGGAACTGCCGGTGACGCTGGCGCTGTCCATTCCCATCTCCGAGCAGTCGCTCCTCGATCGCTACCTCGCCAGCGATGGTGATTCAGCGGCCGTTCAGGAACTCCTCTCGGGGAGCGCTTTCTGGCGCCGGGCATATCAGGACGGGCGCAGCAGCCGCGCCATGCTGTGGCTCGTCGAGCAGACCCGCCGCTTGCGCGTCTCCGGAAACGACGTGGCCGTGGTCGCCATCGACTCCGACAGGGCTCAGGGCAATGAGCGCGAGGCGCAGATGGCTCAGCACCTGCTGACCGCCCAGTCGAAGCGCCCCCAGGCCTGGACGCTGGTGCTCACGGGCAGCGTCCACGCGCGCACCACGGAGGTGAGCTGGGATGGCGACTTCGAGCCCATGGGCTCTCGCGTGGCACGCGTCCTTCCCTCGGTGCGTGCCCTGGACGTGGGCTTCCAGCGCGGCACCCAGTTCGTTTGCCGCTATAACGTCTGGGACGAGGAGGTGGAGTGCAACGTCTTCGGCATCAGCCCGACGCTTGAGGCACGGCAATTCTCCAAGCAGGCCGCTGGCCTGAAGCTCTTTCCCTCCCAGCAGTCCCATGGCTTCCATGGCTGGCTCTACCTGGGCGCGCTGACCGCATCGCCTCCCGCGCTCCAGGCGCCGCGCCAGGTCACCACCGTCAACCACGTGCCCGCCACGAAGTGACCCTGCCGCTGGCATGCGCCAGGAACCCCTTGCGCCGAAAAGGAGGGGAGTTGTCCTGTTTGGCGCGTGGGGTCGAGTCTCGAATGCTGGTGGATGACATTGAGACGTCGAGGGGCAAGGCTTTCCTGTTGTCAGTGTGTGATTGAGAGGGTGCGGTCGGCTCCCGATATTTGTGTCAGGCAGAGCCCCGCATTGCCAGGGGGCTGCCTGAGCAGTTCGACCACTGGAAGACCGTCTACAGCCGCTCCACCTCACGTTCGCGCGCCCGGGGCACCGCTTCTCGGAAGAGCTTCGCGCCGAGCAGCAGCGCGAAGCCGCCCAGGAGGACGGGGAGCGCGTTCATCGCGATGGCGGTGTGCAAGCTGGCGGCGTCCGCGATGTTGCCGATGAGGGTGGGGGAAATCGCGTCGCCCAGCAGGTGGATGCACAGCACGTTCAGCCCCATGGCGAACGCGCGGAACGCGGGTGGCACGCAGTTGACGATGGCCGCGTTGATGGGGCCGCTGTTGAGGAAGACGAGGAACTGCGCCACGGCAATCGCCGCGAAGGTGGGGCCCACCGCATCCAGGTTCACCGCGAGGAACATGCATGGCGCCGCGAGCAGCAGGCCGACGCCGGACATCCACAGGCCGCCGCCCTCGCGCTTGCGGTCGAGCTTGTCGCCCAGCCACCCCCCCGCCAGCGTCCCCAGCAAGCCCGCCACCGCTGTAATCGCGCCGAAGATGAAGCCCGAGCTGTCCTGGGCGAGGCCGCGCTCACGCACCAGGTACGTGGGCATCCAGAAGCCCAGCCCGCCGATGGAGAACGTCATCAGGGTGTAGCCGGCCGTCACCGCCCAGAAGGCTCCATTGCGCCCCAGCCCCTTCAGGCCCACGAGGAAGGGCAGCTTCGCCTCCGCGTCCGGCCCGTCCATGGCCCCGCGTCGGGGCTCCGGCATGAAGAAGGCCATGGCGCCCAGAATCAGGCCTGGGACGCCTCCCGCGAAGAAGGCGACGTGCCACGAGTACGCCTGCGTCAGCCACCCGCCCAACCCGTAGCCCGCCGCCGCGCCCACCGGAATGGCGATGTAGAAGAACGCCAGCTTCCGCGTGCGCAGCGCGCGGGGGTAGAGGTCCGAGATGATGCTCGGGGCCACCGCGCCGTAGCCTGCCTCGCCGATGCCAATCACCGCGCGAGCCAGGAGCAGCGCGCCGAAGGACGTGGCCAGCCCGCTGGCGCCGGTGGCGAGGCTCCAGAGAATCACGCCGCCCGCGACGAGCAGCCGCCGCGGGAAGCGGTCCCCGAGGAACCCTCCCAGCGGCGAGGCCAGCATGAACACCACGATGAACATGGTGCCGAGCAGGCCGGACTGCGTGTCGTTGATGCCGAACTCCTTCTGGATGTCCGGCAGCGCCACCGCGACGATGTAGCGGTCGAGGTAGTTGACCAGATTGATGAGGGTGAGGATGAGCAGCGCATACCCCGCGTTGCTCGCGGGCATGGCGGGCGCGGCCGGTGGGGCCGCGGGGTGGGCGTTCCTGAAAAGGGGGGTCCGGCCCCCAAGCGGTGCGCGAGCCGGCCCCCGCGCCGACCCCCGTCACCCCC
>Ga0182745_1000712_pt1 | contig 34884 bp, 28 predicted proteins | sample eDN3rd30CKraftBY_FD_128523 | JGI IMG/M metagenome (GOLD analysis project Ga0182745, IMG submission 128523) | Enriched backyard soil microbial communities from Emeryville, California, USA - eDNA 3rd pass 30_C Kraft BY (version 2) (version 2) | ecosystem: Environmental > Terrestrial > Soil >...
CGGCGAGGGCGAACATGCTGGCGGCAACGGCGATAGCAGCAAACTTCTTCATGATGTGTGGGCTCCCTAAAATGCCTTTCCGCGCTGGGGAAACTTTCCCGTCCCGCGAGCGGCGGGATTTAGCCTTTCCGCGTGAATCGTCAACAAAAATAATTGAGATGTCCCATGCGCGCGGAAAACTGTCATTTCCCCGAAACAATCAGGGAAGCTCGGAATCGCTGCTGTTCGCGAGAATCGCCAAAGTCGCGGTCCAGGCGACAACATTTTGTCGCAATTGCGCCGGATCGACCTTGTCGAGCGTGTCATCGGGCGTGTGGTGAATGTCGAAATAGCGGGTGCCGTCCTGTTGCAGGTCGACGATCGGCGTGCCGGCGGCGGTGAGCGCGCCGATGTCGGTGCCGCCGCTGGCGGGAGTCTTGCCGGGCGTGATGCCGAGCGGCGCGAGCGCCGCCGCGATCCGCTCGGTCAGCGGTTTCGCGCTGTCGGGCAGCTTGAAATCGACGCGCCAGACGCGGTCGGCGCCAAAATCGGATTCGAGCGCGGCGGCGTGGCGTTCCTTGCCATGCGCATCGAAATGGGCCTTGCCGCCGAATCCGCCGACTTCTTCGGCGCCCGCCCAGAGGATGCGGATCGTGCGGCGCGGCTGGCCTGCCGTCATGACATGCCTGGCGGCGGCGGTGATGATCCCGCAGCCCGCCGCATCGTCGATCGCCCCCGTGCCCTGATCCCAGCTATCGAGATGGCAGGCGGCGATCACCGGACTTGCGGCGGGGTCGCTGCCCGGCACCTCGGCGATGACGTTGCCCGATGCCTGCTGTTCCAGCCGGCGCGGCGTCAGCAGCAGCTTCAGGCGCAGCGCGCCCGGGCGGCGCTGCCATTGGCGAACGAGCTGGTCGGCGTCGGGACCGGAGATGGCGGCGGCGGGGATCGGGGTCACGCCATCGTCGAAATTGGTCACGCCCGCGTGCGCGATGCGATGGCTGTCGGTGCCGATCGAACGGATGACGATGGCGAGCGCCCCCTTCTTCGCCGCCACGCTCGGCCCCATGAAGCGCCCGCGCCCGAAATAGCCGTAACCGCTGCCGTCCTGCGCCGCCTTCATCTGGTTGTCGACGAAGACGATCTTGCCCTTCACCGCCGTGTCGGGCGCGGCGACGAGGGCGTCATAGCCGTCGAAATAGGCGACCTCCGCCTCGATCCCCTTCGGCCCGGTCGCGCCGCTGTTGCCGAGCCCGACGACGGTCAGCTTCTGCGGCAGGAAGGGCGCGGTGAGCCAGGCCTCCTCCGTGCCGCGCTGCCATACCGGCATTTGATAGGCTTCCTCGCGGACATTGGCGAAGCCCATCGCTTTCAGCCGATCGACGGCCCAGCGTCGTGCCGCAGCCTCGCGATCGCTGCCTGCGGGACGCGGGCCGATTTCGGTAGTCAGATCCTCGGTAATCGACCAAGCCGGGTCGTCGCCGCTTTGCGCGAGGTCGACTGCGCTCGGCGCGGCGCTGGCGGTGGTTGCGAGAAGCAGGGCGGCGATCCCGACAAGGCGGGCGGGGATGGATGAGCCTGACATGATGCCGTCCTAGCGGGCTATCTCCGCACCTCGCAAGTCTCGATTGCCTCCTCGTCACCCCGGACTTGATCCGGGGTCCCGCTTGTCACCGTTGCTGGGCGGGACCCCGGATCAAGTCCGGGGTGACGAAAAAGTAAAGGCACGTCTCTCGTTTCAAACGACGTCACCACCCAAATGCCCAATCGATTGCCAACCCCGCGCCCATTCGCTAACCGGCGCCCAACTCTCCCGGCCGCGAGCTGCGCGGCCCAGCCTCTGTTCGGAGCATATCGATGGCCGCCCAATATAGTTTCGTGATGAAGGGTCTGACCAAGACCTATCCCGGCGCGCAAAAGCCGACGCTCAACAATCTCAGCCTGCAATTCTATCCCGATGCCAAGATCGGCATCGTCGGCCCGAACGGCACCGGCAAATCGACGCTGATGAAGATCATGGCCGGCATCGACAAGGATTTCACCGGCGAAGCGTGGCCGGGCGAGGGCATCACTGTCGGCTATCTGGCGCAGGAGCCGCAGCTCGACCCGAACAAGACGGTCAAGGAAAATGTCATGGACGGGGTGCGCCCGGTCGCCGACATGATGGACCGCTTCAACGAGATCAGCGCGCTGATGGCCGACCCGCCCGCCGATGCCGATTTCGACGCGCTGATGGAGGAAATGGGCACGCTGCAGGAAAAGATCGACGCGGTCGACGGCTGGACGCTCGACAACCAGCTCGAAATCGCAATGGAGGCGCTCCGCTGCCCGCCCGGCGACTGGAGCGTCGAAAATCTGTCGGGCGGCGAAAAGCGCCGTATCGCGCTGACCCGTTTGCTGCTCGAAAAGCCCTCGATCCTGCTGCTCGACGAACCGACCAACCATTTGGATGCGGAAAGCGTGGCCTGGCTGGAAAAGCATCTGGTCGACTATCCGGGCAACGTCATCCTCGTCACCCACGACCGCTATTTCCTCGACAATGTCGTGAACTGGATCCTCGAACTCGATCGCGGCCGCTACTTCGTCTACGAGGGCAATTATTCGACCTATCTCGACAAGAAGGGCAAGCGACTCGAACAGGAAGCGCGCGAGGATCAGGGCCGGCAAAAGGCGATCCGCGACGAGCTTGAATGGATCAGGCAGTCGCCGAAAGCCCGCCAGGCCAAATCGAAGGCGCGTATCAAGAGCTTCGACCAGCTCGTCGAGGCGCAGGAAAACCGCACCCCCGGCAAGGCGCAGATCGTCATCCAGGTTCCCGAGCGCCTCGGCGGCAAGGTGATCGAGGTTTCGGGCATCTCGAAGGCCTATGGCGATAAATTGCTGTTCGAGGATCTGTCCTTCACCCTCCCGCCCGGCGGCATCGTCGGCGTCATCGGCCCGAACGGCGCGGGCAAATCGACGCTGTTCAAGCTGATCACTGGGCAGGAGCAGCCCGACAGCGGCAACGTCGCGATCGGCGACACGGTTCGCCTCGGCTATGTCGACCAGAGCCGCGACGCCCTCGATCCGAACAAGAATGTCTGGGAGGAAATCTCGGGCGGTCACGACATGATGTCGATCGGCAAGCACGAGATGCAGACGCGCGCTTATGTCGGTGCCTTCAACTTCAAGGGCACCGATCAGCAGAAGAAGGTCGGCCAGCTTTCGGGCGGCGAGCGCAACCGCGTCCACATGGCGAAGATGCTCAAGGCCGGCGGCAATGTGCTGCTGCTCGACGAACCGACCAACGACCTCGACACCGAAACGCTCGCGGCGCTCGAGGAAGCGCTCGAGAATTTCGCGGGTTGCGCGGTGGTCATCAGCCACGACCGCTTCTTCCTCGATCGCCTCGCGACGCACATCCTTGCCTTCGAGGGCGACAGCCATGTCGAATGGTTCGAGGGCAATTTCGAGGCCTATGAAGAGGACAAGATCCGCCGTCTCGGCGACGAGGCGACGCGGCCGCACGCAACGACATACAAGAAGCTGACGCGCTGACCGGCATGGCGGAGGAGGCTCCAATCTCATCGAGCGCGATCCGTATGGACGCGGACGCGCTCAACGCCTTCATGGCGGACGCTTTCCCGCATTCGAAGCCGGGTTCGCGCGGCCATGTCGTCTCGGCGGCGCCGGGGCATGTCCGCGCGCGGATCGACCCCAATGAACAGGCGCTGCGTCCGGGCGGGCTGATCTCCGGCCCGACGCAGATGGGCTTTGCCGATATGGCGGCCTATGCGCTCGTCCTCGCGCACATCGGCCCCGTCGCGATGGCGGTGACCAGCGCGCTCAATTATCAGTTCCTGCGCCCCTGTCGTCCGGGGCCGGTGTTCGCCGATGCGCATCTGCTGCGCCTAGGCAAGCGGCTGGCGGTGATGGATATCCGCATCTGGACCGACGATGCGGACAAGCCCGTCGGACAGGCGAATGTGACCTGCGCTATTCCGTAGAGCGCCGCTTAGGCCGGAAGCTCGATATCCTCCGACGGCCGCAGCGAATCCCGGCCGGGCTGAAGCAGGTCGAGCGCGAACAGGGTCGCGGCGTGGCGGATGGCGGCGCGGTCTTTCGAGTCGAACTGCACCCGCTGGGTGAAATAATCGTCGGGGTCCTGCCCGCGCAGCGCGCGCGCGAAGACGACCTGACCGACCGGCTTCTTCTCCGACCCGCCGCCGGGGCCCGCGATGCCGGTGATCGCGACCGCGACGTCGGCGTCGCTGTTCGCCAGCACCCCTGCCGCCATCGCCCAGGCGGTCGCGAGCGAAACCTCGCCGAACGTCTCCAAAATTTCGCCGCTGACGTCGAGTTGGCGCTTTTTCGCGTCGCCCGAATAGGTGATGAAGCCGGCGCTGAACACGTCGGAGCTGCCCGCTATGTCGGTCAGCGCCGCCGACACCATGCCACCGGTGCAGCTTTCGGCGACGGCGACCGTGCGCCCGGCGGCGCGGTTGGCGGCGAGGGCCGACGTGGCGGCCTCTTCACGCGCGGTCTGGCGCGTTTCGACGATCGACGACAAGGCTCAATTCTCCGGAAGTGACAGGGTGGCGACCGCCTGCGCGGCGATCCCTTCGCGGCGGCCGGTGAAGCCCAGCCGCTCGGTCGTTGTGGCCTTCACACTAACGCGCTCCAGCGAAATCGCAAGGATTTCGGCGATGCGGGAGCGGATCGCGGGGCGATGCGGGCCGATCTTGGGCGCTTCGGCGATGATCGTCAGGTCGACATGATCGATGCGCCCGCCGCGCGCCGCGACGCGGTCGGCGGCGAAAGCGAGAAAGCGGTGTGAAGCGGCTCCGCGCCATTGCGGGTCGCTCGGCGGGAAATGGTCGCCGATATCGCCGTCGGCCAGCGCGCCGAGGATCGCGTCGGTGATCGCATGGAGCGCGACGTCGGCATCGCTGTGCCCCTCAAGCCCATGGCTATGCGCAATTTCCAGTCCACCGATCCACAGCGGTTTGCCCGTCACGAGGCGGTGAACGTCATAGCCCATACCGACCGCGGTTCGCATCATCATTGCTGCCCCCAAGAGCCCGGAAAGGATCGTCCTATCCTCGGCATATGTCAGTTTATGGAGCCGCGCGTCGCCCGCGACCGCCGCGACCCGGACGCCGAGGCGGCGGACGAGCTGCGCATCGTCGGTCGCGGTTTCGCCTTCGGCGGCGGCATGGGCCTGACGCAAGATACCGAGCCGGAATGCTTGCGGCGTCTGCACGCGTGCCAATGCGCTGCGGTCGACCGCAGCGCCCGCTTCGCCATCTGCCTGCTCGACGAGCGTGTCGGGGACGGGAAGCGTCGGGATGGCAGCTTCGCTATCGTGTAACGCGGCAATCAGCCGGTCGACGACATCGGCGCCAACGCCGGGCCGCGCGGCGTCGTGGACGAGGATGAGCGCCTCCTCGTCCCAGTCGGCGAGCGCTGCGAGCGCGTTGGCGACCGATTGCTGGCGCTCGGCGCCGGGATCGGCGGAAATCCAGCCTTCGGGCAAAGCGCCGATCGCTGCCATGACGTCATCGTTCGCTACCAGCACACCGGCAGAAATCGCGGGATGCGCGGCGAAGGCGTCGAGGCTCCAGCGCAGCACCGGCTTGCCACCGAGCGTTTCGAGCTGTTTCGGCCGGGCGAAACCGGCGCGGCTTCCCCGGCCGCCGGCGAGCAGGATCACCCCGATGCGGGGGGAAGGGGGAGGCGGGGACTCGGCCATGTCGCGCGCCGGTTAGCGCAGCCGCGACTTGCGGGAAAGCCGCTTAGCGTGTAGGAGCGTGCCCAAAATTTAGGCAATTCCAACGAAAGCTCCCCGCCATGGCGCCGCTCCGGCCCATCCAGATCGGTCCCATCACCATCGCGGATCCCGTGATCCTCGCGCCAATGACGGGCGTCTCCGACATGCCGTTCCGCACGCTCGTGCGCCGCTATGGTTCGGGGCTCAACGTCACCGAGATGATCGCGAGCCAGGCGGCGATCCGCGAAACGCGGCAGTCGCTTCAGAAGGCGGCGTGGCACCCGGTCGAGGAGCCGGTGTCGATGCAGCTCGTTGGCTGCACCCCCTATGAAATGGGCGAAGCGGCCAAACTCAACGAGGATCGCGGCGCGGCGATCATCGACATCAACATGGGCTGCCCGGTGCGCAAGGTCACCAATGGCGACGCGGGGTCGGCGCTGATGCGCGACCTGAAGCTCGCCGCCGCGCTGATCGATGCCTGCGTCAAGGCGGTGTCGGTCCCCGTGACCGTCAAGATGCGCATGGGCTGGGACGTCGACAGCCTGAACGCGCCCGAGCTCGCGCATATCGCCGAGGATCTGGGCGCGAAGCTGGTCACCGTGCACGGCCGCACGCGCAACCAGATGTATCGCGGCACCGCCGACTGGGCTTTCGTCCGCACGGTCAAGGATGCCGTGTCGATCCCGGTCATCGTCAACGGCGACATCTGTTCGGCCGGCGATGCCCGCACCGCCATCGCGCAGAGCGGCGCCGACGGCGTGATGATCGGCCGCGGTGCCTATGGCCGGCCGTGGCTGCTCGGGCAGGTGATGGCAGCGCTGCGCGGGGAGGGCGAGCGTCCCGACCCCGGCGTCGACGAACAATATGAAATCATCACAACGCATTATCGCGCGATGCTCGACCATTATGGCGAGATGACCGGGGTCAATATGGCGCGCAAGCATCTCGGCTGGTACGTCAAGGGCCTGCCGGGCTCGGCCGAGTTCCGCAACAAGGTCAACCAGATTCCGGACAGCCGCGGCGTGCTCGACGCGCTCGAGCAATTCTACGGACCCTATCTGAGCAAGGCGGCCGCGTGAGCGCGCTGACGTCGAGCATTCCGATGTTCGACCATGACGAGATCATCCAGTCGCATCCCGTCGCCACGCTGCTGATCGACCGGGGCGGGGTGATCCTGTTCGTCAATGCTGCCGCCGAGCAGCTCTGCAATATCGGGCGCGCGGCGATGGTCGGGCGCGTCATCGACGATGTGATCGGCATGGACCGCAGCTTTCGCCAGCGGATGAACGATCCCGCCGCTCCTGCGCTGTTCGCGCACCGCGCCGAAATCACGCTTGGCGGGCGCCGGTCGGTCTTTGTCGATATGCAACTGGTGCCCTATGGCCGCAGCGGCCATCGCATCCTGACGCTGGTGCCGTCGCAGCGCGAAGCCGACCTGATGGGCGGCGCGATCGGCCGTTCGGGCCGCGCCGCGGGCGCCGCCGCTTCGATGCTCGCGCACGAGATCAAGAATCCGCTCGCGGGGATCAAGGGCGCGGCGCAACTGCTCGCGCGCAAGGCCGATGCCAGCGGCGAACGCTTCACGACCCTGATCTGCGCCGAGGTCGACCGGATCACGACGCTGATCGACCAGATGGAGCATTTCTCGCGCGGTCAACCGATCGCCTGCGGCCCGGTCAACCTCTATCAGCCGATTCATCAGGCGATGGAGACCGCCCGCGCGCGCCAGTTTCCGGGCATCGGCTTCGTTGAGGATTTCGACCCGTCGCTGCCGCTGGTGCACGGTAATCACGATGCGCTGGTTCAGATTCTGCTCAACCTGATCACCAACGGCTGCGAGGTGTTGGCGGGGCGCGACGACGGCATCGTGCGGATCGCGACCGCCTATCGCCACGGCCTGTCGATCGACAATGGCGACGGGCGCGGCCGCATCGCGCTGCCGATCGAGGTGAGCGTCAGCGACAATGGTCCCGGCGTTCCCGCCGATATCCGCGGCGACCTGTTCGATCCCTTCGTTACGACGAAGCGCGAGGGCAGGGGGCTGGGCCTCGCGCTCGTCGCCAAGCTGGCGCGCGACATGGGGGGAACGGCGCAGCATCTTCGCGACGGCGACTGGACGCGCTTCCGCGTCCACCTGCCCGCCGTATCGAAACTGGGACGAGGCGCATGAGCAACGGCAAGACCATCCTGCTCGTCGAGGACGATCCGGCGATCGCGCTGATCATCCGCGAGACGCTCGACGCCGAATGCGGCACCTTCGCGTCGGTTTCCAGTATCGGCGAGCGCAACGCCTGGCTGGCGGACCATCGCGCCGACCTGATCATCACCGACGTCGTGCTGCCCGACGGCGACGGCATCGACTCGCTACTCGGCGTGGGCGTCGATCCCGACACGCCAGTGATCGTCCTGTCGGCGCAGAACACGCTCGACACCGCGGTGCGCGCGACCGGGATCGGCAGCTATGACTATCTGCCCAAGCCGTTCGACCTCGAGGAGCTGACCGCGAGCGTCCGCGCCGCGCTCGAACGGAGCAGCCAGCCCGCGGTCAAGGCCGATCCGGGGCAGGCCGACAGCCACGGGCTGGTCGGCCGCGCGCCGGCGATGCAGGCGGTCTACCGCACCATCGCGCGGCTCGCGACCAACGATCTCGCGGTGCTCATCCTGGGCGAATCGGGCACCGGCAAGGAGGTCGTCGCGCGCGCGATCCACGCGACGGGGTTGCGGCGCAGCGGGCCCTTCGTCGCGATCAACATGGCCGCGATCCCGCGCGAGCTGATCGAGGCCGAACTGTTCGGTCACGAAAAAGGCGCCTTCACCGGCGCGACCAGCCGCAACGCGGGCCGCTTCGAGCAGGCGGCGGGCGGCACTTTGTTTCTCGACGAGATCGGCGACATGCCGCTGGAGGCGCAGACGCGGCTGCTGCGCGTGCTCCAAAGCAACGAATATTCGACCGTCGGCGGCAGTCAGGCGCTGCGCGCCGACGTGCGCGTCGTCGCGGCGACGCACCGCGACATGCGCACGCTCGTCGCCGACGGGCGCTTTCGCGAAGATCTCTTCTATCGGCTCAACGTCATTCCGGTGACGTTGCCGCCGCTGCGCGACCGGCGCAGCGACATTGCCGCGCTCGTGCGCCATTTCGTCGATGCGGGGCGGCATGCAGGGCTTCCCGACCGCCAGTTCGCGCCCGCCGCGATGCAGCTTCTCGAACGCCACGACTGGCCGGGCAACGTCCGCGAGCTTGGGAACGTCGTTCAGCGCCTCGCCGTGCTGTCGCGCGACACCTCGGTCGGCGCGCGCGATGTCGAGGCGGTGCTGCGCGACCATGGCGAGAGCGCGGCGATTGCCGCTCCCGCCGACCTGATTGCCCGCGCGGTCGACGATTGGGCGCGCGAGGCGCTTGCCACATCGGGTCAGGACGGCGCGATCCATGGCGCGCTCGAAGCGATCGTCGAAACGGCGCTGCTGCGCCGGACGCTGCGCGAGGTGCGCGGCAACCAGCTCGAGGCAGCGCGCCGGCTGGGGATCAACCGCAACACGCTGCGCAAGCGATTGGGGCAACTCGACATCGACCCCGCGCGCCCCTGACGCCTCGCACCAACGGCAAAAAGCGCACATATCGGCGCGCGTCCGCACTTTGTGTGTTTTCTATGCAACAGGATTGTCGTAGCAAGGCAACAATGGAGCCTGCCGCTTCTCTTGGCGTCGAAAGCGATTCTACCGATCCGACCGCGGATTCGCGGGGCTGGCACTTTGCGGCGCCCGAATATTACACGCTGGCGATCATCATCAGCGTCGCGATCGCCACCTATATCTTCGTCACCGGCGACGCGCAGAGCGAAAGGCTGCTGACGCCCGCGCTCGTGGCGGCGATCATGGTCGTGAACCTCGTCCCGGCGATGGCGCTGATCGTGCTCGTCGGCAGCCGCATCGCGCGGGCGCGCGCGATGCGGTCGATGGCGGGGGGCAATGGCCGCCTGCACGTCCGGCTGGTGGCGCTCTTTTCCTTGCTCGCGGCAACGCCGACGCTGCTGGTCGTGATCTTCGCCTCGCTGTTGTTCCAGTTCGGCGTCGATTTCTGGTATTCGGATCGCTCGCGCGGGATGTTCGAGAATGCAGCGAGCCTGGCGCAGGCCTTTTATGAGGATAGCCAGAAATCGCTGAGCGCCCACACCACGGCGATGGCGAAAGATCTCAGCGCTTATCTCCAGCGTTATCCAATCGATAGCCAATCGTTTCAGGACGCCTATGTGCAGCAGGTCGTGCTTCGCGAACTCAACGAATCGGCGATCATCGAGGTCGGTTCGGACGGAATTGCGCGCACGGCGGCGATGATCGATCCGGACAACCGCGCCGCCGATGCCCGCATTTCACCGGAAACGGTTGCAAGGCTCGATCGGGGCGAAGCGGTAGTGGTTACGCAGAAGCCCGATCGGATCGAGGCGGCAACCCGGCTGCCGGGAAGGCCCAAGGTCTATGTTTATGCGTCGCGCGAGGCGAATATGCTCGGGCTGCGGCAATTTGACCGGGCGCGGACGGTTTTGGCCGACTATAATGGCTTGTTCGAGCGGTCCCAGCAGTTGCAGCTTCAATTCAACGGCGCGCTCTATCTGGGCTCGCTATTGTTGCTCGCGCTTGCGGTGATCGCGGCGATCGTTGTCGCGGATCGCATCGTGCGGCCGCTCGGCACGCTGATCGGCGCGACGCGGGCGGCGGCGGGGGGCGATTTGTCGGTGCGGGTGACGCCGCCCACGCGCGACGACGAGATCGCCGTTCTAACCCGCGCCTTCAACCGCATGACCGAACAGCTCGAAGGTCAGACGGGTGCGCTCGTCAACGTCAACGCCCAGCTCGAAGCGCGGCGGAGCTTCATCGAGGCGGTGCTGAGCGGCGTTTCGTCGGCGGTCGTTTCGGTCGACGCCGATCACCATATCCTGCTCGTCAACGCCGCGGCGGAGCGGTTGATCGGACAGAGCGCGACGGACCTCACCGGCCAGTCTCTCGCCGACGTCGCTCCCGAACTCGCGGGCCTGCTGGCCAGCGGCGAACGCGAAGGCGTTGTCCAGCTTGCCCGCCGCGATGCCGAGCCCGCGACGCTGGCGGCAAAAGCGGTGGCGCAAGGCGATGGTTTCGTGCTGAGCTTCGAGGATATCACGCAGCAACTGCTCGATCAGCGCCGCGCCGCCTGGTCCGACGTTGCGCGGCGCATCGCGCACGAGATCAAGAATCCGCTGACCCCAATCCAGCTCGCCGCCGAGCGGCTTCAGCGCCGCTTCGGTGAAAAGGTCGAAGGCGACGCGCCGACCTTCCGCCGTCTGACCGACACCATCGTCCGCCAGGTGCACGACATGCGGCGCATGGTCGACGAATTTTCCAGCTTCGCGCGTATGCCCAAGCCGACTTTTGGGGTCGAGGATATCCGCGATATCCTGCGCCAGGCGGTCTTCCTGTTCGAGGTGGCAAAGCCCGATATCGTGTTCAGCGTGAAAACGCCCGACGAGATCGAACCGCTCGTCTGCGACCGTCGCCTGCTGTCGCAGGCGCTCACGAACATTGTCAAAAATGCGGTCGAAGCGATTGAAGAAAAATCGGATAATATCGCATCATCGCCGGTCGGCCACATCAGCGCCGAGCTCGCGACGGGCGAGGGCGACGCCATCGTCATCCGGGTCAGCGACGATGGGGTCGGGCTGCCGCAGGCCCGCGACACGATCGCCGAACCCTATATGACGACGCGGCAGGGCGGCACCGGGCTGGGGCTCGCGATCGTCAAGAAGATCGTCGAGCAACATTATGGCGAACTCGAATTCTGCGACAACCCGGCGGGTCAGGGCACATGCGTGACGCTGACCCTGCATCCGGGACGGCTGCGGTCGTTGGCGAGCAAGGGGGGGGAATTGGTAACGGGGCAGGGTGAATCGGTCCCCGGACGGGTCCGGAACCGGCAGGACAGAGAAGAATATGGCGCTTGATATCCTGATCGTCGACGATGAGCGCGACATTTGCGAATTGGTGGCCGGCGTCATGGAGGACGAAGGCTATGAGGCGCGCACGGCGTCGGACAGCGATGCCGCGCTTGATGCGATCCGCCAGCGGCGGCCGTCGCTGGCGCTGATCGATGTGTGGCTCCAGGGCTCGCGGCTCGACGGGCTGGGGCTGGTCGAGGCGATCAAGGCGTTCGACCCGACGCTGCCGATCATCGTCATTTCGGGCCACGGCGGCCTCGACACCGCGGTCGCGGCAATCCGCCGGGGCGCGTTCGACTTCATCGAAAAACCGTTCGAGGCCGAGCGACTGCTCCATCTCGTCGCGCGGGCGACCGAGAGCGAGCGGCTCAAGTTCGAATATGAGCAATTGCGCGAGAAAGCGGGGCCGTCCGACGAGCTGACCGGCACCAGCGCCGCGATCAACAATGTCCGCGCCACGCTGAAACGCGTCGCCGGAACGGGCAGCCGCGTCCTCATCACCGGGGCGCCGGGGGTGGGCAAGGAGGTCGCCGCGCGCGTCCTCCACGGCTGGAGCGGGCGGCATAATGCACCCTTTCGTGTGATCTCCTCGGCGCGCATGGACCCCGAAACGGTCGAGATCGAACTCTTCGGTTCGGAGGCCGAGGACGGATCGATCCGCGTCGGCCTGCTCGAACAGGCACATGGCGGAACCTTGTTCCTCGACGAGGTCGCCGACATGCCGTTGACGACACAGGGCAAGATCCTCCGCGTCCTCACCGATCAGAGCTTCACGCGCGTCGGCGGGCGGACGATGATCCGCGTCGATGTCCGCATCATTTCGGGCTCGGCGCGCGACCTGACGGTCGAGATCGCCGAAAACCGGTTCCGCGAGGATCTTTATTACCGGCTCAACGTCGTGCCGGTGCATATCCCACCGCTGCGCGAGCGCCGCGACGACGTCGCCAGCCTTTGCGATCATTTCGTCCGCCGCTACGCCGCCGACCGCCGCGTGCCGCCGCCCGAAATCAGCGGCGAGGCCATGGCCGCGTTCCAGGCGCATGACTGGCCGGGAAATGTTCGCGAACTGCGCAACGTGATCGAACGGGTGATGATCCTCGCGCCAAGCGATCGGCTGGGCCGCATCGACGCCGACATGCTGCCCGCCGAACTGGTGCGCGGCGGCACCGACATCCTGCCGAACAGCGAGTCGATCACCGCGATTCCGCTCAAGGAAGCACGCGAGAATTTCGAGCGCGAATATCTGCGCATCCAGATAAACCGCTTTTCGGGCAATATCTCGCGCACCGCCACCTTCATCGGGATGGAACGCTCGGCGCTGCATCGAAAGCTCAAGCTGCTCGGACTGACCGAAAATCCCGACAGCGACGGTTGACGGCTTTCCCGCTAGACCTGCACCGAGCTTTGCCGCATATTGCGCGTGCGAAGATGGTCGCTAACGCCGGAGACGGCGTTGCATTTGCGGTTCCACCGCCAAAATCAAGGAGGCAAATATGTCCGACAAGAATCAGAATCTCCAGGATCTTTTCCTCAATGCGCTGCGCCGGACCAAGACGCCGGTGACGATGTTCCTGGTCAAGGGCGTCAAATTGCAGGGCATCATCACCTGGTTCGACAATTTCTCGCTGTTGCTGCGCCGCGATGGCCAGTCGCAGCTCGTCTACAAGCACGCGATCTCGACGGTGATGCCGTCGCATGATTTCGATCTCGCGTCGCTGGGCAACGACATCCGCGACGCGCCGGCGAGCAAGGGCAAGGCGCTGCAGGACGTGTTCCTGAACGCGGTGCGCCGGTCGGACGAGTCGGTGACGATGTTCCTGGTGAACGGCGTGATGCTGCAGGGCGATATCGTCGCCTTCGATCTGTTCTGCATGTTGCTGGAGCGCGAGCGGCAGGTGCAGCTCGTCTACAAACATGCGATCTCGACCGTTCAGCCGAACGGGCCGATCAACCTCACCGGCGATGGCGACGAAGAAGGCGCTGCCTGATCGACGCGACAAGCGACAGCGACGGTGACGTCACCCGCGGCGCCGCGGCGCTGCTGATCGTGCCCGAATGGCACGGGCAGCGGCTGTCGCGCGATCTGGACGCGCGCGCCGAGGAAGCGAAGGGGCTGGCGCTGGCGATCGGGCTCGACGTCGTGGCGGTCCATGCGCTGCGGCTGCGGCAGACGCGCGCGGCGACGCTGATCGGGGTGGGGCAGATCGAGGCGATCAAGCCCGATGTCATCGAACATGGCGCGCAGCTTGTCATCGTCGACGCGGCATTGACGGCGATTCAGCAGCGCAATCTGGAAACCGAGTTCGGGACGAAAGTCATCGATCGGACCGGGCTGATCCTCGAAATCTTCGGCGAGCGTGCGGCGACGGCCGAGGGGCGGTTGCAGGTCGAACTGGCGCATCTCGATTATCAGGCGGGGCGGCTGGTGCGAAGCTGGACCCACCTCGAGCGGCAGCGCGGCGGCTTCGGTTTCCTGGGCGGGCCGGGCGAGACGCAGATCGAGGCCGACCGGCGGATGATCCGCAACCGGATGGCGCGCATCCGCCGTCAGCTCGACGATGCCCGCCGCACCCGCCAGCTTCAGCGGTCGAAGCGCCAGCGCGCGCCTTGGCCGGTGATCGCGCTCGTCGGCTATACCAATGCCGGAAAATCGACTTTTTTCAATCGCCTGACCGGAAGTGACGTCATGGCGGAGGATATGCTGTTCGCGACGCTCGACCCGACGATGCGCGAGATACGGCTGCCGGGGATCGACAAGGCGATCCTGTCGGACACCGTCGGTTTCGTCTCGGACCTGCCGACCGAGCTTGTCGCGGCCTTCCGCGCGACGTTGGAGGAGGTCACGACCGCCGACCTGATCGTCCATGTCCGCGACATCGTGCATCCCGACAGCGAAGCGCAATATGACGATGTTCGCGCGATCCTCGACTCGCTGGGCGTGAATGGACCGCGCGACGGGGAAGGGGAGGACGATCCTGAGGCCGTCCTGCAAATCGAAATCTGGAACAAGATCGACACCGCCGATGCCGAAAGGGGCGAGGCGATCGCGGAGATGGCGGCGCGCCGCTCCGACGTCGCGGTCATCTCGGCGGCGACGGGTGAGGGCGTCGAGGCGGCGCGGACGCTCATGGCGTCACAATTGACCGCGCGCCACCGCGTCGAACGCCTCTTCCTGCGCTTCGATCAGGGCGAGGCGATGGCATGGCTCCACGCGCGCGGCGAAGTGCTGTCGGATGTTGCCGAGGGCGAGGGGCATGTGCTGACGGTGCGGCTCGACCCCGCCGATCGCGCGCGGTTCGAGCGATTGTGGCCGACGGGGGGATAAGTAGCGCGGGCTACGACATCGAGAGTCGGTGTTTTAACGCCCGCCTAGTATCCCGTTCGTGTCGAGCGAAGTCGAGGCACCCATCGGCCTTGCGCTAGATCGATGGGCGTCTCGACTTCGCTCGACACGAACGGATTTGAGGGTGGCGCAGGTTCAATACGCGATGCTCTGGATCAATCCCGTTCCGACGCCTTGACCGCCTGCCAATAGGCCTCGAGCGTATCGAGCGGCAGCATGGCGATCTCCGGCCCCGCGCGTTCCTCGACGCCATGAAAGCGGCGGGCGAATTTGTCGTTCGCGGCGCGGAGCGCGCCTTCGGCATCGACGCCAAGATGGCGCGCGTAATTGACCACGGCGAAGAGCAGGTCGCCGATCTCTTCGGCGCGCGCCGCATCGTCGGGTGCCGTCACGACTTCGTCCAGTTCCTCGGCGATCTTGGCGCGCGGGCCGTCGGCGTCGGGCCAGTCGAAGCCGACGCGCGCGGCGCGGCCCTGCAGCTTTTGCGCGCGGAGCAGCGCCGGGAGCGACAGCGCGACGCCGTCGAGCGCGCTTTTGGGACCGTCGGCGGCGCGCTCGGCCGCCTTGATCGTTTCCCACTGGCCGCGGACATCGTCCGTCTCGGCGTCACCGAAGATGTGCGGATGGCGGCGCTCCATCTTGTCGCTGATCGCGGTCGCGACATCGTCGAAGCCGAACAGCCCGCGGTCGGTCGCGATCTGGCTGTGAAAGACGACCTGGAGCAGCAGGTCGCCGAGTTCGTCGCAGATCGCCGCGGGATCGCCGCCGGCAATCGCGTCGGCGACCTCATAGGCTTCCTCGATCGTATAGGGCGCGATCGTCGCGAAATCCTGTGCCAGATCCCATTCGCAGCCGCCGTCGGGATCGCGGAGCCGCGCCATGACGCCAAGCAGGCGATCGATGGTGGACGCAGCCGAGGGGGGCTTGGTTTCGGTCATCTAATTATCCGATAATATATATTATGTTAAATAAATATGGAGATGGAGAGGGAGCAGGCCCCGACGCTTCATCCCCCGCGCACCGTCTGGAACGTCCAGACTGCCAGAAAGATCAGCCCGAAGATCGCGATCCACGCGAGCGCCATCTTGATGCTGTCGGAGAATTTGATGCGGCGCGCGACGAGCGCGCTCAGCACCAGCGCGAAGGCTCCGGCGAACCAGATCAGATCGACCGCGCTGTTGCCGCTCATAATTGCACCTCCAGCCCGTCATAGCCCGGCTCGACGCCCGGCGGCAATTCGGCCGCCAGATCGTCATAGTCCATCGTATTATCCATATGCGTGATGATCGCGCGCGGATGGCCGACCTTGGCGAGCCCTTCGAGCGTCATCGCCAGATGCGGATGCGTCGGATGCGGATAGCGGCGGAGCGAGTCGATGACAAACAGGTCGACGCCTTGGAAGAAATCGACCATCTCGTCGGTGAATTTCGAAAAATCAGTGGCATAGGCGATTCTGTGCGCACCATCGCTGAAGATCAGCCCGGTCGCCTTGATCGGACCGTGCGGCATTTCGAGCGCCGACACCTCGATCGGGCCGATCGATTGATGATCCTCGAGGTCGATCGGATCGACCGACGCCGGATAGCCGGCGTTGCCCGCGAAGGCATAGGTGAAGCGCCACTTCAATATGTCGAGCACATGCGCGCGGGCATAGGCGGGCACCGCTGAACGGCGCAGATGCATGATCTGGCGCAGGTCGTCGAGCCCGTGGGTGTGGTCGGCGTGCTCGTGAGTCCAGATGACGGCATCGACTTCGCCCACGCCGGCGTCGAGCAGTTGCAGCCGCATATCGGGGCTGGTGTCGACAAGAATGCGAAAGCCGCCGAGCGAAATCATGATCGAGGCGCGGCTGCGCAGGTTGCGTATATTGTCGGGATCGCACGCGCCCCAGTCGTTGCCGATCCGCGGCACCCCGGAAGATGTCCCGCAACCCAGGATTCTCACCTTCATGAGCGGTGTGACGTCATGCTGCCGCCTTGTTGAAAAGCGTATAGAAATTGGCGCTCGTCGCAGCCGCTAGCGTGTCGGCCTCCTCCCCGCGGAGGTCGGCGAGATAGGCCAGCGTGTCGGCGACGAAGGCGGGCTCGCCGGTCTTGCCGCGGTGCGGGACGGGGGCGAGGAAGGGGGAGTCGGTTTCGATCAGCAGCCGGTCCTGCGGCAGCCATCGCGCGGTCGCCTGCAGGTCGGCGGCATTCCTGAACGTCACGATTCCCGAGATCGAGATATAGAGGCCGAGATCGAGCGCGCGGCGCGCGAAATCGTCGCTGGCGGTGAAGCAGTGGATCACGCCGGGGAAGACCGCCCTTCCCATCTCCTCGCCAAGCAGCGCGAGCGTGTCGGCCTCGGCCTCGCGCGTGTGGACGATGATCGGCAGACCCGTTTCCTGCGACGCATGGATGTGGCGACGGAAACTGTCCTGCTGCCGCGTGCGGTCGCTCTTGTCGTAATAATAGTCGAGCCCGGTTTCGCCGATCCCGATGACGCGCGGGTGTGCGGCGCGCTCCACCAGCTTCGCGGTATCGACGTCGGGATGATGGTCGGCGTCGTGCGGATGGATGCCGACGCTGGCCCAGACATCCGGGTTCGCCTCGGCCGCTGCGAGCACATCGTCCCATTCGCTTTCGCGCGTCGCGATGTTGAGCATCGCCGTGACGCCTCTCTCACGCGCCCGCGCCAGCACCTCGCCCTGCTGCTCGGCAAGGCCTTTGTAGTTGAGATGACAGTGCGAATCGACGAGCATTACGCCTCCCCTTCCCCTTCCGGCAGCTCCAAGCGGGGAAAGATGGGGACGGGCTGGCCCAGTATGAAACCGCTCGCGGCGAGCTTCGCGAACCAGTCCCGATCGGCGAGCGCCGCGAAATCGCGCGCGTCGGCGGCGATGCCCATCTGGTCGAGCAGCGTGTCGGCGGCATCGGGCACCACCGGGCGGATCGCGATCGCGAGCGTGCGCACCGCCTGGAAGAGAGTCATCAGCACGGCGCGCATCCGCTCGGGATCGCTCTTGCGCAGCGCCCATGGCGCCTGCGCGTCGACATATTGGTTGCAGGCGAAGACGGCGCGGATCCAATCCTCGATCCCGACCGAGAAGGCGAGTTGCTCGAATTCGCGCGGCAGGCGTTCTTCGGCCATCGCGAGCAGGTCGGCGAGCAGGTCGGCATCCTCCTGCGACGGCGTGTAATCGGTCGAAAGTCTGCCATCGAGATTCTTGAAAATCATCGATAAACTGCGCTGGGCGAGATTGCCGAAACTGTTCGCGAGGTCGGCATTGGCGGTGCGCACGATCGCTTCGGCCGAATAGCTCCCATCCTGCCCGAAGCTGACTTCGCGCAGCAGATAATAGCGCAGCGCATCCACCCCGAAGCGCTCGGCCAGTTCCATCGGATCCACGACATTGCCGAGCGACTTCGACATCTTCTCGCCGCGGTTGAGCAGGAAGCCGTGGCCGAAGACCTGCTTGGGCAGCGGCAGATTGGCGCTCATCAGGAAGGCCGGCCAGTAAACCGTATGAAAACGCACGATATCCTTGCCGATCATATGGATGTTCGCAGGCCAGAATTTGCCGAAATCGCCGTCGGGATCGGGATAGCCGAGCCCCGAGAGATAGGTGGTCAGCGCGTCGACCCAGACATACATGACATGCCCCGGCGAGCCCGGCACCGGCACCCCCCAGTCGAAGCTGGTGCGCGAGACGCTGAGATCCTTGAGCCCGCCCTCGACGAAGCGCAGCACTTCGTTGCGGCGGCTTTCGGGGCGGATAAAGTCGGGCTGCTCGGCATAGAGCGCGAGCAGCTTGTCCTGATAGTTCGACAGGCGGAAGAACCAGCTTTCCTCGACCGTCCATTCGACGGGGGTGCCCTGCGGTGACAGGCGAACGCCCCCTTCCCCGTCGGTCAGCTCGTCTTCGTCGTAGAAAGCCTCGTCGCGCACCGAATACCAGCCCTCATAGCGATCGAGATAAAGGTCGCCGTTCGCTTCCATCGCCTGCCAGATCGCTTGCGACGCGCGATGGTGCGCGGGATCGGAAGTGCGCATGAAATTATCATAGCTGATATTCAGCTTGGCATACATCTCACGGAAATATCCTGACATTTCATCGGCGAGATCGATCGTTTCGCGGCCTTGGTTGCGCGCGGTCTGAAACATCTTCAGCCCATGCTCGTCGGTTCCGGTGACGAGGCGGACATCGCGGCCGCGCGCGCGCTGGAACCGCGCCATCACGTCGGTGGCGATGGCTTCATAGGCATGACCGATATGCGGACGGCCATTGGGGTAGCTGATGGCGGTGGTGATATAGAACGGTTCGGACATGCGCGCGCCTTAGCGGGTGCGGGGCGCGAGGGGAAGCGTCCCGTGCCCCCAGCGCCGCTCAGGCCTTGGGCGCCAGTTCGGCCAGACAGTTGCCGATTTCGAAGCCGACCATCGACCCGTCATAGGAACCGCGGACCGCGTCGCGGATGGTGCGCTGCACCCGGTCCCACTGTGCGAGCACCGGGGCGATCTCGGCGACCGGGCGCTCGCGCGCCAGCCGTGCGAGCAGGCCGGGAACGATGTCGATCACCAGTTCGAGCCGCGCGCGATTGCTCGTCCCACCGACCTCGCGCGCGAGCGCTTCGCGCAGGCGATTGCCGGGATCGCCGCCGGCAGCGATCGCGAGCAGCTTCGCTTCCACCGCGGCGACGTCGCTGTCGATCAGCGCGAGGGCCTTGCCCGGCACGCCGCCCGACGCGGATACGATCGCGCGCAGCTCGGCCATGTCGATCATCGGGCGTAGATCGTGCAGCCACGCCGTCATGACGTCATGTTCAACTGGTTGAAAACGCAGGATTCGGCAGCGCGAGCGGATCGTCGGCAACAGGCGCCCCGGCGAGTGGCTGACGAGCAGGAACAGCGTCTGCGCGGGCGGCTCCTCGAGCGTCTTGAGCAGCGCATTGGCGCCGTCGGTTTCGAGGTCGTCGACCGCATCGACGATGATCACGCGCCAGTCGCCGAGCGACAGCGACAGGTGTAGCCGGCGGATGACACCGCGCACCTGGTCGATCGTGATGTTGCGTGCGAGCTCCTTGCCCTTGTCCTTTGGTTGGCGCGCGAGTTGGATGATCTCGGGGTGATTGCCCGCCTCGACCAGCTTGTCCGCGGCGGCATCGCCCGGATCGTCGAGAGTGATCGCCTGCCCTGCACCCGCCTGACCATGGGTGGCGAGAAAGCGCGCGACGCGCGCGGCGAAGGCCCCCTTCCCCATCCCCTGCGGTCCGGCGAGCAGCCAGGCATGGTGCAGCCGTCCACCCTGCCAAGCCTCCAGAAATGCCTTTTCGGCTTCGCTGTGGCCGATCAGGGTCACAGCCAGGGTTCCAGTTCGGCGAGGATCGCGGCGGTCACCGCTTCGGCGGACGCGTCGGCGGCGATCACGCGCCAGCGGCCGGGTTCGGCCGCCGCCATTTCGGCGAAACGCGCGGCGAGGCGGGCCTGATAGTCGGCGGGCTTGCTGCCCATGCGGTCGGCGCCCGCGGCATCGCGCAGCGCGAGCCGCCGTTCGGCCTCGCGCGCGCTCACGGTGAGGAGGAAGGTGCGGTCGGGAAGCAGGCCGAGCGAGCCGAAACCATGCAGCGCCAGCAGGTCGGCGTCGGTAATGCCGCCGCCGCCGCCCTGATAGGCGCGCGAGCTGTCGACGAAGCGGTCGCAGAGCACCCAGGCGCCGCGATCGAGTGCGGGACGGATCGTGCGCGCGACATGGTCGGCGCGGGCCGCCGCGAAGAGCAAGGCCTCGCTTCGCGCGTCCCAGCGGTCGTCGTTGCCTTCCATCAGCAGCGCGCGGATCGCCTCGGCGCCGGCGCTGCCGCCGGGTTCGCGGGTCGCGACGACCTCGACTCCGCGCGTGGCGAGCGCGGCGGACAGCGCGCGGATCTGGGTCGACTTGCCGACCCCTTCGCCGCCCTCGAGCGTGATGAAGCGGCCGCTCACCAGCCGGTCAGCCGGTAGAATCCGGTGCGCAGCCGCCCACCGAAACCGCCTGCGCCGACATCGTTCGCGGCGAGCAGCGGCGTGACCTGCGGCGGCAGGCCATCGGGGGTGACGACCAGATCGGCCACCCGCGTTCCGCGCGCGACCGGCGCCGGGACAGGCGAACGGCTGCGCATCACGGCGCTGTAGCCGCCGGCATAGCCGCGCGGGACCGTCATCCGCACCGGAATCGCGGCCTCAGCGAGGACGGCGGGCGCATTCCCCTGCCCCACGTCGATGCGGCCGATCTTCGCGCCCGTGGGCACGAGTTCGCGTCCTTCCCATTGCTCGAAACCCCAGGTCATCAGCCGTGCGGCCTCGTCGCGGCGCGCCTTGTCGCTCGCCATGCCGGCGACGACCATGATCAACCGCCGCCCGCCGCGCTTCGCCGAGCCGAGGAAGCAATAGCCCGCTTCGGCGGTATGGCCGGTCTTGAGCCCGTCGACCCCCTCGACGCGGCCGAGGATCGGATTGGTGTTCGGCTGGACGATCGGCTTGCCCTCGGGGCTCTTGCCGTGCTGGAGCTTCGGCAGCGAGAAATAGCGCGCATAGTCGCGCGGATGCTCGCGGATCAGGCGGTCGGCGAGCAGGATCAGGTCGGCGGCGCTGACCTTGGTGACGCCGCCATCGGGCCAGCCGTTCGGCGTGCCGAAATGACTCGACGTCATGCCAAGTTTCGAAGCCATCGCATTCATTCGCTTGACGAAAGCCTCTTCGCTGCCGTCGATCCCCACCGCCAGCGCGGCGGCGGCGTCGTTGGCCGATACGGTGATCAGCCCCTTGAGCAACTCATCGACCGAGATTTTCTCGCCCGAGCGCAGGAACATGGTCGAGCCGCCGTTGCTGCCGTTCCATTTCTTCCACGTCGCCTGACTGACGGTGACGATCTTGTCGCGTGGCAATTCGCCCTTTTCGATCAGGTCGAGCACGATGTAGGCGGTCATCACCTTCGCCATCGAGGCGGGCGGGAAGCGCTTTTCGGCGCCGCGCGAAAAGAGGATCGCGCCCGAATCGAGATCCTTGAGCATCACGATCGGCGCCTGCGTCATATAGAGCGGGCGGCTGGCGGGCGCCGATTTCGAATGCGCATCGCCTGCCGAAGCCGCCGGAAAGGCTGCGATAAGTGCCAGCGCCGCGGCGCCGCCGATTGCGGCCCTGACGATGAAAAAGGGCCTTCGCATCGCGGCCGTCAACGGTCGCGAACGACCGCCGCGTCGCGGAAGCCCTTATCCTTGGCCTTGCCGAGCGCGGTGCGCGCCTCGGCTTCATTGGCGAACGGCCCCATGCGGACCCGCCAATATTTGCCCGCCTTCGCCACCGTCCCGCCGACCGACTTGGCCGCGGCGGCAGCGCGCGCTTCGGTGCTGAAGGCGCCGACCTGAACCTGATAGGCCCCCGTAGCGGCGGCGGGTTTCGCGGGAGCAGGTTTCGACGCCGGCTTCGACGGCTGAACAGCGAGGCGGTCGTCGCCGGGCTTGACCTTGCCCGACGCCACCGGCGGCGCGGGCTGCGCCGCGACGGGCGCGGCGGCGGGCTTGGGCGCGGGTTGAGCCTTGAGCTTCTTGCGCAGGATCGCGAGCAGCGAGTCGGGGGTCGCGATCCGTTCGGGGACCGCGCGACCCGCGCGAAGCTGCGCGCGTTCGGCCTGCGGCGGGTTCGTTCGGCGCACCCGCACCGCGGCTGTGCTCTCGGTGATGCCGAGCTGCTTGGCAGCGCCGCGCGACAGATCGATCAGCCGGTCGCCGACCATCGGCCCGCGATCGTTGACGCGGACGAGGATCGTGCGCCCGGTGTCGAGCGCGGTGACCTCGACATAGCTCGGCATCGGCAGCGTCCGGTGCGCGGCGCTGATGCCGTCGGGGTCGAAGATTTCGCCATTGGCGGTCGGTTTGCCGGCGAGTTCGTCGCCATACCAGCTTGCATAGCCGACATCGTCATAATCGGGGATGTCGACGGGCGTGTAAGTGACCCCGGCGACGGTGTAGGGCTCGCCGAGCTTGACCGGCGTGTCGCTGACCCGTTCGACCAGCGGCGCGGGCGCCGGGCCTGCGGCGGGCCCGCCTTCGCGCTTGCCGTCCGTTACCCCGCATCCCGAAAGCAGCAACGCCGCCCCCGCGATCAGGGCCCCCTCCCTAACGATCGATTTCATCCGCCAGCAACCCCACAGACAATGCGTAAAAGTTGGAACAATTATAGTCCAATATCGCACGATAGTTGCCAGTCAGCAAATAAGCGGTTTTTCCCGGGCCGTCGGGTTCGAGCAAGGTCGCCTGCACCTGCCCGTCGGGCCAGCGGCCGCTGAGCGTCTGAAAACCGTCGGCGCGCCATTCGGCCATCGAGCGCCAGCGGCTGTAGCGCGCGAAGACGCGCGGGCAGCGCGTCGGCTGCAGGCGGCTCGCCATCGCGGCACGATTATAGCCGGCGGGAACCTGCACCGCGACGCCCCACGGCTGCCCCGCCCGCCAGCCGGCGCGGCGCAGATAGGCGCCGATCGATTCGATCGCATCGGCCTCGCTCGACCAGATGCGCGCGACGCCGTCGCCGTCGCCGTCCTCGGCCACCTGGAGATAGACCGAAGGCAGGAACTGCGGATAGCCGAAGGCGCCCGCCCAGCTTCCCTTGAGCACGTCGCGCGGAACGCCCTTTTGCACCATTTCGAGCGTCGCGAGGAATTCGGGCTCGAACAAGGTGCGGCGGCGCCCTTCATAGGCGAGCGTCGCCAGCGCTTCGGGCAGGTCGAAACTGCCGGTCACCGCGCCATAGGCGGTCTCGTGACCGAAGATCGCGATCATGATGCTCGTCGGCACGCCGGTGCGCTGCTCGATGCGCGACAGCAAGGGCAACAACCGGTCGTGGACGCGCCGCCCGCCGTTGATCCGCGCCGCATCGACATGTTTCACGCGATAGGGCGCGAAAGCCGGGATCGGCGTGTTCGGGTTCGGCGGCGCGCCGAGATTGTCGCGGTCGAGCGCGATGACGCGAGGGTTGTAGCGCAATCCCGACGTCACCCGGTCGAAGGTCGCGCGCGAAACCCCGCGCGCCTCTGCCTTCGGCCACAGCGACTGGACATAGGCGTCGAAGCCCGCGTCGCTCTGCGCGTACAGCGGGCCCGACATCACCATCGACCAGGCCGAGAGGGTGAAGCCCAGCAGGCTGGAAAGACGACCGATTCTGAAACCTCTAGCGTGCATCATGTCCCACCCCATAGAATCGGATTGAACCAGATGCACGCGGCTTCGCCATCCGCCGCGAGACGGGTCGAGTCATTCGCGCGGCGAACCGAGCCGTCGATCTTTTGCTTGCCGCAAGGCCGCCGCGCGCTATGTCGGCGGCAGCGGACAGGTGGCCGAGTGGTTTAAGGCAGCGGTCTTGAAAACCGCCGTGGGTGCAAGCTCACCGTGGGTTCGAATCCCACCCTGTCCGCCACCTTCCTTTTCATGCGCGACTTTATCGCGAGCGGCGATTTTGGGTTGGAAAGCTGCCCCTCCCCACCTTCGTCTTCCCGCGAAAGCGGGAACCCAGTGTGGGGTTAGCCGACGCACGCTCTGGGTCCCCGCTTTCGCGGGGATGACAAAGTTAGGAGATGCCGGGGCGACCGCAATCGGTCAAAAACGGCGATTAAACTCGTCATCGACGAAGGTAATCTGGGCGTCGCCTCCTTTCTACCCCGCGTCGTGAAAGATCACGCCCAGCGTGAAGCGTTCGCCGCGGCGGATTTCGCTGACGCCATGGCGCAGCTTGACGCGATAGGGGCCGCGGCTGCCTTGGCGCGGGGCCTCGTTGACCGCGAAGATCACCGCGTCGCCCTGCTTCAGCGGCACGACGTGCGGGCGCGACTGCATCCGTGGGCGCTGTTCGGTGAGAACGAATTCGCCGCCGTCGAAATCCGCGCCCGGCATCGACAGCAGGATCGCGATCTGGAACGGGAAATGGAGTTCGCCATACAGATCCTGATGCAGGCAATTATAATCGCCGGCGCCGTAGCGAAGGATCAGCGGCGTCGGCCGCGGTTGGCCGGCGAGCGCACATTGCGCGAGAAAGGTGGCATGGTCGGCGGGATAAAGTGACGCCCGCCCGAGCGCCGCCGCCCAATCGTTCGCGAGCCGGGCCAGCGGGGGATAGAAGGCCGTGCGAAGGGCCGCGACGGGATCGGGAAGCGGATAGCGGTAATAGCGATATTCGCCGCGGCCGAACCCGTGCCGCTGCATCGAGATCGTGCTGCGATAGAGAGTGTCCGCCGCATAATCGGCCCTGAGCGCGGCGCATCGGGCCGCTGACAACAGGCCGGGAACAACATGCCAGCCTTTGTCCCCGAGATCGGTTGCGAGCGCTTCCCTATCGAGACCGGCTACGCTGCGGGAGATGTCGTGGGTCGGCATGATTATCCTTCGGTCGAGGCGGATATCGGCCCCTATCCGCGGCACGACGGCACTCCGCCCCGTTTCTTGCGATCAAATTTCTTTCAAGGCTGCTCCGCAATGCCTCCGTCTTGAGGTCGGTTCCGGGAACACCCGGTCGACATCAAAAGAGGGATTTCATGCGCACGACCTTGCTGGCCTCCACCTGCCTTGCCGCCGTTCTTTCCACCATCGCTCATGCCGAAACGAGCATCAGCACCGCGACCACCACGCCGGTGCACACCTCGACGGTCAAATCGGGCGCCGCCGACGATGTGAAGATCACCTCGGCGGGATCGGTCAAGCCGACGAGCGGCACCGCGGTCACGATCGACAGCAACAACAAGCTGACCAACGACGGAACGATCCAGATCACCAATTCGGACGGCGCGACCGGGGTCTTTGCGAACGCCGGCGTCAGCGGCACGATCACCAATTCGGCGACCGGCAAGATCATCATCGACGAAAGCTATGCGCCGACCGACATCGACAAGGACGGCGACATCGACGGGCCCTATGCGGTGGGCAGCGGCCGAACCGGCATCGCGACCGGCGGCGCCTTCACCGGCACTATCGTCAACAGCGGCGAGATCACGATCGAGGGCAATGATTCGGCGGGCATTCGCCTCGGCGGGCCGCTAACCGGCAATTTCACCAACGACGGCAAGATTTCGGTGCTCGGCGACAATGCGCTCGGGGTCGGTTTGCAGGATGTCAACGGCAACGTCCGCCTGGCCGGTACGATCACCGCGGTCGGCGAGAATGCCATCGCCGCGCGGCTCGCGGGCAATATCAACGGCGCGCTCGTCGTGCAGGGCACGCTGACGTCGACCGGCTATCGCTATACCACGGCCCCGACCGATCCGTCGAAGCTCGACGCCGACGACCTGCTGATCGGCGGCCCGGCGCTGTCGATCGAGGGCAATGTCACCGGCGGCATCGTCGTCGCGGTGCCCCCGAAGGACACCAAGCCCGACGACAAGGACGAGGACAAGGACGGCATCGAGGACGCCAAGGAAGGATCGGGCGCGATCCAGTCCTACGGCTCGGCGCCTGCGCTGCGCATCGGTTCGGCCAGCCAGGACATCGCGATCGGCGCGGTTGCGGGCACCGGGACCGGCCTGGGCCTGATCATCGACGGCACGGTCGTCGGCAACGGTCTCTATGCGGGCAAGGACGCGGCCGCGATCCAGCTCGGCGGCATGGGCCGTAACGTGACGATCGCCGGCGGCGTCGGGATCAATGGCGGCGTGTCGGCGATCTCGAACGGCGCGTCGGCGACGGCGATCCGCGTCGGCAGCGGTGCGGCCACTCCCGAAATCCGCGTCGCGGGCAAGGTCGAGGCATCGGGCGGCAAGGAAGCCTCCGCCATCTCGACCGGCATCCTCGTCGAGGCGGGTGGCGACGTCGCTCTCATCCGCAATAGCGGAGTGATCAGCGCGAAGGCGGCGGGCGATGCCGGCACCGCGCGCGCGATCGTCGATCTGTCGGGCACCGTCGACACGATCGAGAATAGCGGGACGATCAGCGCCACCGGCGCGCTTGCGACCTCGGATCGCAACATCGCGATCGACCTCTCGGCGAACGGCAATGGCGCGACGGTCAAGCAGACCGCGGTCGCCAGCGGCATCGCTGCGCCGAGCATCGTCGGCGACGTCCGCTTTGGCGGCGGCAACGACCTGTTCGACATCGCCGACGGTTCGGTGAAGGGAAACAGCTACTTCGGCGGGGGCGACAATCGTCTGAACCTGTCGGGCGACGCCACCTATGCGGGCAATGCGCGCTTTGGCGCCGGCAACGACACGATGACACTCGCGGGCACCTCGGTGTTCAGCGGCGCGGCCGATTTCGGCGGCGGCAGCGATACGTTGACCATCGGCGGCACGTCGCGCTTTTCGGGCAGCCTCGCCAATTCGCAGGGGTTGGCGGTGTCGGTCGACGGCGGCACCTTCGACGTCAGCGGCGCGGCATCGATCGCCTCGCTCGCGGTCACCAACAAGGGTGTGCTGGCGGTGACGCTCGACAAGGGCAGCACCGGCACCGCGCTGACCGTCGGCGGCACCGCCAGTTTCGGCGCGGACTCGAAACTCGCGCTCAAGCTGTCGAGCCTCGAGGAGGCCGAGGGCAACCACATCGTGCTGACCGCCGGGACGCTGACCGGCGCCGATAATCTGACCACCGAATCGACGCTGCTGCCCTTCCTCTACAAGGGCACGCTGAGCTCGAACGCCAATCAACTCATCGTCAATGTGGCGCGCAAGAGTAGCACCGAGCTTGGCCTCAATCGCTCCGAAGCGGGCGCCTTCGACGCGGTGATCGATGCGGTGACCGCCGACCAGAAGGTCGAGGACGTGTTCCTCGGCATCACCAATGGCGACCAGTTCCACAACCAGCTTCGCCAGATGCTGCCCGAGCATGAAGGCGGGGTGTTCGAGACCGTCACCTCGGGCTCGCGCGCGCTGGCGCGGCACCTGCAGGATCCGAACGCGCCGTTCCAGGACGAAGGCAAGTGGCGTTACTGGATCAACCAGGCCGTGTGGGGCACCGCAAAGGGCGTCGGCCAGACCGCGGGCTATAATGTCAGCGGCTGGGGCCTGTCGATGGGAGCCGAGATCAAGAGCGACGTCGGTAATTTCGGCGGCTCTATCGCGTTCCTGAGCGGCAAGGACGGCAACAGCAGCAACGACAATGAAGTGTCGTCGAGCCAGTTCGAAGGGGCGCTCCACTGGCGCCTGCAATCGGACGGCTGGCTGGCGAGCGCCCGCGTGTCGGGCGCGCCGATCAGCCTGAAGGGGACGCGCTTCTTCCGCGCCGACGCGGGGGCCGAGGATATCGAAAAGACGATGCGCGGCAAATGGGACGCGACGCTCTATTCGGCGTCGGGCTCGGTCGCCAAGGACGCGCGCCTCGGCGGGCTGACGATCCGCCCCACCGTCGCGGTCGACTATTACAAGCTCAAGGAAGACGGCTACGCCGAATCCGGCGGCGGCGATGCGCTCGACCTGACCGTGCAGGACCGCAGCAGCGACGAACTGGCGGTGTCGGGCACGGTGGCGCTTGGCCTTCAGTTCGGTGGCACCGACGAATATGACGGCTGGACGCGCTTCGAACTCGAAGGCGGACGGCGCCAGATCGTCGGCGGCTCGCTGGGCGCGACCGTTGCGTCGTTCAAGGACGGCACGCCCTTCACCCTGGTTCCAGAGGATCGCACGAGCGGCTGGGTCGGCCGTTTCCGTGGCATCGCCGGCAATTCGGCCTTCCAGGTCGCCGGCGAAGTGTCTGCGGAAGAACAGCAAAGCCACATCGGCTGGGCGTTCCGTGCGAGCCTGCGGGTCGGCCTTTAATCCCCCATTGGCTGGCCCCGCAGCAAGGGGGAAGCCCCTCCCTACCCCCGCTTCCCCCTTGCCAAGGCTCAAAGGATGAAAAGGAGATGATGATATTCCAGGCCGCTCTTGCCTGCCATGCCGGCCCCGCCATGCCGACGCGGTTGCATGGCGCACGCCGCGCGCTATATGGCGGCAGTATCAGGGGGCCGAACAGCACGCGCCGATTGGGCGCGGGCCGACAGACAATGGCATTCCGCGGCAAGCAATCCATGACCGATGCGAGTGATCGAACCGACGCCGTCCAGGGCATCGAAGGCGTGTTGCTCGCCAACCGCGAGCGCATCGTCCGCTTTCTGGACGTGCGTGGCGCGGGTGATGCGGCCGAGGATCTGTTTCAGGATTTGTGGATGCGGCTGACCGAACGCGGCATGGGGCCGATTGCCGAACCGCTCGCTTATGTGATGCGCGCGGCGAACAATCTGATGCTCGACCGCTATCGCTCGGCGCGGCAAAGTGCGCTGCGCGATGCGGCGTGGAGCGACGCGTCGATCGCCGAAGGTCCATCCGCCGAAACGGCGCTGATCTCGCGCGAGCAACTGGTGCTGGTCGAGCAGGCGATCGCGGCGACCGGCGAGCGGCCGGCGCGCATCTTCCGCCGCTTTCGCGTTGACGGCATCCAGCAGCGCGAGATCGCGGCCGAAATCGGCGTCAGCCTGAGCACCGTCGAAGCCGATCTGCGCAAGGTCTATGCCGCGATCGCCCGGACCCGGAGGCAGTTCGATGTTTGACGATGCGAAAACCGCCGCCGAGGCCCGCGCAAGCGACTGGATCATCCGGCAGCGCGACCCCGCGTTCGACGATTGGGACGGTTTCGCCGATTGGCTGGCCGAAGACCCCGGTCATGCCGACCTCTATGACGCGCTTGCGAGCCTCGACCGCGACCTGGATGCCCTGCCGCCCGAGCGCGCGCCGTCGGTGGTGATCCGCCCCGAAACGCCGCGCCGGCCTTCGCGGCGCCTGTGGCTGGGCGGTGCGGTCGCGGCTGCGCTCGTCGCCGTGATCGCGCTGCCGCAGCTTGGCCTGTTCGGCGATGCGAACCGGATCGAGACGGCGGCGGGCGAGCATCGTTCGATCACGCTCGCCGACGGGTCGAAGATCGAGATCAACGGCGCCTCGGTCGTCGAACTCGACAAGGATCGACCCCGCTTCGCGCGACTGGAATCGGGCGAAGCGATGTTCCACGTCGTCCACCGCGAAAGCGACCCCTTCGTCGTCGAGGCGGGTGCCGCGCGCATCGTCGACCTCGGCACGGCGTTCAACGTCGTCCGCCGCGAGCGCCGGACCTCGGTCGCGGTGTCGGAAGGCGTGGTGCTTTACAACCCCCAGCGCGACAAGGTCCGCGTTGCCGCCGGACAGGCGATCGAGGCAGGCGATACCGACAGTAAGCCGCCGCAGGTCCATCCCGTCGATGTCGCCAATGTCGGCGGCTGGCGTACCGGGCTGCTCGTCTATAACGACGCGCCGCTCACCACCGTTGCCGAGGATTTGAAGCGCACGGCGGGAATCGAGGTCGCGATTGCGCCGGGTGCTGCGAGTGGGTCGTTCCGCGGCGCGCTGATCATCGACAAGGATCGCGCGCGCACCGTCGCCGATCTCGCGGCGCTATCGGGCACGACCGTCGAACGCCGCGGCGATGGCTGGGTGTTGACGCGCTAGTCATGGCGCGCTGGCAAACGTCCTTGCTGGCTCTCGCGCTCGTCGGCCTGCCCGCGCAGGTCGCGGCGGCCGAGGAGCGGGCGTTCAACGTGGCGGGCGGGGCGCTGTCGACAGCGCTACCGCAGCTCAGCCGGCAGGCCGGAGTCAGCATCAGCGTTGCCGATGCGCGGCTGTGGCAGGCCGACGTCAGGCCGGTGCGCGGGCGCATGGACGTGCAGGACGCGTTGAAGCAGATGCTAGCGGGGACCGACGCCCGTGCGGTGCGCGTCAATGCGACGAGTTGGCGGATCGAGCGCCGCGCGCCGCCGCCGAAAGTCGCGCGGCGCCCTCTGTCCCGCCCCGCGCCGCAGCCGCGGGCGCGCGAACCGGCGCCGGTGGTCGCGTCGGCGGATGAAACGATCATCGTCACCGCGAGCAAGACCGACCTTCCCTATTCGCATTTCGCAGGCGTCGCCACCCGGCTGGATGGCGACGATCTGGCGTTCGGCGGCGAGCGTGGAACCGATTCGATCCTGTCGCGCGTCGCGACGATTTCTTCGACCTATCTGGGGGCGGGCCGCAACAAGCTGTTCATTCGCGGCATCGCCGATTCGAGCTTCACCGGCCCGACGCAGGCGACGGTCGGGCAATATCTGGGCGACGTCCGGCTCAGCTACAACGCCCCCGACCCCGACCTCCGCCTCTACGACATCGACAGCGTCGAAGTGCTCGAGGGGCCGCAGGGAACGCTCTATGGCGCGGGATCGCTCGGCGGGATCATCCGCTCGGTTCCCAAGGCGCCCGACCCGCGCGAAACCCGGTTGCAGGCGATCGCGGGAGTTTCGGCAACCCAGCACGGCGACCCCGGCGGCGACATCGCGGGGATCGTCAACGTCCCCGTCGGCGATGGCGGCAGCGCGGTGCGCCTGCTCGGTTATATGCTGACCGACGGCGGCTATATCGACAATCCGTTGCTCGGAAAAAATGACGTCAATCGCACCCATATCTGGGGCGGCCGCGCCGCCGCGCGGATCGAGGCGGGCGACAATTGGACGATCGACCTCGGGGGCGTCTATCAGGCGATCACCTCCGACGATGCGCAATACGCCGACAAGGATGCGCCGCCGCTGACGCGCAGTTCGCTGGTCGAGCAGAATGCCCGGACGCGTTACGGGCTCGGCACGATCGTCATCCAGAAGGACTGGGACGGCCTGCACTTTCAGTCGTCGAACGCCGTCGTCAGCCACAGGCTGTTCGAGCGGTTCGATGCCGGGAAGTCGGGCGAGGATCCCCGCATTCTCGATCAATATAACCGCACTCGCATGTTCGTCAGCGAAACGCGGCTGTCGCGTCCCTTCGTCGACGGCTTCGGCTGGGTGATCGGCGCCAGCGTCATCGACAACCGCACCCGCCAGCGGCGCCAATATGGCACCACGCTGCTGCGCGCCGCGGTGCCGGGCGTGACCAACGAAATCACCGAGTTCACGGGGTATGCCGAGGCGACGCTCGAACTGCTTCCGCATGTGATCGCCTCGGCGGGCGGGCGGATTTCCCATGCGCGTCTCGGCGGCGAAGCCGATAGCGTCCCGCTTGCCATCGCCATGGCCGGACGCGCGACAACCGCGCATCGCACCGAAACCGACCTCCTTCCCTCTTTCTCGCTGCTCGCGACGCCGTTCGAGAATCTGCGCCTCTATGCCCGCTATCAGGAGGGATTCCGCCCCGGTGGCCTTGCCATCGACGGCGATTTCGTGCGCCGGTTCCGCAACGATCAGGTGCGGACCTGGGAAGGCGGAATCCGCTTCGGCGAAAAGGGGCGGACCCCGTTCGATGCGAGCGTTTCGGTGTCGCACACGCGCTGGCGCGACATCCAGGCGGACTTCATCGACGGCAACGGCTTTCCGACCACCGCCAATATCGGCAATGGCCGGATCACGAGCATTTCGGGGGCGGTCGCCTTCCGGCCGATCGCCGCGCTCTCTTTCGACCTCGGCGCGGTTTACAACCACAGCCGCGTCGACGAACTGTCGCCACTGGCGATGGCCGCCTTCGCCGACGCCCCTGCCAAGCTGGGGCGCATCCCCAATGTTGCGAGCCATGCGGTGCGAGGGGCGGTGACCTATGTCGCGCCCGTCGGGGCCGATGCCGAGCTACGCGTCAACGGCTGGGCGAATTATATCGGGCCGTCGCGGTTGGGCATCGGTCCGGTGCTCGGCGAGGGTCAGGGGGATTATGTCGACACCGGCCTCGCGCTGCGCCTCGGCACCGAACATCGCGGCCTGTCGCTGACGTTGACCAATTTGTTCGACGCGCGCGGTAATCGCTTCGCGCTCGGCACGCCGTTCGTCGAGGGCGGCGCGGGCTATATCACCCCGCTCCGCCCCCGGACGATCCGGATTGCCGTCGACGTCGCCTATTAGGCGACGTCGTCAATCCGCCAGAGCGATGCGCTCGTAGCGGTCAAGATGATAGTCGGCGCTGCCGAACTGGCCCTCGATCATCGTCGCGCGCTTGAAATAATGGCCGATCGCCAGCTCCTGCGTGATGCCGATGCCGCCGTGGGTCTGGATCGCGTTCTGGCCGACGAATTTGGCGCCGCGCGCGACCTTGCTCTTGGCTGCCGACACCGCCGCCATGCGCTCGTTCGCGGGCAGGTCGAGCTTCAGCGTGCCCATGATCGTCATCGAACGCGCCTGCTCGACCTCCATGAACATGTCGACCATGCGGTGCTGGAGCACCTGGAACTTGGCGATCGGCACGCCGAACTGCTTGCGCTGCTGCGTATATTCGAGGGTGCCTTCGTGAAGCTTCTGCATCACGCCGGTCGCCTCGGCACAGACCGCGATGGTCGCTTCGTCGACGATCTGTTCGATCAGCGGCAGGCCCGTCCCCTCGCCGCCGAGCAGCGCGTCGCCGGGGATCGCGACATTCTCGAAATAGATTTCGGACGCGCGGTTGCCGTCAACGGTCGGATAGTCGCGGCGGACGATGCCCGGAAGATTGGCGTCGATCAGGAACAGCGACACGCCGTCCGTGTCGCGCTGGCCGCCGCCGGTGCGCGCGGTGACGAGAAGATGCGTCGCCCACGGCGCGGCATAGACGACGCCCTTATGGCCGTTCAGCACATAGCCCGCGCCGTCCTTCTTCGCGGTGGTGCGGAGGTTCGCAAGGTCGTAGCGGCCCTGCGGTTCGGCATAGGCGAAAGCGACGATCGCATTGCCCGCGATGATTTCGGGGATCATCGCATCGGCCCGCGCGCCGCCGACGGCCTTGAGCGCGCCGCCCGCGATGACGACGGTCGGCAGATAGGGCTCGATCGCGATGACCTTGCCCAGCTCCTCCATGATGATCGCATTTTCGAGTGCGCCGCCGCCAAGACCGCCCTGCTCTTCGCTGAACGCGGCGCCGAGCATTCCCAGTTCCTGCGCGAGCGCGGTCCAGATCGCGGGATCGCGGCCCAGATCGCCGTTGATGAACTTCTGGCGCGTTTCGAAATCATAGGTGTCGGCCAAAAAGCGCGACAGCGTGTCGCGGATCATGTCCTGCGTTTCGGTGTAGGTGAAATCCATTTTACTATCCCCGTCGCCCCCGCGAAGGCGGGAGCCGCTGTAGGTTGTCATTGCGGCGCTGAATCAGGCCGATGGCGGTCCCCGCCTTCGCGGGGACAACGCCGTCACAATCCCAAAACCATCTTCGCGATGATGTTGCGCTGAATCTCGTTCGATCCGCCATAGATCGTCGTCTTGCGGACGTTGAAATAGGTCGGCGCGGCGCGATGGGCGTAATCAGGGCCGATCGGATGCTCGTTGTCGCCGTCCCCGAAGCCGCGGAAATAGGGCGCGCCATAATGGCCGACCGCTTCCAGCGTCAGTTCGGTCAGGCGCTGCTGGATTTCGGACCCCTTGATCTTGAGCAGGCTCGATTCGGGTCCCGGCCCCTTGCCCGCATTGGCGCCGGCAAGGCTGCGCAGCTCGGTGAATTCGAGCGCGGTCAGGTCGATTTCGAGCTCGGCCATCTTGCGCTTGAAGAAAGGATTGGCGAGCAGCGGTTTGTCGCCGTCGAGTTCGGTGCGCGCGATCGCCTTCACCTTCTCGACCCCGCGCTTCGACGCTGCGACGCCGGCGATGCCGGTGCGTTCGTGCGCGAGCAGGAACTTGGCGCAGGTCCAGCCCTTATTCTCTTCATAGACGCGCTGGTCGACGGGGACGCGGACATCCTCGAGGAACACCTCGTTCACTTCATGCTCGCCGCCGAGCGTGATGATCGGGCGCACGGTGATGCCGGGCGATTTCATGTCGATGAGGAGGAAGCTGATGCCTTCCTGCTGCTTGGCATCCTTGTCGGTGCGGACGAGGAAGAAGCCCCAGTCGGCATATTGCGCCATCGTCGTCCAGGTCTTTTGCCCGTTGACGACATATTCGTCGCCGTCCCGCAC
>Ga0182745_1000713_pt1 | contig 34821 bp, 21 predicted proteins | sample eDN3rd30CKraftBY_FD_128523 | JGI IMG/M metagenome (GOLD analysis project Ga0182745, IMG submission 128523) | Enriched backyard soil microbial communities from Emeryville, California, USA - eDNA 3rd pass 30_C Kraft BY (version 2) (version 2) | ecosystem: Environmental > Terrestrial > Soil >...
GCTGCTTCTCCAGGCACTTGAGGACGATGGCCTCCAGGTCCGACGGGATGTCGGCGTCCAGGGCGCGCGGGGGCACCGGTGCCTCGTGCTGCAGCCGGGTGATGACCTCCACCTCCGTGGCGCCGGTGAAGGGCGGCCGGCCGGTGAGGAGCGCGTAGAGCGTGGCGCCCAGCGCGTAGACGTCCGCGCGCCGGTCCAGGCGGGCCACCTCGCCGCGCGCCTGCTCCGGCGCCATGTAACGCGGGGTGCCCTGGACGGCGTTGGGCGCGGCGCCCTCCTCGCGCCAGTCACGCGCCAGTCCGAAGTCCATGACGAAGGGGGCCAGCCCCCCATCCGGGGTGCGCTCCACCAGGATGTTGCCGGGCTTGATGTCGCGGTGGATGAGCCCCGCGACGTGGGCGGCGTGGACGCCCTCGGCGGCCTGGCGCAACAGGAGCACCTTCTGCTCCAGGGTGAGCGAGGGCGCCAATTGCCCCAGGGGCTGCCCGTCCACGTAGCGCATGGCGATGTAGCCGCGGCCGCGCACCTCGCCGACCTCGTACACCTCGCACACGCGCTCATGCCGGACGCGGGCCTGGGCCCGGGCCTCGGACAGGAAGCGGCGGGCCAGCTCCGGGTCGTCTCCCCGGACGAACTTCAGCGCCACGTTGCGCCGGAGCATCGGGTCATACGCCAGGAACACGCGCCCCATGCCACCCTGGCCCAGGAAGCGCACGGACTGGTAGCGGTCCCAGTCGGGGATGGGGAAGGCGGCCTCGTCCGGCTCGGGAGCCGCCGGCGGAGGGACGCCCGGGGTGGCGGGGGTCAGGGTCGCGGCCTCGTGGGGGCGCCCGGCGCCCGAGTGGGTGCTCTCGGCGGCCAGTTCCTCTCGCAGCGCCGCCAGGGACTCGTCGGAGAGCCGGCCTCGCTCCCGCAGCAGCTCCAGGGGGCCACGCCGCAGGCGGACGGCTTCCTCGCGCAGGGCCGCGGCCTCCTCACCGGAGAGCAGCCCTTCGTCCATCGCGAGGAGGAGTTCCTCCTCATATGTCTCGCTCAATCGCCCCGCCACGTGCACGGCCCCAGCATACGGGCTGGCGCGTGGCGGGGGGAAAATCCGCCGGGAGGCCCACGAGGCCGGCGGAGAGGCCCCAGAGGGAAGTGGTGTGGGCCTCCCGGCGGAAGGTCGCGGAGCGGTCCGCCCTTAGTGCTGCTTGCGCCGGCGCAGGCCGAGCAGACCCAGCAGCGCCAGCCACGACGCGCCAGGTGCCGCGCTGCAGCCGCCGCCCGCGAAGGCGCGCGTCAGCTCCACCCGCCACGAGTACTGGGCGGGGGTGCTGTCCACGTTGCCCGCACGGTCCGTGGCGCGAACGCGCAGGGTGTGCTGGCCCTCGCCCACGTCGTAGCGCTCCTGGCACGGCCCGAAGGGGCCACCGTCGAGGCTGCACTCGTAGGTGACGTCCTCCTCGGAGGCGCCGTACTCGAACGCCGCCGTCCGGCTCTCGCTACGCGCGGGCGGCGAGCGCCGGAAGAAGGTGTCCGGCTCGTGCGTGTCGATGATGAGCTCGCTGGGCGCCGAGGGCTCGCTGGTGCGGCCCGTGGTGCTGTCGGTCGCGGTGGCCGTCAGCGTGTGGGGCCCGTCCTCGAGCGCCTCGGACGGCGTGCAGGTCCACTCACCCACGTCGTTCGTGGTGGTGGTGCACAGCACCGTGTCACCCGAGGTCACCGTCACCACCGTGCCCGGCGCCGACGTGCCGCTCAGGGGCGGCGTCGGGTCGTTCAAGATGGCGCCGTTGGCGGGGCCGGTGATGACCGGCGCATCCGGCCCGGAGAGGGCGATGGTGAACGTGACGGGCGTCGAGGTGGGGCTGGAGATGCCGCCCGGAGGCGTGGCGACGGCCGTCACCGTGTGCGAGCCCTCGGGCAGGGACGTGGTGGGCGTGCAGCTCCAGTCGCCCCCTGCGTCGGCCGTGGTGGTGCAGAGCACGGTGCCCCCCTCGTAGACCGTCACCTCGGCCCCCGGCTCCGAGGTGCCGCTGAGCACCGGCGTCTGGGTGGTGAGCACGTCGCCGTTGGCGGGACCCGTGATGACCGGCGCGGGCGGCGCCGTGGGGTCGACGACGAAGTCCACCTGCGTGGACGTCTGCGGCGCGCCCGGGAAGGTGGACGTGACGACCGCCGTGTGCGTCCCTCCCGCCAGGCCCCCGGGCAGCGTGCAGCTCCAGTTCCCCGCGCTGTCGGCGACGACGGTGCACACCGGCGTGTTGCCGCCGTCGATGAACACCTCGACCGTGGCGCCTGGCGTGGCCGTTCCCTCCATCTCCGAGCCCGCCGTGCCGCCCGGAGTGGGCGTGATGACGACGGGGGCCTGCTGGCAGATGGACAGCGCGTCCACGCGGTACGTCACCACGTTGTTGGAGTTGTTGTTGAGCGCGCAGTCGGTGTCCACCAGCGCGACGCGCACGTCGCCCGTGGCCGCCGTGAAGTCACGCGACTGCGGGAAGCCGAGCGCCATGGCCTCGGCCCGCGTGGCCGAGCCCGGCCCAGAGGCCGGCGTGTGGCCCAGGGAGAAGGCCTGCGCCTGCGTGCCGGGGTTGGCGTTGACCCCGATGATGCCGGGGAACCAGCTGGCGCCGCCCGAGTATCGCACCGCGCCCGACACGTACTGGATGCGGTAGCGGCCCGGGGCCTCCAGCGCCGCCTGGACGGCGCTGCCGGGCAGTGCAGGAGCGGCGATGTCCGTCACCTGCGTGCAGTCCGCGCGGCCCCGCTGGCTGATGAACACCTGGACGTCCGCCGTCTGGCACGCGAAGCCCGCCTCGATGGCGCAGGTGGCCGAGCAGCCGTCACCGTCGGTGGTGTTGCCGTCGTCGCAGGCCTCGCTGTCCGCCTTGACTCCGTCACCACACGTCACGGCGCACACCGACGGGATACCGGTGCAGCCATGGCCCGCCTCGATGGCGCAGGTGGCCGAGCAGCCGTCCCCATTGGCGGTGTTGCCGTCGTCGCACTGCTCGCCCTCGTCGAGGGCGCCGTTGCCGCAGGCGTCGGGGCTGGTGCAGGTGTTGGTGCTGGGGCTGCAGGTTCCGCTCTCGCAGACGCCGGACGCCATGCAGGGCTGGCCATCCTCCAGGAGGCAGCGGGAGGAGCAGCCGTCGCCGTTCTCCAGGTTGCCGTCGTCGCACACCTCGTTGCCGGCGCGGAAGCCGTCACCGCAGGTGGTGGTGCAGGTGCTGGGCGCGCCGGTGCACGCGTAGCCATCCTCCACGCGGCAGGTGGTCGAGCAGCCGTCGCCGTTGGTGGCGTTGCCGTCGTCGCACTCCTCGCCGCTGTCCACCGCGCCGTTGCCGCAGGTGTTGAAGCACTGCGTGCCCGCGCCAGGGCAGCTCCAGCCCGGCTCCACCGTGCAGGTGGCGGAGCAGCCGTCGCCGGCGGTGGTGTTGCCGTCGTCGCACGCCTCGCTGCCCGCGCGGACGCCGTCACCGCAGGTGGTGACGCAGGTGCTGGGCTCGCCCGTGCACGAATAGCCATTCTCCTCGCGGCAGCCGGTCGAGCAGCCGTCGCCGTTGGCGGTGTTGCCGTCGTCGCACGCCTCGTTCGGGTCCAGCACGCCGTCGCCGCAGCTGGCGACACACTCGGACGGACCGCTCGTGGGTGCGCTGCAGGCGTATCCCTCCTCCACGCGGCACTCGGTGCTACAGCCGTCCATTGGATCCAGGTTGCCGTCGTCGCACTGCTCTCCCGGATCCACGTTGCCGTTGCCGCAGGTGGCCACACAGGCCTGGCCCGGGGTGGGGCAGGCGTAGCCCAGCTCCAGGGTGCAGGCGTTGGTGCAGCCGTCGCCCAGGGTGGTGTTGCCGTCGTCGCACAGCTCACCCGGGTCCAGGTGGCCGTTGCCGCACAGGGGGGCGCACTTGGACGGGGCGTCGTGGCACTCGTAGCCGCGCTCGATGCGGCACGCCGAGGAGCAGCCGTCCGAGTCGTCTGTGTTGCCGTCGTCGCACTGCTCGCCCGCGTCGATGATGCCGTCGCCGCAGGTTTTCTTGCAGGCCTGGCCCGGGGTGGGGCACGCGTAGCCGGACTCCACGCGGCAGCTCGCGTTGCAGCCGTCGCCGGCGGTGGTGTTGCCGTCGTCACACTGCTCGCCCGGATTCAGCGTGCCGTTGCCACACGTCTGGGCGCAGGTGCTGGGCTGGCCGGTGCAGCCATAGCCCGCCTCGATGCCGCACGTGGAGGAGCAACCATCGCCGTCAACGGCGTTGCCGTCGTCGCACTCTTCACGCAGGGACACCAGCCCGTCGCCGCAGCGGTCGTCATAGGCGTCCACGAACAGGTAGCGGAAGGCGTTGGGTACGGACTCCGCGTTCTCGTTGCACAGCTCGATGCGGTTGAGGCCCGCACGCCAGGGCGCGTTGGTGCCGAACTCGCGGAAGATGTTCTTCTGCCAGGGCATGCCCGGCGGCTCGCTGACGACGGTCGGGGTGACGGGCTGCCCGTTCACCCGCGCGCTGGAGAATTCGTTGTCGTTGAAGGTGGCCAGCCGCAGCCGGAACTGCGCGATGTTGGTCGTCGAGGGCACCATGAAGTCCTGGTACACACAGACGTCCGCGCCCAGGGGGGCCGCCATGAAGCGGGCCGTCTGGAGCTCCTGTGGCCAGTCGATGGCGTTGCGCACGTCGGTGGCGGCGCCGGTCTGGGTGCCGCTGTAGAACCAGTGTGGATCCGCGCCGCTTTCCAGCCGGCGGTTGTTCTGGTCCACGCCGGTGTTGAAGACCGTCACGCCCGCCCGCACGCAGCGGCTGGGGCTGCCCGCGCAAGCGAAGCCGGGCTCCACTTCGCACAGGCGGTTGCAGCCGTCGCCGTCGAAGCGGTTGCCGTCGTCGCAGATCTCCTGCGCGTAGGACGGGTGCGCGCGGTTGTCGAAGACGCCGTTGCCACACAGGTCCAGGGCGCAGTCCGCGGTGCAGTCGGCCCCGGGGTCGCGGCTGTCGCAGGCCTCGCCCGAGTCGACGACGTTGTTGCCGCACAGGCTCGCCAGCGAGCAGGGCCGCCCCGGCACGTGGCAGAGGTAGCCGGCCTCGATGGTGCCGGCCGCCGAGCAGCCGTCGCCGCTGACGGTGTTGCCGTCGTCGCACTCCTCGCCGGGCTCGAGACGGCCGTCGCCCATGATGGCGGACGACTGGCGCGCGAGCACGGGCTCGGGGGGGGCGGGAGACGGGCGTGAGCCGCCCGAGTCACAGCCCGTCAGGGAGGAGAGCAGCGCGAGACAGAGCGCCGCCGTCTTGAAGAGGACACGCGTTTTCATGGGGATGTCTGCCTCGGTTCTCAGTGGGTGTCGGGCGAGGGCTCGCCCTGCTGCGTCTGCACGCCCTCGGCGTCGCCGACGATCTTGAATTCCACGCGGCGGTTCTTCGCGCGGCCCTGGGTGGTGTTGTTGTCGGCGATCGGCTGGCCTGGACCGAAGCCCTTGGGCTCCAGCCGCTCACGGGCCACGCCCTTGCCTACCAGGTACTGGACGACGGCCTCGGCGCGGCGCTGGGACAGGTCCAGGTTGTAGTCGGCGTTGCCACGGTTGTCCGTGTGGCCCTCGACCCGCACCTTCTCGACCTCCGGGTGGCTGTTGAGGATGTTGGCCACCGTGTCGAGCAGCTTGTTGCTGCGCGCGACGATGACGTCCTTGTTGTTCTCGAAGTAGACGGCCTCCAGGAGCTGGATGCGGTTCTCGCCAATCTGCGCGAGCTGCTTCTCCTTGCAGCCGTGGTTCTTCGCCGGGCCCGGCTCGTCGGGGCAGTTGTCCAGCCGGTCGACGATGCCGTCACCGTCGCGGTCCTTGTCCGGGCAGCCGCGGTTCTCCTTGGGGCCGGCCTCGTTCGGGCAGCGGTCGGCGGTGTCGGGCACGCCGTCGTTGTCGTTGTCCGGGTCGGGGCAGCCGTCCTCGTCCTGGAAGCCGTCCTTGTCCTCCGACTGGTCCGGGCACTGGTCCTGGGAGTCGGAGATGCCGTCCCCATCCCGGTCCGGGTCATCCGGGCAGCCGTCGTGGTCCTCGAAGCCGTTGACGTTCTCCGGCTCGTTCGGGCAGCGGTCCGCCAGGTTGGGGATGCCGTCGCCGTCGTCGTCGCCATCCGGGCAGCCGTAGAGCTCGGACAGGCCCGGCTCGGTGGGGCAGCGGTCCGCCGCGTTCTTGATGCCGTCGCCGTCCAGGTCGTACTCCGGACAGCGGGCAGGATCATGCGGCTGGCCCTCCACACATGCGTTGGGCGGGGCGGAGGGGACGCCGAAGGTGAGGCCCGCGAGCACGCGGAACGCCGGCGTGCCCGGCGTGCGGCCGAAGCCGGGGCCGCCCATGGCATAGAACTCTGTGTCGGCCGTCATGGGGACGCGCACGCCCAGCAGCACCTCCATGGACTCCGGTGCGTCCGCGACGGGCAGCGTGCCACGCACCACCAGCTCCTCACGGAGGCCGAAGAGCTGGGCGGACAGGTTGACGCCGCCGTTCAGCTCCGTGCCCAGCTCGTCACGGAAGGGCTGCGTGTTGGGGGACAGCGCATACGACTTGGTCCGCACCAGCGCGCCCACGTCGGCGCCCACGCGCCACGTGTCACCCAGCTGCTTGCCCAGGCCCACGCGCGGGCTGAAGACGAAGCCCTGGTCCCGGGTGAGCGTCTCCATGCTGCCCAGGGGCAGGGCCGCGCCAAGGTGCACGCCCAGGTCCATCCAGCCGCCGCGCCGCTCGGAGAGGACGCCCGCGCGAGCCTGGAGCCACGGCGTGCCCAGCGCGCTCGTCGACGGCGTGGTGACGCCCAGCGCCCCGGTGTCCGGGCCCCACTGGGAGACGATGGGCACCTGCGCGCCCAATTCGAGCCAGTCGGTGAGGGCGTAGGCACCGCTGAGGTGCACCGTCACGCGATTGGAGACGATGATGCCCTGCTGCTCCCCACCGGAGACGAGCACCAGGGGCTCTCTCTCATAATGTCCAGTGAGGCCGAGACGATACTCGCCACGAGACATCAGGTCGCCGGTGGACAGCACGAGGCTGTCGCGCGCGCTGGGATTGAGTTGCAGCCGCTCCAGCTCGATGCCGGGGATGCGCTGCGTCTGGGCCTGAGCTGTCATCGCCCAGAGGACGGCCAGTCCCCCGAGCCAGGGATGATACGTGTTTGAAGACAAGGGTTCCTCCCCCTCAACGTGGCGCCAATCGTGACGCACGCGGGTCCGCCTACCATGAAACGCGCGGTGTTTTGCACGCAACGCGCCACATCCTCAATTGGGGGAACCCGTGACGTCTGTGAGAGGGACCCATGGAGTGGGTTGGGTCGAAACGCCGCGGTTGACGTGTCAATGACGTGGGACGCCCCCGCCTGACACGTCAATGACGCGTCAGGCGAGGTCCCAGGACAGGACACCCAAGGTGGGGTGTGGGCGCACCCAGGGGCGGCAAGACGCGCCGCGTCAGGTTTGAGCTGGAAACACTGCGGCCCGCGCCGGTTGTCGTTCCCGCGAGGGTTCCACCAAGATTCAGGGCCCTTGGGGACGCTTACGCTCAGCGCATCACCGCTCCTGTGGGAGCAGTTCCTCGTCGGAGCGCTCGACGGAGAGGCGGGGTTGCGCCCCGAGCTGCGGTCCATCCTTCCGCGCTGGCAACGCTCGCGCACTTTGGGCGCCCCGAGCACCGGGCAGCCTGCCGAAGGGCCCAGTGTGGGGAGCCTGGCGCTCGTGGAGCGCCGTGCCCGGCTGGAGCCGGTGTGGCATGAGCTGGGGGGGATGCTGGAGATGCTCGCCGCCGCGCCCCTGCCGTCGGGCCGGGTGGCGGTGCTCGCGGACCGGGAGGGCGTCATCCTGGCGACGCGCGGCTCGGGCGGGGACTTCACGGCTCAGGCCGACTACGTGCGCCTTGTGGAGGGGGCCTGCTGGGATGAGGCCTCTCGTGGGACGAATGCCATTGGCACCGCGCTGGCCGAGTCCTCCGCCGTCGCGGTGGTGGGCCCGGCGCACTATGCGCAGCGCCACCACGGGCTCGTTTGCTACGCGGCCCCCGTCCACGACCCCTTCGGGGAGCTGGTGGCCGTGCTGGACGTCACGGGGCCGGCGGGGGCCGCGGATCCACTGGTGCTGGTGGCGGTGGCCAGCGTGGCCCAGGCCGCCGAGGCCCGGTTGCGAGAGGTGGCGTGGGCCCGGGTGGCCGCGGCGGCGCGTGGCGGCCTGGAGTCCCGGCTGGCGCGTGAGGATGAGCCCGTGCTCGTCGTCGAGGCGCCCGGGCACGTAAGCCGCGCCAACGCCGCGGCGCGGGCGCTGCTGGGCGGACGGAGCGCGGCGTCCGTGGAGGCGGCGCTTGGCTTGACCTGGCGGGCCCTGGCGGATGCCGCGCTGCGGGGCGAGGTGTTGGAGGCGCGGATGCTTACGGCGGGCCCGGCATGGCGCCTCCACGCGGAGGCGGTGGGGACGGGGAGCGCGGCGCTCGCGGTCCTGGTCCGGTTGGAGCCCCTTGGCGCCAGGGGTGTGCTCGGGGCGCCATCCTCCACCACCGGCGCGGCGCTCCCGGGGCGGGCTTCGCACGAGGCTCGCGGCGTATCGCCATCCTTTGATGTGGGAACAGAGTCCCCTGCGCGGGGCTCGTGGGGCGCCCCGGATGTATTGCCATCCCTTGGTGGGGGGACGGTGCCCCGCGCTCGGGACTTACGCGGCGTCCAGGATGGCTCGCCAACCTTCGGTGTGGGGGCGGGGCCGCGTGCTCAGGGGCGGCGGTGGCCCCGCGGCGCGTCGCTGGACCCCGGGGCGGGAGGGATGCCACTCACTCAGGCTCCCCATGGGCTCCTGGGCGACTGGCTCATAGGCCCGCCGGCCTCGTCCGGGCCGTGGGCTGCGCTGAAGGGGCATGATGTCCAGCACCGGGCCACGCTCCAGGAGGCGGAACGCTTCGCGCCCACAAGCCTGCCGGTGCTGCTGCTGTCGGAGACGGGCACGGGCAAGGAGCTTCTCGCGCGAGCCCTCCACGCCGCGAGCGCCGTCGCCTCGGGCCCCTTCGTCGCGGTGAACTGCGGCGCGCTGGCCCCCGCACTGCTGGAGAGCGAGCTGTTCGGCCATGCCCCCGGCGCCTTCACTGGCGCGCGTGTGGGCGGCGCGGAAGGCAAGCTCGCGGCGGCGGATGGCGGGACGCTCTTCCTCGATGAGCTGGCGGAGATGTCCCCCGCGCTCCAGGTGCTGCTGCTGCGCGTGCTGGAGGATGGTTGTTATTCCCGCGTGGGCGAGTCCCGCGTGCGGCGCTCCCGCTTCCGGCTGGTGGGCGCCACCTGCCGGGACCTCGACGCGGCCGTGCGCAACGGCACCTTCCGCTCGGACCTCTACTTCCGGCTCCAGGGCGCCGTGCTGCGGCTGCCTCCGTTGCGGGAGCGCACGGACCTGCCGGAGCTGGCCCAGGCACTGCTGTCCCGGCTGGCCGAAGAGGGGGGGCAGCCGTCGCCCATGCTCACCGCCGCGGCGCTCGCTCGGTTGGCCACGCACCGCTGGCCCGGCAATGTGCGCGAGCTGAAGACGGTGCTGCGTCTGGCCCTGGTTCGCGCTGGCGGCGCGCCAGTGCTGGATGTGGAGGCGCTGCCACCGAGCCTGGGGAGCCCGCTCGTCCCGGCGCCTTCGCAGGAGTCGCTCGGCGCCTTCACGCCGTCACTGCCCACATCACCCTCGGAGGCTCCCGCTCCGGCGCGGTACGCAGGAGCGGCGGCCCCGCGTCCGCTCCGTGAGCTGGAGGCGCACGCCATCCAGGAAGCGCTGGCGCTCAGCGGTGGCAACGTGGCACAGGCCGCTCGCCGGTTGGGCATTGCCCGCAGCACGCTCTACCGCATGGCGGAGCGCTTCGGGCTCGTGCTGCCCTCGCGCGGCTGAGCGTTCACTTCGTGACAGTGCCCAGCTCGCGACGAAGGTGTCGCGACCTGCGCCACGCATGTCCGGACAGGTGTCGCAGAGCGCGACACGACGCGCCGCGACGCTGACGGAGGCGCGCCATGGCACGCGCGCTGCTGTGGCGGTGGCCTGCCCCAACGCAGCCGTCAACCGAAGGAGAGCGAAGTGATCTACGCCGCCCCCAACCAGCCTGGTTCCAAGGTCCAGTTCAAGTCCCGCTATCAGAACTTCATCGGCGGGCGCTGGGTCGAGCCCACGCGCGGTCAGTACTTCGAGAACATCAGCCCCGTGACGGGAAAGCCCTTCTCCGAGGTGGCGCGCTCCACCGCCGACGACATCGAGAAGGCGCTGGATGCGGCCCATGCGGCGCGCCTCGCGTGGGGCCGCACCTCGCCCGCGGCCCGGGCGAACATCCTCAACAAGATTGCCGACCGCATGGAGCAGAACCTGGAGATGCTCGCCGTCGCGGAGACCTGGGACAACGGCAAGCCCGTGCGCGAGACGCTCGCGGCGGACATCCCGCTGGCCATCGACCACTTCCGCTACTTCGCCGGGTGTATCCGTGCGCAGGAAGGCGGCGTCAGCGAGCTGGACCCTGACACGGTCGCCTACCACTTCCACGAGCCGCTCGGCGTGGTGGGGCAGATCATCCCCTGGAACTTCCCGCTGCTGATGGCGGCGTGGAAGCTGGCCCCGGCGCTGGCCGCGGGCAACTGCGTGGTGCTCAAGCCCGCGGAGCAGACGCCCGGGAGCATCCTGCTGTGGACCGAGCTCATCCACGACCTGCTGCCCGATGGCGTGCTCAACATCGTGAATGGCTTTGGCGTCGAGGCGGGCAAGCCGCTGGCCAGCAGCCCCCGCATCGCCAAGGTGGCCTTCACGGGCGAGACGAGCACGGGCCGGCTCATCATGCAGTACGCCAGCGAGAACCTCATCCCCGTCACGCTGGAGCTGGGCGGCAAGAGCCCCAACATCTTCTTCGAAGACGTGATGGCGCGGGACGACGATTTCCTGGACAAGTCGCTGGAAGGCTTCGCCATGTTCGCCCTCAACCAGGGCGAGGTCTGCACCTGCCCCTCGCGCTCCCTCATCAGCGAGCGCATCTACGGCCAGTTCATCGAGAAGGCGCTGGACCGCGTCCGCAAGGTGAAGCCGGGCAACCCGCTGGACACCGACACCAAGGTCGGCGCCCAGGCGTCCAACGACCAGCTCGAGAAGATCCTCAGCTACATCGACATCGGCAAGAAGGAGGGCGCCAAGGTCCTCATCGGCGGTGAGCGGGTGGAGCTGTCCGGCGACCTCAAGGGCGGCTACTACGTGGCGCCCACGGTGTTCCAGGGCCACAACCGGATGCGCGTGTTCCAGGAGGAGATCTTCGGTCCGGTGGTCAGCGTGACGACGTTCAAGGACTTCGACGACGCCATGCGCCAGGCCAACGACACGCTGTATGGCCTGGGGGCCGGCGTGTGGACGCGTGACGGCAACACCGCCTACCGCGCGGGGCGCGCCATCGAGGCGGGCCGCGTGTGGACCAATTGCTACCACATCTACCCGGCGCACGCGGCCTTCGGCGGCTACAAGCAGTCCGGCATCGGGCGTGAGAACCACCGGAAGATGCTGGACCACTACCAGCAGACGAAGAACCTGCTGGTCAGCTACAGCCCCAAGGCGATGGGCTTCTTCTGATGAGCGGCACCGGTGCTGGCTCCGGCACGGGCGGACAGGGCGGTGCCACGGCGGTGGCCCGGGTGGACGTGACGCCCGAAGCCGCCGCCGTCATCCGCCAGCTCCGCGCCACGCATGGGCCTCTCATGTTTCACCAGTCGGGCGGCTGCTGCGACGGCAGCGCGCCCATGTGCTACCCCGTGGGGGACTTCCGCGTGGGGCAGCGAGACGTGTTCCTGGGGGAAGTGGAGGGCTGCCCCGTCTACATCGGCGGCGCGCAGTTCGAGTACTGGCAGCACACCCACCTTACCCTGGACGTGGTGAAGGGGCGGGGCGCGGGCTTCAGCCTGGAGGCCCCGCTGGGCGTGCGCTTCATCACCCGCAGCCGCGTCTTCACCGATGAGGAGTACGAAAGCTTGAGGAACGCGCCGCCGCCTCGGCGCGGGCCCCCAGAATAGCGTCCGACCGGCGGGCCCGGCACACCCAGAGGTGCGCCGGGCCCGCCGCGTTCCAGGCCGCCTGCCATTCTTTCGATTCATGTCTCGTGTGGCTGGTTCCTGAGCACCGCCTGCGGCGCATGTCGTCGCGGCGCGGAAGGACGGGCGTGGCTTCCAGGACGCGCAGCCTCGCGGCGAAGGCCGACTCCCGGAGGTTCTTCCGGGTCGGCGCAGCGAGAAGGCATACTTCACGTGTCGAGGCCAACAGTCATGGCGCCGAGCGGGCAACCGCACTATTTCTAGGGGCAGGAGGTCGACCGATGGATGCGGCGAACACGCAGCGGGCGGGCGCGGTGGTGCTCTTCGATGGCGTCTGCAATCTCTGCAATGGCGCGGTGAACTTCATCATCGACAGGGACCCCGGCTCCCACTTCCGTTTCGCCGCGCTCCAGTCCGAGCAGGCGGCGGCGCTCCTGGCCCCGTTGGGGCGCGTCCCAGAGGTGGAGCCCCAGAGCTTCATCCTCGTCGAGGACGGCAAGGTATACGAGCGCTCCTCGGCGGCCCTGCGCATCGCGCGGCGGATGCGCGGGGGCTGGAAGTTGCTCTACGCCTTCATGGTGGTGCCCCGGCCGCTGCGCGACGCCGTCTATCGACTCGTGGCTCGAAACCGCTACCGCATGTTCGGCAAGGCCGAGTCCTGCCGCATGCCCACGCCCGAGCTCCGCGCTCGTTTCCTGTAGGCGCTCCGTCCCGGCGTGGCCCTACGCGGGCAGGTGCCAGCGCCAGTAGACGCCGACAGCCAGGACGGCCACCCCCAGCACCAGTCCCACCACGGCGGATGCCCGCTGGGAGGGGCTCGGTGGAAGCCACGAGGAGGGCGCTGCGCGCTTCAACATCACCGCGGCCGCGAACCCGAGCGGCGCGAGCAACACCCCACACATCACAAGGGGCATCTCCGCAAGGGTGCCCACCATCTGCCAGAGCGCGACCAGACCAAGGGACTCAGAGCATGCCTCGAGCCGGGAGCGTGGCCTCTTGCGGAGCAGGCTGAACGCGAGGCCCACCGCGATGAGTCCCTGGCTCACCCGGCCGAACGGAGTAGGGGCGAGCGCCGCGTGGAGTCCGAGGCGCACGGGGCCCAGCAGGGAGGTGTGGCGCATGGCCCGCTCGGGGGAGGCTGGCTCGGAGGAGTCCAGCACGAGCTTCCGCAGCTCGCCGGCCAGGGCTGCCTCGTCCACGGCGGACAGGTCGAGGTTGCTCAGCACGATGAAGCCCCGGCGGGCCTCGGGGGCGACCTCGTAGAAGCTGGTGAAGCCTGGCACGGCGCCGGCGTGCCGCACGCGCGACCGGCCGTCCTCGACGTGGACGACGGCGCCCCCCGCGTAGTGCTCCAAGGCGGGCCGCAGCCATTGGCGCCGCGTCTCCTCCTTCTGGAACAGCGGCCCCCAGAAGGCGGCGCGCAGCAGGGCCGCGAGGTCGCCGCACGAGGCGAAGAGGTTCCCGGAGGCCGCTGCATCCCGGAAGGCATCGGGCACGGCGCCCAGCGCTGCCTCACGCGTGACGAGATGCCCCAGCAGGGAGAAGTGCCCCTGGCTCAGTCTTTCGCGCTGCTCCCCCAGCGGGGCGACGCCGATGTCCCGCAGGCCCAGGGGCGCGAGGAGCTTCTCCCGCAGTGAGGACTCGAGCGTTGTCCCGGTGCTCAGGCGCAGCGCCTCGCCCAGCAGGGCGTAGTTGAGGTTCGCGTATCCGAAGCGCTCGCCCGGAGCCGCGGCGCGGGCCCTCCCCAGCCCCAGGGGCAGCAGCTCCTGCGCCGTGCTCACGCGGCGGTCCTCGCCCATCAGGTAGGGCAGCCACGGCAGGGGAGGGTCCCTCAGTCCGGAGGTGTGGTGGAGGAGCTCGTCGTGGGTGGGCAGTCGCTCGGTGTCCGCGGGCGCTTCGCCCAGCACCCGGGCCAGCGCCGGCGCCGCGGTCGCGCCCAGGTCGAAGTCTCCCTGCTCCGCCATGCGGAACAGGGCGAGCGCCATCACCGTCTTCGACAGCGAACCGATGCGGAAGAGGGAGTCATCGCTCAGCGGCGCCTGGGTCCTCGCGTCGGATACGCCGCGCTTCGCGACGGCCAGCGTGGTCGTGTCGTCGAAGGCGCAGACGACTCCGGACAGGGACGTCTGGTCGATGAAGCCCTGGAGCCGCTGGGAGAGGGGCGCGGACGCGCCGTCCGCGGCGAGGGCCCGTCCCGGCTGCGCGGCGAGGCCCACGAGCCCCAGGTGCAAGAGCAGCACCACGCGCGACACCGCGGCGCGCGCCGACGGGCCCGTGCCTCGCGAGGTCAGAAGACGACTTCCTCGGCGCGATCGGAGACTGTGACGGGCGTGCACCGCGGCGTGGTGGGGGACACGAGGAGGCATATGTTGTAGGCGCCGGGCGAGAGACTGGAGAACGTCGCCACTCCATCGGCGGAGAGAAGACGCGAGTCCATCATAGGGCCGTTGAGGGTGACGCGCGTGCGAGCCTCGTCGGGGCGGGCGTCGCGATAGAGCACGCGGACGGAGCCCTCTCCCTGGGGGATGGACAGGTCCAGCCGGGCCGTCTGTCCTGCCTCGATTCGAACCTTCTTGAGGGCGCGCGTGCTGGGCGTGCCATTGCGGATGAGGCTCACCCCCACCGAGTGCTCGCCCACCGGCAGGCCCTCGACCTGGAACGCCCCGCTCGTGTCGGTGGTGGCCGTCAACTGCACCGTCGTCAGGTGGTTGAGGAGCACCACGATGAGCAGACCCGCCGCGGGCTGCCCTCCCATCTGGATGGTCCCCGCCACGCGGCCGGTGGCCAGCAGCGTCAGCACCGGCTCCGTGCCCTTGAGCGGCGTGGGCGAGCTGCGGCCGAGCGAGGGATGCTCGGCGACCAGCACCTGGGCCTCGGCGGGCAGGTGCTCCAGCCGGAAGCGGCCATTGGGGCCGGTGCGCGTCGAGGTCGTCTGGCCCAGGATGGCAGCGTCCTCGGAGACCAGCGAGTATGCGGTGCCGATGAGCCGGCTGCCGGCGTGTACGGTGGCGTCGGGGACCGGCTGGCCGTTCGCGTCCACCACCGTGCCCTCCAGCGTGCCGCCCGGAGAGAGGACGAACTCGCCCGCGTCGGATTCGCTGCCCTCCGCCACCGAGGCGGTGCGCAGCGGCGACGCGGCATAGCCCGGCGCCCGCACCTCGAGCGCCACGTTGCCCGGGGGGACGCCCACTACGTGGAACTCGCCGCCGTCGCGCACCTGCGCGATGCGCTCCCCGTGGGACACGAAGCTCACCGTCACCGAGGGGAGAGGGCGGTTGTCGGTGGTTCTGACGCGCCCACGCAGCGAACCCTCGTCGGGGAGGACCAGGACGACCTCGTCGCCAGCGGAGACGCTCTTCGTCACGCGGCCGCCGCCCGTGGCGCGGGCGGCGGACAGCTCGAAGCGCCCCTCGCCGAGCCCCTCCAGGCGGAACCGCCCCTGCTCATCCGCCTGCTTCTCCAGCACCGTGCTGCCCCCGGCCGTGCGCAGCGCGAGCACGGCGCGCGAGACGTCGTGGCCGGTCCGGGTCACGACGTGGCCCGTGATGCGGCCCGCTGTCTGGAGCGTCAGCTCGATGTCCTCGTCGCCGCCCTGGATGGCGAGTGGCGCCGAGGCCTGCTCGTCCTTGCGCGCGTATGCCAGGTAGCCGCCGGCGACCACGCCCGCCACGCGGAACTGGCCGTGCCCGTCCGTCCGCACCGTGAGCTCGGGGCTGACGCCGAACTCCACGCGCCGCTTGAGCACGACGGTGGCGTCCGGCACGGGCTCCCGCGTCACGTCCAGCACCCGCCCGGCGATGGCGGGACCGCGGCCCAGCAGCACCTGGACCCTCTCGGCCCGGGCGCCGGTCCAGCTGAGCACCGGCGCCCGCCCCAGGCCCAGCTCGGGATGGCTCGCCTCGACCTCGAAGGTGCTCTGGGGCAGGTCGTCCCAGACGACCGTCCCGTCGTCTCCTGTCGAACCTGAGACCGGGACGCCGCGGATGCCGAGCATCGGTGTCAGCCGCACCGTCGCGCCGCGCGCGGGTTCGCCGCGCTCGTCCAGCACCTCCACGGTGAGCGCGGCGGAGGTCGCCAACCGCACGACGAGCGGCGCCGTGTCCGCCTGGGCCCCCCCCCAGCCTCGGGGAGGGACCTCCTGGGTGACGTGCCCGGAGGCGGAGATGCGCAGCCGGTCGGCGAAGGCCGCGCTGCGCAGCGTGGCCAGGCCGTTGGCGTCCGCGGTCGCCTGACCCACCGGGGCACCCGCCCGCAGCAACTGGACGCTCGCGCCCGGCAGGGGCTCACCCTCCGAGGAATTCGGAGCGGTGGCCCGTGTCCGGCCTGCAGAAAAACTGACTGCAGTCGGTGCCGTGCGACACGACACAGCCCGCTCGGAGGCGGCCTGTATCAGCCGGAACTGCTCAACAGTCATCGACGGGCGCGGGGCGCCGCCGAGCAACCGGGTCGCGAAATTGTGAGGAGGCGCCGCACGAGGGCTTGTGTCACGCGACCCACCGAGGAGATGGGAGCCTGTTGCCAGGGCATGACGGGGCGATGCACGGCGATGTCCCCTCCTGGGTGAATGGCCAGACTCTCCCCCGTCCGCGTCAGGCGACGCAGCGCGAGCTGGACGAGCAGTGGATGAACGGGAATCGAGCGTCGGGGCTCCGGGGCGCATGTCCATTCTCCGGAGGGAGGACACTGCCGGCGGGAGGCCCGGGGCTCGCGCGAGAGCGGCGCGAGGTGCCACGGACGGGGGTGCCGCGAGATGCTGAGGTGAGCCGAGCGCGTGATGGGCTGATACATTGCGAGATGTCAGTCGCGAAGTGCGAGAGGCGCTGGACTGGCGCGAATGCGCCAGGGCGTCTGGATGCGTGCCGACGTGCTGGATGTCTCAGTAAATTTTGCCTCCAAGTAGAGCGCATAATTCCAGGAGGTTTTGCAAGTCTGGCTCCGCTGGAATTTTTCCGAAGGCGGTTTTTGGTGTGCCCATTCGCCTGAGCGGTGTCTCAGGATGGTGCGACATGACTCGGACGTTCTCGGGTTCTCGGAGACCGAGCAACAATTGCGACATGGGACAGCGCGACGAGCCGGGGCACGTATCCCATGCGGGGGCCGGTGGCCACGCGCAGGCGAGCCCTCTCCTCCGCATCGGCTCCGCTGGAGCCGTCACCTGACCCGGAAGAAGCTGGGGGACCCGTGCGGCCTGTTCTGCCAGTTGCCGGCGGCGGTGCCCAATCGCCAAACCAAATGCGGAGAGCAGGCTTGCTCGCAGCGGAATGCAGATTGTACCGAGCACGGCTGTGGGGCCGGCCGCCCGGCGTCTCTCGGGCGCGGTGGGGCACGCAAATTTGTGGAGTTCCTTGGGGGGGAATAGGGTGCCCTGCTTCTCTGCACCGAGACCGAACCCCAACTCATTGTCTTGAATCACGTCCCTATCTCTATCGTCAAGGCTGGGCTGTACGTCTCCGAGCGCCACGGAATCCCTCGCGCGACGCTCCTTGGAAGGCCGTCCGTCGAAGAGCGCGAGCTGACCGCTCCGCTTCGCAGAATCAGTTGGGATGCCTTCTGTGAATTCAACGACCGGATCGAACAAGCATGGCGTCCGCTGGGGGGCGTCGAGCAGTTCGCCCTGGCGGTGAACGAGCAAACCCCCGAGATGTTGGCGGTGGCCAGACGGGTGCTTTCGCCGCTTCAGCTCCTCCGATTGGTGATCTCCGTCGGGAGCTGGGCGCATCCCCGGATAGTGGTCCGGAGCAAGCTGCTCGGGCCGGACCGGCTCCAACTCGAACTTTCGCTGCCGGACGATATGCGCGATTCGCCGGCATTCTTCCGCATCAGTGGGGCCTCGCTCGCGAACTCGCCACGGCTCATCGGCCTGCCCCGGGCTCAGGTGGAGATGGAGCTCGTGCCGCGTCGAGCCATGTATCGGTTCCTGCTCCCACCCTCTCGAACGGCTTTCTCTCTGGGGAGCGAGGTGGCCAGCAAGGCCCACCTGCTGATGCTGGATCGAATCTCCCATCTCCAGGCGGAGGTCATCGCACTCCTGAAAATGCCACGAGGCGGGAACTCCACAGGGGGGCGCAGGCAGTTCCTTTCCTGGCACGGGGCGCTCACGGCCCGCCAGGCCGAGGTCCTGGAGCTTGTGGCTCAGGGAATCTCGAACCGGGACATCGCGAACCGCCTGCGGTGCGCCGAGCGCACGGTGGAGGTACACATCACGGACATCCTCAAGAAGTCTGGCAATCAGAGCCGAGCCCAGTTGATCGCCGCGTTCTGGGGAGCGCAGGGCTGAGAGGCGTGCGCCTCGTGGAAAACCACTAGCCGCCTTTCTACGCTGCGCCTGGAAGGCCAGATAGGGCTTGAGTCTCCATGTAGCCCGCACCGATACAGGTGCGCGCAATACTCACTCTTTGGAGGAAGTGCCATGCGCGCTTCTCGTATGCGTTGTTTGCTCTTGTCCCTCTTCGTTGCTGGCTGTGGCGCCGACTCTGGCAAGGAAGATGATCCGTCCAATCCCAATCCCAGGCCCACGCCTACGGACGCCTCCATCACTGTCGAGGGGAGCAAGAACACTCTCGCTGTCAATGAAGTTCTCGCGTTGACCGCCTCGGGGCGGGACAGCCGCGGCCAGCCGGTGGTGCTCGACGACGTTACCTGGAGTTCGAGCGAACCCTCCGTCGTGCGTGTGGAGCGGGACGGGACGGTGACGGGAATGGGGGCTGGGACTGCGACGGTCACCGCCGCGGCGGGGAACAAGAGCGGGAACCTGACGCTAACGGTTCGGGGAGCCATTCACTCACACGGAAGCATCTTGACCAACGAGACGTGGCGCGAGGTGGACAACCCGCATATCGTCCTTGATGACATCGTCGTTGCGGGTCCCGGCACCCCGGTGCTGACCATCGAGGCGGGGTGCATCATCCGCTTTGAGCATGGCGCATCAATCGAGGTCGGCTACGGCAGCCAGGGCGGGACGCTCCGGGTCCAGGGGACAGCGGAGAAGCCGGTGACCTTCACCACGAATGCCGACTCGCCGGCTCCGGGCCAGTGGCAGGGCGTGTACTTGTTGGATGGGGCCACCTCCAGCAGCATCTCCCACGCCGTCGTTGAGTACTGTGGTTCGAATTCGGGCTACGGCGCCTGGAACGATGCCTGCATCATCGTGAGTGGAAGCACCGTGCGTCCCAACATTCAGGACGTGACGATTCAGCACAGCGCGTCCCAGGGCATCGCGTTCATGTACGAAGGTGCCTTCGGCTCGAACTCGAGGGGGCTGACGGTGACGGACGTGGCGACTGCCCCCATCTACATGGGCGTCAACGAACTCGGGAGTCTCCCGGGTGACAGTGTTTTCGTGTCCAACGGACGCAACGTCATCCGGTCGCCGGGCGGGCAGGTGGACCGCTCGCAGACCTGGGTCAACGTTGGCGTCCCCTACGCCATGGAGGACTCCGTCTATGTCGATGGCGCAACCACTCCGACGCTGACGTTGAACCCGGGCGTCACGCTGCGCTTCAGTCGCCTGAACTACTTCGAGATCGGCACGGGAGAGGGTGGAAACCTGCGCGCCGAGGGAACGGCCGAGGCCCCCATCACGCTGACGGCCGACGCGGAGTTCCCCATGGCTGGCCATTGGCAGGGCCTTGTGTTCGGCGAGATGGCGACGGCCGCTAGCAAGCTGACGCAGGCCGTGGTCGAGTACGGCGGCTCGCGCGCGAGCGATGGGAACCCAAACGCGAACGTCAGGGTAATCGCTGACAAGGGTCCCATCATTACCCAGACCACGCTTCGTCACTCCATGGGGTGCGGAATCACTCGTGCGCTGACCCCCAACTATGAGACCTTCACAACGGATTTCACCGCGCCGAGCCTGGGGAACGTGTTCTCCGATAACTCAGGCCCCGCGCAGTGCGGCCCTTGAGCCCTGATGTGTGAGGTGGGGGGGACCGGATGACGGTCTCCGTCCCTCGCTCGTTGCCGCCACCGCCTTGTTGTGGCGGCAACGAGCCTGAAATCTGCTTCGCTCAACGCCCGCTGGGCCTGCTGCTGGCGGAACGCTTCACTGCCCTCGTAAATCTGCGGCTGCGTGTGTCGGGAGATGGTGCAAGGTCACCGCGCTGCGAGAGCGCCTGACGGTCCGTGCCGCGAGGAGCAGGCGCAGGCGCCGACAGCTCGGGTTGACAGCCGCGGAGGTGCTTCCCACACTGCGCCTCCTGCCGCCGTCCGTGCCGGCAAGGTCCCATGCCAACTGCCAGCCGAGTTCAGTCCGTTGCCAGTCAGCCCGAGCCCCCATTCCCCACCAGGACTGGCGGCATGTGCTGTTCTCCACGCCGAGCGAACGCATGACGATGCTTGGTGCCCCCGTTCAACTGGGCGTCATGTTCACGGTCGTGCACGCCGAAGGCCCTGGCGCGGTGCGGGTCGACGCCAGCGCACCTGTTGCCGAGCCGGTCGAGAGGCACGACGGCGGGCGTAACAAGAGCCAGCCGTGATGACCGTTCACGTGCGCCCGTCCCAGCGGGGGCTGCTGGCAATGGCCATCGCGTTGTTGGCGGCTCTGTTCTTCACGATGACCTACGTGTTGAACCGAATCGCCGCCACCGATGGTGGATACTGGGCCTGGACTGCCGCGCTTCGCTACCTCCTGACGCTGCCCCTGCTATTGCCGCTGATGCCCTGGCAGGGTGGCATCGCGCCGGTCCTGCGGGCCATCCGCACGCATCCGTGGGCGTGGTTTCGGTACTCCGTCATCAGCTTCGTGTTGTTCTACCTGCCGCTGACGTATGCGGCGGCCAGTGGGCCATCGTGGCTGATTGCCGGCAGCTTTCAGTTTACGGTGATCGCAGGGATGCTGTGCGCGCCGTTCCTGTATTCCGATGATCGACAGCGCCTCCCACTCGCGGGCGTGGTGGTGGCCATCGTCATCATCACCGGCGTGATGCTGATGCAACTCGGATATTCCAGCGGACGCCTTGGTGCTGCTGGGTGGTTCGCACTCGCCTGCGTGTTGGTTGCGGCGGTGGCGTATCCGCTGGGAAACCGATTGCTCCTCCTGCATCTGGAGAAGACCGGCGAGTCACTCAATGCTTCCCAGCGCGTCTTCGGCCTGACGTTGAGCAGCCAGCCGGTCTGGTGGCTGGTTGCGGCGTTCGCGTGGAACGTCGCGGGCTCGCCGCCGTGGTCACAAGTAGGACTGGCGGCGGGTGTGGCGCTGCTGGCGGGGGTGGTGGCAACAATCCTGTTCTTTCAGGCCACCGGCATGGTCCGGGAGAATCCGACCGCGCTTGGCGCGACAGAGGCGATGCAGGCGGCGGAGCTGCTGTTCGCGACGCTGATCGGCGTGTGGTGGTTGAAGGAGGCCTGGCCGCGAGGGATGGCGCTTGTGGGGGCGGGACTGGTGATGCTCGGGATTGTGGCGTTCGCGTGGATTGTCGCGCGGCAGCCGGCAGGCGACACCCAGAAGCGACGTGAATTGCGCAGTGACCGCAGCGCCTGAAGGCCCGCGGTACGGGAGGCGCGACTCCATGACCAGAAACGACATCCTCGAAGCCGTGAAGAGCTTTCTCGGAGTGCTGGATGAGCAGAAACACTTCGAGGATCGCGAGAGAGCACTGCGTGCGGCCCTGGAGGCTCGCGCTGGCCTACCATTCTTCCGACGCCCCGTTCGACGACACGAAGCACCCGGATGCGCCCACCGTCGATGACATGGCCCTGAGAGAGTGCATCGCACCACTCTTTCCCGAGCGTGGCCTCTACAACGAGGCATTGGATATCGCGGACGAGGTGGGGAAGCCCGCGTTGGGTGTGGGCGACGCCATCGACGACCTCACCGACATCGCGAGTTCCGTCCTCGGGAACGGCACGTCCGCGGGATGCGCATCTGGGCCTCTTCGGGCCCGGCGTCATCGCTCCAAGGGCCCGCATTGCGCAACCGGGAGCTGATGGTGTCTGGTGTGACAACCGGCATCATCGGGTTCGCGCTGGGAACCTGCCTCGGCCTGACCGGGGCCTGGCGCCTACGCCCCTGAGACGCCCCGGAGACAGGCATGTGCGCGATTCGGACAACGTGGGCTGTGGTGCTGTCAGTCGTGATGTGGGGAGCGTCCCCGGCGGGGGCGGAGGGCATGGCGCCGCCCCCGCCCGAGGCGCCCACGCTGCCCCCACCTCGCACGGGGTGGCGCATCCAGGGACTCCCCCTGCTCAACTTCAACAGCGATGAGGGGCTGGGCTTCGGCGCGCGGCTGATGCTGGTGGACGCGGGGGACGGCACGCAGACGCCGTATCGGCATGCCGTCACCGCGCAGTTCTTCCAGACGACGCGCGGCAACGCGGTGCACCGGCTCATGCTGGATGCCCCCGCCTTCCTCGACTCTCGATGGCGGCTGGGGTTGGACCTGAGCATCCTGAGCGACCGCTTCTCTCCCTATTACGGCGTGGGGGGCCGGGCCTCGTTCGACCAGGACTTCGCCGCATGTGAGGACCGGAGCGCGCTGGAGGCCGCACCGGATGTCTGTCCGGGCAACCCGGCGTTCCGCGGCTTGCGCTACTACAACTTCGAGCAACGCACGTTGCCGAGCGTGGTGTTCAACGCGCGCCGCCCGGTGCGCGGCCCCTGGCAGGTGGCCATGGGCTATCGCTTCCGGCTGACGCAGGTGGGCACGCGCTACGACGCGGACGACCTGGGACAGTCGCGGGCCTCCCGGCTCGAGGAGGACGTCCAGGCCGGCCGAATCAACGACGGCCGTCCGGTGGTGGGCACGTTTCGCACGGCGGAGCTGACGGCCGGGCTGCTGCTGGACCTCCGGGACAACGAGCCGGCGCCGGTGCGCGGCATGTTTCACGAGCTGGCGGTGCGTGGCGCCGCGGGGGCCACGGGCAGCGCCTTCAACTATTGGGGCGCGACGGCGAACTTCCGTTTCTACCACCCGCTGGGCACGGAGCGGCTGGTGGCTGCGCTGCGCCTCATGGGCGACGTGATGGGCGGCGACGTTCCGTTCTTCCTGCTCAGCGCGTTCGGCGGCGTGGAGTGGCGGGACGGCTGGGGTGGGGTGGGGGGCGTCTTCACCTCGCGCGGCATCCTGAAGCACCGCTTGCAGGGCGAAGTGAAGGCCCTCGTCAACGGAGAGCTGCGCTGGCAGTTCCTCTCCGTGGCGCCGCTGAACCAGCGCGTGGACTTCACGCTGGTGGCCTTCCTGGACGCGGGGGCGGCATGGGCGGACCTGTCCTTCCGGGACAGCGGCCTGGGCCGCTATGCCGGTGGAGGTGGCCTGCGCGTGGCCTGGGAGAAGAACTTCATCGTCCGCATGGACTACGGCGTCAGCCCGCAGGATGGAACCACGGGCTTCTACCTGGACTTCAATCACATGTTCTGAGTCCGGCCCGCGCGGGGGCAGGCGGCTGGGCCGCGCGCTGGTAGGTGGCCACGATGAAGGACGCGGTGACGGTGGTGAGCGCGGGCAACGCGTCCGCGCGCCGCCGAAGGGCCTCGGCTGGAACGTGGAAGGCGCTGGGGCCCATCGCCGCGAGCAGCAAGACCTCCTCGCGCGTCAGGTGCAGCTCCCTTTCGAGGAGGTCGCGCGCGACCAGCTCGAACGAGGGATGCAGCCGCGCGTGGAGCCGCTCCTCCTTGCGCGCGTCGACGCTCAGCAGGCCCATGGGCTCGATGAGCTCCCGCAGGTGGCGCGCTGACGGCGTGGCCACCAGCAAGGCGCCTCGAGGGTGCAAGATGCGGTGGAGCTCCCGCGCGTTGCGAGGCGCGAAGACGCTGAGCGCCAGCGCGACGCTGTGGCTTCGGAGGGGAAGCACGTGTTCACCGTCCGCGACGATGGCGCCCGCGCGGACATGGGCGCGGGCGGCGCGCCGGGCCGCGAAGCGCGAGAGGTCGATGGCGAGCCCCACCATCCGCGGGCAGCGGTCGAGTACCCGCGCGAGGTAGTACCCGGTGCCGGCGCCCACCTCGACGGCGCAGCGCTCCGTCTCATCGCTCTCGTCGAGCCGGGCGGCGTGCTCGGCCAGCAGCGCGGCCAGTGGGGCGAAGTGCCCCCGGGCCAGGAACGCCTCTCGTGCGGCGACCATGGGCTGGGTGTCGGCGTTGCCCGGGGCCTGGAGGCGGCCCGGCAGGAGGTGGACGTATCCCTGTCTCGCGATGTCGAAGCCATGACGTGACGCGCATCGCAGCGCGGATGCTTCTGGGTGGAGAGGTGATTGGCAGAGGGGGCAGTGGAGCAGGGGAAGAAGGCGCGACGGGAAGCGGGAAGAGGACGGCGCTGACATGCGGAATGGGCTCCTGGGCTCGTGGCGGCGCGTGGCCGGGGACGAGTCGCGGGAGGCCCATTGGCGCGGGGTGGCAGGACCTGGGCGTGAGCGCGGACGCCCACCCGCGCGGGAGCAACGCGTGCATGACGACGGCGCGTCACGCGCGAGTCGCGCGGCGGGAGGGGCGTTCGGCTCAGGGGCGAAGGCGCGGCACGGCGCGCCCGGACCTTCCGCGACGCGGAAAGCGGGCACGGAGGCAGCTGAGCGCCTGGATGCGCACCGGGTGAGCACTCCTCACCCGGAAAGGACGTGGCGAGGCCACGCCCGCTCTGTGCGCAGCGGTCAGCTCGCTGCCGTCATCAGCCGCGCAGGCGGCGGAGCGCCACGGGGGCGAGGTTCCGGTTGGAGGCCATTGGGGGAGCTTATGCCGCCTCGTCGAGCACTTCCAGTGCGTCGCGTACGCCGGGCATCGCGGTGAGCAGCTCGAACTCGTCGGGCTGGAGCAGCGACACGCGGCGGCCGGAGAGCCGCTCCATGAGCAGCTCGATGCGGTGCTCCCCCTTCCCATTCGCCCGGCGGAAGATGCGCGCGCGCAGGCCCTCCGCGTGGCACGCGAGGATGTCCTTCTGGAGGCTGCGCAGCCGACGGACCACCTTCAGCGCCGCTCGCCCCTCCGGGGTGTCGAACGTGTGGAAGTGCCGGTTCCGCGACAGCGGCTTGCTGGGGTCATGGAGCCTCTCCACGAGGCGCCGAACGAATGGGTCCATCGACGGGGGAGGATAACATCCGGTACCCTGTCGCTCAGCGATGCACCGCCTTTTTCGAATCAGACCATGGACCCTGGCGCTCCTTCCGCTGCTTGCTTGCAAGGAGCCGGAAGTGGCCGCCGCCGAGAACCGGGCCAAGCGGGCCCAGGACGCGCTGAGTGAGGCTCGCAGCCACCTGTCCAGCGGGAAGGCCAGCGCCGCGCTCGCCGCGCTGCGCACAGCCGCCACCGCGGCGCCCGACAGTCCGGAGCCGCACCTGCTCATGGCGCAGGCCCACCGCATGGCGGGCAATGAAGGCGCGGCGATTCTCGCGCTGAAGCAGGCCGCGTCCATGGCTTCGGGGACGGACCCGACGATTCAGCGCCAGCTGGCGGACATCTACCTCCAGCAAGGACTCACGCGGGACGCGCTCGCGGCGCTCATCACCATGCGGGACGCGGGCAACCTGCCCGACGCGGATGTCCTCCGGCTGGCCCGGCTCCAGGCGCGCGAGGGGCAGATTGACGCCGCCTTCAAGACGCTGGAGAGCATCCTGCGTGAGAATCCGGACGACGCGGAGGCCAAGTCCGCCGAGGCCGAGGTGCTCTGGCTCAAGGGGGACGAGCTGCTGGCCGCCAACCTCATGGACCGGCTCCTGAACCAGGACCCCGCGCTGTCCTCCGCGCGGCTGCTGCGGGCTCGCTACTTCCTCGTCAGCGGCTTTCCGGACCTGGCTGAATCCGACCTGAACGCGGTGAAGCCTGAGGACGCGGAGCGCCCGGACGCGGTGACGCTGCGGGTGCGGGTGTTGCTGGCGCAGGGGCGCGCGCCGGACGCGGAGGATGCCTTGCGCAAGCTGCTGGAGGCCCAGCCGCAGAACGCGGACGCGCTGGCGTGGCTGGCGGAGACGGTGCTGATTCAAGGCCGCCGGACGGACGCGCAGGCGCTGGTGGACCAGGCGCTCCAGCTCAATCCCCGGCTGGCCCGGGCGCTCTACGTGCGGGGGCGCACGCTGGAGGAGCAGGGTGACCGCCGCGGCGCCGAGGAGGCCTACCGCTTCGCGCTGTCCTCCGAGCCTCGCTTCGCTCCGGTCCACTCCCGCATGTGGCGCATGCACCTGCAGGCGGACCGCCTGTCGGACGCGCAGGAGTCCCTCGAGCGGCTGCTCGGAATGAGCGAGGCCACCATCGAGGAGAAGGCCCAGCTCGCGGGCCTCTACGCGCGGATGCAGACCAAGGTGTCGCAGGGCCTCAAGCTCATCGATGAGGCCCTGAAGCGGGAGCCGGAGAACGCGGAGTACCTCCGCATCCAGAAGACGCTCGCCGCGCTGCAACCCAAGCCCAAGAAGAAGCCCTCGGGCCCGATCATCATCCGCGGCCGCCGGTGAGCGCGGTGGCGGCGGATGCCTCCGGACCGGGAAGGCCCGAGGCCTCCGCTACCACGCGCTCCAGGGCCTTGAGGCCCTTGCGCTGGCCCACCGCCACCACCGTGAGGTTCTCCCGGTTGAAGTAGCGCCGGGCCACCTCGCGCACGCGGGCGGCGGACTGGGCATCCACCAGATCGGCGCGGTGGCCGAAGGACTCGGGCACGCGGAACAGCTCCGTGCCGCCGAACCAGCCGGCCAGCTCGCCCGGGGAGTCCTGTGAGAACTCCAGCAGCATGCGGTGCCGGCGCTTGGCGCGCGCAAGCTCCTCCTCGCCGACCTCGGTGTCGCAGATCGTGGCGATGACTCGGAAGATTTCGGAGATGACGGTCGCCGCCTTCTCCGGGGCGCTGGCGGCCTCGAGCTCGAAGAGGCCCGCGTCGTGGTAGGCGTCGAGCGAGGCGCTGACGGAGTAGGCCAAGCCGCGCTTCTCCACGATTTCGAAGGGCAGGCGCGAGGACAGGCCGTCATCCAGCACGCGCCGGATGATCTGCAGCGCCGGGTAGTCCTCGTGCTGCTCGGGGACGCCGCGGAAGTTGAGGCGGAACTCCGTCTGGGACTCGTCGTGGGTGACGAAGTGGAGGCGGGGACCCGGCGGGGTGAGGGGCGGCGGCGCCTCGACGCTGGACGGACCGCGCGGGAGACGGGCGAAGGCGCGCTCGGTCATCTCCAGGATCTCCGAGTGCCGTACCCGGCCCGCCGCGGTGACGACGATGTTGCCGGCCACGTAATGCTGGGCGAAGTGCTCCAGAATCTGGTCGTGGGTCAGGTTCGTCACCGACTCGCGCGTGCCGGCGATCTTCAGGGCCAGCGGGTGGCCGGGGAAGAGCAGGTGCTTGGACAGGTTGTCCAGGTCGATGTCCCGGCCCTTGTCGTCCACCTCGTCGAGCATCTCCTCCAGGATGATCTGCCGCTCCACCTCCATGTCGGTGAGGCGGGGGCGGGTGAGCATGTCGCCGATGATGTCCAGGCCCACACGCACGTGTGCGGGGTGGATGGGGGTGTAGTAATACCCGTGGTCCCGGGTGGTGACGCCGTTGAGGTTGCCGCCGACCTCTTCGACAGCCGCGTTCATCTTCACCGTGTCCGGCCAGCCCTCGCTGCCGCGGAAGAAGAGGTGCTCCAGGTAGTGGCTGACGCCATTGCTGACCAGCGTCTCGTGGCGGCTACCCGTCCGCACATAGACCGCCAGCAGGGCGGTGTGGAGGTGGGGCGTTTCGACGGTGACGACGCGCAGCCCGGAGGGCAGCACGTCCCGGTACGTTGTGAAGCTCATGCGCGAGGAAGCCTTAACACGAAGGAGGTCCCCTGGCCGGGAATACTCTGGCAGGAGAGCGAGCCTCCGTGCGCCTGGAGGATTTGCTGACTCACGGCCAGTCCCAGGCCCGTTCCACCCTCCTTGGTGGTGAAGAAGGGCTCGAACAGGTGCTGTCGGACATCCTCCGTCATGCCCTGTCCGGTATCCCGCACGGTGACCTCCACGGTGTCCTCCACGGGACGGGTGGCGACGGTGAGCCGGCCGCCGGAGGGCATGGCCTCGCGGCTGTTGCGCAGCAGGTTGAGGAAGACCTGCCGCAGTTGGCCCTCGTCGGCGAGCACCGGCGGGGTGTCCGGCGCGAAGTCCCGCACCACGTCCACACCGGCGCGCTCCAGCTCCTCCCGGGTGAAGTCGAGCACGGTATCCAACACGGCGAGGACGTCGCGCGGGTCCAGGTCGGGCCGGGGCGGCCGGGCCATGCGCAAGTACTGCTCGGTGACATCGGCCAGCCGGTCCACCTCCTGGGTGACGGCGGAGAGGAGGTCCTTCACCTCGTCGGAGTCCTCGGGGAACGCGAAGTGGGCCCGCTCCAGGCCGTCCTGGAGCAGCTCCACGTTGAGGCCGATGGAGGACAGTGGGTTGCGCACCTCGTGGACGATTTGGGCGGAGATGCGGCCCACGGCGGCGAGCTGCTCGGCGCGCATCAGGGCCTCGGCCTGGGCCTTGAGCTGCGCCTCGCGGGCCTGGAGCGAGCGCGCCATCTGGTCGAACTCGCGGGCGAGGACGGCGACCTCGTCGTCACCGCGCACGCCGAGCTGCGCGTTGTAGTCGCCGCGACCGATACGGGACACGCCCCGGATGAGGTTGCGCATGGGGCGCAGCGTCCGGGCGGACCAGGCGGTGGCGCCCACACCCACCGCGATGGCGGCCACGGAGAAGCCGATGATGAAGAGCCCGGTGGTGCGCTCCCGCTCCTCGGCGCCGTCCACGCGCTCGCGGATGCGGTTGGAGAGGGCGGCGCGCAGCACGCGAATCTCGCGGCCGATGGAGTTCTCCACCTGCCGCAGCTCGGCGGTGGCCAGCGCCACCTCTTCGCGGTCGGGCGCCTCCGCGGAGAGGGCGGCGAAGACGGCCTCGGCGGCGCGGCCATAGTCCTGGTAGCGGGCCTGGAGCTCGCCGAAGCGCGCCTCCAGCCCGCGGATGAAGGGCACCTCGCTGTCGGGGGCGGAGGCCAGCACCTCGCGCGCCTTGGCCTGGGCGGCGGCGAGCCGCTGGGACATGAGGGGCGGATTGTAGAGCCGGGCCAGCCGGATGAAGGCGCGCCGGGCCTCGACGCTGCCCTCCTGGAGCAGGCGCTCGGTGTCCTTCTCCTGCGTGGAGTGGAAGGTCTCCAGCTCCGCCGCGTCCTGGGAGAGCTGGAGGTAGCCCTGGCTCACCAGGCGGATTTCCAGCCGGTTGCGGTGGAGCTCCGTCACGCTGAACAGGGACACCAGCCCGAAGGTGCCGAGCACCACGGCGTAGCCCAGGAAGATGCGTGTCGCGAGGGAGAGCTTCACGGGCATTGCTCGCTATGCGGCGGTCGCTCCAGGCGCAAGTCTCGTCTCCCGGGGGCACAGGCGCCTGCTCGGGGGCCACCGAGGGGGAGGGGCTACCTCCAGTGGGACCGAGCGTACTCCAGGGGCAGCCCCTGCACCCGGCTTCTCCGCGAACGGCGGCCGTGGGCACCGACCTGGGAGTGACAAAAGACAGACTTGCCTTTCTGGGCCCAGGATTCCGAACTGGGCGCACGCGGCGAATGCCTCCCGGCGTAGGGAGAGCTCTCAAGGGGTCAGCGTAATGAACCCGCGTCGTCTGCGGCTGCCGCGACGACGATACCCCGCTCGAATCGCGGGGCATTGTCGCCGGAAAGCAAACGGCCCGGCTCCTCGCGTGAGCGGCCGGGCCGTTCTTCGTCCAGGAGCGCCGACGGGCCTCAGTGCGAGGCGGCGGGCGTGGGCACCGCCTCATCCTCGGCCGTGGACCGCTTCGCGTCACCGCGCAGCTTCTGCATCAGCACGTAGAGCCCGGGGATGAACACGAAGTTCACCACCGTGGACACCAGCATGCCGCCGAACACCGCCGTCCCCAGCGAGTTGCGGGACGCCGCGCCGGCGCCGGAGGCTGTCATCAGGGGCACCACGCCCAGAAGGAAGGCGATGGACGTCATCAGGATGGGGCGCAGGCGGACCTCCGCCGCCTCCACCACCGCATCCACGGCGTTCTTCCCGCTCTCCCGGAGCTGCTCGGCGAACTCCACGATGAGGATGGCGTTCTTGCTGGCGAGCCCCACCAGCATCACCAGGCCCACCTGGCAGAACACGTCGTTGGCGAACCCGCGCGCCAGCTGCAATCCCAGGGCGCCCATGATGGCCAGCGGCACGGAGAAGATGATGACCAGCGGCAAGCTGAAGCTCTCGTACTGCGCCGCGAGCACCAGGAAGACGAAGAGCAGGCCCAGCGCGAAGATGATGGCCGTCTGGCCGCCGCTCTCCTTCTGCTCCAGGCTGATGCCCGTCCACTCCGCGCTCATGCCCTGCGGCAGGTGCTGCGCGGCCAGCGTCTCCATGGCCTCCAGCGCCTGACCGGAGGACACGTCCGGGGCCGGCTGTCCGTTGAGCTCCGCCGCGCGGAACAGGTTGTAGTGGCGGATGACCTGGGCGGACACGGTGGGCTCCACCTTCACCAGCGACTCCAGCGGAATCATGTCCCCGGTGTCGCTGCGCACGTAGAAGGCGCCGATGTCCGAAGGGCTGTCCCGGAACTGCTGCTCCGCCTGAACGTACACGCGGTAGGTGCGGTTGGCGTAGTTGAAGTCGTTGACGTACTGGCTGCCCATGTAGACCTGCATGGTGCCGAAGATCTGCTCAATCGGTACGCCCAGCGCCTTCGCCTTCTGACGGTCCACCTCCACGTCCAGCAGCGGCGTGTCCGCGTTGAAGGTGCTGAAGACGCCGCGCAGCTGGCCGTGCTCGTTGGCCTTGGCCACCAGCATCTGCGTGGCCGCGGCCAGGTCATCCAGCGAGCTGGTGCCGTCGATGTCCTCGACGATGTACTGGAAGCCGCCCACGCTGCCGACGCCGCGGATGGCGGGCGGCTGGAAGGGCATCACGCGCGCGCCGCCAATGCGGCTCAGCGGGGCACGCAGCCGCTCCACCAGCGCGGCCACCGACTGGTGCTTGGCCTTGCGCTCCTCCCAGGGCGCCAGCGACGAGAAGATGGTGGCCATGTTGGGGCCGCTGCCCTGCATGGAGAAGCCGCCGATGGCGAACATGGCGCGCACCTCGGGCTGCTCCTGCAGAATCGCCTCCGCCTCGGCCAGCACCTTCTCCGTCTGGGCGAGCGACATGCCCTCGGGGCCCTGGATGGAGATGATGAGGTAGCCCTGGTCCTCGTCGGGGATGAAGCCCGTGGGCGCGGCGCGGAACAGCAGCACCGTGCCGCCGATGCACGCCAGGAATGCGAGCAGGACCAGGACCGGGTACTTCAGCAGCCTGCGCAGGTTCCGGCCGTAGATGGCCTTGGTCCCGTCCAGCACCTTGTCCACCCAGCGGAAGAAGACCCACTTCTCGCCTTCGTGGTGCTTCAGCATCCGCGCGCTGAGCGCGGGGGTGAGCGTCAGGGCACAGAATGTGGACAGGGCCACGGACGCGGCGATGGTCAGCGCGAACTGGCGGTAGATGGCGCCGGTGGTGCCCGGGAAGAGGGCCACCGGGACGAACACCGCCACCAGCACGATGGAGATGGCGATGACGGCGCCCGTCACCTCCTTCATGCCCTCGCGCGCGGCCTGCACGGGGGACAGGTGCCGCTCCACCATCAACCGCTCGATGTTCTCGATGACGACGATGGCGTCGTCCACCACCAGGCCCGTGGCCAGGGTGAGGCCGAAGAGGGTGAGGGTGTTGATGGAGAAGCCCATCAGGTGGACGAAGGCGAAGGTGCCCACCAGCGAGACGGGGAGGGTGAAGGCGGTGATGAGCACGCTGCGCCAGCCGTGCAGGAACACGAAGATGACGAGGATGACCAGGACGATGGCTTCCACCAGCGTCTGGATGACCTCGTTGATGGAGGCGCGGACGGCCAGGGTGGTGTCGGTGCCCGTCTGGAACTGCATGCCGGGCGGGAACTGCTTCGACAGCCGCTCCAGCTCCGCGTACACGCCGTCGCGCACGTCCAGCGCGTTGGCGGTGGGGAGCTGGAAGATGCCCAGCCCCACGCCCGTCTTGCCATTGAAGCGCAAGATGTTGCCGTAGTTCTCCGCGCCCAGCTCCACGCGGCCCACGTCCTTCACGCGGATGCTGGTGCCATCCGTGGCCCGCATGAGGACGATGTCACCGAACTCCTCCGGCTCCACCAGCCGGCCCCGGGCCCGCACCGCGATCTGGTAGGGCTGGTCCTCGGTGGACGGCGGCTGGCCGACCTGGCCCGCGGCCACCTGGAGGTTCTGCTCCTGGAGCGCGCGCGTCACGTCCTGGGGGGTGAGCTTGCGGCGCGCCAGCTCCGTGGGGTCCAGCCACAGGCGCATGGAGAACTTGCGCTCGCCGAAGATGCGCACGTCGCCCACGCCGGGCACGCGCTTGATGGCGTCCTTCAGGCTCACGTCGGCGTAGTTGGAGAGGAATTTGGCGTCGTAGCGGTTGTCCGGGCTGAACAGGCCCACCGTCAGCAGCATCTGGCTGGAGGCCTTGTTGACGACGATGCCCGTCTGGTTCACCTGGGACGGGAGGCGCGCCGCGGCGCGGCTGACGCGGTTCTGCACGTCGACGGCCGCCACCTCGATGTCGCGGGCGGCGTCGAAGGTGATGGTGATCTGGCTGGTGCCGTCGTTGCTGCTGGTGGAGGTGATGTAGCGCATGCCCTCCACGCCGTTGAGCTCCTGCTCCAGCGGGATGGTGACGGCGCTCTCGACCACCTCGGCGCTCGCGCCCACGTAGGTGCTTGACACCGTGACCTGCGGCGGCGCCAGGTCTGGGTACTGGGCAATGGGCAGCGTGGGGATGGCAATCAGGCCCACCAGCGTCAGCAGGATGGAGCAGACGATGGCGAAGACGGGCCGACGGATGAAGAAATCGACGAACATGGTGCGTTGACCGGCCCTTCGTTCAGCGGCTCCCGCCGAGAGTGCCGCCGCTGGTGCCCGAGGCCCGGGGCGGGCTGTTGCCATCCGGCGGCGCGGGGACGTTGGCCTGCTTGAGTTTCACCGCCATGCCGTCGCGCAGGGACTGCAGCGAGGACACGGCGACCTGATCTCCGGAGCGCAGCCCGTTCTCCACCACGTAGGCCATCTCTCCCAGCGCGCCGAGGGTGATGGGGCGGCGCTCCACCACCGTCTTGCCGTCCTTCTCCTGGACGACCATCGCGAAGGGCTGGCCGCTCTGCCGCACGACGGCGAGCGCGGGAATCTGCAGCGCGTCCCGGGCCGAGTACACCAGCCGCGCGCGGACGAGCTCGCTGGGCCGCAGGCCCACGGTGTTGCGGAAGGCGGCCTTCACCTCCACCAGCTGCGTGCGCGGGTCCGCCTGGGGGGCGATGTAGAAGACGTTGCTGGTGAGCAGCACCTTGCCCGCGCTGTCGAGGATTTCGAGCGTGGTGTCGGGCTTCATCGCCCGGGCGCGCGGTGACGGCACGGACACGCTCACCTCGAGCACGTCCGCCTGCGCCACGCTGGTCAGCGGCGTCGTCATGCCCACGTAGTCGCCCAGCCGCACCAGCACGTCGCCCACGGTGCCGGCGAAGGGCGCGCGCACCACGTGGTACTGCAGCTGCACCTGGCGCTGCGTCACCTGCGCGGCCGACGAGCGCGCCGCGGCCTGGGCGGCCTCCACCTGCGCGCGGTTCTGCTCCAGTTCCTGGGCGCTCGCGAGCCCCTCTTTGTAGAGGGCCTCGGTGCGCTCCAGCGTGCGGCGCGCCAGTTCCAGGTTCACCTGGGTGGAGCTGAGCTGGGCCTGGGCGCTGTCGAGCGCGGCGCTGCCCTCGCGCGAGTCCACCTCGACCAGCGGCGCGCCGGCCTCCACCTTCTCACCGGGGCGCACGTGAATCTTGCGCACGTAGCCGGCCACCTGCGGCAGCACACTGACGTACTGCCGCGACAAGAGCGAACCCAGGTACTCGCCCGTGTCCCGCACCTCGCGTGGGGCGAGCGTCACCACCTCCACCTCGCGGGGCGGAGGGGCCGCCGGAGCGGCCTTCTGCCCCGAACAGCCCGCCACCGCCGCCAGCAGGGTGACGCCCCACATCGCCTTCATCCGGTTCACCAGTCGCACCGCGCCTCCGTCAGGAATGCGTCCAGGCGCGCCTGGACGAGCTCGAATTCACGCAGCACCAGGTTCAGCTCCGCCTGGCGCAAGGCCGCTCCGCTCTGCACCAGCTCCAGGCTGGTGCCGCGGCCTACTTCAAAAGAACGGCGGGTGAGGCGGTCGGTCCGGTCCGCGAGGTCGCGGGACGCCACCGCCGTCGCCACCAGCGCCTCGGCCACCTCCACGGCGCGGCGGGCCTGGGTCACCTCGATGGACACGTTGCGCCGGGTGCTCTCCAGGGACTGCTCCGCCTGGCGCTGGATGCCCTCGCGCTCGCGGACGAGCCCCCCTCGCAGGCCCCCCTCCCACAAGGGGACGGAGAGCACCGCGGAGACGCTCCAGATGGCCACGCGACCGAAGCCCGGGTCCGTGGTGTACCCCATGGCGGTGCTGGACAGGCCGAGCGTCGGCAGGTAGCCGGCGGTGGCCTGCTCCCTGCTGTCGCGCGCCGACTCCACCTGCGCGCGCGAGGCCACCAGGTCCGCCCGCTCGTTCACGTCCCGCAGCGGCGTGCAGGCCCGCCGCGTCTCCTCGACGAGCCCCTGGAGGTTGAAGTCCCGCGTGACGCCAATGGCGGTGTCGAAGCCCACCGCCAGCCCGAGCGCCTCGCGGCTGCGGCGCAGTTGCTCGTCACCCGCCACCAGCGCGCCTCGCGCCACCGCCACGTCCTGCTCCACGCGCACCACGTCGAGCTGGTTGCCCGCGCCCAGCTCATACGTTCGCTGCGCGAGCGCGAAGCGCTCCAGGGCCTGTCGCAGGCCCACGCGGTTGATTTCCGCGGCCCGCTCCGCCGCCACGGTGGACACCA
>Ga0182745_1000714_pt1 | contig 34790 bp, 25 predicted proteins | sample eDN3rd30CKraftBY_FD_128523 | JGI IMG/M metagenome (GOLD analysis project Ga0182745, IMG submission 128523) | Enriched backyard soil microbial communities from Emeryville, California, USA - eDNA 3rd pass 30_C Kraft BY (version 2) (version 2) | ecosystem: Environmental > Terrestrial > Soil >...
CCGCCGGTGCCGACGATCGCCTTTTTGACGAGGCGCGGGGCATATTCGGCGACGGGGAGGCCGCCGCGCGCGCAGGCGAGGAGGGCGACGCCGCGCGCGTGCGCGAGCTTGAGGGTCGATTGCGGATTGTCGTTGACGAACACTTCCTCGACCGCGGCCGAGACCGGCGCATGGTCCGCGATCACCGCGGCGAGGACGGTATCGAGATGGGCGAGCCGGTCGGGCAGCGCGGCCTTGGCGTCGGTCTTGACCTGGCCGTTGGCGACGTGGCTGATCCGGCTGCCCTCGACGCGGATCACGCCCCAGCCGGTGCAAGAGAGCGAAGGGTCGAGGCCGAGGATGATCATGACCGGAAGCCCCTCCCCTTCAGGGGAGGGGTTGGGGTGGGGGCTGTCGAGGTTGCGCGAGGCCGATGGCCCCCACCCCCGACCCCTCCCCTGAAGGGGAGGGGGGGTAAATTCACCCCAGTTTCTCCATCACCGCGTCGGGGATGTCGTAATTGCCCCACACCGTCTGGACGTCGTCGTCGTCGTCGAGCGTGTCGATCAGCTTGAACAGCGTCTGCGCGGTCGCTTCGTCGGCGACCTCGCTCTTCAGCGTCGGGCGCCAGGCGAGCTTCACGCCCTCGGCGTCGCCGAGCTTGGCTTCGAGCGCCTTGGCGACCTCGTGCAGATTTTCGACGCTGGTCCAGATCTCGTGGCCGTCCTCGGACGATTCGACGTCGTCGGCGCCGGCGTCGAGCGCGGCCTCGAACACCGTGTCGGCGTCGCCCGAGCTCGCCGGATAGGTGATCTGGCCGAGCCGATCGAACCCGTGCGACACGCTGCCCGACGTGCCCAGATTGCCGCCGTTCTTGGCGAAGGCGGTGCGGACGTTGGTCGCGGTGCGGTTGCGGTTGTCGGTCAGCGCCTCGACGATCAGCGAGACGCCGCCGGGGCCGTAACCCTCGTAGCGGATTTCCTCGTAATTCTCGCCGTCGTTGCCCGCCGCCTTGTCGATCGCGCGCTGGATATTGTCCTTGGGCATCGACTGCGCTTTCGCCGCGTTGACCGCCGCACGGAGGCGTGCGTTGGCGTCGGGATCGGGCAGGCCCATCTTCGCGGCGACGGTGATTTCGCGCGCGAGCTTGGAGAAGAGGGCGCTACGCTTTTTATCCTGCGCGCCCTTGCGGTACATGATGTTCTTGAATTTGCTATGGCCGGCCACGGCCTACCTCCATCGATATGGAAAAATGTGGCGCCGCCCTAGCGTGCGCGGCTTTTCGAGACAACCGCCGTGTCAGAGAACGACCGCGGTTCCGCTCGCCGACACCATCAGCATCGACCCGTTCTGGCCGAGCACCTCATAGTCGAGGTCGACGCCGATCACCGCATTGCCGCCGAGGCGCGCGGCCTCGGCTTCCATCTCGGCAATCGCTTCCTTGCGGGCGCGGGCGAGGACATCCTCATATTTGCCCGAGCGGCCGCCGACGATGTCGGTGATGCTGGCGAACAGGTCGCGGAACAGATTGGCGCCGACGATGACCTCGCCGGTGACGATGCCCAGATATTCGCGAACCGGATGGCCTTCGACTGCATTGGTCGTGGTGCTGAACATCATATCGTCTCCCTATGGCGTGGCGCCCGCGTCAGTCGATGCCGAGCGCCGATTTATACACGTCGAGGATCGCTTCCATCTCCTTGCGATCGTGGATCGGCATTTTGCGGAGGCGGACGATCTGGCGCATGATCTTGGGATCATAGCCCTGCGACTTGGATTCGTTGTAGACGTCGCGGATATCGTCGGCGATGCCCTTTTTCTCTTCTTCCAGCCGCTCGATGCGCTCGATGAAAAGGCGCAGTTGTTCGTCGGCAGTGGTGGCTTCGCTCATTTTGGACTCCGCTGGGGTTGGATTTTGCGCGGCGAGAATCGCCTCGGCGCCCAACTAGCGAGGTCCGGGATTCTTCGCCATGCTTTCTTCCATCCGGGCGAGCTGTTCGTCGGTCGCCGGGGTGTGATGGCGCGCCTTCCATTCGGCGGTCGGCATGCCGTGGACGATCGCGCGGCCCGATTCCTTGTCCATGTCCCCCGCCTCGGCGATCCAGTCGCCGAGGCAGTTGCGGCAGAAGCCGGCGAGGCCCATCAGATCGATGTTCGCCGCATCGTGGCGATGGCGGAGCAGTCGCACCAGCCGGCGGAAGGCGGCCGCCGCGACGGCATCGTCGAGGGCGTCGAGCGCATCGGGGGCGGCGGTCTGGTCTTCGCTGCAGGACATCGGGCGTTTCTCTCCTTTGGGGACTGAATAGCTATACGGCGGTTGCCTTGGCGCGATCAACGCGCCATGCCCCGCAAGAACCGTAACGGCAAAATGACAAGCGGAGCAATCGTGGTCCAGAGTTTCACCCCCCGCCAGCGCAAGGTGCGCATCCTGGCGACCCTTGGTCCTGCGAGCGCGAATCCCGAAATGATCGCGGCGCTGCACCGCGCCGGCGCCGATGCCTTCCGCGTCAACATGAGCCACGGCGACCACGAAGGCCATGCGAAGGTCATCGCGGCGATCCGCGCGCTCGAAAAGGACACCGGCCGCCCGACGACGATCCTCGTCGACCTGCAGGGGCCGAAGCTGCGCGTCGGGACCTTCAAGGCCCCCGCCGACCTGGTGAAGGGCAAGAGCTTCGTTCTCGATACCGACAAGGCGCCGGGCGACGCGACGCGCGTCCATTTGCCGCACCCCGAGCTGTTCGCCGCGCTCGAGTCCGGCACGCGCCTGCTGGTCGACGACGGCAAGCTGGTGCTGCGCGTGCAAAGCGTGTCGCCGGATCGCATCGAAACGATCGTCGAGGTCGGCGGCCGGATCTCGGATCGCAAGGGGGTCAATGTCCCCGATGTCGTCGTGCCGCTCGCGGCGCTCACCGAAAAGGATCGCCGGGACCTCGCCTTCGCGCTCGACCAGCATGTCGACTGGATCGCGCTCTCCTTCGTGCAGCGTCCCGAGGACGTCGCCGAGGCGCGGCGGCTGATCGGCGGCAAGGCGGCGCTGCTCGTCAAGTTCGAGAAGCCGTCGGGGGTGCAGCGGCTCGAGGAGATATTGGAGATCGCCGACGCCGCGATGGTCGCGCGCGGCGACCTGGGGGTCGAACTGCCGCCCGAGGCGGTGCCGCCGCTCCAGAAGCGCATCGTCGCGACCGCGCGGCGGATGGGCAAGCCGGTGGTCGTCGCGACGCAGATGCTCGAATCGATGATCGTCTCGCCGACCCCGACCCGCGCCGAAGTGTCCGACGTCGCGACCGCGATCTACGACGGGGCCGACGCGATCATGCTGTCGGCCGAGACCGCCGCGGGCGCCTGGCCGGTCGAGGCGGTGGCGATGATGGATTCGATCGCGCGCTCGGTCGAAAGCGATCCCGATTACTACCGCCGGCTCCATTTCACCGAGACCTTTCCCGACGCGACGACCGCCGATGCGCTCGCCGAGGCGGCGGGGAGCATCATCGGGACGATCGGCGCCGATGCGATCATCTGCTTCACCGCGTCGGGATCGACCGCGCGCCGCGTCGCGCGCGAGCGCCCGGGCGCACCGCTGCTGGTGCTGACGCCGAAGCGCGAGGCGGCGCGGCGGCTGGGCCTGCTATGGGGCGCGCACGCCGTTCCGACGAAGGACATCGGCAGCTTCGAGGAGATGATCGCCAAGGGCAAGCGCATGGCGCTGCGCCACGGCATCGGCCGCGCCGGCGCGAAGCTGGTGATGATGGCGGGGGTTCCCTTCGGGACGCCGGGATCGACCAACGTGCTGCACGTCGCGACGCTGACAGGCGATGAATTGAAGGGATATGGATGATGTGACGGCAGGGGGAAACCCGGCGCGGCTTTTCCGTTCGGGGATGCTGCGCCCCGTCCGAATCTCCTGTCTATGCTTCGGGGGGTCGATACGGTAATGCGTTGGTCCCCGCAGCGGTGAGAGAAGGGTGCCCGTTCGCATATGTTGAGGAATTTGTTTTCGAAAGGTGCGGGCGCCACCGAGACCGAACCCGAGCCAAGTTCCGAAGGGCCTGCGGTAAGCGAATCCCGCGCCTATACCGTCGGCTGGCTGCTCAATGTCGAAGGCGCCAGCGTCATCTGGGACACTCCGCGGCCGGTGCGGATCGAGTCGCAGAGCAAGGACCCCCGATCGGTCGGACAATGCCCGTCCGTGCTGGATTTCGACCGCCGCCACTTCGTGATCAATTGCCCCATCGACGTGCACCTGCGGCTCAACCTGACCGGCGGAGGGATGGAAATCACGAATGTGCTCGCAGAAAAGAGCCCGATTCGCGCCGAGGCGCTGCAACGGTGGATCGTGTTCCAGCCGCGGCACGAATGGCGCCACCCGCAGCGCCCCGTCCTCCAGATGCTGACGTCTTACGTCTTCGTTTCGGACGACCCGGTCTATGTCAATCAATATCCGCCACTCTTCCATTATACGCCCGACCGGCCAGGCATTCAGATCAGCGGTCGCTTTCCGATCGATATCTGGCCGCGCCCGTTGCAGTGGGCGTTCGAGTGGCACGACACGACGAAGGACCTGATCCTGCGGCGCGGCGAACCGCTTTTCTATGTCCGGTTCGATGGCCCGGATCCGGCGGCGCCGACGCGGCTGATCGAGGCGAAGAAGACGCCCGAGCTCGAAAGCTATATGGCGTCGATTTCGGGTGTTACGGAAATCGTCGGGCAGACCTATTCGCTGTTCAAGACGGCCCGTGAGCGCCGGCCGGCGAGGCTGCTCTACGCCAAGGATTGAACGATCCCGCTCCGCCTGCACGATGATGGTCGAATCAAGAGGAATTTGCATTGAGATATGTCGAGGTTGTCGAATGGTCGGCGAAGGACGGCGGCGTTCACTTCACCATGAAGGATGAGGACCAGGCGCTTCACCGCTTTGAGATAGGCGCCGAATGTTCGGCGGTCCTGGCGGGCGCGCTGACCGCCGAAATCGAAAAGCGGGACGGGCCGGACGGCGAAGCGCAGCTGCTCCGCCCGGTCGGGATGCAGACCGGAAAGACGGCGCAGGATGAGCCGATGCTGTTCATGACGCTTCGCGGCGGGGCCGAACTGCCGTTCGTGTTCAAGCGCGAAAGCCTGGACGTCCTGATATCCGAGCTCCAGAAGCTCAAAGCCCTTATCGAACCCGGAGCGCAAATCCACTGGCGCTAACCGGCGTGCGCCGGCGACGGACTCAAGGGTTATTGCTGAGCTGCATCCCGTTTGGCGGTTGACGCCGATTCTGATTCAGTTCGGCACAAAAGTTACCGCGCGATTCAGAAAATTTCGCCCCTGATTCAGTTCGGGACGGACAAAAATGGTAAATGATGTTTGCACCATTGACGGCGCGCGGCATATTCGGTGCATGTCGCGTGTCGGGACCCCACGTGGGAGGGCTCGCATCACTAGTCCGGAGGCCTGTCTCGCGTGTCCGCGCCGTTTCGTTTTCCGCGCTTCTTCGTCACCAGCCCGGCGCCCTGCCCTTATCTGGCGGGCAAGACCGAGCGCAAGGTGTTCACCGAACTCGGCGGCCATAACGCGAACGAGCTCAACGACGCGCTGGGCCGTATCGGGTTCCGCCGCAGCCAGTCGGTCGCCTACCGGCCGAGCTGCGCCGACTGTTCGGCGTGCGTGTCGGTGCGCGTGTGCGCGAACGCCTTCGCGCCCAGCCAGTCGCAGAAGCGCAATTTGCGCCGCAACGGCGACCTCGTCGCCACCGCGTGCAAACCCTGGGCGACCGACGAGCAATATGCGTTGCTGCGCTCCTATCTCCAGTCGCGCCACCCCAATGGGGGCATGGCCGACATGGACGAACAGGATTTCGCCGACATGGTCGAGCAGACCCCGGTCGATTCCTATATGATCGAATATCGCGAGCCGACGGCTGACGGCAGCCCCGGCCGCCTCGTCGGCTGCTGCCTGACCGACCGGCAGGGCGACGGGCTGTCGATGATCTACAGCTTCTTCGACACCGCGCATCCGCTGCGCGAAGGGCTCGGCACCTATATCATCCTCGACCATGTGCAGCGCGCGGCGGGCGCGGGGCTGCCCTATGTCTATCTCGGCTATTGGATCGAGGGATCGGCGCGCATGGCGTACAAGGCGCGGTTCCGCCCGCTCGAAAAGCTGGGCCCCGACGGCTGGTCGCGCTTCGAGCCGGTCGCATCGGACCGTATCGCGGCGATCTTCGAGCTCGCCTGACGCCGGCAGCCCACCACCAGAATCTCTTCGTCACCAGTTGACCTCCTCCCGCTTTCAAGGGCATAGCTTCGCATCCAGGACATAAGTCCGGGTCGCATCCGTTATTGGTCGCCGGGGGCTGGCGATGGGGGGTAGGATGCCCATGCGCGCATTTGTCTGCATCCGCGGAAATCGACCGCTTCGAGCGGTCGGATTTGGCGCGGGCGCCGTATGAGCGAAGCGGTCAAGGTCGCGATCATCGGGTCGGGGCCGGCGGGTCTCAGCGCCGCGTCGCGCGCGGCGCAGCTCGGATTGAGCCATGTGCTGCTCGAAAAGACCGATCACCTCTCTGACACCATCTTCAAATATCAGAAGGGCAAGCATGTCATGGCGACGCCCGCTCGCCTCGACCTGCGTTCCGACTGCCGCTTCGATGAAGGCTCGCGCGAGGCGATCCTGGGCATCTGGGACGAGGATGCCGCGGCGAACAAGGTGAACATCCTCTATCGCGCCGAGGTGGTCGAGGTAACCGGCGCGAAGGGCGATTTCCAGATCAAGACCGCGAAGGGCGATACGATCGTCGCCGAGACGATCGTGCTCGCCATCGGAACGCAGGGCAATCCGAACCGGATGCGCTGCCCCGGCAACGACCTGCCGCACATCATCTATCAGGTCGACGATCCCGAGGATTTCAAGGACCGGCATATCACCGTCGTCGGATCGGGCGACGCGGGGATCGAGAATGCGCTCGGCGTCGCCGAGGAGGCGCTCGAGAACCGGGTGACCATCCTCAATCGCTCGAAGGATTTCGCGCGCGCCAAGGCCAAGAATGTCTCCGACCTGATGGAGGCGGGCGAGAATGGCGCGATCAGCGTCCGCACCGAAACGCAGCCCAAGCTGGTCGAGGAGGGCTGGCTGACGCTCGAGACGCCGACCGGCGACGAGAGGATTCAGTGCGACGTCATCGTCGCGCGCCTCGGCTCGGTCGCGCCGCGCGCCTTCGTCGAATCGATGGGGATCGAATTCACCGGCCCCGACCGCGAGGCCTTTCCGAAGCTGTCGCCGACCTTCGAGACGGTGGTGCCGGGCATCTATGTCATCGGCGCGCTCGCGGGCTATCCGCTGATCAAGCATTGCATGAACCAGGGCTATGACGTCGTCGAGTTCCTGAACGGCAACGCCGCGCTGACTCCCGCCGACGAAAAGGATCTGGCGGCGATCTTCGCCGATTTGCCGGGGCGGAAATCGGTCAGCGAATGGCTCGACTTCCTGCGGACGCGCGTGCGCATCTTCGCCGACGTGTCGCCGCTGCAAATGCGCGAATTCATGCTCGATTCGAAGGTCGCCTTCTACCCCAACGGCGAGGTGGTGTTCGAGAAGGACGAGCCCGGATCGTCGCTGTTCGCGATCGCCGACGGCCATGCGCTGGTCGAGGTTGCGCCGGGGGTGACCGTGCCGATCGAGCAGGGCTCGATCTTCGGCGAGGTCGGGCTGATCTCGGGCCGCAAGCGCGGCGCGACGATCCGCGCCGGCGAGGACAGCATCTTCGTCGAGATGTCGCGCACCGCCGCGATCAAGCTGATGGGCGCGGTACCGGGCGCGAAGCGCGTGATCGAGCGCATCTCGCTCGAACGCCAGCTGCTCCAGATCTTCAAGGGCGGACTGACTGTCGACGATCTCGCGCCCGTCGTCGATGGCGCCGAGGTGATCCGCGTTCCCGCGGGCAAGACCGTGCTCGAAGAGGGCGATGCGGGGGACGATGTCTATGTTATCCGGTCGGGGTCGATGGTGGTCGAGAAGAGCATCGGCGGCAAGCCGATCTTCCTCCGCTACCTGCCCGCCGGCAGCTACTTCGGCGAGATGGCGGTGCTGAGCGGCGCGCCCCGCAACGCGACGGTGAAGGCGGCGGTCGGCAGCGAGGTGATCAAGCTGACCGGCGCTGGCTTCCAGGCGATGCTCGCGGCGCGGCCGCAGGTGCGCGAGGCGACCGAGAAGGCGGTCGCCGAGCGCGCGCAGATGAACAGCTTCATCGAATCGCGCAAGGCGAGCTATTCGAGCGCCGTCGACCTTTATTCGGACACCGCGAGCTTCATCATGAAGGAGGGGCTCGGCGAGGCGACCGATGCCTTGCTGATCGACGAGAATCTGTGCGTCGGCTGCGACAATTGCGAAAAGGCGTGCGCCGACAGCCACGAAGGCCTCTCGCGGCTCGACCGCGAGGCGGGCAAGACCTTCGCTCACCTGCATGTCCCGACGAGCTGCCGCCACTGCGAGCATCCGCACTGCATGGCCGACTGTCCGCCCAACGTCATCCACCGCGGCCCCGACGGCGAGGTGTTCATGGAAGAAGGCTGCATCGGCTGCGGCAACTGCATGCGCAACTGCCCCTATGGGGTGATCCGCATGGAGGCGGCGCCGCCGCCGAAACCGGGGCTGCTCAGCTGGCTGCTCTTGGGGCGCGGGCCGGGACCCGGCGAGCCGTCGCCCAAATGGACCAAGGCGAACATGCCCGAGGGCAAGAAGCCGAAGAAGATCGCGGTCAAATGCGACATGTGCAAGGGACTGGCGGGCGGTCCCGCCTGCGTGCGCGCGTGTCCCACGGGCGCCGCGATCCGCGTGTCGCCCGAGGAATTCCTGTCGATCGCACGGCTCGAAGAGGACGCCGGCTGATGGCGACGCTCTTTCGCCGTCGGCGCGCGAAGGCGACCCAGACCGAGCGCGTGCGCGAACGGCGGCACGAAGGCTTCCTGCGCCACGCCAATTTCCGCTGGGCGAAGATCTCGGGCGGGCTCTGCCTGCTCGTCATCGTCTCCTATACGCTGATCGACGTGACCCCGCGGCCCAATGGCGGAAGCTGGTACGGCTATACGCTCGGGACGATCGGCGCGCTGCTGATCCTCTGGCTCACCGCGCTCGGCTATCGCAAACGCCGGATGACGAGCGATTTCTGGTCGCTGAAGGCGTGGACCTCGGCGCATGTCTATCTGGGGCTCAGCCTGATCGTCATCGGCACCTGGCACACCGGCTTCCAGCTCGGCTGGAACGTCCACACGCTTGCCTGGGCGCTGATGATGCTGGTGATCCTGTCGGGCCTCTACGGCGTCGCCGTCTATGCACTGCTGCCGCAGGCGCTGTCGAACAACCGCGAGCAGATGACTCAGATGCAGATGCTCGAGGCGATCCGCGCCTTCGACCGCCAGCTCCACGCCGCCGCGCAGCCGCTGCCGCCGGACGAGGCGGCGCCGGTTCTCGCCTCGCTCGAACAGGATCCCTTCGCCGGCGGGATCGCAGCGCGGCTGACCGGTCGCTATCCCAATCGCGCGACCGCGACGGCGCGCGCGGCGCTGGCCGAGGCCCTGGGCGGCGATGCCGAGGCGCGCGCGAAGGTGATCGCGCTGCTGTCGCAGAAGGAAGCGGCGCTGGCGCGGCTGCGCGAGCATCTCCGGCTACGCGCGCTGCTCGAAATCTGGCTCTATGTGCATGTGCCGCTGACCTTCGCGCTGATCGCGGCGCTGTCGGCGCACATCATCAGCGTCTTCTTCTATTGGTAGGCGCGGGACGATGAGCTTCATCCTGCGCCGCATCGCGACGACCAAGACGGGCAAGCAGATCGTCCGCGATCTCGCGCTGCCGGGCGACACGATCTCGCTCGGGCGTGACAGCGGCAACGCGATCCACATCGCCGATCTCGCCGTGAACCCGCATCACGCCACCATCGCGAGCGCCGACGGACGGCATGTCCGCATCGCCGCGCAGGAAGGGCTCGGCTTCGACCTCAACGGGCGGACGCTCGACAGCGCCGACATCGACAGCGCGGCGGGCGCCGAACTGCGCTTCGGCGGCCACCGGCTGACGATCGCGCGCGAGGGCGAGACTATCATCCTGCTCGTCGAGCGGATCGACGAGCTGTCGCAATCGTCGAAGGACGTCGACGAGGCCAAGGCCTTCTCGCTCGCGGGGACCATGCCCGGCAAGCGCGTCGGCGCCTGGACCTTCGCGCTGTTCGTGCTGCTCGCCTTCCTGATCGGGCCGATCTGGGCGTGGCACAGCTACAAGGGCGTCGACGAACGGCCGCAGGGTTATCACGCCGACAGCGCCTGGCTGTCGGGGCCGCTGTCGAGCGCGCATGCGAACCTGAAGAACGACTGCCAAGCCTGCCATGTCGAACCCTTCGTCGCGGTCACCGACAAGGCGTGCGTCGGCTGCCACACCGGCGAGCACAAGGCGATGAGCGCGAGCCACGCCGGCGCGCCGACCGCGATGCTGCTCGCCGCCCGCGCCCCCCCGGGAAGGGGGGAGAAGGTACTGGCGGGCTTCGCGGAGGCGTTCAACAAGCCGCAGGGCCGCTGCGTCGGCTGCCATACCGAGCATGAGGGCGCCGGGCCGATGCCCGCGACGCCGCAGGTCTTCTGCGCCGACTGCCACGCGGGCATGGCGGCGCGGCTGACGGCCGCGGGGTTCAAGGCGAGCGTTGTCGACGCGGGCGATTTCGGGACCAGCCACCCCGGCTTCCGCCCGCTGGTCCGCGCCGCGCCGGGCGCCAGGCCGATGCGTGCGATCCCCGGCAAGCCCCTTCTCGATCATGACGGCCTCAAATTCCCGCACGACCTCCACCTTCAGGCCGGCGGCGGCGTCGCGCGCATGGCCGCGAGCTTCCGCGGCCGGTTCGGCTTTGGGCAAAAACTCGAATGCGAAAATTGCCACCGGCCCGAAGCAGACGGCGTCCGCATCGCGCCGGTCGCGATGGAGCGTGACTGCGCGATGTGCCACAGCCTCGCGTTCGAGACCGTCGGCGGGGTCACCCGCACGCTCCGCCACGGCGAACCCGATCAGGTCGTCGCCGACCTTTATGCCTATTATCGCTCGACCCCGCCGACGCGACCGCTCCAGCTCGGCGGCATGGCGCGGCGGCGTCCGGGCCAATATGCCGAGGGGCAGGTCTACAACATCTATTTCCGCGAGGCCGCGGTGCGCCCGGGACGGGCGGAGGATGCGGTGCGCGCGGTCTTCTCGAAGGGGGGCGCCTGCTATGACTGCCACACAATCTTCGCGCCGCGATCGGGTAACGGCTGGCGCGTGATGGCGGTGCACCAGACGCCGCGTTTCCTCGAAAAGGGCTGGTTCGACCATGCGGCGCACAAGGAAACCGACTGCGCCGATTGCCACACCGCGGCGAAAGGTTCGAAGCTGGCGAGCGAGTTGCTCGTGCCGGGGCTCGGCCAGTGTCGCACCTGCCATGTCGGCGGCGACGGCGCGCGGCTGGCGACGGCCAAGGTCGGGACCGCGACCGCATCGCCCTGCGCGATGTGCCACGAATATCATGACGACGGCGGCAAGCCGTGGGTGCCCGAGCGCCAGCGCCGCAAGAATGTGACCGCCATCACAGATCGGCCGCCGCGCGGCGTCTACGCTGTGCGCGAGATCACAGGGCCCGAACGCCGGGGCCTTTACGATGCGACATGGCGCGCCCCGGCCTTGAGTCGGGTGCGAGGGGGTGGCTAATCATCGGCCGGCCGGCGCGCCGGCACGGAGCAGGGGACGGAGATGCTGATCGCCCAGATCACCGATATCCATATCGGTTTCGATCCGGACAATCCGGCCGAATATAACCGCAAGCGCCTCGACGAGGTGCTCGACGTGCTGATGAAGGGCCCCAACCGGCCCGACCTTCTGCTCGCCACCGGCGACATCACCGATCGCGGCGACCCCGCGAGCTACCGCCGCCTCGCGACCGCCTTTTCGCGCTGTCCCTTTCCTGTGTGGCCGAGCGTCGGCAATCACGACCTGCGCGACAATTTCCGCGACTATTTCCCCGGCTTCGACGACGGCAACGGCTTCATCCAGTACAGCATCGACCTCCCCGAATTGCGGCTGGTCACGATCGACACGCTCGAGGAGGGGCGCCACGGCGGCGCCTATTGCGACGCGCGCGCGGCGTGGCTCGAGGCCGAACTGGCGAAGGATAGGACAAAGCCCACCTATATCGTGATGCACCACCCGCCGGTCGAATGCGGTATCGACTGGATGAACACGCATAGCGACGAACCCTGGGTTCACCGCTTCACCGCGGTCGTGCGGCGGCATCCCCAGGTGCGCGGGCTGATCTGCGGCCACCTCCACCGCAGCGTCACCGTCGCCTGGGAGGGCCGCACCGTTGCCATATGCTCCTCGATCGCGCCGCAGGTTTCGCTGGACCTCCGCCCGATCGACGAGGAGCAACCCGACGACCGCCCGATGATCGTCGCCGAGGACCCCGCCTATGCGCTCCACCACTGGAACGGGCGCGAGCTCGTCAGCTTCTACGACCATGCCGGCGCGCACACGATGCTCGCCAAATATGACGAGCGGCTGCAGCCGCTGGTGCGCGAGCTGAAGGCCGAGCGGCCGGTCTAGCCCTTCTAATAGCCCAGCGTCAGGTCGACCTGCGGCGCGACGGGCTCTCCGCGCTGCCAGCGGCCCAGATTGTCGAGGAAGCGCTCCGCCGCGCGGACGAACATCTTGTCCTGCGCGCGGCCCGACAGGTGCATGGTGACATGCGCGTTGTCGAGGCTCCACAGCGGGTCGCCCTCGGGGAGCGGTTCGGGGGTCGTGACGTCGAGGAAGGCCGCGGCGATTTGTTGCTCGTTCAGCGCCGCGACGAGCGCGTCCTGATCGACGACGCTGCCGCGCGCGATATTGATCAGCGTCGCGCTCGGCTTCATCGCCGCCAACTCTCCGGCGCCGATCATGCCGTCGGTCTCCGGCGTCGCGGGAACGGCGAGGATCACCCAGTCGAACTCGCCGAGCCGCGCGCGCCACTGGTCGGGCGACAGGCTGTTCGCGCCCGGCGACCGGCGCACGATCGTCACGTCGACCGCAAAGCCCTTCAGCCGCTCTTCGACCAGCTTGCCGATCGCGCCATAGCCGAGCAGCAGCGCCTTCGATCCGTAAAGCTCGACCTTGCCCGGCGAATCGAGCAGCCATTCGCGGCGGTCCTGCGCGCGGACGACGTCGCGATAGCCCTTGGCGACGGTGAGCATCCCCATCACGACATATTCGGCGATGGTGATCGCGTTGATGCCGGCGCCGTTGGTGACGACGGTGCCGCGCTGTCGCAGCAGGTCGAGCGGCATGCCGTCGACCCCGGCATAGATAGAATTGAGCCATTGGAGCTTCGCCGCGGCGGAGATGGCCGCCGCCATGTCCTTCTTGTCGTACATGTCGAACCAGCCGATCTCGGCTTCGGGGGCGAGCGCCATCGCTTCTTCCTTGCTCATGAAGAAGCGCGGTTCGACCCAGTCGGGAAGGCGGTTCTCGACGAGCGGGCGGATCAGGCCGGACAGGACGGTGATGGTCATATATCTCCCCTCCCGCTTGCGGGAGGGGCCGGGGGAGGGCCTGTCGTCCGCTGCGGGTTGGCTCTACATGCCCTCCCCTGACCCCTCCCGCAAGCGGGAGGGGAGCTATGCCTCCAGCCGCCAGTCCCAGCCGAGCGGGTCGCCGTCCATCACCTCGACCCCCGCGGCGTTGAGTTCGTCGCGCAGCGCGTCGGAGGCGGCGAAGTCCTTGGCGGCGCGCGCTTCCTTGCGGCGGGCGAGCGCGGTTTCGATTTCGGCTTCGGTGATCGTCGCCGCCTTGGGGCGGATGCGAAGGTCGGCGCGCGACAGGGTCAGGATTTCGAGACCGAGCACGCGATCCATCGTTTCGAGCGCCGTGCGCTTCTGTCCAGCGTCGACCTTCTTCATCGCCACCACATCTTCGATCAGCGTTAGCGCGACGGGCGTGTTGAGATCGTCGGATATCGCCGCGTCGAAGCGCGCGAGCAGGTCGGCGAGGCGGTGGTCGGTCACCGGCGCTGCTTCGACTTCGCGGGCCGGTGCCGCGGCCATCACCAGCCGCTTCAGCCGCGTCAGCGCCGCGCCGAGCCCTTCCCACGAAAATTCCAGCTCGCTGCGGTAATGCGCCTGCAGGCACATCAGGCGGTAGGCGAGGGGGTGGTAGCCCTTGTCGATCAGAAGCTGCACGCGCAGGAATTCGCCGCTCGATTTCGACATTTTGCCGCTGCGGTCGACGAGGAAATTATTGTGCATCCACAGGCGTGCGCCGCTGTCGGCCGAGCAGCCGTGCGCCTGGTTCTGCGCGATCTCGTTCGGGTGATGGATCTCGCGGTGATCGATGCCACCGGTATGGATGTCGAAGGGGAAGCCGAGCAGCGCCTCCGACATCACCGAGCATTCGAGGTGCCAGCCGGGCGCGCCGCGGCCCCAGGGCGAATCCCATTCCATCTGGCGCTTTTCGCCCGTCGGGGTCTTGCGCCAGATGGCGAAGTCGGCGGGGTGGCGCTTGCCGTCGACGGGGTCGATGCGGCTCTCGCCCTCATCACTGCCGTGGCGCGCGAGGCGGCCATAGTCGGCGACGGTCGTGGTGTCGAAATAGAGACCGCCGTCGAGCTCGTAGCAATGCTTGTCCGCGATCGCTTTCGCGAAGTCGATCATCGCTGGGACATAGTCGGTCGCGATCGACCAGTGCGCGGGCTGGCGGATATTGAGCGCCTTCACGTCGGCCCAATAAGCCTCGGTATAATGGCGCGCGATGTCCCAGATCGACGTTTTTTCGCCTTTTTGGGCCTTTTCCGCCGCCGCCTTCTCCAGCTTGTCTTCGCCCGCGTCGGCGTCGTCGGTCAGATGGCCGACGTCGGTGATGTTGATGACGTGGGTGAGCTTGTAGCCCTTGAACGACAGCGTGCGCCCCAGCGTGTCGGCGAAGACATAGGCGCGCATATTGCCGATGTGCGGATAGTTGTAGACCGTCGGCCCGCACGAATAGACGCGCGCCTCGCCGGGGTGGACGGGCCGGAAGTCTTCCAGGCTGCGCGTCAGGCTGTTGAACAGCCGCAGCGGCGCGGGGGCAGAGGCATCGGTCATCGCCGCGCCCATGCCTTGCGCCGGGGCGCCCCGTCAACCGAAACCCCTATTCGGCGGGCGGCGTCCACAGATCGTCGTTGCCCGCGCCGGTCACCGGATCGTCGAGCAGCGGCTCGCCGGTCAGCGGATCGATCGCGCGCATCGTGATCAGCGCCGTCGGCAGACTGGTGCCGTCGCCATCGTCGTCGTTGCTTTCCTCTTCGATGACGTCCTGGACCGGGAAGCCGCTTTCGTTCGGGACCACGACCACGACGCAGGCGCCGGTGTTGGCGATCACACAGCCGTTGAAGGTCGACCGTTCCTCGAAATCGCTGACGGTCAGCAACGGGATGGTGTCGAGCCCCGTCACCTGCCCCTGCGGGCCGAGGTGGACACCGTTGATGACGAGCCGTGTTCCCGACCCTTCGGTGTTCACGGTGAGCCCGCCCGCGCCGAAGGTCAGCCCGCGGCGTTCGCCATAATCGGTGCCCGCGCCGCTGTTCTGGACATAGAAGCCATTGAAGACGCTGACGTTGATGCCGCCCGCGTAGAGGGCGCCGTCGTCGCTTATGATCCCGTCATTCTGCGCCAGCCGCTCCTCGATCGCGTCGGTCGTCGTCGCGGCGGCGACATCGTCGATCGCCGCGAGGGTCGCGACGATGACGTCCTCCGAAGCGATGCGGAGCATTCCTGCTGGCGTATCGCTGCTGGCGCCCGACAGCCGGATCGAACCTTCGCCCAGAACCACCTCGAACGAGTCGTCGGCGAGGATGTTGAGCGTATTGGCGTCGCTCATGCCGGTCAGCGCGACGTCGCCGATCACCCGCGCCGTTCCCGACGTGTCGATCGTCAGCGATCCGTTCGCGCCGAGGTTCGATGTCGAACCGCCCGCGGTCATCGTGAAATCGTCGATCACCACATCGGGCGGGCCGCTGCCGATGAAACGGAAGTTCGACGTGTCGACCTCTGACGCGTGGATGGCGATGTCGCTTCCATAGATGCGGCTCAGCTCGCTGGCGTCGATATTATAGCCATTGCCCGTGCCGTCGCCGCCGATGAAGGTCTGGCGGCTGTTATCGTTGTTCGTGATCCCCAGGCTTCCGGTGACGCCGGCGGTGCCCACGCGCGCATTGGATCCGATCGAAATATCGGTCGAGGCGATCGAGATCGACTCGCCGGTCACGACGCCGTCGATCTGCAGCGCCGACTGGCCGTAGACCGAAATATCGCCATCGACGCTGACATTGGTCAGCGCCATCGGGCCGAAGGCTTCGAGCCGGGTGCCGCCCGCGGTCAGCGCCGTCACCGTCAGGCGCGCGTTGTCGCTGCCGAGCGTGGCGAGCCCCGCGACGTCGCCGTTCGTCACCGACAGATCGCCGTCGGTCCGCACCGTGGCGTCGCCGACATCGGTCACGAGGTTCGCGAAGACGAGGTCGCCGCTGCCCCGGATCTCGACGCTGTTGCCGCTTGCGTCGACCGCGCCGCCCGAGGCGAGCGCACCGACCATGATCGCGCCCGCATCGCTCGTCAGGCTGGTGGCGCCCTGGCTGGCGATCGCGTCGACCGTCACCCCAGTCGCCCCGTCGAGCGCAACATTGCCTCCCGCGGTGATCGCGCCGCCATCGATCGTGCCGCTCGTCGTTACGCCGACATTGCCGTCGGCGCGGAGCGTGTCGACCCGGTCGCCCGCGGGGGTCATCAGCGTCGCGAGATCGGCCGAGCCGGCAGTGATCGCGATGTCGCGTCCGGCGAGGAGGGGGGCGGTGACGCCGACCGCGCCGGTTGCGTTCACCACGACGTCGTCGGCGGCGCTGAGGCTGCCGAGCGTCGCGGTCGCGCTTTGGGTGCGGATGCTGCTGTCGCCTCCGGTGACGCCGAGCCCCAGCGTTCCGCCGCCGTTGACGGCGATCGCCGTCGCTGCGGTCAGCAGGATATCGTCGCCTGCCGACAGCCCGCTCGCATTGATCGCACCGCTCGACGAATTGAGGTCGATATCGGCGCCGTCGAGGCTGGAGCTGCCTTCGCCCTGTCCGATGGTGAAGCCCGATCCGGACGAATAGAAAAGCGCGAAGCCGTCGGGCCCGTCGCCCGTCGCGCGGACATCATTCGCGGTGATCGCACCGCCCGCGCGGACGTCGATGTCGTCGCCGGCACTGAGCTCCGACAGGTTGGCGGTCGTCCCCGCGATGACCAGCGCATCCTCGCCTGCGGTGGCCGCTGTCACGCTCGCCGAGCCGCCAGCGCGGATGCCGAGCATGTCGGCGGCGCTGCTGTCCGCAAGGACGACATTGCCGCCGGCGTCGAGATAGGCGTTGCCCGCCGCGGGATTGTCGGTGCTCGGGTCGAGATAGCCGCCGAGCGCGTTGACGCTGGCGTCGATCGAGCCGGTGGTGCTGAGCCGGATGTCGCCGCCGGCCGTATAGGCGCCGCCGATCGTTCCCGTGGCCGTCACATCGACGAAGCCGGCGATATCGGCCTGGGCGATGGCGACGCCGCCGCCGTTCGCCTGCGCGTTCAGCGATCCGTCGCTCTGGACACCCGCCACCGCGATGCTGGCGCCGGTGATCTGGATATCGGCCCCGGTGGTGATCGTGCCGCCCGCGACCGCGCCGGTGGCGAATAGCCCGGCGCTGTCGCCCGCCGACAGGTCGTCAAAGCCGATCGACGCGGCGTCGATCGTCAGACTGTTGCCGGCGTCGGCGTCGGCGATGTTCACTGCACCGGCCGCGATAAGCTGGATATCGCTGCCCGCCTGCAGCAAGCCGGTTCCCGAAAGCGTGCCCGCCGCGTTCGCCGTCAGCGCGTTGAACGCGGATATATCGCTCGCGACGATATTGCCGGCGCTGCTGGTCAGCGCGACGTTCGAGCCGTCGGGATCGACGTCGGTCGTTTGCAGGACGAAGAACAGCGGGTTGGAGCAGCAGGCCGCATAGAAGATTTCGCGTTCGTCGGCTCCAGCCCCGGTGGTTCCCGAATTGGTGACGCTGATGGCGCCCGCCGCCTCGACCGTCAGGTCATCGCCGGCCGTGACGCCCGACAGCGTCGCGGTGGTGCCGGCGTTGACGAACAGGTCCTCGCCCGCGGTCGCGCCGGTGATGGTGACGCTGCCGCCGCCGTGGACCCCGAACAGGCTCGCCGCGGCGCTGTCGGTCAGCGTGACATTGCCGCCCGCATCGACGAACAGGCGGCCTTCGTAGGGGAAGCCGTCGGGATCGGGGCCGCCGCCGTCGGCGCGAACCGAACCGGTGACATTGCCGCCCGCGTTCAGCGTCACATTGCCCGTCGAGCGGATCGTGCCGTTGATATCGGCGTCGGCGTCGATGTTCACGCGGCCGATGGCGTTGATCGTGCCGAAGCTGACGCTATCGCCAAAGGCGGTCGCGAACATATCTTCATTGGCCTGCACCAGTCCCGTCAGGATGATGCTGTTTCCATAGAGGTTGATATCGTCGTCGGCCGTGATCGCGCCGCCGCTTATGCCCTCGGCGCCCGCGGTGGCGCCATTGGCGATGAGATCGACCGCATTGGCATCGATGCTGGCGAACGCGATCGACTGGCCGGTGGCCCTGAAATCGCCGCCCGCGCTCGCATCGGTGAAGCCGATCGCGCCGCTGCCGCCCGAGGTTGTCGTGAGGGTGATATCGCCGCCGGCATCGATCGCCTGCGCGGTGATTGAGGCGCCGGTCAGCGTGGTGCCGTTCGCCGCGCTGATGTCGCCGGAAAAGCCCAGCGCGCCGCTCGACGTTGCGACGACGTTGCTGCCGTCGCTTTCATTGTCGAGGCCGGTTCCATAGGCGAAGGCCGCCCCGGCGCTGAGCGTGCCGCCGGCGTCGAGCCGGACGTCGTCGCCCGCGTCGAGTTCGGCGACCGCGATATTGCCGGGCGCGCCGATCGTCACGTCGTGCCCCGCCGCGATCGCGCCGGTGGCGACGACGCCGCCCGAGGTCGCGGTCAGGATCGCGTCGGTCCCCGCGGTGACCGCTTCGAGCGACAGGTCGCTGCCGCTGATGTTCGTCGCGAGGCCCGATTGCAGCAGGCCCGTTCCGGTCACCGCCCCGCCCGCGGTCGCGCTCAGGTTGGAAAAGGCCGTCACGTCCGCGGCGTTGATCGTCGCGGTCGGCGCCGACAGGGTGGCGTTCGACAGGTCGGGGGTGCTCGACTGGATTTGCAGCATCATGACCGGCGGGGCCGAACCCGACGAGGGACCCAGTTCGTAGACGACCCGGCGATCGTCGGCACCGGTGCCGAGGGTCGCGGCGTTGCTGATCGTCATCGCGCCGCCCGCCGTCACGTCGAGGTCGTCGCCCGCCGTCAGATTGGCGAGGGTCGCGGTGTTTCCGGCGAGGACGAAGATATCCTCGCCCGCGCTGCCGCCCGTGATGCTCGTCGCGCCGCCGGATCGGACGCCCAGCATCGTCGCCGCGCTGCTGTCGGTCAGCGTCGCATTGCCCGCAGCATCGACGAAGACATAGCCTTCCGACGGAATGCCCGACGGATTGAGATAGGTGCCCGCGGCGTCGGCCTCGACGGTCGCGTTTCCGGTCGCGCGCAGATTGACGTTGCCGCCGGCGCGATAGGTGCCGGTCAGGTCGCCGTTGGCGAATATCCCGATATTGCCCGCGACATCGGCGAGGCCGATCGCGAGATCGCCGTCGATCGTAAAGGCCGACAGCGACGCCGGGGTCTGGACCGTGCCCGACAGGTTGATCGCCTGGCCCGTCAGGCTGATGGCGCCCCCCGCGGTGATGTCGTCGCCCGTGATGCCGCTGGCAGCAGCGCCATCGGCATAGAGCGAGACCGTCGTCCCGGCGTCGATCGCATTGAAGTCGATGGAATCCCCAAAGACCGAAACATAGCCGCCCGCGGTCGAATTGCCCAGGTCGACCGCTCCGACGGCGGAAATGTCGATGTCGCCGCCGGTAATGATCGAATTGAGCCCGGTCGCGAAGCTCGCCGCGTTGGCGATGAAATCATTGTCCGCTTCGGCGTGCTCGACGGTGGTCGCGCTGCTGCTCATCAGCACGATGTCGGCGCCGTGCAGGCGGTCGGCCGCGATGGGCCCCGCAGAGGCGGTCAGCGATAGCGTGCCGCCCGCATCGATCAGGCTGCCCGTCGCGGCGCTTATGCCGTTCGTCGCGGTGGCGGTGATATTGCCGTCGGCGCCGATGGTCGCGGCGGTGCCGGTGCGGCCGTCGTGGCGAATGTCGATCTGGTCGCCGGCGGTGATCGTCAGCGCGCCGCTGGCGCCGATCGTCCCATCCGTTCCGGCATAGGCACCCACCGAACTGCCCGTGGTCAGCGTCATGTCGCCGCCGGTAGTGATCGCGCCGCCGTTGGCGGCCAGGAAGATCCCCGCCGGTGCCGTGTCGGTGTCGTTGTTGGTGGGATCGGCCAGCCCAGACGCCTGCGCATTGAGGCTGGCCATCGCGATACCGCCGCCATTCGCGCGCAGTTCGATGCGGCCGGCGTTGTCGCCATTGGCGGTCAGATTGGTGGCGCCGAGATCGATCTGTCCCGGGGAAGTTCCGGCCGCGATCTCGATGATCACGCGGCCGCCCGTGGTGGCGGGCTGGTTCCCTGCAGCGCCGTCATTGCCCGTTCCGCCGCCGGTGCCGCCGGTGCCGCCGCTTCCCGACGTTCCGGCGACGTCGATGGCGACCGTGTCGGTGCCCGACGTGATCGTGCCGCCGTTCGCCAGCAGGCGCACGGTGCCGCCGACCCCGGCGCCGCCATTGCCGCCCGCGCCGCCGATCGAGCCTTCCACATAACCATTGTAGGAGCCGGCGCCGCCGGTGCCGCCCGTTCCCGCGCTGCTCAACGGTACGAGACCCGGCGAATCGCTGCCGAGCGTGACGGTGGCGCCGTTGCTGGCGGCGATTTCCAGCGTGCCGCCGGTTCCATCGCCGCCCTGGCCGCCCGCGGGTCCGACCGGGAAGGTGGCAAAGAAGCCCGCGCCGCCGTCACCGCCGGTGCCGCCCGTCGCCCCGGTGACGAACTGGGACTGATTCAGCGTCACGGCGCCGTTCGCGCCGGTCGCCTCGATGCGTCCCGTGCCGCCCGTCGCGTCGCCGCCCGCGCCGCCTTCTCCGGCTTCGGAGAAGATCGAGCCATTGCCGCCCTGGGCCGAAGCATCGACGACCATGTTGCCGATTCCGGCATCGAAATCATTGACGATGAATTGTGCGAGCCCAGCGATGGCGCTGCCGCCATCGCCGCCCGAGATGCCGAACCCGCCATTGCCGCCGAGCCCCCGCGCGTTGCTGGTGAGGATGGCCGGGATATCGATGCCCGTGTCGATCGTCGCGATCCCGCCTAGGCCGGTGCCGCCGTTTCCGCCGGTGCCCAACCCCGTCGACGGGCCGCCGCTGCTCGATGCGAAGACATTGCCGCCGTTGCCGCCCGCGCCATTCGCGCTGGCGGTCAGGCTGCCGACACTGAGCGCCGGCACCGCGACGGTGATCGTCGCGGTGCCGCCGGTGCCGCTGGCGCCAGCGCCGGCATCGCCGCCGATGCCCGCGAAAGCGCTGAAATCGCCGCCGTCGCCGCCCTGTCCATCGGCGTGCGCCTGCATATTTTCGGCGGTGACCGCAGCAGTGCCGCCGATGGTGATGGCCGCGGTGCCGCCCTGGCCGGCGGCGCCCGCGCTCGCGGGGGTTGGCAGGGGAGCGCTGTCGTCGGTGCCGTCCGAGCCCCTGCCGCCGATGCCATCGGCCTGCACCGCGAGGCTCACGACGTTCAGCGTTCCGCCGAGCAGGTTCATCGTCGCGGTGCCGCCGGTTCCGGCACCGCCGCCCGTATCGTTATCGCCAAGGCCGTTGGCGCTGAGCCGGATCTGGCCCGCTGAGACCACGCCCCCATTCTGGGTGAAGCTCGCGGTGCCGCCCTGGCCGTTGCCGGTCGCCGCAGCGAAGGCGCCATCGGCGGAGACCGTCAGAGTTCCGCCGGCGACCAGGGCGCCGCCGTTATTGATGGTGACCGTCGCACTCCCCGGCGCGCCATTGGCGCCGCCCGACAGCAGCGTCAGGTCGCCGGTCGCGCCGATCGTCTGCCCGCTGCCGCCGTTTCCTACGGTCAGGCTCGCGCTGGCATCGCCAATGAAGGTGGCGTTGCCATCGACGGCGACCAGGCCGGGACCGACGGGCAAAAAGGTGGTGGGCGGCCCCGATGGTATCTGGCCGAGCGGCTGGCCGACAAAGGCGCCGCTGGCATGCGCTTCGGTGTCGTTGTCGAAAAAGACGTCGTGGACGGTGATGTTCGCTGCGACGCCGCTCGCCGGGATGGTATCGATCGCCCCGCCGTTGACGTTATAGCCCGCCGACAGCACCACCGACCCGTCGGGCTCGGTCTGCGCCGTGGTGGCTTCGTCATAGCCGATCTGGCCCGACACCAGCATCGACACCGCATTATTCTTGGGAATCGCCACCATATAGATGCGGTTCTGGTCGGTATCGCCCTGCTGGTGCGCGGGGCCGACGGTGCGACCGCCGTGGGTGATGACCGTGCCGCCCTGCGCGCCGACCAGGACATTGATGTCGAACAGGCCGCCGTTGATGCGAATGTCGGCCTGTTCGGCGGCGACATAGGCGGTCGACCCGTCGGTGGTGACGATGCCGTTCTGGACGATGCGGGGCGCGACGAGCGCGACATAGCTGCCGCCGGGATTGGCCGCGACGAGGACGCTGCCCGGATAGGCGGCGTTGACGCTCGCGCCGGACGCGACCTCGACCGTCGAGGTTCCCGCGGCGCCGCGGAAGCGGATTTCACCGCCGGGCCCGAACAGTCCGCCGGTGGTATCGATGTCGTTGGCGGTCAGCACCAGGCTGCCGACATTGAGGACCCCGGTGCTGCCGATCAGTACCCCGCCGGCGTTGTAGAACCAGATGCTGCCACCCTGCGCGTTGCCGCCGGTGGCGAAGCGCGAGCCGATATAGCTGTTGACCGTCCCGTTGAGCGCGATCTGGCGACCGATCGACCCGCCGCTCGCGTCGGTGAAGCGGTTGAGCACCGTGTACTGGCCGGGGCCATAGAATTCGAGCGTGTTGCCCGCGGGAAGGAAGTCGATCGCGCCGCCGGTGGGAGCGTTGTCGGTCGGGGTCCAGTTGATGATCGTCTCCGCGCCCGTCACCTGGACCTGGGTCGATCCGGCCGGCCCGGTCGGACCGTGCGGCGCGGGGGGAGAGATGACGCCGTTCACGTCGCCGCCGACCACCTGTCCGGTCCCGGCGACCTGCGCCATCGCGGGGCCGCCAAAGGCGAGGGCGGCAAGGCCAGCGGCGATCGCGCAACTGCCGAGCAGGCGCCGTCTGCCTTGACGGATCGGCGAGGAGATGGAGGTGGCACGCATGGCAAGGGTCCTCGATGCGAAAGTCATGGATCAGCGCGCCCGGACGCCGAACTGCGTCGTCAGCGTGACGAGCAGCCGGGGGTCGGGCCGCTTGGCCAGCAGGGCGGGGCGGTTGAGCGGGGCGGCGAAAGTGACGTCGAGCCGCGCGAGGTCGCCATAGGTGACGCGCACGCCTCCTCCCGCCGAATAGAGTTTCTGGGGATTGAGGCCGTTGAAGGCGCTGTCCTTGTTCCAGACCCAGGCCGCGTCGAAGAAGGCGAAGGGCTGGACGGCGAAGCTCTTGGTATTGGCGGGGACGAGCGAGCCGTAGCGCGCCTCGAGCGACACCGCGGCGCCGCTGTCGCCGATCACCGTGCCGGGGTCGAAACCGCGGCCGACGGTGAAATTGCCGCCCGAAAACTCCTCATAGGCGAGCAGCGGGTCGCTCGCCCATTGCGCGCGCGGCGCCGCCGACAGGGTGAATTGCTTGACCGGCCGCCATTCGGCGAGCGCATTGGCGCGCAGCAGGAAGGCGTCGGGCTTGCCCTCGATGCGCGACAGCGGGACCGCTCCGGGCAGGAAGCAGGCCGCGCCACCGGGACCGCAGTCGTCGCTGGCGCCGAGGAAGTTGACGCCCTGCCGCGCCTCCAGCGAGGTCGCGAAGGCCCAGCGCGGTTCCGACGGGCTGTAGCCGCTGCGGCCGGCGATCGATGCGGGGTCGATCCAGTTCGCGTCGGCGCGCAGGTTGAAGACGCGCAGCCGGTCGCGGTTGAGCGGCACGCCGCCGAGGCCGATGTCCTGGTCGATGAAGTCGAGCCCGCCGCCGAGCGTCAGCCGGTGCGCTTGCGTCAAGGTCAGCGGATAGGAGGCAAAGAGGCTGATGACCTGGGTATTCGACTTGATCGCGAGGCCGGGAAGGTCGGGGCGTGTCCACGCATAGGTATAGCTGCCCCCGAGCCGCAGCCCTTCGCCGCCGACGCGGAATTCGTGCGCGAGCTGGACCACCTGCTGCTCGTCGAGGTCGGCGGTCGAATAGATGCTTGCGGTGGTCAGGTCGCCCATGCCGGTGAGCCCGGCGATCCGCGCCCGCGCGATGCCGCCCCAGCGGCCGACGTCGTGCGACCCGAAATTCTGGATGCTGGCGTCGAAGATCAACGGGGTGCGGACGACCGTGACCTCGCCGACGACTTCTCCGGGGTTGGCGCCGGGACGCAGGGTCAGCCGCGCGTCCATGCCGGGAATGTCGCGCGCGAGCAACAGGTAGCGCTCGGCGTCGAGGATGTTGAACACCGGCTGGTCGTCGAGCCGCGCCAGATAGCGCTGGAGCAGCCCTTCGTTGGCGCCGGCGTCGCCGCGCACCTCGATCCGCGTCATGCGCGCGGCGAGGATGTCGAGTCGGACGATGCCGTCGTCGATCGTCTGGGGCGGCACGCGGACTGCGGCCAGATAGCCCTTCGACCGCAGCATCGTCGCGGCGCGGTCGCGGATGTCGCAGACGACCGAGATCGGCAGATCCTGCCCGACCCGGTCGGCCCAGGCGGCATCGAGCATGGCGGGGTCGATCCCCTCGATGCTCGAGAATTGCACCTGGCGCACGGAGATGCGGACATTCGCATATTGGGGATCGGCGAGCGGGCAGGGCGCGCGTTCGATGCTGTCGTCGGCGGCGATGATCCGCTCGGCGGGCGGTGTGGCGGGCGGCAGCGCCGGGCGCTGAATTTCCTCGCGCGTCGGGATTTGCGGCGTCGCCTGCGCCCAGGCGGCCGAGGGCAGCGCGGCGGCGATCAGCCCGGCCGCGCAGGCCAGCGCGGTGCGTTTCCGCAGTCGCGCGAGCCGTGCCGCTTCATCGATATCCCAAAGCCCCACGTCGCCCATGTCCACCCCTTGCGTGTCGGCAAGGTCGTCGTTGCGACCTTGCGCCAAATTCATCCGATACCGCCGGAATGCCGGCAGCAGGAAGTTTTCGACCCAAGGAAAGGAGGGGCCGCTCGACCGGCGGCGTTCTTTTCCTATTATCAGATGGATCGGGCCGATTCAACGACAACCCGACCGCGTCAGCCTCCCGCCGTTTCCGATCCCGCCATCGCGTCGACGAGCCGATCGAGCTGCGGCGTGCAGCCCTTGGCGACCAGCATGGCCGCGGCGCCGTCGGCGCCTTCGGGCATCGCGTCGAGCGGCGCGAAACGGATCGAGACGGGGGCGGTCAGCCCCGCGCCCGACAGCCGGTAGTCGACGCCATATTGCACCGGCATCGTCGCGGTCGGCCATTTGCGGTAATTGGCCCCCGAAACGAAGGCGACTGTTTCGTTCCGGTCGCCCTGCTCGATCTTGAGCAACTCGTCGCTCTCCATATGCGGGCGCCAGAGCATCAGCGTCGCCGGGTCGGCGACGCAGAACGTGCCGCTCTCGCGATAATCGACCAGCCACAGATTCGGCGCATGGATGTCGGCGGGCGGCGGCCCGCCGGGGTCGCCGCGAGTGAAACCGCCGCGCGCACGGCCCTGCGGACCCGAGGCGAGCATACGCGCGACCGTTGAGCCCGTCGTCTGGCTCGCCTGGACGGTGCCGCCGGCGCTGTAGCTGCCGGGCCCCGAAAGCGTGCGCGTCTTGCCGCCCTGGATCAGGACGACACGGTCGCCGGCGACGAGCGTGACCTTGTCGCTGGCCTTGAGTTTGGTGCCGGTCGGATATTTGCTCGCCGAAGGACCGGTCGAACGGACGACCATCGACTGGGCGGCAGCGGTTCCGGCGACGGCGACCGCCATCGCGGCGGCCGCGGCGGCCAGCCCCAGGCGGCGCATCCGGGCGTCAGGACAGAACATAGCTTTCTCCTCTTTCGGTCTCGTTCAGGCGTTTTACCAGAAACATGATGGCGGCATCCTGCGCATATTCCGTCTGCGCCGCTGTGGCGCCGGTCACATAAGCGCTTTTTTCTCCCGCCTCGTGCGCGGCGACCATCGCCGCGATGCGCGCGCGCTGTTCGCCCGTCAGGTCGGGGCGTGGGGTGAAGACGTCGACGGGCCGCGCGCGCCCGCGCAGCGTGACGCGGCCCATCGGCACCAGATCGTCGCGCCCGGCGTGCTCGGCGGCCTCGGCCGAGATCAGCACGCCGGTATTCAGGCTCTTGTTCGCTGATTCGAGGCGCGAGGCGGTGTTCATGCTGTCGCCGAGCGCGGTATACTGGATGCGGCCCTCGCCGCCAAAATTGCCGACGATCGCGTCGCCGACATGCAGCCCGACGCGCGTCATGCCGAGCGGCGGGACGCCTTCGGCCATGTCGATGCGAAAAGCCTCGCCCGCCTGGTACATGGCGACCGCCGCCGCCGCCGCCCGTTCCCCGTCGTCGGGCCGGCTGATCGGGGCGCCCCAGAAGGCGACGATGGCGTCGCCGACGAACTTGTCGATCGTTCCGCCATGGTCGAGCACGATGTCCGACAGGCGGTCGAGATATTCGTTGAGCAGCCGCGCCACCGTTTCGGGGGTGACGGCGTGGCTCAATTTGGTGAAACCCTCGAGATCGGTGAAGACGCAATAGATGTTGCGCCGTTCGCCGTGCAGCGACAGCTGGTCGGGATCGCGCATGATCTGCGCCGCCACGTCGGCGGGCAGATATTTGCCGAGCGCCGATTGCGCGAAGGCGCGCTGGCGCGACCCGATCGTCCGCGCCGCGGTGCCCACGGCGGCATAGCCGAACAGCCAGCCGACCGCCCAGCCGAAGGCGGGAAGCGTCGTGGTGTCGACACCGCGGCCCTGCATCCAGAAGGGAAAGGCGACGAAAAAGGCCATCTGGCCGAGGAAGGCGAGCGCGACCCAGCGCGCACGCAGGTCGATGAGGCTGGTGAGCGAGCCAGCCGCGACGACGAGGACCGCGAGCACCCACAGCGCCGGGCCGGGGATCGGGTCGAACCAGGCCCGGTCGAGCTGCTGCGCCAGCATATGCGCGTGGACCTCGAGCCCGATCATGGTTTCGTTGCGCCCGGTGACGGCGTCGGGAAAGCGGCTGAGCGGGGTGTTGAACCGGTCGACGTCGATGATATCGCCGCCGATCAGCACATAGCGCCCCTTGATCAGGTCGGCGAAGCCGGCGCGCATGTCGGCGTCCATCGGCAGCGCGAAAGCGTCGATCGGGATGTTGGCGAACACGGGCTCCTCTTGTCCCGCATCCGCGCGCGCGGGGAGGAGGAAGCGGATGGCGCCGCGATAATCGGCATGCGCCGGGTCGACCGGCGCCAGCGCATTGGCCATCAGCGGCGGCAGTCCCGCGGGCCGGGTGGGCCAGTTGCGGATCACGCCGTCGTCGTCGGTGTGGAACAGGACGCTCGTCGGCCGGGTCTTCGCAGTCGTCACGTCGGCGATGAAGGATTGCAGGAATTTCTGCTGTTCATAGAAGATCGTGTCGGGATTGCTCGCCTGTTCGACATAGGCGAGCCAGGTCGGCGTCCGCATCGCGCGGAGCTGCGCCTGCAGGAGCGCATCGTCGGGGCGCGGCGAATCGAAGCCGATGTCGATGCCGATCGCCTTCGCGCCCATCCGGTCGATATTGGCGAGCGCGCGGGCGAGAAGCGTCCGGTCGAGCGGCGAGCGGATGCCGGTGTTGAACAGGGTTTCGTCATTATAGGTGATCATGACGATCCGCTTGTCCTGCCCGACATGCGGCGCCATCGCGGTCGCGCGCGCGTCGTAGAGCGCGCGTTCGGCGTCGCGCGCGAGCGGCAATTGCCAGCCTAGCCGCGCGATCAGCACCGCGAGGCAAAGGAACAGGATCGTCGCTGCAAGGCGCGACGGGCCGAGCTGGGTCGCCAGCCGCCGGATGCGCTTGCCGAGCGGAACCGCCGCGGGACGATCCGCCGGCGCCGCCGGATCGGGCGCGGTCACCATGTCCTCCCCCCGCGCCATCGTTCAGCCGGCGTACCCGGCGGCCTCCCCGGCCTGCGGCGCGGCTGCGGTCGTCGCCGGAGCCTGCAGCAGCGCCTGCCCGCCGTCGCCGATGATCGCGAAGCCCGCCCAATAATAGGGATGCGAGGTTTGCTTGTCGTCCATCAGCTTCGTCTGCGTCGCCCACAGCGCGTCGGCGACGCTTTCGCCCTTCGGCGCCGCGAACAGTCCGCCGATCAGCCGCTTGGTCGCGTCGAAATCGTCGGGCGCGGGCCAATGGCTCGCGATCACCGAGCGGCCGCCGGCGCCGATGAAGGCGCGGACCAGCCCGTCGAGCGCGTTGCCGCCGCCGCTCGCCACCCCAGCCTCGCGCGTCGCGGCGACCGATGCCGCGCCCGCGGTGTCGCACGCCGACAGGATGACGAGGTCGGCGTCGAGCTTGAGATCATAGATCTCCTGAAAGCTGAGCAGTCCGTCCGAATCGCCGTCGCCGAACGAGGTGACCAGCACCGGGCGCGCCGGGCACGACGCGCGCGGCGCGGTGACCAGCCCGTGCGTCGCGAAATGGATGATCCGATATTGGTCGAGGTCGGCGCGGGTCTTGACTGCCGTGTCGGTGAAGGCGCTGCCGGTCAGCAGCGTCGCCGCGTCGCGCCCCATCGCATTGCGGGCGGTGACCAGTTCGTCGGCCGAGATCGGGCGGCTCCACTGCGAAATGTCCCACTGGCAGTCGCCGTCGACCCCCGATGCCTCGCCGCCGCGCGTTCCGGTCGAGGGCAGCGCGCCGGTCACCGGCTGATTCTGTCCGAGCCCGAAATATTCGTTCGCGGCGTGCGAGGGCGCGGTCTGACGCGCGTTGCGGAAGGCGAGCGCGGAGACCGAGGTGCTCGGCCGTACCGTCCGCCCCAGCCATGCGATCTGGCGCATGTCGAACGGATCGGCGTTGGGATCGAGCAGCCGCTGCTCGTAATCGGCAAGTCCCTGGTCGGAGGTGACGAGCAGCGTGACCGGAAGCCGCAGCATCGCACCGTCGGGTTCGAAGATCAGATGCGCGATTCCCGGCAGCCGGTCGGCGACGGGGCCGAACAATTGCGCATAGAGCTTGCGCGCGGTCGCGGCGTCGAAGGGATAGGTGACGCGGCGGCCGTTCTCGACGATCGAGATGGTCGAGCGGATGGCGTCGACCGCATTCTCCAGCCCCGCCGCGCCGATGTCGGCACGCCACAGCTTGGCATCGTCGTGCCCGATCAGCATCGCATAGACGGCGTCGCCGACGACGAGCATCTTCAGATAGGCTTCGTCGCCGCGGAGCACCTGCTGGAGCTCGGCGAGGTCGAGCTTGCCCGGTTCCACGACGCGATATTGCGGAAAGGCCGAAAGCTGCGCGATCGTTTCCGCCTGCTGGAAGCCGAGATTGTCGAGCCGCGTCTTGAGGTCGGCGCGCAGCGCGCCGATTTCGGGCGTGGCGGGGAGTTGCGCGAGCCGCGCATCCTCGATCCGTGCGCGCTCGATGTCGCGATTGAGATTCGTCGCCTGGCGGAACAGCCGCGCGCCCTCGCCATTGCCGCCCGACAGCTCGCGTGCGAGCACCGCTTGCGTGTCGGCGACGCCGGGCCGGATCTGGAGCTGGCTGGCGACGAAGAAGTCGCCGATCGCCGAGGGATCGGTGGCCGCGCGCGCCGCGAGCAGCCGGTAATAAGGCGCCATCATGTTCGCCATGCCGGTCGTCGACCGCTGCGAGCTCGCGAGCGCGGTCACCACCTCGCGATAGATGCCCAGCGCCTGCTCGTCCTGCCCTTGCCGCGACAGAAAGGCCGCATAGCGCGCGCGCGCCGACGCGAGCGCGTTGGTTTCGGGATATTCGACCGCGAGCGCGTCGACCGATTCGCGAAAGCGCGCGTCGGCGGCTCCCTTGTCGCCGAGCGCCTCTTCGGACAGCGCCAGTTCGCCGAGCATCTGCGAGCGTAGCCGGACGATCGAGGTCACGCGCCCCTCGCGCACCGCCATCGCGTCGGCGAGCCCCTTGAGCTGCGCCGCTTTCGCCGCCCCGGCATTGCCGCGCAAGCGTTCGACCGTGCCGAGCAGGTGCGTCGCCTGCGCGTCGATGATCGTCGCACGCTCGGCGGGGGTCAGCCGTTCGCGATCCGACGTTTGCTGGATCGCGCGCGCCGAACTGCCGCCGTTGACCCCGGCGACGATCTCGGGGGTCAGCGTCACCGCGTCGCCCTCGACCGTCACCGCGCTGGTCAGCGGCGGGATCGGCGTTTGCAGGATCGCCGCCGCGCTGTCGTAATCGCGCTGGTTGAGCGCATGGATCGCGCGGAAATTGCGGCGCAGGCGCTGCTGCACCGGGTCGCCGGTCGGGATCGCCTCGACCTCGGCGAATAGCCGATCGGCTTCGGCGAATTCGCCGAGATTCGATTTCTGGAGCGCGCGGTTGAGGGTGAATTCGGTCGGGTCGATCCCGGCGGTTTGCTGCTCGCCCGGCGCGCGGCGCGACAGCGCCTCGAAGAATTCGGCGGCGTCGGCATAATCGCCGCTATGGTTGCGCCGATATCCTTCGGCGAGCGCCTTGTCGACGTCGATGGTGCCGGCGAGCGTGCGCGCGAAGCCATCGTCGCCGCCGACCGAGGTGGTCGCGACCTTGATCACGCCGGGCGCCACCGCATGGCGGCGGATCGATTCGAGCGCGAGGTCGAGCGCGTCACCATAAGCCGCGAAGCCCTCGGCGGCATAGCTGGTGTCGCCGTCGGCCTCGATCCGGGTGCGCCAGGCGACGTCGCTGCCCTTGACGGTGCAGGCGCCGGCGGCATCGCAATCGATCGTGCCGGCACGGCCGCGCTCGACGCGCGCCTTGGCCTCGGCGGGGATCGCGCGCAGCATGCGGACATAGCCGACCGGCTGGCTCGCGTCGCGGCATAGGATCATCCAGGCGCGGTCGAACATCCCCTCGATCACGCTGTCGCGGACGGTCGCCTGAACCTCGCACAGCGAGCCGCCCTGGCTGCCGATCGCGAAGCTGTCGCGCAGCGTCGGGTCGTCGCCCTGCGCCTGCGCGGCGCTGCCCGCGCCCAGCGCGAGCGCGGCCAGAATCATAGGAAAGCCCTGTCGAACGGTCATCGTCGCAATCCCCCAAAGCCATACGCAATCGCACCCTGCGGCAGCTTGGCGGCAAGGCGCAGTCTTTTATAGTGCTGCGGTACGACCCATCCCGTTGCCCCGACCTTAAACCCCTTGTTCGCAAAAGGGAAGTGATCTGCCGCACAGGCGGCTTGCGCCGCGGGGGGACGCGACCTATCTGCAACAGGAACGGATTTTCACCAGATGAGGACGAGATGAGCGCATTCGACGACCGCGGCCGGGCCCAGGAGGCGAAATTCGCCCGCGACCAGGACGTGCTGTTCCGCATCACCGCGCGGCGCAACCGGCTGCTCGGCGAATGGGCGGCCGAACGCATGGGCCTGACGCCCGAGGAAACCGACGCCTATGCGAAGGCGGTGGTGCAGGCCGATTTCGAAGAAGCCGGTGACGAGGATGTGATCCGCAAGCTCGCGGGCGACCTGACCGCCGCCAACGTCGAGATCAGCGATGCCGAAATCCGCGCCGCGCTCAATGAAAAGACCGCCGAGGCGCGCCGCCAGTTCATCGACGACCAGAACTGAGGGAGTGCACCCGTGGCGATGCGCGAAGAAGATCTGCGGGCGATGATCGCCGCCGCCTTTCCCGATGCCGAGGTGACGATCACCGATCTTGCGGGCGACGGCGACCATTATGCCGCGCACGTCGTCAGCGCCGCCTTTCGCGGCATGACCCGCGTCGCGCAGCACAAGGCGGTCTATGCCGCGCTGGGGGGACGCATGGGCGGCGAACTTCATGCCTTGCAATTGACGACCGGCGTTCCTTCATAGGAACCCCATGCTTTTGCGGCGCCGGATTGCGGCGCCCGACCGGAGACCGACAAATGACCGACCCCGCCACCCACGACCGCATCGCCAAGCTGGTTGGCGACCATCCGGTGCTGCTCTTCATGAAGGGTACGCCGCTCTTTCCCCAGTGCGGCTTTTCCTCGCGCGCGATCGCGATGCTCGACCGGCTCGGCGTCGAATATGATACCGTCGACGTCCTGCAGGACATGGAGATCCGCCAGGGGATCAAGGAATTTTCCGACTGGCCGACGATCCCCCAGCTCTATGTGAAGGGCGAATTCGTCGGCGGCTCCGATATCATGATGGAGATGTGGGACGCCGGCGAACTGCATACGCTGATGGACGGCATCCCGACGCGGGCCGAATAGGCTCGCTTTGACGCATCAGTGGGCGGCGGCCCTCGAAAAGAGGTTCAGGATCGCGACGCCCGCGACGATCATCGCCATGCCAAACAGCGCGGGCGCGTCGAGCCTTTGTCCCTGGAATACCCAGGCGACGGTGGCGATCAGCACGATGCCGACCCCCGACCAGATCGCATAGGCGACGCCGGTCGGGATGTCGCGGAGCGCCAGCGACAGGAAATAGAAGGCGATGGCGTATCCCGCCGCCATGACCAGCGACGGGCCGAGGTTTCGAAAGCCGTCCGATTGTTTCAGGAAGGATGTCGCGATCACCTCGGCGACGATCGCGATGGCGAGGTAGAGGTAAGGCACTGCTCGCTCCCTTGAGGCCTAGCGCTTGCGGACGAACTCGGCGCGCAGCACCAGGCCCTTGATGCCTTCGTGGCGGCAATCGATTTCCTGATCGTCGCCGGTCAGGCGGATCGACTTGATCACGGTGCCGACCTTCAGCGTCTGCCCGGCGCCCTTCACCTGCAAGTCCTTGACCAGCACGACCGAGTCGCCGTCGGCGAGCAGATTGCCCACCGCGTCGCGGACCTCGGGGCCCGCCGCGGCGGCTTCGGCGCGCACGCGCGCCTCGCTCGCGGACAGCCATTCGCCGCTCGCCTCGTCATAGACATAATCTTCGTCGTTGCCGGTCATCGTCTCACTCGGGTTTGCGAAAGCGCAGCGCGAACTGGTCGGTCTTGCCGCGGATGGAAGGGTCGAAGACATTGGCCGTACGCGGATCTTCGGGCCGCGCATAGAGGTCGCTTTCCGCCTCGAGCGCGAATCCCGCCTTGGTGAGCGCCGCGACGACCGCCGCCTTGTCGATGCGGTGCAGGCTGTCGGACAATGTCGTGCCGCTGCCGTCGGCCGCGCTGTGATCGACGACGATCAGCGTCCCGCCGGGCTTGAGCGCCGCGAACAGCGCCGCGCTCGCCTTGTCTCCGGTGCCTTCGGGGAAGGGCTTGAGGTAGAGGTCGTGGAAATTCTGCACGGTGATGATCGTGTCGAGCGGCACCGGAAAGGGCGGCGCGGCGAAGGGGCCCGCGACCGCGTCGACATTGGCATAGGCGGCGTCGACCGCCGCCTGATCGTCGCCATATTGCTTCTTGAAGGCGATGAACTCGGCGGGCTGGAAGGCATAGACATGTCCCTCGGGCCCGACCGCGGCGGCGAGGAGGCGGGTGACATAGCCGCCGCCCATCACGAAATCGCCGACCGCCTCGCCGGGTTCGATCCCAGCGAAGGCGAGCAGTTCGGCGGGCTTGCGCACCGCATCGCGTTCGCGGTCGGCAGCGGGCCGCGCGGGATCGGCGAGCGCGGCGCTGTAATCGGGTGCGGCGGCGGGCTCGGCGGCGAGCGAGGGCGCGGCGGTCGCGAGGAGGAGGGCGAGGGTAAGCGAGCGGATCATGGCGGCGACTCCCTTTGGATTTGTCACGCCACCATAGCGCTTCGCCGGGCTTCCGGCGCGATTATTTGCACATCGCGCATTTGGTGATAGGTTTCGTCCTGAAACGAAAAAATCGGGAGAGTCGGGATGTACGATCTGGTAATTCGCGGCGGCACGGTCGTCGATGGCACGGGCGGCACGCCCTTCGTGGCCGATGTCGCGATCGAGGGCGATCGCATCGCCGCGGTGGGCGAGAATCTGGGCGCCGGCCGCGAAGAGATCGACGCGAAGGGCAGGATCGTCACCCCCGGCTTCGTCGACGTTCACACCCACTATGACGGGCAGGCGACATGGGATGCCGAAATGGCGCCATCGAGCTGGCACGGCGTCACCACGGTCGTGATGGGCAATTGCGGCGTCGGCTTCGCTCCCGCCAAGCCCGACCGCCACGACTGGCTGATCAGCCTGATGGAAGGCGTCGAGGACATCCCCGGCACCGCGCTCGCCGAGGGCATGTCGTGGGACTGGGAGACCTTCCCCGAATATATGGACGCGCTCGAACGGCTGCCGCGCACGGTCGACGTCGCATGCCACGTCCCGCACGGCGCGGTGCGCGCCTATGTGCTCGGCGACCGCGAAAAGCCCGGCGCGATCCCGACCGAGGCGGATATCGCCGAAATGTCGCGCATCGTCGAGGAAGGCGTGCGCGCCGGCGCGCTCGGCTTCTCGACCAGCCGCACCGTGCTCCACAAGTCGGTCGACGGCGAACTCGTCCCCGGCACCACCGCGACCGCCGAGGAGCTGATCGCGATCGGTCGCGCCATGGGCCGC
>Ga0182745_1000716_pt1 | contig 34751 bp, 33 predicted proteins | sample eDN3rd30CKraftBY_FD_128523 | JGI IMG/M metagenome (GOLD analysis project Ga0182745, IMG submission 128523) | Enriched backyard soil microbial communities from Emeryville, California, USA - eDNA 3rd pass 30_C Kraft BY (version 2) (version 2) | ecosystem: Environmental > Terrestrial > Soil >...
AATCAAAGGATTGGAAGTCATCATGACCAACGTCGCCATCGTCTATCACTCTGGATATGGACACACGCAGGCGCTTGCCGAGGCGGTGGCCACGGGCGCCCGGGCGGTTCGGGGCACCAGCGTCAGCCTGATCCCGGTTGGCGAGGCGGAGGCCCGGGGGGCCGAGCTCGATGCGGCCGACGCCATCGTCTTCGGCAGCCCGACCTACATGGGCGGCGTGTCGGCGGACTTCGCGAAGTTCAAGGACTGGACGTCGAGCCGCTGGATAGAAGGCAAGTGGCGCAACAAGCTCGCCGCCGGCTTCACCGTCTCGGCCTCGTGGAACGGCGACAAGCACAACACGCTGTACCAACTGCTCACGCTCGCGGTGCAGCACGGCATGGTCTGGGTCGGCCTCGGCCTGCCGCCCGGCAACAACAATTCGAAGGGCTCGAGTGCTGACCTCAACCGGGTCGGCGCCTCGATCGGGGCGATGGCGCAGGCCAACGCCGACCAGGGCGTCGAAGGCATCGGCGCCAGCGACTTCAAGACCTTTGAGGCGCTGGGTCGTCGCGTCGCGCAAGCCACCCAACGGTGGCGGGAAGAGTCGCTGGCCGAGGCGGCCTGAAGGTTCTCGCCGCCTCCTCGCCTTTCACGCGGGCGAGGAGACGGGAGCCTCTCACTCCATCCGGACGCCGGCGGACTTGACGATCGATCCCCACGACTTGAGTTCCTGGCGGAACAGTGCAGCCAGTTCCTGCGGCGTGCTCGTCTCGACGGTCGCGCCCTGCGCGGTGAAGTCGGACAGCACGTCGGGCATGGCCATGACCGTGCGCATGGCGGCGTTCAGCCGGTCGACGATCGCAGCCGGCGTCTGTGGCGGCGCCAGCAGGAAGATGCTGGCGGCCGCATTGAATCCCGGCAGGGTCTCGCTGATGGCGGGAACGTCCGGCGCCACTGGCGACCGCTTCGCCGACGTCACGGCGAGAAGGCGGAGCTTGCCGCTCCGTGCCAAGGCGAGCGCGGGCGGCAGGCTGACGAAGCAGATCGGGACCTGGCCACTGATCAGGTCCGCGAGTGCCGGCGTTCCACCCTTGTAGGGAACGTGGACGATCTGTACGCCGGCCGCCTTCTGGAACATCTCCGCGCTCAGATGCGCGATGTTGCCGACGCCGGGCGTGGCATAGCTGTATTTGCCTGGGCTGGCCTTCAGGACATCGATGAGCTCGCGCACGGTGTTGGCGGGAAAGGCTGGGTTGACCACGAGGGAGTAGGGCAGATTGCCCAGCGCGCCGATCGGCGTCAGCGTGAGTGGATCGTAACCGACCTTGTCGTAGATCGTGGTGCCCACGAGGATTCCCGATTCCGCGAAGAACAGCGTGTATCCGTCGGGCGGCGCGCTGGCGAGAGAGGCGGCAGCGATGGTCGAACCGGCGCCCGGCCGGTTCTCGACCACCACCGGCTGGCCGAGCAGCGGGCTGAGCTTGTTGGCGAAGATCCGGGCCAGGATATCGGCGCCGCCGCCCGGCGGATAGCCGACGAGCAGCTTCAGCGCTCGCGACGGATAGGCGCCCGTCTGGGCAAATCCGCGAGGTGCGGCAATCCCCAGCCCGAGGGCGGAGAGCGCGAGTCGGCGGCCTAGCTTCATGTCTTTGATGCTCATGTGATGTGACCTCGTGGCGACGCGCCCTCTCAGGCGGCGTCCGGCGGGAAGTAGCGGAACTGCAGGCTGCGATCCTTCTCGAGCTGCTGGATGAGGTCGATCTCCCAGATGAGGTAGGCCGTCATCGACTTGCGCAGATCGTCATAGTCGTAGGGGCTGTACCAGACGTCGTCGGTCTCGGAAGTCATGTTCTCGAGGCCGCTGGCCAGCGGCAGGCCCGCCGTCGCCCAGGCGGCCGTGCCGCCGTCGAGGATCGAAACCGGCAGGCCTGTCGCCGCTATCGCATCCGCGGCCGCGAGGGCGGCGAAGGAGCCATCGTCGGACGTGAGCACGATCCGCCCCGCCTGAGGCATACCGGCCGCGACCTGCGCCAGCCCATCCTGCAGCCGCGAGCGCACCGCGAACCACGCACCGGGAATGTGGCGCGACCGGAAGCGAAGACTGTTCGCCAGATCGACCACCACCGCTTCGCCGGTCGCGAGCAGCCGATGGAGTTCGAGGACGGTGATTCGTTCCACGCCGTCGGCGTCGTTGGGCGGCAGGATTTCCACCGGCTCGGGCCCTTTTTCGAGCGCTGCGCCACAGGCACTCAGGCCGCCGGTCAGCACGAACACCTCCGTCCAGCCGAGCTGGTTCAGCCACGACGCCGTCATGCGCGCGCGCACGCCGTTGTCGTCGCACAGGACGATGCGGGCGCCCCGCGTGCCGACATAGTGGTCGGTCGACTGGATGAGCTGGCCGCCGGGCGCGCTGCGGGAACCGGGAATATGCCCCGCCTCGTATTCCTCGGGACTGCGAACGTCGAAGAAGTACAGCGAGCGAGCCGCATCGGCGCGCAGGTTGCGCAGACCGGCGGCGTCGATCTCCCGCACGCCGAAGCGCTTCGACACGCGCATCGCGGCTTCGATGGCGGAGGCGAGGCCCTTGGGCGTAGGCGGCGGCGCGACCGTCCGGCTGCCGCGCGCCATGGTCTCGCCGCTCAGGTGCCAACCGGCTGTGCCGTTGCGCACGCAAACGACAGGATTCCCGATGCCGGCATTGATCAGCGATTGGGCACCGATGATGCCACGCGTCCGGCCGGCGCAGTTCACCACAATGGTGGTCTCCTGCCGTTCGACGAGGTCGAACACCCGATGCACCAGCTCGGCGCCCGGGCAATCGATACCGCCGGGCAGGCTGTAGTTGTGAAACTCGGAGTAGGGCCGGCTGTCGAGGATCACCATGTCCTTGCCCTGGTCGATCCAGCGGCGCAGTTCCTCGGCATCGATGGCCGGCGTGTCGTAACGATGCTCGACGAATTCGCCGAACGCCTTGCTCGGCACGTAGATGCCGGCGAACACTTCGAGACCTGCCTTGCGCCAGCCTTCCAGCCCGTCCTTCAGGATCGAGATGTCGATGTAGCCCCAACCGGCGAGGCGCTGCGCCGCGCGCTCGGCCAGTCCGTCATCGCTCTGGTCCATCAGGACGATGCGGGTCGTCCGACGCGGCACGAGGGCCGCGATGCGCATTTCCAGATGGCTGAACGGCATCGACACGATCGTCAGCGGATGGCCGGTGTTGAACAGACCCTCCTCGCGCACGTCGAGGAACGCGAGTTCGCTGCCTTCGCCCAGCAGGGCGTGGACGCGCATGGCATCGATCCGCGGCCAGGGTCGCGCGGTCTCGGGAGTGGCTTTGACGCTGTTCATCGGATCTTCGGCAAAGGTTGAGGAAAGACGGCGCAAATCCTGCTCGCCGCTGCCGAATAAGGAAAATATAAATATCGTATGTATTGATTAAGGATCGGTATGAATATCACCGTTCGGCAATTGCGCGCTTTCGCGCTCGGCGCAGAGCTGAACTCCTTCTCGGAGGCCGCCGGCCGGATGGGCATGACGCAGCCCGGCTACTCGCTCCTGATCCGTCAGCTGGAGGAGGAGATCGGCATGGCGCTGTTCCGGCGTACCACGCGCCGGGTCGAACTTACCGAGGCGGGCCGCGAGATCCTGCAGAGCGCCCATCACACGCTGCAGCAGCTCGACGAAACCTGCCGCCGCGCCGCGGACTTTCGCGACGCGCGCCAGGGCACCCTCAATCTCGCCTTCGTCCCCTCCGTGGGCTGCAGCGTCCTGCCGCCGATCCTGTCGCGATTCACGGCAGCCCATCCCGGCATCAAGCTGGTGTTCCAGGAAGCGCAGGCCACCGCTTTTGCCGAGCGCGTGCGCAGCGGCCAGGCGGAAATCGGCCTCGGGCTGCTGCTGCAGGCGGACGGCGTGTTCTCCTTCGAGCCGCTGATGCGCGATTGCCTCGTCGCGCTGCTGCAGACGCAGCATCCGCTGGCCGCACGCCCCACCGTGACCTGGAAGGCTCTGGCACGCTTCAACTCGATCCTGGTGACCAACCAGTCGAGCGTGCGGGTCCATGCCGATCGCGCGGCCGCCGCGGCCGGCGTCGAAATCGAGCCGACCTATGTTCTCGATTCGCTCACGACGGCCGTCGGCATGGTGCGCGCCGGGCTTGGATACGCGGTGTTGCCGAGCCTGGCGCTGCGCAGCATGGCGTTGGGTGGGATGGTGGCCCGCATGGTCGAGCAACCACGCGCCTGGCGTGACATCGGCCTGCTCACACGATCGCGGTTCAAGCTGTCGCCGGCAGCCGCCGCGTTCGCCGCCATCGCGCGCGAGGTCGCGACGGACTATTCGGAAGGAGGGCCGCCCGATCGCTGACCGCTTTCCCCAGATGGAAACAGGGGACCATCGCCTTCCGGCAAGGTCCCCCGTTCGGTAAGGGCCGGACCGGCGGCTCCCGCGAGAGCCGCCGGCGCGTTTCCGATGCTACTTCTTGGTGATGTTCCACATCACCGGCACGGGGCCGGGCAGCCAGCCGCTGATGCGATCCTTGCGATAGGCGCCGAACGCCTTGTATTGGCCGAGCACGATGTACGTGGCCTGGTCCATCACCCGATCGGAGACGGCCATGGCGATCTCCTTCCGCTTGGCCGGGTCGACCTCCTTGGCGTAGGACGCGCGAAGCTTCTCCATCTCCGGGTCGCATGGCCAGCCGAACCAGGCCTTCTCGCAGCCGCCGCTGGTGAAGGAATTGCCGGCTGGGCTCTCGGTACCGACCGTGACAGTCGTCGTGTAGAAGATGTTCCAGCCGCCCTGCGCCGGCGGATCCTTCTTGGCGCGGCGGGTCACGACCGTCTGCCAGTCCATCGACTGCAGATCGACCTTGAAGCCGACGGCCTCCAGCGCCTGCTTGCCGACCGGCGGCAGCTGATTCGAGGAGAGCAGGTCGGTCGCATGCATCATGACGATCGGCGTGCCGTCATAGCCGCTCTCCTTGAGGAGCTGGCGCGCCTTCTCGAGATCGGGCTTGATCAACAGGTTGCCGTAGCTCTTCTCATAGGGAGAGCCGCAGACCAGCGGCGCGTTGCAGACCCGGTAGATCTCGGGGTCGCCGACCTGGGCGCGCAGGAAATCCTCCTGGGCAATCGCATACATCGCCGCCTGCCGGGCCTTCAGATTGTTGAACGGCGGGTGGAGATGATTGAAGCGCATGATGATCTGGCTGCCCTGGGCATTCCAACCGTAGAGTTCGATGTTCTTTTCGGCCTTCAGCAGCGGGAAGAGATCGGGCACCGGGATTTCGATCAGGTCGATCTCGCCCTGGACCAGGGCATTGACCGCCGTACTCGGGTCGGAGATCGCCAGCCATTCGAGGCGATCGATCTTCACCACCTTGCCGCCGGCCAGCATCGAGGGCGGCTCGGCGCGCGGCTTGTACTTGGTGTTCTTGACGTAGACCACCTTCTCGCCGGGCTTCCACTCATCCTTCTTGAAGATGAACGGGCCGGAGCCGGTGTAGTCGTCGATCTGCTTGAACGGGTCGGTCTCGGCGACGCGCTTGGGCATCATGAACGGCACGGTCGAGGACGGCTTGCCCAGCGCGTCGAGGACGAGGCCGAACGGCTCCTTGAAGACGATCTGGAAGGTCTTGGCATCGATGGCCTTCATCGTGCCGACCGCCGCCATCATCTGCTGCCCCAGCGAGTCGCGGGCGCCCCAGCGCTTGATCGAGGCGACGCAGTCCTCGGCGGTGACGGGCTGGCCGTCATGCCAGGCCAGGCCGTCACGCAGCGTGAAGGTCCAGGTCAGCTTGTCGGCCGAGGCCTCGTACTTGTCGACCATCTGCGGCTGGATGCGCGCCTCGGCATCCTGGGCAAACAGAGTATCGTAGATCATGTAGCCGTGGTTGCGCGTGATGAAGGCGGTCGTCCAGATCGGGTCCAGGACCTTAAGATCGGAATGGGCGACCATCTTCAGGGTCTGCGCCGAGGCCGGGACCCCGACGGCCGTTACCGCTGTCGACAAGGCCAGACAGGCTGCGACCTGTCGCAATCTCCGCATAATGTGCATTGTTTGTCTTTTCCCTTCTTCAACACCCAACTTCACACAAACTGCCACGAGCCCCACGAGGAATAAAGCAATGTCCGCGCTGGCGGCGGCTCGATCGGCTGCTGTCCTGCACAAGAGAGAAGAGGACCTTCGCCGGTCTGGCGAAGGTCCTCCTTCCCGTGAGGGGCGACGCTATGCGGTCATTTCTTGCTGATGTTCCAGAGTACCGGGACGGGGCCGGAGAGCCAGCCGCTGATCCGGTCCTTGCGGTAGGCGCCGAAAGCCTTGTACTGGCCGACCGGCGCGTAGAAGCCCTGATCCATCAGGCGGTCGGAGATGGCGATGCCCAACTCCTTGCGCTTGGCCGGATCGCTTTCCTTGATGAAGGCCGCGCGCAGGACCTCGATTTCGGGGTCACATGGCCAGCCGAACCAGGCCTTCTCGCAAGTGCCGGCGGCGTAGGCGTTGACCCCGGGATTGTCGAGGTCGAGCGTGATGTTGGTCGTGAAGAAGATGTTCCACCCGCCCTGCGCCGGCGCTTCCTTGCGGGCGCGGCGGGCCACCACGGTCTGCCAGTCCATTGCCAGGAGGTCGATCTTGAAGCCCGCCTTCTCGAGCTGCTGCTTGGCAACGGCCTGCACCTGGTTCGAGGATTGCAGGTCGGTCTGCTGCAGCATCGCGACGGGGGTGCCGTCATAGCCGCTCTCCTTGAGGAGCCGACGTGCCTTCTCGAGGTCGGGCTTGATCAGCAGGTCGCCATATTCCTTGCCGTAGGTCGTGCCGCAGACGAACGGCGCGTTGCAGACCTTGTAGATTTCGGGATCGCCGACCTGGGCGCGCAGCATGTCTTCCTGCGCGAGAGCCCACATCGCCGCCTGACGCGCTTTCACGTTGTTGAAGGGCGGGTGCAGCGTGTTGAAACGCATCAGGATCTGACTGCCCAGCGCGTTCCAACCGAACAGCGCGATGTTCTTGTCGGCCTTCAGCATCGGGAAGAGGTCGGGCACCGGCGATTCGATCAGGTCGATCTCGCCGGCCAGCAGGGCATTCACCGCCGTGCTCGGATCGGGGATCGCAAGCCATTCAACCCTGTCGACCTTGGCGACCTTGCCGCCTGCCAGCATCGAAGGCGGTTCGTTGCGCGGCTTGTATTTCGTATTTTTTACGTAGACGATCTTCTCGCCGGGCTTCCACTCCTCCTTCTTGAAGATGAAGGGGCCGGAGCCGGTGTAGTCGTCGATCTGCTTGTTGGGATCGGTCTCGGCGACCCGCTTGGGCATCATGAAGGGCACGTTCGACGAAGGCTTGCCGAGGGCGTCGAGCACGAGGCCGAACGGCTCCTTCAGCTCGATGGCAAATGTCTTGGCGTCGACCGCCTTGATGTCCTTGGTGGCCTTCAGCAGCAACTGGCCAAAGCCGTCGCGCGCGCCCCAGCGCTTGATCGAGGCGATGCAGTCCTCGGACGTGACGGGCGTGCCGTCGCTCCATTCGAGGCCGTCCCGCAGGGTAATGGTCCAGGTGAGCTTGTCGTCGGAGACGGTGTACTTCTCCGCCATCTGCGGCTGGATCTTGAGGTCGGCGTCCTTGGCGAACAGGACGTCGTAGATCATGTAACCGTGGTTGCGGGTGATCAGCGCTGTGGTCCAGATCGGATCGAGGATCTTGATGTCCGCATGCGACACCATTCTGAGCGTTGTCTGAGCCGCCGCCGGCACCGACGTCGTGGCCATCACGGCCGCCACTCCGAGGGAGGCCGCCAGCGCCACTCGTCTCCGCAAACTCAACATTCAATAACCTTTCCCATGATAGACTTCAGACAATTGCATAAAGGCTGCCACGCGGCCTGAGAGGAAAAAAGACATGTCGATGCCTTCGATCTTTGTGTCGCATGGAGCGCCGACGCTCATCCTGACAGATGCGCCTGCCCGGACGTTCCTGGCGGGCCTTGGCCAGCAAATTCCGCGCCCGACGGCCATCGTCGCCGTCTCTGCCCACTGGGATACCGATGTGCCGGCCGTATCGCTCGTCCGCAGGCCTGACACGATCCACGATTTCTACGGCTTCCCCGAAGCACTCTACAAGCTGCGCTATGACGCGCCCGGCGCGCCGGCGCTCGCCGAGAAAGTCGCGAAGCTCACAGGCGCCGCGCACGATCATCACCGGGGCCTCGACCATGGCGCCTGGGTGCCGGCGATGCTGGCCTGGCCCGAGGCCGACATCCCCATCTTCCAGCTCTCGGTGCAGCCGGCGCTCGGCCCCGCGCACCACATCGCGCTCGGGCGGAAGCTCGCGTCGCTGCGCGAGGAAGGTGTGCTGGTCATGGGTAGCGGCAGTGCGATCCACAATCTGCGCGCCCTGGTGCGCAGCGAGGACGCCTCGGAGCCCGAGCCCTGGGCGCAGGCCTTCGACGACTGGATGGCCGACACGCTGGAGAAGGGCGACGAGCTCGCCCTTGCCGACTATCGCGCCATCGCCCCCTTTGCGCGGGAGGCCCACCCGACGGACGAGCACCTGCTACCGCTGCACGTCGCCTATGGCGCTGCGGGCGAGGGCGCTCGGGGCCGGGCACTCCATCGCAGCTTCACCTTGGGGAACCTATCGATGGCCGCCTACACGTTCGATTAGGCTCTCAGCCGAAGGAGAATCACCCACCTCGCCATTCAAATGGGGAAGACGACGTCTTACGCCGTCGGAGGGGCATGAGCTTCCGGTGATCGCTCTCCCTGCAGCGCTCCCGGACATCGCAAGGCGATGCCCTGACGCTTGTAGGCCGAGCTTCGCCGGGCTTCACATCATGAGGTCGTAATCGCGCGCCGCATGCGCGGTATCCAGGGCCGCAGCCCATTCCGCGACGGCGCTGGCGTCCTTCGCGGCGATGTTGGCCAGGGAGAGTTCCGCGAGCGAGACGTCGGTCAGCTTGTACGTCTGATTGTTGCCCTCGACGGTGACGACGGTCGAGCCGTTCGCTTCGGCGATGGAGAAATGGTCCCCGGCCATCCAGCTGAAGTCGAGCGTGTCGAGAGCGGTGTCGAAATCGATCGCCTTGTTGGTGCCCCAGGCCCAGGTGATCGCGAACGTATCGGCCTTTCCATTGCCCACATGGCCCTGGTCCGGCTCGCGATCGTCATTGACGATGGTGCCGATGGCGGTCGCGTCGGCGATGGAGGCGCCGCTGGCATTGGAGAGCGTGATCGCGAAGGTCTCGTTCCCCTCGAACACGGTGTCGCCACTGATATCCACATGGACCAGCTTCGAGGTCTCGCCGGCGGCGAAGGTGACGGTGCCGCTGGAGGCCACGTAGTCCGAGCCGGCCGTCGCCGTGCCATTGGAGGTCGAGTAGGCCACCGTCACGGGCCCTGAGGGGGCCTTGTCGAGTGCCACGGTGAACATGAAGTGGGCGTGCTCGCCATTGCCCTCGGCGACCGCGAGGTCGGCGATGGACAGGGCCGGCAAGACCGGGACGCCGTCGTCGTCAATGATGGTGCCGATGGCGGTGCCGTCGGCGATCGTGGCGTCGGACGAGTTGGAGAGGCTGACCGTGAAGGTCTCGTTGCCCTCGGCCAGCACGTCGCCCTTGATGTCCACATGGACCATCTTGGAGGTCTCGCCGGCGGCGAAGGTGACGGCGCCGTTGGTGGCTACATAGTCCGAGCCGGCGGTCGCCGTGCCGTTGGCGGTCGAGTAGGCCACCGTCACCGGCCCGTCTGCGGCCTTGTCGAGCGTCACCATGAACATGAAATGGGCATGGTCGCCATTGCCCTCCGCCACCGAGAGGTCGCCGATGGAGAGCGCGGGAAGTGCGTCGCCCTCATTCCCGGCCACGCCGTCGGTCGCCCCGGACGCGCCTGCCACCGTGCCTCCGCCGGCAATGGGCAGGTTGAAGTCGACGAGCTGGGCGTTCGATGCCTGCCCCATGCCGATCTTGCCGGACAGGTCGTCCTCGCGCACCTGGGTGAAGGTGAACTCGAAATTGACCGGGAAGAGGTCTGCCCGGGTCACGCCGAGCAGGATGAGCTTCTGGCCCGTGCTGAGATCCGCGATGACCACGCCTTCGCTGCTGTCGGTCATCGAGAGGTTCTCGCGGCTGCCATAGAATTTGAAGCTCACCGCGTCGGTGGCGGGATCGAAGGCGACCCGGTCCACCTGGCCGACTTCATGGGAGCGCATATAGACGGTGTCGGCAGCGAGCACCGGTCCGTTCTCCCAGGCCAGCGCGCCGCTCAGCGCCTCGCGCAGATGATTGTTGTCGATGAACTCGAAATTCTCCACCGACAGGTCGGCGAGGCGGACGCCCTGTACGATCACCGTCTCGCCGCTCCAGGGACTCGTGAAGCCGAAGCCCTGGGGCGTGTCGATGATGATGAAGGAATGGATGTTGGCGTTGCCGAGATCGATCCTGTCCACCGCGGGATCGAAGCCGATGATATCGGGGCCACTCACGGAGTTGACCAGCCAGACCTTGCCGGTTCCGTTGCCCGGATCCTGCTGCGTATCGTCGTCGGTGATCTGCCCGATCGCCACGGCGTCGGCGATGGTTGCGCCGGTGGCGCTGGAGAGGGTGAGCGAGAAGGTTTCGTTCGCCTCCACCGCGGTGTCACCGTTGACGACCACATGCACCATCTTCGAGGTCTCGCCGGCCGCGAAGGTCAGCGTTCCGGTGAGCGCGGCATAGTCGGATCCCGCGGACGCGGTGCCGTTGGCGGTGGCGTAGTTGACCGTCACGCGCCCGGTGGCAGCCTTGTCGAGCGTGACGATGAACATCAGCTCGGCGGTGCCTGAATCGCCCTCGCGCAGGGAGACATCACCCACCGAGAGCGCGGGCAATGTCGGCGCCGTATCGTCATTGGTGAGGGTGCCGGTTGCCGAGCCGTCGGCGATGGTCGCGCCGGCGGCATTGGCGAGGCGGATGACGAAGGCCTCGTTGCCCTCCGCTGCGGTATCGCCCTTGACCGTCACCTGGATGGTCTTCGACGTTTCCCCCGCCGCAAAGGTGAGGGTGCCGTTCGCGGCAACATAGTCGCTACCGGACGTGGCGGTGCCGTCCGCCGTCGAATAGGCGACCGTGACCGCGCCGGCTGCCGCCGCGGACAGGATCACGGTGAAGGTCATGAGCCTGGTGCCGGAGTTGCCCTCCTGCACCGACACGTCGGCGATGGACAGGCTGGGCACCGCCGGCTCCGCCGTGTCGAAGGCCGAGTCCCATTTCTGGATCGCGCTCGCGTCCTCCGCGCGGATATTGTCCATGCTCAGCTCGGCGAGCGTGACGCCGTCGAGCCTGTAGGTCTGGTTGTTCCCGATGATGGTGATGACGACCGAGCCGCCCACCTCGGCGATGGAAAAATTGTCCTTCTGGAGCCAGCCGAAATCGAGCACGTCGAGGTCGGGGTCGAAGGCGAGGATGGTATTGGTGCCCCACATCCAGCTGATGGTGGTCACGGTGGCCGCGCCATCGCCTCCAGTCTGTCCGCTGCCACCCGTCTGTCCGCCGGTGGAGCCGCCGTCCGCCTGGGTGCCGTCCCAGGCTGCATAGTCGGAAACTGTGCCGTCATTGTTGAAATCGTCGTGCCAGAGCTCCTCGGCGAAGGCGAGTGTCTTGGCCGACTCGTGGGCGGCGATGAGGGTCGAATAGCTCGGCGTGTCGTAGGCGCCGAACTGCTGGATGTATTTGAGGATGGAGGTGCCGTATTCGTCGGCCGAGGCGCTGCCATTGTTGAGAAGGTCCAGCGTGCCCCAGGCCCCGCGCAGATGGGCGGCGGCGAGAATGCCGGTGAGGGTGAGCGTCACGGTAACGCTCTGCCCGTTGGTGTCCACGTACGTGCGCTGGGTGCCGATCAGCGCGTCGAGGCTGGTGCCCTTCGCCTCGAGCCCGCTCTGGATGACGTTGAGGTTGTAGCCGAACGCATCGAGGATGATGGCTTCCTGGATGTCGGTCTTGAGCGTGGCGAAGCTGTCGACGCCGTTCTTGCCGGTGAAACGGCCGGTCCAGAGGTTGCCGGTGTTATCCAGATAGTAACCGAGGTCGATCAGCAGCGGCTCGCCGAACTGATAGCCGACGAAGCCCAGCGAATTCACGGAGGTGTACTGCATGTCGCGCCAGGAGAGATCGCCAGCCTGATAGGCGTTCCAGTTGGCATCGCCCACCCAGCTTCGAATCTGGGCCTCGGTGATCTGTCCCGAGAGATAGCGATCATGGTCGACACCCGATTCGAACGCCCGCAGCGCGTCCAGAAACCCCGTGAACGTCCCGTTCGACATGACTCGCCCCCTCCGGCTTCAACTCGGGACCGACCGCGCGCTGCCGCCGGTACCCATAGGCCGTACGCGAAAACCATAACCGTTCGATGTCGCTTCTGTCGAAGGGCCGCACAGTCGATGCGCGCGCCAACGCAAAACGGGAGCGCTTTCGCGCTCCCGTTTGGGTCGGAAACCAGGAACGTTTGGCTGACTATGCGGCCTCGGCCAAAGCCACGCCCTTTTCCTTGAAGACCTGCTCCAGTTCGCCGGTCTCGAACATTTCACGGACGATGTCGCAGCCGCCGATGAATTCGCCCTTCACGTAGAGCTGGGGGATGGTCGGCCACTGGCTGAAATCCTTGATGCCTTCCCGCAGTTCCGGGTCGACGAGGATGTTGATGCCGTGGAACTTCACGCCGAGCTGGCTCAGCACGTCGACCACCGCGGCCGAGAAGCCGCACTGGGGGAACACGGGCGTTCCCTTCATGAACAGCAGAACGTCGTTCTTGCCGATTTCGTCGCGGATACGCTCGAACACCTGGGGTTCGCTCATGATCGATCTCCGTGGAGCGCCACCGGGGGCGCGGGGGTGTCTGAATATAGGGCGCTCAGGGCCTTTGCGCCATGGTGGTCAGCTTGAGGGCGTGGAGAACGCCCCCCATGCGGCCGCCCAGCGCCCCATAGACCATCTGGTGCTGTTGGATCTTGGATTTGCCGGCAAAAGCGGCCGAAATGACCGTGGCGGCGTAGTGATCACCGTCCCCGGCGAGGTCCTGGATTTCGACCTCGGCACCCGGGATGCCTTCCTCGATGAGGCGAACGATGTCGTCAGCTTGCATAGGCATGAGAAATCCTCAGGCGGTGCTGTTCATGTAACCGGGGAGCCAGTTCTCGTGGGCGTCGCGCAGCTCCTGCAGCGGCAGGGTGAGCAGCCCGTCGACCGTAATGTCCGGGCCTCCGGAATAGCCCAGCAGCACGGCGGGGACGCCGGCGTGGCGGGCGGCCGCGACGAGCGCGGGGCCATCGTCGGTCGCGATCAGGTAGCGGGCCTGGTCCTCGCCATAGAGATAGGCGTGGGGTGCGACGTCGCTCGCCGGCAGCTTGATGCAGGCGCCGGTGTCGCCCGACAGGCACATTTCGGCGAGCGCCACGAGCAGGCCGCCATCGGAGAGGTCGTGGCAGGCATGGACGCGGCGGCCGACGATCTCGCCACGCACGAAGTCACCGTTGCGCCGCTCGACGGCGAGGTCGACCGGCGGCGGGGCGCCTTCCTCGCGGCCGTGCATCTCGCGCAGGTAGATCGACTGTCCCAGCCAGCCCCTGGTGTCGCCGATCAGCACCAGCGCGAGGCCGGACTGGACGAGGCGTGAACCGGCAGAGGTCGCGATGTCGTCGATCACACCCACCGCGCCGATGGTCGGGGTCGGCAGGATCGGCCGCCCCTCGGTCTCGTTGTAGAGCGAGACGTTGCCCGACACGACGGGGAAGTCGAGCGCGGTGCAGGCTTCCGCCATGCCCATGATGGCGCCGGCGAACTGGCCCATGATCTCGGGCTTCTGCGGATTGCCGAAGTTCATGTTGTCGGTGACGGCGAGCGGCCGGGCACCGACCGCGGTGATGTTGCGCCACGCCTCGGCCACGGCCTGGCGGCCGCCGGTCTCGGGATGGGCCTGCACGTAGCGCGGGGTGCAGTCCGACGTCATGGCGAGGCCCTTGTGGCTCGCCGGCTTGGGCGCGCCCGGCACGCGCACCAGGGCCGCATCGCCGCCCTGCGGGCGGATCGCGGTGTTGCCCATGATCAGATGGTCGTACTGGTGCCAGATCCACGCCTTGCTCGCGAGGTCGGGGCAGCTCATCAGGGTGAGCAGCGAGGCTTTCCAGTCGGTCGGGGCGGGCACCTTCGACGCGTCCAGCTCGGGCGGCAGCGGCGTCAGCGTCCACGGCCGCTCGTACATCGGCGCTTCGGTGACAAGCGGCGGGATCGGGATGTTGCCCACCACGTCGCCATGCCAGGTCAACACCATGCGCTCGGTGTCGGTCAGGTGGCCGATCACGGCGAAGTCGAGTTCCCACTTCTCGAAGATCGCGCGCGCCTGGTCCTCGCGGCCAGGCTTCAGCACGATCAGCATGCGCTCCTGGCTTTCCGACAGCATGAGCTCGTAGGGATTCATGCCGGTCTCGCGCATCGGCACCTTGTCGAGTTCCATGACGAGGCCCAGCCCGCCCTTGGCCGCCATCTCGAACGAGGAAGAGGTGAGCCCGGCCGCGCCCATGTCCTGGATGGCGATGATGGCGTCGGTCGCCATCAGCTCGAGGCAGGCTTCCAGCAGCAGCTTCTCGACGAACGGATCGCCGACCTGCACCGTCGGGCGCTTGCTCTCGCTGTCCTCGTTGAACTCGGTCGAGGACATGGTGGCGCCGTGGATGCCGTCGCGGCCGGTCTTGGAGCCGACATAGACCATCGGATTGCCGATGCCGGCGGCCGCCGCATAGAAGATCTTGTCGGTCCTGGCGACGCCCACGGTCATGGCGTTGACCAGGATGTTGCCGTTGTAGGCGGCATGAAAGTTGGTCTCGCCACCCACGGTGGGAATGCCCATGCAGTTGCCGTAGCCCGCGATGCCGGCCACCACGCCCGAGACGAGGTGACGTGTCTTGGCGTGCTTCGGGTCGCCGAAGCGCAGCGCGTTGAGGTTGGCCACCGGCCGCGCACCCATCGTGAAGACGTCGCGCAGGATGCCGCCGACTCCGGTCGCCGCGCCCTGGTAGGGCTCGATGTAGGAGGGGTGGTTGTGGCTCTCCATCTTGAAGATGGCGGCCTGGCCGTCTCCGATGTCGATGACGCCGGCATTCTCGCCCGGCCCCTGGATGACCCACGGCGCCTTGGTCGGCAGCTTCTTCAGCCATACTTTCGAGGACTTGTAGGAGCAGTGCTCGCTCCACATGGCCGAGAAGATGCCGAGCTCGACCATCGTGGGATCGCGGCCCATGATCTTCAGCAGGCGCTCATACTCGTCCGGCGCCAGCCCGTGCTCGGCCACGATCTGCGGGGTGATCGTGGGTTCGTTCGGCAGCTTGACGGGTGGGTTCTTTTCCTTGGCTACGGTCACGACGCGTCTTTCATGAAAGGGCTTCGACCATGCCCTCGAACAGGGCCTTGCCGTCGGTGCCGCCGAACATCGGCTCCACCGCATTCTCGGGATGGGGCATCAGGCCCAGCACCGTCTTGGTGTCGTTGAAGACGCCGGCGATGTTGCTGCTGGAGCCGTTGGGGTTGCCTCGCCCGTCGACGATCGAGCCGTCGGGGCCGCAGTAGCGGAAGGCGATCTGGCCGCGATCCTCGAGCCGCTTCATCGTGTCGGCGTCGGCGAAATAATTGCCCTCGGCATGGGCCACCGGGACCTTGATTATCTGGCCGGCCTGGTAGCGGTTGGTGAACAGGCTCTGGCTGGTCTCGACCCGGAGGTGGACGTCGGCGCAGACGAATTTGAGGTGCGAGTTGCGCATCAGGGTGCCCGGCAGCAGGCCGGCCTCGGTAACGATCTGGAAGCCGTTGCAGATGCCCAGTACCGGCACGCCCAGCGCGGCGCGCTTCTTGACCTCGGCCATCACCGGCGACTGCGCGGCCATCGCGCCGCAGCGCAGATAGTCGCCGTAGGCGAAGCCACCTGGCACCACGATCAGGTCGACCTTCTCGAAGTTGCCGTCGCCGTGCCACACCATCTGCGGCCGGCGGCCGGTGACCAGCTCGATCGCCTGCGCCACATCGCCTTCGCGATTGGAGCCGGGAAAGACCAACACAGCTGCTTTCATCTCCGTCCGTCCCTACCTGCAAGGCCCTCACCCTGAGGAGCGCGCGCAGCGCGCGTCTCGAAGGGTCGGCAACAAAGGCGGTGCTTGTTCCCATCCTTCGAGCCGCAGTCCTGCGGACCGCTCCTCAGGATGAGGTCGTTCGGCTTCATCAGCCCACCAGTTCGATCGAGTAGTTCTCGATCACCGTGTTGGCGAGCAGCTTCCTGCACATTTCCTCGACTCGGGCCTTGGCCTTCGCCTTGTCGGTCTCGGCGAGCTCGAGTTCGATGAACTTGCCCTGGCGCACGTCGCCGACCTCGGGGAAACCCAGCCGGTTCAGGGAATGTCCGATGGCCTTGCCCTGGGGATCGAGCACGCCGTTCTTGAGGGTCACGTGGACTCTGGCTTTCATGTCGCCTCTTTACTGCAGCGTGGTGGGGCCGCGCACGTCGCCCGGTCCCTGGTCGATGAGGATGCCGAGGCGCCGCGCCACTTCCTGGTAGGCTTCCTCGACCTTGCCGAGGTCGCGGCGGAACCGGTCCTTGTCCATTTTCTCGTTGGTCCTGAGATCCCACAGCCGGCACGAATCGGGGCTGATCTCGTCGGCCAGCACGATCCGGACCATGTCGTCCTCGTAGAGTCGGCCAAACTCGATCTTGAAGTCGATCAGCTTGATGCCGCAGCCGAGGAACAGGCCGAACAGGAAATCGTTCACGCGCAGCGTCAGCGCCACGATGTCGTCGAGGTCCTGCGGCGTCGCCCACCCGAAGGCGGTGATGTGCTCCTCGGTGACCATCGGGTCGCCCAGCGTGTCGTTCTTGTAGAAGAACTCCATGATGGAGCGGGGGAGCTGGGTGCCTTCCTCGACGCCGAAGCGCTTGGCGAAGGAGCCGGCGGCGACGTTGCGGACCACGACCTCGAGCGGGATGATCTCGACCTGCCGGATGAGCTGCTCGCGCATGTTCAGCCGGCGGATGAAATGGGTCGGCACGCCGATTTCCCCGAGCTTGGTCATCAGGAACTCGGAAATGCGGTTGTTGATCACCCCCTTGCCGGTGATGACCCCCTTCTTCTGGTTGTTGAACGCGGTGGCGTCGTCCTTGAAGTACTGGACGATCGTCCCGGGTTCGGGCCCCTCGAACAAGGTCTTGGCCTTGCCCTCGTAGATGCGGCGACGGCGGGACATGTCTTACTCCTGCGCGGGCGATGCGGATCGCCCGCCTTTCGGGCGGAATATGGCGGAAACGCCATGCGCCGGTACTGGGGAAAAATCCATTGAAAAAGGTGACGGGGTCGTCATATTAAACTCTAAATGGGAGGCCTCACATGGCCCAGCAAATCACCTACGACAAGGCCTATGACACGGTCGGACGTGAGGATTTTCCGGCAATGCTGGAAGTTCCCCGGTATGGCCGCCGGACCGACGCCTTCGACGGCATCATTTCGGCGACCCACGACCATTTCTGGGACCCGTTCGACAAGAGCTACATCGACTTCGACCAGCCCTTCGACATGGCGAAGACCCCCATCATGCCGCTCGACACGGTGGTCGAGCTGAAAAGTGCGGTGGCGGACCGGCTGGACGAGGGCCAGAAGATCGGCCTGGGCAACGACGTCATGCACTGGTCGATCTCCAACCTGCTGCACGGCGAGCAGGGAGCGCTGTCGCTGTCGGCCAGCCTCTGCCACATCCTGCTCGACCCCGGCGCCCAGGAATACGCCGCCAACCAGGCCCGCGAGGAGGCCCGGCATGTTGCAGGGTTCACGCGCTATATCGGCCGCCGCTGGGGAGCCCCTCTGCCGGTGGGCAAGACCATCGCCACCGTCCTCACGGATCTGGTGACGACGGAGGAGGTCTACAAGAAGATCGTCGGCATGCAGATGCTGATCGAAGGCATCGCCATGGGCTCTTTCGCGACCCTGAACGCCAAGACCAACGACCCGGTGCTGCGCCGGCTGGTCCAGCTGGTGATGAGCGACGAGGCCTTCCACCACCGCTTCGGTCGCATCTGGGCGTCCCGCACCATCCGTCATCTCAGCGAGGACGAACACAGGAAGGTCGAGGACTGGGCGGCGCAGATATTCCAGACGCTGCTGTTCAATTTGATCAACGCCGAGCAGAAGCAGGTCATCTACGCCAAGTACGGGCTCGACTGGCAGTGGGTGCGCGACGCGATGAAGGAGGTCTTCACCGACGAGGACCGCCGCGCCAACCTGAAGGAAGGCACCAACATTTTCCGTGTCCTGATCAAGACGCTGCTGCACGCCGGCATCATCACCCCGCGCACCGCGCCGCTCTACGGCGTCTGGGTCGACATGAAGGAACTCGAAGCCGAGGGTGACGGCATCCCCGGCGACATCGTCGCCGAGGAAATGATGGTGACGCTCCGCGAGATCAACGCCAAGCGCAAGCGCATCGTCTCGAAGGACGTGGCTGCCGCGGGCTAGACCGCCTCCTCGGACGTGCGCGGCAACTCTGGGTCAGGGCTTGAACACGTAGCCCGGCGTGATGGCCACGTCCGAAGGAATGGGCTGCAGGTCGGAGAACAGCTCCGGGTAGGTCTTCATCACGCTGAGGATGAACTTCGGTTCGATGTGCTTGTTCACATCGAACACCGTCTTGATCACGCCCAGCCGTTGCAGTGTGTCCTGTGCCTTCCACAGCGCACGATAGTTGTGGGCCGAAATGCGCCGGTCCACCTGCTGGATGTTGTACTGCATGGCAGTCTCCGACACGTCCAGCTTCAGCCCGGGAATCCAGCGCGTACCGATGGCGGCTGCTTGCTTGGGATTCTTGCGCATCCACTGATCGGCCTCCGACACCGCCGCCAGGAACTTCTCGATCGTCGGCCCATTTTTCTCCACCCAGGGCCGCAACGCGATGTTGAAACCGAGATAGGAGATGACATCTCCGCCGCGGACCACTTCGATCGCACCGGGTACGTCCTTCATGGCGATCACCGGGACCGGGTCCCAGCACACAAACGCATCCACGCCTTTGGCCAGCAGCGCCACGCTCATTTCCGGTGGCGGCGTATTGACGAGAGTGACGTCGGATGTCGTGAGGCCAGCCTTCTCGAGCAAGCCAAGGATATAGAGATGATTGATGGTGCCGAAAGAAGTGCCGATCTTCTTGCCCTTGAGGCTCTTGAGGTCACCCTTGACGATGCCTGAGTCCTTGCCGGCGATCAGCGCGAGCGTCGCATCGGAGCCGAGTTTGGTGGCATTGCCGCTGAAATTGCCGAAGAACACCAGATCCATGCCACGCAGGATGGCGCCGATGGCCGGCACGCCGGCCTGCACCATGTCGGTCTCGCCCGCCTGCAGAGCATTGAGCGCATCGACGCCGGTGGCGTAGGGACGCGCGATGGTCACGTCGAGCCCGTATTTCTCGAAGAAGCCGCGTTCGAGTGCGATCGGCAGCGCCAGCATGTCGACGGCGGCAACCATGCCGACCTTGAGTTTTACCGGATCCTTGGTCTGCGCCATTGCCGCCAACGGCAACAACAACAGGGCAACGCACAGTGTGATGATCCTTGGCATTTTCCTCACCCTCCTGGTTGAAGCGGCTCGACGCGCGTAACCCAGTAAGGGCGGGCGACGGTCGCGAGGTCCGCTCGTTTCACTCCTCGCACTTCAACGGCGTTGTCTTGTGTTCCAGAGACCCTGCCGTAGGTCTGGAACAGCTGAACGTGGAAACGCTCGGGTGGAAACGGCAGGGTAATCAGGATGTTGACCTTCTCGGGGCCATTGGGAAAATCCGCGATCTTGTACGGCGCGGCGATCGTCAACCAGATCTGCCAGGCCAGGTAGCAGACGGCCACGGCCAGCAGGATATGTGTCTTTCGCGATCGGAGGGCGTCGTTCAGCATGCATCAGGCCGAGCGTACGAGTTGAAGAACGCGCGCGGACAGTTCCTTGAATCGCGCGTCGTCATTCAACGCGTCCCAGGAGCGTGGCCGGGGCAAGTCCACGGCAATCTCCTCAAGCACGCGTCCTTTGGACAGCGCCACGACCCGATCGGCGAGAAACACGGCTTCGCCTACGTCGTGAGTGATGAAAATCACCGTAGGACGCTTCTCCTGCCAGATGCGGGTGAGTTCCTCCTGCAGCGTCATGCGTGTCTGCGCGTCGATGCTCGCGAACGGCTCGTCCATCAGCAGCACGTCCGGCTCATTCGCCAGCGCGCGAACCACGCCGACACGCTGCTGCATGCCGCCCGACAGTTCGGCGGGATAGCGCTTGGCTGCCTCGGTCAGTTTGGCGAGGGCCAGATATTCATGCGCGATCTTCTCGCGTTGCGCCTTGCCGACGCCGCGCATCTTCGGACCGAATGCGACGTTTTCGAGCACGGTCCTCCAGGGAAAAAGCGCGAACGATTGAAACACCACGCCACGGTCGGCTCCTGGCCCCTTCACTGGCCGGCCGTCGAGCAGGATCTCGCCGCCTGTGTATGGAAGGAAGCCCGCGATCATGTTCAGGATGGTGGTCTTGCCGCAGCCCGACGGCCCGACGATCGAGACGAACTCGCCCTGCTGCACGTCCAGCGACACATCGTGGACGGCCGTGACGTTGCTGCCGGCATACGGGTCGAAGTAGGTCTTCGACAGATTGCGGATGGTCAGATTCTTCATCGTGTCACCAATCCCCACCGCTGTCCGGTGGCCCGTTCGATCGGCGCCAGAATCCAGCCGTCGACGATGTACCAGAGGATACCGAGGATGATCATGCCGAGCAGGATCTCGACGACCGAGCCGGCGCGGCGGGCGTCGAACATGAGAAATCCGATCCCGCTGGTGCCGACGATGATCTCGGTTGCGATCAGGGCGCGCCATCCGTAGCCGAGCCCATTGCGCAGACCAGTCATGATGCTGGGGAGCGCACCGGGCAGCACCACTTCCCAAAGAATGCGGGTACGCGAGGCACCAAGGCTTTGCGCGGCGCGATACATGGTGATCGGGATCGAACGAACGCCCAGCACCGTGTTCAGGATGACCGGGAAAATCACCGTGTAGACGATGACGACGGTCATGGTGGTAAGGCCGTAGCCGAACCAGATCACCAGGATCGGCAGCCAGGCGATGTCGCCAATAGCCTGGAAGAACAGCAGGGGCGGCCAAAGTGCAGTATGCGCCCGGGAGCTGAGACCTACCAACATCCCGAGCGGGATGCCGATCGCGATGCCCCAGAACGCACCGACGGCGAGCCGTACCATGCTGTCCTGCAGATACTCCGGCAGGATGCCGGTATGAACCAGCGACCCGAACGAACGCACGACGTCTACCGGTCCCGGCAGGAACACGCGTGGAAATATCTGCAACTCGGTGACGATCCACCAGACGGCGATCAAGAGAACGAACGGCGCGATCGCACCGATAGACGGCCAGCGCGCCATCAGGCGTACGCAACGGCTCCATATCCCGAGAAGAAAGGACCTCATGCGCGCTGCACCATGCCCCAGCGCTCGATGGTCGCGCGCTCGATCGGTGCCAGCAGCAGCCGATCGAGCAGCAGCCAGAGAACGCCGATCACGATCATGCCGAGCACGATCACTTCGGTCTTGTAGAAATCGCGCGCCACGAAAAGCATGTAACCGAGGCCGACGTTGGTCGCGATCATCTCGGCGGCGATCAGCCCGCGCCAGGCAAAGCCCAACCCGGTGCGTATGCCGGTGACGATGTGGGGGAGGGCGCCCGGCAGGAGCACCTCGGTCAACATCGCCCATCGCCCCGCACCGAGCGATGCGGCCGCGTTGCGCACGTGCAAGGGGATCGTCGAGACGCCGAGCAGCGTGTTGTATGTCACGATGAAGAACACGGCATTGAAGATGACGAAGGTGATGGCGCCGAAGCCGTAGCCGAACCACAGCGTCGCAATGGGGATCCAGGCAATGCCAGCCAGCACCGAGAAAAACCGGAGCGGGGGCGTCAGGAAGCTGGAAAAAACCGGGCTGACGCCCATGGCGATGCCCAGAGGAATAGCGACCACCAGGGCGAGCACTGTGCCGACGGCGACGCGTAGCAGGCTCGCACCGATGTGCTGGATGAGCGTGCCGTCCTGAATCCCCTCGATCCCGGCTCGGACCACGGCGCCAGGCTGAGGAAGCAACCGGGGGCTGACGTCGAAGTACGGGACGAGGATCGCCCAGAGAACGAGCAGTACGGCGAAGGGAGCGCAAAACCAGAGCGCCGAGGTGATGCTGCGCTGCATCACGTTTGACTCGGAGTGCGGCGGCCGCCCGTGCGACCGGCTCGGCGCCGCGCGCCGACTTTGGGTTTGGACAAATGGGCCTGGGTGTAACCAAGGACCTGCTCCATCGCGTTGCGGGCCTTTGTGACGTCCCGTTCTTCAATGGCCCGCGCGATGGCGGCATGGTTGGGAAGATTGCCATCAAACCAGCCATCGACGCTGTCGACGGCGACCACGAACACAGCGCTCAGAATCGTGTCGATCGCGCCGCGAAAGCCCTGCAATACCGGATTGTGCGTGGCATCGAGAATGGCCAGGTGAAACGCCTTGTCTGCGGCCGTTGCGGTGGCCTGACTGTCCGACGCTTCCATCGCGGCGAGGGCCACTTTGATCCGCAGCAGGTCCGCCTTGGTGGCGCGGGTGGCCGCGAGCGCGGCGGCGGCTGGCTCAATGATCGAGCGGACTTCCTGAACGGCCAGCAGCAGATCGCGGTCGGGATTTTCCTGTCCCACGAGCCAGTTCAACACGTCGCGATCGAGCAGGCTCCAATCGCGCCGCGGCAACACACGGGTTCCGTGGCGCGGCCGGACGCTGACGAGCCCTTTTCCCGACAATGTCTTGATGGCCTCGCGAACCACGCCTCGGCCGACGCCGAGGCGGCTTTCGAGATCGTATTCGGGGGGTAGCATTGCGCCAGCCGGAATGATCCCTTGAGCGATCTCGCGGCCGAGCGTCGTCAGCACGGTGTTGATCCGGCCCGGCTTCGAACGCTTTTCAACGGACTTGACGCGCTTGGTAGACAAGATCGGTTCGCTCCCGGCCGCCGGCTCTTTGGCCGGTTGGCAAGCTCAAACCATACACTGATCTGAAGGGGGTGCAATCATCGGATGTTAAATATCGGATGAACGGAACTCGGCCGTGTAGTGATGGGAAACCATGAGCAGGCGACGTCTGACGCTGCGGTGCAACACCGCGTCGCAACAATGGACCTCGGCCGGCAGCTTGAGTTCGCTGCCGCAATCAAATTCGGCCGACAGCGAGGCAAGTATTGTCGTGCGCGATCGATAGTCTCTCAAATGCCGGGAGGGCGAGTTTCTTCAGGATTTGCGCGCGAGCACGAAGCAGGAGAGGCCGGCGAGGCGGTTCAGCGGGAACATGGGAAGTTCGGCGGCGCAGATTGCGGTGAGGAGGGCGTTCGTGAGGGCGCCCTGTTTCTTCAGGCTGCTGCGCGGCTCCGTCGTGTTGCGGTCGGCGAGGCGCACGGCGGCAGCCAGCGGGAAGACCAGGCCGAAATAGTAGCTGCCGCGCACGATCTCGAGGCCGGCGTCGCGCAGCACGGTCTCGATCCCCGGCAGGCGGTAGCGCCTCTTGTGCTCGAGGAACACATCGTGGCCGCTCCACAGGAACTCGAAGGCGGGCACCGTCACGAGGAAATGCGCGCCGCTCGGCACCTTGTCGGCGTAGTGGCGGGCCAGCCCGCGATCGTCGTCGACATGCTCGAGCACGTCCATCATCAGCACGAGGTCGCAGTCGGTCGGGCCGGTGTCGCGGCGGTAGCGCACGGGCTTTCCGGCGACGCTGTCGTCGCGGTCCGCCAGGTAGCCGATGTCGACGCAGAGCGCGCTCCCGGCCGCCGTCCGTTCGAGCAGATGGCGCGAGAAGAAGCCCGAGCCGGCGCCGACGTCGAGCAGGCGCTTCGGCGCCAGTGAGGCCACGGCGCGGCGCAGCGCGGCGGCCTTCGAGCGGTAGTACCAGTGGCTGCCGATGCCGGCGCCCAGAATGTCTTCTTCCTTGAGATCCATCGACGGTCAGGGCTTCGGCGGCTCGGCCGTGCCGTCCTCGTAGACACCCTCGACGATGTAGATCGGCCGGCCCTTCACCTCGACGAACAGGCGGCCGAGATACTCGCCGATGATCCCGAGCGAGAGGAGCTGGATGGCGCCCATCAGCAGGACCGCGATCAGCAGCGAGGCATAGCCCGGCGTGTCGACGCCGAAGATGAGCACGCGGGTGACGATGAACAGGGCGTAGAGCACCGCCACGATGGCGATCGCGAGGCCGACATAGAACCAGGCGCGCAGCGGGGCGGTGGAGAAGCTCACCACGCCGTCGATGGCGAAGTTCCAGAGGCGCCAGAAATTGAATTTGCTGGTGCCGGCCGCGCGCTCGGGGCGCTCGTAGGGCACGCCGACAGCGTTGAAACCCACCCAGGCGAACAGCCCCTTCATGAAGCGGTTGCGTTCGGGCAGCTGGCGCAGCACATCGACCGCGCGCCGGTCGACCAGCCGGAAATCTCCGACATTGGGCGGGATGCGCACCGGCGACATGGAATTGAACACCCGATAGAACCAGCCGGCCGAGACACGCTTGGCCCGCGTGTCGGTGTGCCGGGCCGTGCGGATGCCGTAGACGATGTCGTAGCCCTCGCGCCAGTGCGCGATGAAGGTGGCGATCAGTTCCGGTGGATCCTGGAGGTCGATGTCCATCGGGATGAGCACGTCGCCGCGGGCATGGTCGATGCCGGCGGTGAGGGCGGCCTCCTTCCCGAAGTTGCGCGACAGGTTGACGATTCGGATGCGCCGGTCGGCCCGGCTGCGGTGAAACAGCCGGGCGAAGGTATTGTCGCGCGAACCGTCGTTCACGAATACGATCTCGAACCGGACTCCGTCCCTCTCCAGCAGGGGTAGCGTGGCGGCAAGGAAGACGGCGATCGAATCCTCCTCGTTGAACACGGGCACGACCAGCGACACCAGCGGATCGGCAGGGCGCCGCTTGCGCTGGACGGCGAGCTGGTGCGCCAGCGCCGCATCCTTGTCGAGGCTGCTGTCGGAGGCGAAGGGAAGGGAATCGGGCACGACGGGCGGATCTGCGACAGGATCAGGTGACGGTCTCGACCGTGCCGTTCAGGTCCATGATCCCCAGTTCGACGATGAGCTGCGGCTGGCGCTTGTTGGCCTGGTCGCGGAAGGCGCGCAGCCCCTGGCTCAGCATTTCCGTCTCGAAGGCGCGGTCGGTCTTGATCCGGTTGCCGTAGGCGAGGGCGGCGGCGCCGCAGTCGCGATGGGCCATGCCGATCAGCCGCTTCACGTTATGAAGCTGGACCGAGATGTCGAGATTGGCTTCCCAGGCGGCGCGCCATTCCTGGAAGATCGGAGCCACCGCGGCGATGGGCCCGCCGGCAATGTTGAACTGGCTGTACTGGTTCTCCCAGCTGCGCGAGGACATGTACTTCCAGGCATACGTGGTGAAGCGCGGGTCGATGCACTGCATCAGCATCGCCTCGTAGGTATCGCCGGCGGCAAGCGCCGGGCCGGCGACCGTGATAGCGGCTGCGCCGAGACCAAGGCCGAGCAGGCTACGGCGCGAAAGGGCGGCGAGACAGCCGCAGCCGGAGTGATGCGTGTGGGTCATTGGAAGGTCGCCTTGCCCTGTTGCGCGAGACCGCCATCGGGATCGGCGATCCATGTCGTGATCGAGCCGTCCTGCTCGCGGCGGCCGTGTACGCCGAGCGCTGCCCCGCCGAACACCGGCGACAGGGCGCGGAACTCGAAACTTCGAACCACCTTATCCGGGTTGGAGCGCCGCGCCAGTTCGATCTGCAGCATGCCCATCAGCGGCCCGTGCACGATCAGCCCGGGATAGCCCTCGACGCCGGTCACATAGGGCTGGTCGTAGTGGATGCGGTGGCCGTTGAAGGTGAGGGCGGAGAAGCGGAACAGCAGCACCGGGTCGGCCAGGATGCCGCGCGTCCAGGTAGCGTCGGCCGGCGCCGGCCGCGGCGGCTTCGGCGCTTCGCCCGGCTTCGCCGCCTCGCGATAGACGATGTCGTGCTCCTCGACGAAGGACACACCGTGCGGACCTGAAATCGTGTGCTTCACGGTCACGAACACCATCGAGCCCGTGGAGCCCGACTTCGGCTCGACCGACTTGATCTCGGACAGGCGATGGATCGTGTCGCCGACGAGGATCGGCTCGCCGTCGAAGGAGAAGCGGCTGCCGGCCCACATGCGTCGCGGCAGCGGTACCGGCGGCAGGAAGTCGCCGCGCTCGGCATGGCCGTCCGGGCCGATCTTCGATTGCGGCGCGACCTCGAGAAAGTAGAGCCAGTGCCAGAGGGGCGGCAGGGGATCGCCGTTCTTCGGGTCGGGATCGCCCTTCTCATCGAAGGTCGCGGACAGGGCGCGCACCGGGAATGGGGCGGCAAGATCCTCCATGGACTGCGTCCGGCCGATCCAGTCCTTCAGTTTTTCCAGCGACATCTCGGGTTTCCTCTCTGCAGGCGTGACACTGCCACTGCGAACGCAGGGTGGAAAGACGGTGTCGCGGTCGCTATATACCGCCCCGACGAGACAAGCCCAACCGGAGCGGCCGATGACCACGTTCGACGATCGCGAGAAAGCCTTCGAAGCCAAGTACGAGCACGACGAGCAGCTGAAATTCAAGGTCAACTCGCGCCGCAACAAGCTGCTGGGCCTGTGGGCCGCCAGCCTGATGGGCAAGACCGGCGCCGATGCCGAGGCCTATGCCAAGGACGTGGTGATGGCCGACTTCGAGAAGCCGGGCGATTCCGACGTGGTCCACAAGCTGATGACCGACCTCGCCGCCGCCGGCAAGCCGACGGACGAGCATGCGATCCGCAAGGAATCGCATCGTCTGGCCGACGAGGCCAAGCAGCAGATCATGTCGGAAGTCCGCTAAGGGACTTCTCTGCTCTCTCGTCTTCCCAACCTGGGGGAGGCGCCAGGCAGGGGGCGGCCCAAGGGCCAGCCCCCTTCCTCCCGACTCCGCGCTTCGAGCGCGGCCGGGGTTAGCCGAACACCCGCTTGAAGATCGTGTCGACGTGTTTGGTGTGATAGCCCATGTCGAACAGCGCGGTGAGTTCGTCGTCCGACATGAACTCGCCGATCTCCTTGTCGGCGCGGCACAGGGCCAGCAGCGAGGCGTTGCCGCGCCAGGCGTCCATCGCGTTGCGCTGGACGGCGGCGTAGGAGGCCTCGCGGCTCATGCCCTTCTGCGTCAGCGCCAGCAGGATGCGCTGGGAGAAGACGAGGCCGCCCAGCGAATCGAGATTGGCCTTCATGCGGTCGGCATAGACCACGAGCTGCTCGATCACGCCGGCCATGCGGTTCAGCGCGAAGTCGAGCGTGCCGGTCGCGTCGGGCGCGATGTAGCGCTCGGTCGAGGAGTGCGAGATGTCGCGCTCGTGCCACAGGGTTACGTTCTCCAGCGCCGGCACGACGGCCGACCGCACGACGCGGGCGAGGCCGGTGATGTTTTCGGTCAGCACCGGATTGCGCTTGTGCGGCATCGAGGACGAGCCCTTCTGGCCCGCCGAGAAGAACTCCTCGGCCTCTCGCACCTCGGTGCGCTGCAGGTGGCGGATTTCGGTGGCGAGGTTCTCGAGCGAGGAGGCGACGACGCCCAGGGCCGCGAAGAATGCGGCATGGCGGTCGCGCGGGATGACCTGCGTCGACATCGGCTCGGCGGCGAGGCCCAGCTTGCGGGCGACATGCGCCTCGATGCCGGGATCGACGTTGGCGAAGGTGCCGACCGGTCCGGAAATGGCGCAGGTCGCAATCTCGGCGCGCGCCGCCACCAGCCGCCAGCGGTTGCGCAGGAAGGCCGCGTAGTGGCCGGCGAGCTTCACTCCGAAGGTCGTGGGCTCGGCATGGATGCCGTGGCTGCGGCCGATGGTGAGGGTGTCCTTGTGCTCCAGGGCGCGCTTCTTCAGCGCGGCGAGCAGCCGGTCGACGTCGGCCAGCAGCAGGTCGGCCGCCTGAGTGAGCTGCACGGCAAAGCTGGTGTCGAGCACGTCGGACGAGGTCATGCCCTGGTGCACGAAGCGCGATTCGGGGCCGATGAACTCGCCGAGCCAGGTCAGGAAGGCAATCACATCATGCTTGGTCACGCGCTCGATGGCGTCGATCTTCTCGACATTGCCGGCCGGGTCGGTCCTGAGCGCTTCCATCGCCTTGGCGCCGCCGTCCCAGATGGCCTTGGCGGAGGCCTTTGGAATGATGCCGGCGTCGGCCATGGCATCGCAGGCATGCGCCTCGATCTCGAACCAGATGCGGAAGCGATTCTCGGGGGCCCAGATGGCCGCCATTTGCGGCCGTGAATAGCGCGGGATCATGGCGGGGCTTTTAGCGCCGAAGGGCCTCCGGCGCCATGTTAGAAGTGCGGCCCATGGAACCGCTCGAGAACTGTCCCCGCGAGACCCTGGCCGCCGTGCGCGGCGTGCTCACCGACATCGACGACACCGTCTCCAGCGAAGGAACGCTGACCGCCGAGGCCTATGGCGCGCTACAGGCCCTGAAGAAAGCGGGCCTGCTGGTCGTGCCGGTCACCGGCCGGCCGGCCGGCTGGTGCGACCATATCGCCCGGTTCTGGCCGGTCGATGCCGTGGTCGGCGAGAACGGCGCCTTCTGGATGTGGCACGACCGCAGCCAGAAACGCCTGCGCACCCGCTTCATCCAGTCCGAGGCCGAGCGCGCGGAAGGAAGGCGGCGGCTGGAACGGGTACGGGCCGAGATGCTGCAGGAGGTGCCGGGCGCCGGGATCGCCTCCGACCAGCCCTATCGCCTGGCCGACCTGGCGGTCGATTTCTGCGAGGACGTGCCGCCGCTTCCGGCTGCCGAGGTCCGGCGCATCGTCGCCATCTTCGAGCGCCACGGCGCCCATGCCAAGGTGAGCTCGATCCACGTCAACGGCTGGTTCGGTGACTACGACAAGCTCACGACTAGCCTGACCATGATGCGGGAACTGTTCGGCATCGACCTGGCGGTCGACAAGGCGGCTTACGTGTTCTCCGGCGACTCGCCCAACGACGCGCCGATGTTCGGCTATTTCCCCAACGCGGTGGGCGTGGCCAACGTCGTGGACTTCGCCGACCTGCTGGAGCACCGGCCGCGCTGGGTCACGTCGGGCCGCTCGGGCGCGGGATTCGTCGAACTGGCGAAGGCGCTGCTGGCGGCGCGTGCCTGATCTCAGCGCGGCGGCGCCGGAGCGGGCGCCGGCGGCGGCGGCGGGCCGATCAGCAGGGAGCCGTAGTGGGTCACGCTGTCGCCCTGGCTCCACACGCCCACGGGCCCGGCCTGGACCAGCGTCCGGTCATTGACCCCGAACAGCGGCTTGCCATCGAGCGCCACCTCGATGCGATCGTTGACGGCGATGACGCGCAGGGAGTGCCATTGGCCGAGTGTCACCGGGGCCTCCTTCATGCCGAGCTGGCTGCGCTTGCCCTTGTCCATGCGATAGAGGCGGACCGTGTTGTCGCGCGCGTTGGCGCGCACGACGTAATAGTCGTTGGCGCTCTGGGCGCGGAACATGAACCCCGCCACCTGATCGCGTGAGCCCGAGATAGGCTTGAACCGCAGGGTGGCGTCGAAGTCGCGGCCCGACGCCTGCTCCGCGATGCAGAGTGGGAAACGCTGGTCGGTGGCGTCGGGCTCGCTCTCGACCAGGGCCCAGCCGTCCGGCCCGTCGGGATCGGCGACGGCGCGCCAGTCGGCAGGCCGGCCGATACCGGTCTTGCCCTGGGTGCAGCCGACGCGGCCGTCCGAAGTCGTGAGCGGCACGACGAGCTGGGCCGAGGCGGGCAGGGCGGTGAACAGGAGAGGAATGAGAAAAAGGAGGAAACGCATCGGCGGAGAGTAGCAAAAAATGCGAGCTGCTTGACCGACGAAGCGGGAGGGACGAGTTTATCGAGGGCCGTATTTCAGACGAAATCTTCAAGGGGGAAATTCATGCGTCTTTGCACCATCCTGAGCGGCGGCAAACCCGCCGTCGGCGTCAAACTGGGCGACGGCAAGATTGTCGATCTCAGCAAGCAGATGCCGCGCGGGCCGAAGTCAGTCGTCGAGATCCTGTCGGGCGGCAAGAAGCTCCAGCAGGCGGTGCTCAAGGCCTGCGCCAAGCCCAAAGCCGGTGCCACGGTGTCGGAGAAGTCGGCCAAGTACCTGACGCCGATCCCGGCGCCCGGCAAGATCCTCTGCATCGGTCTCAACTACCGCAAGCATGCCGAGGAGACCGGCAGCCCGATCCCGCAGTACCCGGTGGTGTTCACGCGCTTCAACAACACGCTGGTGCCGCACAACGGCAAGATGCTGTCGACGACCCACTCCAAGGAATTCGACTGGGAAGCCGAGCTCACCATCGTGATCGGCAAGAAGTGCCGCAACGTGCCGAAGGAAAAGGCGCTCTCGGTGATCGCGGGCTATGCCTGCTTCAACGACGGCTCGATCCGCGACTGGCAGCGCAAGTCGGGCGGTCAGTTCACCCTGGGCAAGAACTTCGACGCCACCGGCGGCTTCGGCCCCGACATCGTGACCCCGGACGAACTGCCCAAGGGCGCCGCGCCGCTGCGCATCATGACCCGCGTCAACGGCGTCACCATGCAGGACAGCAGCACCGACGACCTGATCTTCGACGTGCCGACGCTGGTGCACGAGCTCAGCAAGTGCATGACCCTCGATCCGGGCGACATCATCATCACCGGCACGCCCTCGGGCGTGGCGATGGCCCGCAAGCCGCAGCCCTGGCTGAAGCCGGGTGACGTCTGCGAGGTCGAGATCGAGGGCATCGGTACCCTGCGCAATACGATCGCCCAGGGCGCGTAAGCGCACGGGCCCAGGTTCGGCAACGACCAACGGCGGTTCCGCAAGGGGCCGCCGTTTTTCTTTGCATCAGCGCCGAGGCAGCTTCTCGAGGCCGCCCAGCATCAGGTGCGTCGCGAATTCGGCGGCAGCGGCGGGATCGACCGGGTCGCGGGCGACCATGACCATGGAAATCTCGAAGGCGATGCCGGACATCGAGGCGCCGAGATAGGACACATCGACGTTGGGCAGGATGCCCTGGGCGATGGCGGTGCGGATGTCGTCGTTGAGCGCCTTGGCGAGCGCCCGGACGTCGGGCTTGTCGAGCAGGGTGCGCACCGAGGTGAAGGACGACCGCGCCAGCGCCAGCAGTTCGGGATCCTCGGCGAGGAAGTTGAAGTAGGCGGTATAATGCTCGCGCACGAAGGCCTCGGCGGTGGTGGCCCGGCCGCGGCCCTCGCGGTGGCGCTGCAGCAGCACGCTGGTCAGTTCGCCGACCACCGCCTCGAAGATTTCGTCCTTGTCCTTGAAGTAATTGTAGAACGTGCCCGAGGCGAGGTCGGTGCGCCGCACGATGTCGCGCACGCTGGCCGCACCGTAGCCCATCTCCGCGAACACGGCCCGGGCGGCCTTGAGCAGCGCTATGCGGTTCTCCGCCTTGTTCTGTTCGCGTCGTCCCGCCCGCTCGCTGCGATGGGTGAGGGGGGCTGTTCCGTCGTTCATCTCCGGCGCTCCGTCATCGGCCGAGTTGTGCCAGCTCGTGGCGCAGGCCGGCGACCATGTCGTCCATCGCCCGCGCCGCCGCGTGCAAGGCGCCGCGCATGCCGACGAATCCGTGGATCAGGGTCTCGAACTCGCGGTGGACGATCTTGACACCTGCGGTCTGCAGCTTGTCTGCATAGGCTTGCCCATCGTCGCGCAGGGGATCGAAGCCTGCGGTGAAGATCAGCGCCGGGGCCACCCCGCTCACGTCAGTGGCCTGAAGCGGCGACGCGCGCGGATCATCGATGTCGGCGTCGCCATGGAGATAGTGGGTTCGGAACCACGTCATGTCGGCTTCCGTCAGCAGGAATCCCTCACCGCAACTCCGGTGCGAGGCGCTGCTGCCCGCCATGTCGGTGGCGGGGTAGATCAGCCATTGCAGGCAGGGCGGGTGCGCCTCGCCTCGCATCGTCTGTGCCACCACAGCGGCCAGGGTTCCACCCGCTGAATCGCCCGCTACGACGATGCGGTCGGGGTCGAGGCCGAGCGTGACCGCCTGGTCGGCCAGCCAGCGGTAGGCGCCCAGGGCATCGTCGACGGCGGCGGGGAATTTGTGTTCGGGCGCCAGCCGGTAATCGACGGCGACGACGGCGCAGCCCGAGCGGGCGCAGAAATAGCGGCAGGCGAGATCGTAGCCTTCGAGGCTGCCGATTACCCAGCCACCGCCGTGAAAATAAAGGATCGTGGGCAGCAGACGGGCCACGGTGCCCGCCGGCCGGTAGATGCGGACGCGCATCGGACCGGCGGGGCCCGGGAGGGCGCGATCGACGATCTCGCTGACCGGGGCGGGCCTGCCGCCCAACAACTGCATGAAGGCGTCGTACTCCTCGCGGGCCTCGACCACGCTCATCGTATGGAGGGGCGGCTGTTTGCCAAGGGCGAGGAGCTTCAGGAACCACTGGGCGCGGCCGTCCAGGGTCCGCCCGTCGACCGCCACCGGTGGCCCGGCCAGGATGTTCACCCAAGAAATCGGCATGCGGAGCGCCAGGTTGGCGATCTTGCCCTGAATCTCCCGCGCGACGTCCTTCATCGACATGGAGTGTACGTAGCATCGCACCGGCCCGTTGTGGAGCCCGGCGGCTCTGGCTAGGTTGCCGGCCGATGACTCCCGCGGTGCCCGACTTCTTCGCAGACGCGCTCCGCCGCGAGATCATCCGCAGCGAGCAGCAGCGCATGCGCGCCCTCGCCATCATCCTGGCAGGCCTGCTTGGCCTTGCATTGGTGGTCGCGAACGTCTTCTCGGACTACTCCTCCCGCATCTTCGAGCGCGATGTGCCCGGTTGGCTGCCGCTGGTCGGCATCGCACCCTTCCTGATCTATGAGTTGGGCTCCCTCACCTTCCTGCGTTACCGGGCGGCGCGCGACCGTGATTTCCCGCAGGTGGCCCGCTTCACGAATGCCCTCATCGAGACGTCGCTGCCGGCCGTCATCATCATCACGCTCAGTCACTACATGGACCCGGTGCTGGTGTTCAGCTACTGGCCGCCGCTGCTCTACTTCGTCTTCATCCTTCTCTCGACCTTGCGGCTCGATTTCTGGCTGTCGGTCTGGACCGGGACGGTCGCCAGCCTTCAGCAGATGGTGCTGGTCATGTGGCTGGTTCCCCTCCAGCCATGGGGCGAGATCCCGGAGGCCGCGCCGCTGTTCCATTTCAGCCGTAGCCTCATCTTCTTCGCCTGCGGCCTGGTGGCCGCCTACGTGGCGACGAGCCTGCGCACCCAGTTCGAGAAGTCGGTGCGCGCCGTGGTGGCCCGCGACCGGGTCACCAACCTGTTCGGCCAGCATGTCTCGCCCGCGGTGGTCGACCGCCTGCTCGCGACGCGCTCCGATCCTCCGAGCGAGATTCGCACCGTGTGCGTGCTGTTCCTCGACATTCGCGGCTTCACCGCCATGACGCGCCGGCGCAGCGCCGAGGAGACGGTGGCGCTGCTCAACTCGTTCTTCGCCGAGATGATCGAGGTGATCGACCGCAACAACGGCATCATCAACAAGTTCCTGGGCGATGGGTTCATGGCCCTGTTCGGGGCGCCGCTCGAGGACCCCTCGGCGGCACGGAACGCGCTGGCGGCGGCGCGCGGCATGATCGAAACGGTCGAGCGGTGGAACGGTACGCATCCGGGCTGGGCGCTCAGGATCGGCATCGGCGTTCATCTCGGTCCGGCGGTGACGGGGACGGTGGGCTCGCCGCAGCGCAAGGAATACACGGTGATCGGCGATACGGTGAACCTCGCCGCCCGCCTCGAGCAGCTCACCAAGGAGGTGGGTGCGCAATTGCTGATCTCGCAGTCGGTGCGCGACGCAACCCCGTGCGAGGGCGCCGTCGATCTCGGTCCCGTCGCGATCCGGGGTTACGATGAGGGGGTACGCGTATGGCGGATGGCCTGACCTGGTACTTCGCATACGGTTCCAACATGGATGCCGCCCGCCTGTTCGATCAGCGGCTCGCGCCGCGCGGCGTGCCGCGCGGCGAGCGGATCGCCGGCCGGCTCGACGGCTGGCGGCTTGCCTTCGACAAGCCCGAGCGCGACATGGGCGGCGGTGCGGCCGCCAACATCGTGCCGGCCGAGGGCGCCGTCGTGCACGGCACGCTGAACGCCCTGCCGCCGGAGGGCTTCGCGGTACTCGACATCTACGAAGGCGTCGCGGGCGGCCACTACGAACGCCGCACGATCCGCGTGGTGCGCGGCGATACCGGTGAGGAGGTCGAGGCGATCGTCTATGTCGCGCTGATGCAGGGTGAGGGCCTGAAGCCGCAGCGCGCCTATCTCAGGTGCCTGCTCGCGGGGCGCGATCTGCTCCCCGCGGACTACTGGGAGCAACTGGCCGCCACGCCGACGTTCGATTGACCCTTCGGTCCCGTCGCTGCGCGGGTCAGGCCGGGACCTTCTGCTTCTCGGCGGTGATCTTGTTGCTCATCGGGTCGTAGCCCTGGAGTTCGGCCACATCTTCCTCGTGCCAGAAGTTGAGTTCGATCATCACGCCGTCGGGGTCGTGCACGAAGACCTGCTGCAGCGGGCGCGCCGGCACCTTCTTCACCTCGAAGGGAAGGCCATCCTGCTTGATCTGGTCGAGGGTGCCGCGGATGTCGGCGCAGTTGATGGCGATGTGGTCGATCGCGCCGCTGCCCTGGTCGGTGCGGCCGCTTTCGGAGATGAGATGCAG
>Ga0182745_1000717_pt1 | contig 34740 bp, 39 predicted proteins | sample eDN3rd30CKraftBY_FD_128523 | JGI IMG/M metagenome (GOLD analysis project Ga0182745, IMG submission 128523) | Enriched backyard soil microbial communities from Emeryville, California, USA - eDNA 3rd pass 30_C Kraft BY (version 2) (version 2) | ecosystem: Environmental > Terrestrial > Soil >...
GTAATATAAATTGAACCGCCGTATACGGAACCGTACGTACGGTGGTGTGAGAGGGGCGAAAATAATTAGATTATTTTCCCTCTACTCGATTGCAATCGAAGGGATATACTTATGAAGTTAATCGGACTTGTAAAACAGAAGTTGATGTCATCAGAACGTTGCGGAAATCCTAATATTTCGACGAAAAATTTACAGATTTAGTCAAAAAACAGAACAAATGGTCGTGTTGGAGTTGGAAAGCCTTGGTACCATTGGTTTTTTATTTTGTTTTCTCTTGATTCACATGAATGATTATGTTAATCTTTTTACAGAAATTCTTTTCTCTATTGGTCGATTCTTCCTAAATGTCCATTCATCATGATGAAAATGATTGAATTATGTTGAAAAATCGTTTAAGATAAGCGTGTTACGAATAAAATCATGAATTAATCATGTATACAATTGATGAAAACTGTGAAGAAATGAAGACTAATAAGAGTTCCATCCCTTTGGGAGGAGGTGAAAGGCATGAATAAAACAGAACTTATCAACGCAGTAGCAGAAGCTAGTGAATTATCTAAAAAAGACGCAACAAAAGCAGTTGATGCTGTTTTCGATACAATTTTAGATGCACTAAAAGATGGTGATAAAGTACAACTTATCGGTTTCGGTAACTTTGAAGTTCGTGAGCGTGCGGCTCGTAAAGGTCGTAACCCACAAACTGGTGAAGAAATTGAAATTGCTGCAAGCAAGGTGCCTGCTTTCAAACCAGGTAAAGCATTAAAAGACGCTGTTGCAGGAAAATAAGTTAATTTGTCATGTAATAACTATTACATACAAGCTTCTTTATGAAAGCCCCTTTTTATAAGGGGCTTTTCATTTGGAATGAATTTTTATGTGATCATGCTCGTTTTTTTCCTCAACATAAATATTTTGAGCGGAAATAAACTAATATTGCCTGCTTTGTCTTACTTTGCTTTTCTTAGTATGTATATGCTAGAATCTGTATCAAATAAATGACCAGGAGGCTAGATCGATGGTGCATGTTAATCATGAAAAAATTGAACAAGCCGTTACATTAATTCTTGAAGCAATTGGAGAGGACCCTTCAAGAGAAGGGTTGATAGATACGCCAAAAAGGGTAGCTAAAATGTATGCTGAAGTTTTTAGTGGTCTAGGTGAAGATCCAAGTGAACATTTTAAAACTATCTTTGGAGAAGATCATGAAGAACTTGTGCTGGTAAAGGATATACCATTTTATTCAATGTGTGAGCATCACTTAGTTCCTTTTTTCGGTAAAGCACATATTGCTTATATCCCTAAAGGTGGAAAGGTAACAGGATTAAGTAAACTTGCTCGAGCAGTAGAGGCTGTTGCAAAAAGACCGCAACTCCAGGAGAGAATTACATCAACGATTGCTGATTCAATTATGAAATCGCTAGAACCTCATGGAGTCATGGTAGTTATTGAAGCAGAACATATGTGTATGACGATGAGAGGTGTGAAGAAACCGGGATCACAGACAGTTACATCAGCGGTAAGAGGGGTTTTTCGGAAGGATGAGACATCCAGGTCTGAAGTGCTGTCACTAATTAAAGGGTAGTTAAAATGCCGACGAATGCTTATCTAACCCGCGAACATTTTTATGAGCTTTATCTAATAGAAAATGGTATGATGTATAAGAGAATACATATAGTTAATCTGTAAAAACAGGCAGGTGTAAGGATGAATCAAAAAAATGATTTTGTAGTAATTAAGGCAATTGAAGACGGAGTTCATGTTATTGGCTTAACCAGGGGCTCTGATACAAGATTCCACCATTCTGAGAAACTGGATAAAGGTGAAGTGATGATAGCCCAATTCACAGAGCATACTTCTGCCATTAAAATAAGGGGTAAAGCTCAAATTCAAACGGCTATTGGAGAATTGGAAAGTGATTCTCGCAAATAAATATCCTTGTATTATGGACGTGATGACTGTTGGATACGCTTGACTTCTGATTGTTCTAATTCTAGTTGATGCAAATGTAAAGAGTGTCATAGGATTTGAATCCGGGAGAGAGCAGGCGTTCTGTACAGTCTAAAATGTTATTAAGCATCATGAATAAACTATATTTAAAATAAAAATCCATTTTTGGTTATGATATAATAAAATATGTTTATGTTTATTATATAAATAGTACATATAGATCTAATTTATATTTGTTCTAAAACCTAATAAATAAGTGGAGTAGAGGCCATTAAAATATAATTTAAATTTGTCCCCTTTTCCACATATGGCAGGTTCTTACTAGTAGAGTAAACACATTTTAGCAAAGAGCAGGCTAGTAAGTGATAGGATAGAGATAATGTTAATTTGGGGACAAGGGTGATATATTTGCAGGACTTAGTAGTACATTTAGCTAAATTAAAGAAAGATTTAGAGGAGAAGCTCGAACATCCTTTTTTAGTCAAGCATTTACCTTCACCCAAGATTGATGAAGATAAATTGCTACTGTTATGTGCGATTTTTGATGAGATGGATCTTTCTGATGAAGTAAAGAGAAGCTATATTATGACGGCTATGTTTGTTCAAATTGCCCTTGATACACATGATAAGGTTACAACGAATTTTCATATTAATTCCGAAGAATTTGTACAGAGACAACTAACAGTCTTAGCTGGAGATTACTTTAGCGGGTTGTATTATTTAATGCTTTCTGAAATTAAGGATATTAAGATGGTTCGAACGTTAGCAATGGCAATTAAAGAGATTAACGAACATAAAATCAGATTATACCATGAACATAATCTGAATTTGCCCTCAATGATGAATAGTCTTCAAATTGTTGAAACCAGCCTGTTTCAACACGTAGCCAATCATTTTAAGCTTAATTCTCATAAGGCATTTAGTATAGACTTCCTAACTTATAAAAGGCTATCTCATGAAAAATTTCAACATGTAAATGGAACAGTACGAAGTCCATTTACAATTAATTATTTGACAGAAGCGTGTAATGTGTATTTTGAAAAGTCTGTTTCTCTTCTTAATTCGGGATTTATAAGAGGATCTGCCTTTAGGGAACTGTTGTCAGATCGACTTCATTCAATCCGTTTTCACGATGCATTACTACATGAGAAAAAGACAGTGGAAGAAGGTTTATAAGTATGGGTCAGTCGAAAGAGGAAAGAGTCCATGGTGTTTTTGAGAAGATTTATGAAAATTATGATCAGATGAATTCTGTCATTAGTTTCCAACGACACAAAGTATGGCGTAAGGAAACGATGAAACGAATGAATGTTAAGAAGGGACAATCTGCTTTAGATGTTTGTTGTGGTACAGCTGACTGGAGCATTGCCTTAGCAAATGCAGTAGGACCCGAGGGTAGTGTGACGGGACTGGATTTTAGTCAAAATATGCTAAAGGTAGGTAAGCAAAAGATACAACAGCTGGGGTTACAAAATATAAGTTTGATCCATGGAAATGCAATGCAGCTTCCTTTTAAAGATAATAGTTTTGATTTTGTTACAATTGGATTTGGTCTCCGAAATGTTCCTGATTATATGCAAGTATTAAAGGAAATGAATCGTGTATTAAAACCTGGTGGAAAGGCGGTTTGTTTAGAAACCTCTAAACCAACTTTACCGGTATTTAAGCAATTCTTCTTTATTTACTTCCGCTATGTAATGCCGCTATTTGGGAAAGTCTTCGCTAAAAGCTATAATGAATATTCATGGCTGCAGGAATCCGCACGTGACTTCCCTGGAATGTCTGAACTAGCTACAATGTTTAAGGAAGCTGGCTTCATTGACATACAAGTAAAAGCCTTTACAGGTGGTGTAGCAGCAATGCACCTCGGTAGTAAGGCTAAAGAGATTGAATAACAATGAAAGGTATGACCAATTTCTTAAAAAGTGGGTTAGGAAAGATAAACTCTTTTTTGTACTTTAAGAAACTTTCATTTTTTTAGGTATAGAGTATTAGTAAAGACATCGACTTCCTCCACTATTATGGACGGTAAGTTGTGTTCTTCTAAAAATGGTCATTCATTAATTATTACCGGGTACTCTTATCCACAACAATTAATCGGAGTTTAAGGTGAATTCGTATGAAATTAAAAGCAATGTACTCTTTTTTAAATAATGACCTTAATATAATCGAACAAGAACTGGAAATAACAGCTGTTTCAGAATACCCTTTACTGCGTGAAGCGAATGTAGAATTACTAAAAGCAGGTGGGAAACGAATTCGCCCAGTATTTGTATTATTGTCTTCAATGTTTGGAAACTATGATATAAACATAGTTAAACATGTGGCTGTTGCATTAGAAACAATACATATGGCTTCACTTGTTCATGATGATGTTATTGATGATGCTGAGTTAAGACGAGGTCAACCCACTGTAAAAGCAAGGTGGGACAATCGGATCGCGATGTATACAGGAGATTATCTACTCGCAAGGTCACTTGAAGTGATGACGAAAATAAATAATACGACAGCACATAAAATATTATCAAAAGCTATCGTCGATGTATGCTTAGGGGAGATAGAACAAATAAAAGATAAGTATCGATTTGACCAATCGATTCGAACTTATCTAAGGCGAATTAAGCGTAAAACAGCACTCTTAATCGCAGTAAGTTGTCAACTTGGAGCCATCTCCTCGGAAGCACCTGAGGAAATCCACAGGAAATTATTCTGGTTCGGATACTATGTAGGCATGTCGTTTCAAATTACAGATGATATACTAGATTTCACCTCAACTGCTGAGGAACTTGGTAAACCGGTTGGCAGCGATCTTCTACAGGGAAACATCACTCTGCCTGTGTTGTACGCCCTAGAAAACCCAACTATTAAAAAAGAAATAGAAAAAATTACGATGAATACAACAGCAGAAGATATAAAACCAATATTAGAAATGATTCAATCCTCCGGAGTTATAGAGAAGTCTGTAAAAATAAGTGATCGTTATCTACAAAAAGCCTTTCTAATATTAGAAGAGCTTCCTAAAAATCGGGCAAGATCTACTCTTTACAGTATTTCGAAGTATATTGGAAAAAGAAAATTTTAAATTAATTATTGATATCTCCACCCTGTCATTGCAATCTTTTCCCCTACATGATATTATTTTTTTGAGTGTGAAAGCCTATACATAAATTTTCTATGGGGTGGAGAATATATTATGGAAAAAACATTTTTAATGGTAAAACCTGACGGGGTACAACGCCAACTAATAGGGGACATTGTTAGTAGATTTGAAAGAAAGGGCTTACAAATGGTTGGAGCAAAGTTGATGACTATACCTGTTGAATTGGCTGAACAGCATTATGGTGAACATAAAGGGAAGCCATTTTATGATAAATTAGTGCAATTTATCACTTCTGGACCGGTTTTTGCAATGGTTTGGGAAGGTGAGAATGTCGTGGAATTAACTCGTAAAATGATGGGGAAAACAAACCCTAAGGATGCAGAACCAGGAACAATACGTGGGGATTACTGCATGTATGTTAGTAAAAACATTATTCATGGATCAGATTCGACGGAAAGTGCTGAAAGAGAAATAAGCCTGTTTTTTCATGATAATGAACTTGTAAGCTATAATAAAACAATAAATAGTTGGATTTATTAACAGATTCATAGGAAACATAGGGGTTCGGATGCCAATTCGAACCCTTTTTTCTTTTACAAAACAAGTTTCGGCAATTTTCTTTAAAAATTGAGCAAATTCAAACAAATTTAAGATATACTATAAAGTAATATTGAATGATTATATTTGACAATTTTTAGGAGAGTTGACAATGGTTGACCAAGATTATGAATTATTCATAAAAAACATCAAAAGAAAATCAGGAATTGACCTTTCTCTATACAAAGAAGCCCAAATGAAGAGAAGATTAATATCACTCTATGAAAAAAGAGGATTTACAAGTTTTAGTCAATTTTTTGAAGGGATATCTAAAAAGAATGAACTATATTATGAATTTTTAGATCGGATGACAATTAATGTATCAGAATTTTATCGTAACTATAAAAGGTGGCAGGTTCTTGAAGAAAAGATTCTTCCCTCTTTAATAGAGAAAAACGGTCATATAAAAGTTTGGAGTGCTGCCTGTTCAACGGGTGAGGAACCTTATACAATTGCCATGATTCTGTCTAAGTTCATGCCGTTAACCAAAGTGAGAGTGTTAGCAACTGATATTGATGAAAATGTTATAGCAAGAGCAAAGTTGGGAATATACCCTGAGCGTTCCTTAAATGAAGTACCTGCCGAAATAAAGAATAAATACTTTAAAAAAGATGGCACTAATTTTGTAGTTAGTGAGGAAATTAAGAAAACAGTCCAATTCAAAAAACAGAATTTATTATCAGATACGTTTGATACAAACTTTGATTTAATTGTTTGTCGAAATGTTTTAATATATTTTACAGAAGATGCTAAGGAAACTTTATACTCAAAATTTAGCCAAGCCTTAAGAAAAGATGGAATTTTCTTCGTTGGAAGTACTGAACAAATTTTTAATGCAGATCGTTTTGGTTTTAAATCTGCAGATACATTTTTTTATCAAAAGAAGTAAAAACTTGCTATTTTATTTGAATAACTTATGTTATATTTATACTTAAAAGCGTTAGTGCGTTGAAGGGAGAGAGAACAATGAGATATTTAACAGCTGGTGAATCTCACGGGCCTCAATTAACTGCTATTGTAGAAGGTGTACCGTCAGGACTTAATTTAACAGCAGAAGCGATAAATATTGATTTAGCAAGAAGACAAAAGGGTTATGGTCGAGGCAGAAGAATGCAAATTGAAAAAGACCAGGTCCAAATATTAGGTGGTGTCAGACATGGAAAAGCACTAGGATCCCCTATTTCTTTAGTTGTTGAAAATAATGATTGGAAACATTGGACAAAGATTATGGGTGCAGAGCCAATTTCCATGGAAGAAGAGAAAGAAGTTAAACGACAAATTACACGTCCACGCCCTGGTCATGCAGACCTTGTCGGTGCAATGAAATATGGTCATCGAGATATGCGTAATGTACTTGAGCGCTCATCTGCACGTGAAACGACTGTAAGAGTAGCGGTTGGAGCATTAGCTAAGCAAATTCTAGCAGAGCTAAACATTAAAGTTGTTGGTCATGTTCTAGAAATAGGTGGAGTACGTGCCGAAAATACAAATTATGATAATATTGACGATTTATTAGCAGTGACTGAGGAATCTCCTGTAAGATGCTATGATCGTGAAGCAGAATCAAAAATGATGGAAGCTATCGATAATGCGAAGTCAAATGGTGATTCAATTGGTGGTGTAGTTGAGGTCGTTGTGGAAGGGTTACCGGCTGGCATTGGAAGTTATGTACATTATGACCGTAAACTTGATAGTAAAATAGCAGGTGCGATTGTAAGTATTAATGCATTTAAAGGTGTAGAATTTGGAATTGGATTTGAAGCTGCACGTAAATTTGGCAGCCAAGTTCACGATGAGATCATTTGGTCCGAAGAGGAAGGGTATACAAGAAAAACAAATCGCCTTGGCGGTTTTGAGGGGGGCATGACAACTGGAATGCCTGTTGTTGTCAGAGGCGTTATGAAGCCAATTCCAACTCTGTATAAGCCGCTGCAAAGTGTAGATATTGAAACAAAGGAACCATTTACTGCAAGTATTGAGCGTTCAGATAGTTGTGCAGTACCAGCAGCAAGTGTAGTTGCTGAGGCTGTTGTAGCATGGGAAATCGCAAATGCTATAGTGGAACAATTTGGTATTGATCGGATGGATTTAATCAAGGAAAACGTGGAAGCAATGAGAAAACACACGAGGGATTTCTAATGAGATCAATTAAAATCAAAACAACAGAATCAGAGTATCCCGTCCTTGTGGGAGAAAACGTTATAAGTGAACTTACGGCGATTCTAAGCGATTTATCTCCTTCAAAGGTTTTGATTGTAACAGATTCAAATGTTGATAAGTTATATGGTGAGAATTTAGTAAGTACAATATGTCCTCATTTCACAACTTTTAAGTATGTTATTTCTAGTGGTGAAGAAGCAAAATCTTTTGATGTGTTTTATGAATTACAAACTTTTGCATTAAAACAGCAGTTGGACCGAAAGTCTGTCATTCTTGCTTTTGGTGGTGGTGTTGTCGGCGATTTAACGGGGTTTGTAGCAGCGACTTTTATGAGAGGAATTCCTTTCATACAAATCCCAACAACTCTTTTAGCACATGATAGTGCTGTTGGGGGAAAAGTTGCGATCAATCATCCGGAAGGGAAAAATATGATCGGCGCATTTTATCAGCCTAAAGCAGTTGTTTATGACAGTCACTTCTTAGGAAGTCTGCCTATTGAAGAAATGAGATCTGGCTTTGCAGAGGTTATAAAACATGCACTAATTCGAAGTGAATCATTATTTCAATATTTACAAAACGAAATACATGATTTGCAGGATATGAATCATGAGCGGCTAGATAAAATGATCCTTGAAGGAATTAAAATTAAAGCAGATGTTGTTTCAAAAGATGAAAAAGAGCTAGGAATAAGGGAGATTTTAAACTTTGGTCATACTTTAGGTCATGCAATTGAGGCTGAAGCCGGATACGGAAAACTGTCCCATGGAGACTGTGTGGCAACTGGAATGTTATTTGCTACTTGGTTAAGCATGAAATCTTTAGATGTTTCGTTACCATATGAAGAACTAAAAACATGGTTTAAGAAAATAGGCTTTCCAACGAGCATACCGGATTCACAAGACACTGAAAATTTGATCAAAAGAATGATGAAAGATAAGAAGACAAAAGCGAATCAAATTAAAATGATTTTGCTTAAAACTATCGGAGAAACGACATCTTTGACGTTTACTGATGAGGAACTACACATATTGGTAAATGAATGGAGATCAATCGAATAGGAGGAAGTCGCTTGATTAGGGGGATTAGAGGAGCTATCACCGTTACAGAAGATAATGAACAGCAAATCTTGAAGGCAACAGATGAAGTATTAAAGGAAATGATTAAAAAAAATAGTATTCAGCCGGAACAAGTAGCACAAGTTATAATCACGGTAACAGAGGATCTTATATCGACTTTTCCTGCAAAGGCATTGAGAAACATCGAAGGGTGGACGTATGTTCCTGTTATGTGTATGCAGGAAATACCTGTTAAAGGAAGCCTGAAAATGTGTATAAGAGTTATGATGACTGTGAGTACAGAGATTGAACAGGATAAAGTCAATCATGTTTATTTAGAGGGAGCAACAGTTCTTCGTCCGGATTTGTCCGTTTCCTCTTAATAATTATTTGAAAATTTTAAACAGTATAACATCCAATCTTGACAGGTTGATTAGATTTATAATAACATGTTGGAGAAGATTGATTAGTAGATGAGTAGAAGAGTTTAGATTAGGGTAGCCGAGAATGAGTGAGTTTAGTTGAGGTTTTTTCTAAAAGGCACAAGTCTACCCAAAAACCGTTCGTGTTTTTGGGTTTTATTTATATTATTCATTATTTGAAAATATTAAATATTGTGCTAACACAATCTTCAAATTATACAACCTCCTAAATGCTCGTTCTCCAAAATTTCTTGGAGGAGTGAGTTATATTGAATTTTTCTTCTTTTTCCACATTCTGTGAAGATAGCAAGCAATTTCGAACGATCCCCATTGTGAAAAAATATATTGTGGACACCTTCACACCTATTCAATTATTTCAATTATTTAAGGAAGAAGCTGTTTATTTGCTGGAGAGTAAGGATGCTGAATCAGAATGGTCCAGATATTCTTTTATCGGCTTGAATCCGTTTTTATTTATTGAAGAAACACATGGTGAGTTTTCATTATTAAATGAACAACGTAAAACAATTACAAAGTCTGCATCCATTACACAAATGTTTAAAGAACTTCAAAAACACTTATCTATAAAATTACCAGAGCTTGATATACCTTTTGTTGGCGGTGCAGTCGGATATATTGGATATGACACAGTATCGGTTATAGAAAAGGTTGAAAAGCATAGGCTAAATGATTTGAATCAACAAAATTGTATGTTCTTTGTATGTGAAACCGTTATTGCATTTGATCATCAAGAGAAGCAGCTTTATTTTATTCACTTTGAGCGGGTGAATGGTAACGAATCTGAGGAGCATTTAAAAGCTACTTATGACCTTGCTGAAGCCAAACTGAATAAATACGTAAGCATGCTGAAGCAGAAGCCTCAAGCAGAGAATATGCCGCTTGCAGTTTCAGATCAATTTGATCTTAATTTTGATGAAATTAAATCAAACTATGAGAAATCAAAGTTCATAGAGGATGTAGAGAAAGTAAAAGAATACATTAGAGCCGGGGATATCTTTCAAGGGGTACTTTCACAAAGATTTGAAATACCTATTTCAACAGATGGGTTTTCACTTTACAGAATTTTACGGATCGTGAATCCGTCCCCATACCTTTTCTACATTCGAATAAATGATACAGAGCTTGTTGGAAGCTCACCTGAAAGGTTAATTTATATTCAGAATAAGCATCTAGAGATTCACCCGATCGCTGGTACAAGAAGACGCGGAAAAACGAAAGAAGAGGATTTGTACTTTGAGGAAGAACTTAAACATGACGAGAAAGAAAAAGCAGAGCATTATATGCTTGTAGATTTAGCTAGAAATGATTTGGGCAGGGTTGCAGAATATGGATCTGTTACCACTCCAACATTAATGGAAGTTGGCCGATTTTCTCATGTTATGCATTTGATTTCAAAGGTAACCGCAAGATTAAAAGATAATATACATCCGATGGATGCTCTACTTTCATCATTTCCGGCCGGGACTGTATCCGGTGCACCTAAAATTCGGGCTATGCAAATCATACAGGAGCTAGAACCGACAGCAAGAGGTAGCTATGCTGGTTGTGTAGCATATGTAGGATTTGACGGCAATGTTGATTCATGTATAACAATTAGAACCATTACAGTGAAAAATAATATTGCTTATGTTCAAGCAGGAGCAGGTATTGTTGTAGACAGTGTACCTGAGCTTGAATGGAAGGAAACATGTAATAAAGCTAGTGCAATGTTAAAGGCTATACAGTTAGCTGAGAAAGTCTTTTCAAAGGAGGAGAAAATTGATGAAAGAGCTTCTAGCAAAATGTATTGAGGGGAATACGTTAACAGAAAGACAAGCGGAAGATGTAATGGACTTAATTATGACAGGTGAGGCGACCCCTAGTCAGATTGCTAGTTTAGTATCTATCATGCGATATAGAGGAGAAACTGTTGATGAACTTGTAGGGTTTACAAAATCGATGAAAAAACATATGTCCAGTTTATCGTATAAAAGTGATGTCATCGATACATGTGGTACTGGTGGTGATGGTGCTTCTACATTTAATATTTCAACTGCAGCAGCAATAGTTGTATCGTCTTTAAAGGTGAAAGTAGCAAAGCACGGTAACAGGGCAGTTTCCTCTAAAAGCGGAAGTGCTGATGTTCTCGAGAAACTTGGAGTGAATATTCAAACATCAAAAGATGAAGCATTGCAAAGTTTAGAAGAACGTCACATGAGTTTTCTCTTTGCACCAATGTTTCACTCTTCCATGAAGCACGCAGTAGCTCCAAGGAAAGAGCTTGGGTTCCGTACTGTTTTTAATTTGTTAGGTCCTCTTTCTAATCCGGCCAATGCTAAACGACAAGTCATCGGCGTTTTTTCTACAGAATATGCGGAGAAAATGGCAGAAGCATTAAAGCGTTTAGGTGCAGAGCATGTCATGCTCGTCACAGGACGTGATGGTCTAGATGAAATATCGATAACAACTGCAACAGATATTGTGGAATTAAAAAATGGTGAGATTAAGAGATATGTTCTTCACCCTGAAGATGTAGGGTTAAATAGTGGCATTATAGATGAAATTCAAGTGTCTAATGCAGAAGAAAGTGCGTTGTTAATTGAACAAATCTTAAAAGGAGAAGGACCAGTTAGTGCCGAGAATATAGTTGCTCTTAATGCCGGTGCAGCACTATATGTCGCTAATCAAGTCCCTACATTAGATATGGGTGTTATTTTAGCGAAAGAAGCAATAAAAAATGGTTCTGCATACAAGCAATTAAGATCATTACGTCATCAGCAGGAGGAGCATTATGCTTGAACAAATTCTTGAAACAAAAAAAGAGGAAATTAAACAGTTAATCATACCGGAAAATGAAGGACTGCCGCATCGTTCTTTTTTACAGGCTTTAACCAAACCAAATCGTAGAGTAGCATTGATTGCTGAAGTGAAAAAAGCATCACCTTCAAAAGGATTAATTAAACCGGATTTCCATCCGGTTACCATTGCAAAAGCATATGAACAAGGAGGAGCGGACTGTTTATCAGTTCTTACCGATACCCCATATTTTCAAGGGAAAAAGGAATACCTTACAGAAGTGAAAAAAGCTGTGAAACTACCTGTGTTAAGAAAGGACTTTATTATTAACTCTAAACAAATAATCGAAGCAAAGCACATCGGTGCAGACGCTGTATTGTTAATAGGTGAAGCACTAGAGCCTTCTTTATTAAAAGAATTATATATTCATGCAGAGGAAATTGGACTGGACGTTCTTGTGGAAGTACATGATCAACATTATCTTGAACAGGTTTTGAAGGTCATTAAGCCAAAAATTATTGGGGTTAATAACCGAAATTTGAAAACATTCGAAACGAATATTCATCAATTAAGTGGAATGATTTCATCTATTCCACAAGATACACTTCTTGTTAGTGAAAGTGGTATTTATACAAATGAAGATTTGGACTTGGTCCAGCAATTTGGGGCAAATGCTGTTTTAGTCGGTGAATCGTTAATGAGAAAAGAGGATCAAACAATCGCCATAAAGGAATTGTTCGGAGAGTCTGTTTATGAATAAACCTGTTATTAAGTTTTGCGGTGTTCAAAATCTAAATGATCTTAAAGTGGTCTGTCATTCTCTTGCTGATTATATCGGATTTATATTTGCTGAAAGCAAGAGAAAGGTCGATCCATTGTTAGTTGCCGAATGGTTAGAGGAAGTAGACACAACAAAGAAAATTGTCGCAGTCTTTGTAAATCCTACTGATGATGAAATTGAGAACGTTTTGAAACATGTACCTGTTGATGTTATTCAATTTCATGGTAACGAAACTATAGATCAAATCAGACGCATTGGTCATTCCTTCGACGGTCAACTTTGGAAGGCACTTCATCATCATGACAAAACAATAGAGGAAATGGAGCATTATCATTCAGTTATTGATGGTTTTGTTATCGACTCTAGAACGAAGGGTCAGTGGGGTGGCACGGGTGTAAGGTTTGATTGGGATGCTGTACCACAATACATTGATTTGGCAAATCGGCTTAAAAAGATTTGTTTGATTGCCGGTGGTGTGAATGAAAAAAATATAAGTGAATTATTATCCCTACATCCACAAGGAATTGACTTATCCAGCGGAATTGAAATAAATCAAAAAAAGAGTAGCGAAAAGGTCTATAAGATCGAAGAAAGGGTGTTACAGTATGTCAATATATCCAGATGAAAATGGTCGTTACGGTGATTTTGGAGGACGTTTTGTTCCGGAAACTCTTATGACACCATTAGCAGAAATTGAACAAGCGCATATAGAAGCAATGAATGACCCTGAATTTTTAGAGGAATATCATTATTTACTAAAAGAGTATTCAGGTAGACCAACAACGGTTACTTTTGCCGGGAATGTAACAAATAAATTGGGTGGAGCAAAAATCTACCTGAAGCGTGAAGATTTAAACCATACTGGAGCACATAAAATTAATAATGCAATCGGGCAGGTTTTATTGGCTAAACGCATGGGAAAAACGAAAGTTATTGCTGAAACAGGAGCAGGACAGCATGGAGTGGCTACTGCAACAGTTGCAGCAAAGTTTGGTATGGAATGTAAAGTGTTTATGGGAGAAGAAGATGTTAGACGCCAAGAGTTAAATGTGTTTAGAATGCAACTTCTGGGTGCTGAGGTAATCCCTGTAACAAGTGGAAATAAAACGTTAAAAGATGCAACAAATGAAGCGATGCGCTATTGGGTACAGCATTGTTCAGATCATTTTTATATCATTGGTTCTGTTGTAGGACCACATCCTTATCCATATATTGTTCGCGAATTTCAACGTGTGATAGGGGATGAAGCAAGGGAACAATTCTACAATATCGAGGGCTCTTTACCGACAAAGGTAGTAGCTTGTGTTGGTGGTGGAAGTAATGCGATTGGTATGTTTGCTGCTTTCTTACCGGATGAAGTTGAATTAGTAGGTGCAGAAGCAGCTGGAAAAGGTGTAGAAACTGATTTGCATGCTGCTACTATTACAAAAGGGACAAGGGGTGTTCTCCATGGCTCATTAACATATCTCCTACAAGATGAATATGGTCAAATTATCGAACCATATTCAATTTCAGCGGGATTGGATTATCCAGGTATAGGACCTGAACATGCACATTTAGCAAGTACAGGGCGTGTGAAATATGAGAGTGTTACAGATCAAGAGGCACTCGATGCATTAGAGCTACTAGCAAAAGAGGAAGGTATTTTAGCTGCAATAGAATCAGCACATGCTCTTTCCACCGCATTTAGCCATGCAAAAAAAATGAACGAGGACGAAAGTATATTGGTTTGTTTATCGGGAAGAGGAGACAAGGATGTTCATACGTTAATGGCTCATTATAAGGAGGTTGGAAAAGCATGACCCTTTTTAAACAGTCGATAAACAGCCAATTATTCATCCCGTTTATTACAGCCGGTGATCCACATTCTGACGTAACTGTTGACTTAGCTATTGCACTTCAAGATGCAGGTGCATCAGCAATTGAATTAGGAATCCCCTATTCTGATCCTGTTGCAGACGGGCCGGTTATTCAAAAAGCATCTAGTCGTGCGTTGAAAAATGGAATAAACATCATAGAGGCTATGAAACTAGTACCGAAAATGAGAAAAAAAGGCCTGAACATTCCAATAATACTCTTTACGTATTATAATCCTGTGTTACAATTAAATCAGGAATCCTTTTTCGCTTTACTGCGGGAAAACACAATAGACGGTTTATTAATTCCCGATATTCCATTTGAGGAAAGTGGAGAATTAAGGCAAAAATGTAAGGAACATTCTATCTCATTTATTTCGTTGGTAGCTCCTACGTCATCAAGTAGAATTAAGATGATCGCAGAGGCTGCAGAAGGATTTATTTATTGTGTTTCATCATTAGGGGTAACAGGTGTTAGAAAGAACTTTGATGAATCAATAACATCGTTTCTAGAAGAAGTAAAAAGTTACAGTTCTGTTCCTGTTGTAGTTGGTTTTGGTGTATCTTCACGAGAACAAGTAGAACAACTCTCAAACATATGTGACGGTGTTGTAGTTGGAAGTGCTTTGGTGCGAGAAATTGAACGCCTTCAAACAACTCTACTGGATGAAGAAGGGCGTCAACAAGCAATTGAAGACTTTAAAAAGTTTGCCAAGACATTTGTTTTGGTTAACGAAATGAAATGACTTTCATAGAATGATAATTTCATGATAGTAAACAATAGAGTGTGTGTTTAAATAGGCAATTGAACTCAATTATTGTTTACATACTTAAAAGAGGTGTTTGCTTTGCATGTAAAAGAACAGTTATTAACTTTAAAGCCGTATCAGCCTGGTAAACCTATAGAAGAGGTAAAAAGAGAATATAATTTATCTAAGGTTGTAAAGCTTGCTTCAAATGAAAATCCTTATGGGTGCTCACCAAAAGCTAAACAAGCGATTGTAGATGAACTGGAACAATTGGCTATCTATCCTGATGGATATAGTGCTCTGCTTCGTTCGAAGCTGGCAGACCATCTAGGTGTAAAAGAGGAGCAATTGATCTTTGGAAATGGATCAGACGAGATCGTTCAAATAATAAGTCGTGCTCTATTAAACCAAGAAACAAACACAGTTATGGCTACACCAACATTTCCGCAATATAAACATAATGCTGTGATAGAAGGAGCTCAAATTAGAGAAGTTCCATTAGTAGAGGGACATCATGACTTAGATGCAATGCTTGAGCAAATTGATGAAAAGACAACAGTTATATGGGTATGTACACCTAATAATCCAACGGGTACATATATAAACCGGGAAATTTTATTGGATTTCATAAGTAAGGTACCTAAACATGTACTAATAGTTGTAGATGAGGCTTATTTTGAATACGTTGTAGCAGATGATTATCCACAAACAATAGAATGGATTAATGATTATCCAAACCTTATGATCCTGCGTACATTTTCTAAAGCGTATGGACTTGCTGCATTACGTGTAGGTTATGGGATTGGGAATACAGAATTAATAAGAAAAATAGAACCTGCCAGAGAGCCTTTCAATACAAGCAGAGTTGCCCAGGCTGCTGCAATAGCTGCATTAGATGATGCAGAGTTTGTAGCTGAGTGTCGCGAAAAGAATAAAAAAGGCTTAAAGCAATTTTACGATTTCTGTGAAGAGATGGGACTTGAATGCTATCAATCAGAAGGGAATTTTATTTTAATTAACTTTAACAGAGATTCTGATGAGGTCTTTCAAGCTTTACTGAAAAAGGGATATATTGTTCGCTCAGGTAATGCTCTTGGTTTCCCAACACACTTACGTATTACAGTTGGAAATACGCAGCAAAATGAAGAAATCATCGAAGCATTAAAAGATTTTGTTCAATAATAATCCAGAGGGTACTAGTCTAAATTTAGTATAAGCTTAGAAGTACCCTCTTTTTAAATGTAATATAAATTAATGAATAGCCTCATTGATGATAGGCCAAAAAAGGTGATTACAGAAATGGTAAATAAAGTTTATTTAATAGGCCTTGGGTTAATAGGAGGCTCAATAGCATTATCTATAAAACAAAAAAATCCGACTATTCATATCATCGGTTTTGATATAAATGTAGAGCAGGCTAATCTTGCCAGGAGAATAGGTGCCATTGATGAGGTATCTACAGAGCTATTTCCTGACCTTTCAACAATTGATATGATTTTTCTTTCTACGCCAGTTCAACAAACAATTAACATTATTGAAGAACTTAAATCACAAAACTTAAAAAAAGATGTGATCGTGACAGATGTTGGGAGTACGAAAGTAAAGATTGTAGAGTGTGCAAACAAACATCTGAATGGAAAAATAAAGTTTATAGGCGGTCATCCAATGGCCGGCTCACACAAATCGGGAATTTTAGCAGCAAAACCACATTTGTTTGAAAATGCATTTTACATATTAACTCCTTCTAAATATGTAACCCCCCAAGATGTACAAAGCTTAAAAGATGTCCTTGAAGGGACAAAAGCTAACTTTATTGAAATGACTCCAGAGGAACATGATGAAGTAACAGGAGTAATTAGTCATTTTCCACATATTGTTGCTGCCAGCCTGGTGTATCAAGCAAAGAATCATGAGGAGGAATTTCCACTTGTTAAGAGATTAGCTGCTGGTGGTTTCCGGGATATTACTAGGATAGCTTCAAGTAATCCTTCTATGTGGCGTGATATTTTGCTTCACAATAAAGGCCCATTATTGCATTTATTTGACGAGTGGATCTTAGAAATGAAACGAATAAAGAATCTTGTTGCAAAGGAAGAATCAGAGAATCTATTTACTTATTTTCAACAAGCTAAACAATATCGTGATGGTCTTCCTGAAAAACAAAAAGGGGCAATTCCTTCCTTCTATGATTTATATGTAGATGTTCCTGATTATCCCGGAATTATCTCAGAAATTACTGGATACTTGGCGAAGGAAGAGATTAGTTTAACGAATATACGTATCGTTGAAACACGTGAAGAAATCTATGGTGTTCTAGTATTGAGCTTTCAAACTGAGAAGGACCGGGAGCTTGCTATTAAATGTATTAATAAATACTCTTCTTATGAAACGTTTATGATGTAACGAGTCTAAATATCCAATAGGAAGAATGGATGAGGTGGAATCATGGTAGAGACAAAAAAACTATCGAAGATCAATCAGCTAACAGGCACAATCGAGATTCCTGGTGATAAATCTATTTCACATCGTGCTGTTATGTTTGGAGCGATAGCTAATGGTAAAACAGAAATTTCCAACTTTTTAATGGGAGCCGATTGCCTAAGTACGGTTTCATGCTTTAAAAAAATGGGAGTAGCAATTAATATTCAAGAAGGACATGTTACTGTTGAAGGAAATGGTTTTGATGGCTTAAAGGAACCTTCAGAAATATTGGATGTTGGAAACTCAGGAACAACAACCAGATTAATGATGGGAATATTAGCAGGAGCACCTTTTCATTCGTGTATTATTGGAGATGAATCAATCGCTAAAAGACCGATGTCCCGTGTAACAAACCCCTTAAGAATGATGGGAGCAAAAATTGATGGAAGAGAAGATGGTCAGTATACACCACTATCTATTAGAGGTGGAAACTTGCAAGCAATTCATTACCATTCACCAGTTGCGAGTGCTCAGGTAAAATCAGCCATTTTGTTAGCTGGCTTAAATACTAAAAATGAAGAAACAACGGTAACTGAACCTCATAAATCCAGGGATCATACTGAAAGAATGCTTAGAGCTTTTGGTGTAGACGTGAAGGAAGACGAAAACTCTGCTTCAATTGTTGGTGGCCAAAGCCTACAAGCAACAAATATATTTGTACCAGGTGATATTTCTTCTGCTGCCTTTTTCCTTGTCGCTGGAGCCATTGTTCCTGATAGTGAGATTTTATTAAAAAATGTTGGCATTAATCCAACCAGAACCGGCATTTTGGATGTTCTGGAACAAATGGGTGCTTCACTTGAAATTACACCAAAAGAAGGTCACACTTATGAACCTGTAGCTGACATTGTGATCAGAACTTCTTCTTTAAAAGGTACCACAATTAGCGGAGATCTTATTCCTAAATTAATTGATGAAATACCAGTCATTGCTTTATTAGCTTCACAAGCTGAAGGAGACACAATAATTAAAGATGCAAGTGAATTAAAAGTAAAAGAAACAAATCGAATTGATACCGTTGTTGGTGAATTGAAGAAAATAGGTGCTTCAATTCAAGCCACTGACGATGGAATGATTATTAGCGGTAAAACTAAACTAACAGGAAACGCTAAAGTATCCAGTCATGGTGATCACCGAATTGGCATGATGCTTGCGATTGCATCTTGTATAACGGATGAACCTATTGAATTGGAAAGTGTGGATGCAATAGATGTTTCATACCCTACTTTTTTTGAACATTTAGATTCATTAGCAAAATAATAAACAGGCCTTTCACATTTTAAGTGAAAGGCCTGTTTGAACATAAATTACTATGCTAAATAACCCATAAGCTTTCATCGATCCATGTATTTGCCTTTATCCAGTTATCCCCATTTGCAAACCCATACATAAATAATTGTCTTTCATCATAGCTTGTCTTAAGAGGTTAAAAGGAGGGGACTTAAGATATGTGTTATATTATGGACAAAGTCGGTATACTGAAGAGTGATCGTATTGACCAGACCTCACTGCTAGTAAACCAAAATAAGATTGAATTTATGCGGCAGTCGATGGATAAAATCAAGTTTATGAGGATGGATTTAAGTTCGTATCTAATTACCCCTGGCTATGTTATGCTCGATTTTTCTCTTCATTCATTACTTCCTTTTCAAGACTTTAAACAACAAATCATACGGTATATAAAAAAAGGCTGTACTTCTCTTTTAACTGTTGTCGACATTAAGTATGAAAAAGAGTTAGAATCAAATTTGAAAAAAAGAAGGCATTTAATGATTAATTCTCCGATTGATTATTATATGGGAATTAAACTATCGTTAAAAAGTTTAAATCAATCAATACTGAGAAAATGCAAGCAACAACAAGTTTCAATTGTTTTTGTTGAAATAAACAAGGATGATAGACTGGATTTAACTTCATGGGGGTGGATAAGAGATGCAATGTTTTCAAATCCGATAACTCTTATTCCGTTCACGAGTGGTGAGTCGTCTCCATTTAAAAAAAATAGGCTCTTACAGGAATGGAACCGGATCGTTAGAGAGCATCGAATTTCCTCAGTGTATGAATTTCTAGAAGAAGGAACACCTCTTTCAAAAGAAATACTTATGAAATTAGGCATTTATCCTGTTAAAGGAGATATCCGAGTAGGTAGTAAATTGAATTATAACTTGTACAAACTAGAGGAACTTAAATACCATATAGATGGGAAACCAATAATACAACATAATGAAATCTCACCTACCTTTACTTCCCATAATGGTGAGCTTATAAATAGTAATGGTGATATTTTATTTCTCCCTGGAAAAGGAGAGGAATGTTTTATTTCCATTTCAGGTCGTTTTATACCACTATCAGCTTCATTTTGATGTATGATATAGACAGAATATAATATAGCTAGAGAACATAAAACCAGTGATGGTTAAGGAAAGGATCGTTTATGTTTAATCAAGTCTTAAATGAAGCAATAAACCTCGTAAATAAAGGAGAAACAGAAGAAGGACTGACTCTTTTAGAAAACATAACACCTACATTACATGATGAAGAAAAGCTTCAATTAGCAGATCAGTATTATCAGTGGGGGATAATTGATAAAGCACATGAAATAATTGAAGAACTTCATTTCCTATACCCTGATGAGATTCAAATCACTTTATTTTTAGCAGAGCTTAAGATTGATTTGGAAAATGAAGAAGAAGCGATAGAACTTTTAAACATGGTTTCTAAAGAACATGAATCATATCCACACGCTTTACTCTTATTAGCAGACTTATATCAAATGCAGGGTTTGCCAGAGGTGAGTGAGCAAAAATTAAAAGAGGCTAAAGAAATATTACCCCAGGAACCGGTACTTGACTTTGCATTAGGGGAGCTCTATTTTCATCAAGGACAGTATAATCATGCTATATCATATTACCGAGCCCTTTTAGAAGAACATGACCTGATTTCCGGCGTTAATTTGCATCAAAGATTGGCAGAATGCTTAAGTGCAAATGGACAGTTTGAAGAAGCACTTGATCATTATAAGCAAACAATTGAGTCTCAAGAAGATGCTGATACACTGTTTGGTTATGGATTTACCGCCTACCAAGGGGGATTCTACAAAACAGCGATACAACAATTCCTAACCTTAAAAGAAGCGGATCCGTACTATACTTCCCTTTATCTATATTTAGCAAAGGCATTTGAACAAGAAGGTCTTTTAGAAGAAAGTCTTGAGACGGTTCAAGAAGGAATAAAGGTAGATGAATACAATAAGGACTTATACTTATTTGGTGGAAAGATAGCGATAAAAGTTGGGCAAATTCCAACTGCAGAAAATTTATTACGTGAGTCCCTTGCAATAGATCCTGGTCATATTGAAGCTGCGATAACCTTATCCCATGTTTTCCTCCAGGATGAACGATATGATGATGTAGTTGATCTTATTACTGAAATTAAAAGATATGGTGAAGATGATCCGCAATTTGAGTGGAATTTAGCCAGAGCTTATCATCAAAAAGAAGAATATACACAGGCATTAAAACATTATGACCTTGCATATACTTTTTTCAAGGATCAACGAGATTTCTTACATGAATACGGTTATTTCTTGTTAGAAGAAGGAAGAAGACAGCAGGCGAAGGAAGTTTTTCAGGAAATCCTTAAACAAGACCCATCAAATGTCGAAATCGATGAGATTTTGCTACAATTAGAAGATGAATTTTAATGGAAAAGAGAAGGATTTTATTTTGATTTTGTGGAATTATCAAAGTAAGAATATACTCGATATTGCAGAGGAGGGAATAGTATGGTGGCCCCTGTATCTGTCCATGAAAAGAAAGACTTCATCAGGTGGTTTCTAAACCATTATCAATTAAAAAGAAGAGAATGCGTATGGATATTAAACTATTTAATGAGTCATGACACTCTAATGGAAAAGGTACATTTTGTCGAGCAGGCTCAATATTGCCCAAGAGGAATTATTATGTCCACGCATTGTGTAGAAGAAGTTCCATTCCGCTTTTATAAAGAAAATGTGATGACGACAGATGCTGAGAAATCTTTTCACGATATAAGACTAAATAAAGACGAAGAGCTTTTTATTCAGCTTAATTTCAGGTCAGCTTATCAGTCACCACAATATGCTGCAGTTCTCGAATCAAATCCTTTCATGCCGGAACATTTGAATGAAAATGAAAAAGATAAAGAGATAGCAGAACAAATTCTTGAATACTCTATCCAGCGTTTTCAAAAAGAAAAGCTACTATATTTAATTGATCAAGCACTTGACCAACAAGATAAAGAAATGTTTCAAAGGTTAACACATCAATTAAAGCAATTAAAAGAAAAATAATCCATATTGGTAACTCATTTAGAGTAATCGCCTGGACAAAGAATGTTGATGTCCAGTGTGTGATTGACTTAAAGTGAGTTACCCTTTTTATTTTTAAACCATGTTTAAAGCGACATACTTTACTAATCATTTAACAATATTTCGTACAAGCTTTATAATAACAATATAAAAAAAGCCAATAGGGAGTTGTGGATAATGAAGTGGGTTTCAAATGATGTAGACTTATATAATCAAACGAAGGAATATATTGATACGGCGGTTGTACCGCTGACGGCTATTTCAGTCGATTCAGATTTTAAGAACACTGTGTCAAAAGGAGAATTTATCAATTTGGTTAGTATGGACCTTGAAAGACAGTTGAAGGGGAGAGTTTTTCTTTTTCCAACGTATTCTTACTTAAAAAAATCAGAAAATGTGATTGAAAATTTAATAGAGTGGAAAACTGAATTACAAAAAGAATTTAAACATGTAGTCTTCTTAACAAGTGATACGGAATTAAAGGAAGAAAAGAATAAACAATTGGAGGGAAAACTAATTTGGCTTCCAACAATACCTCTTGAGAATATGGATGAAAACCTAAAAAGAAAGCTGTTACAAGATCAAGTCGAACAAATTTTGAACATTTTATTACAATCTTGGAACAAATCATAAAAACCTTTTCATTTCCAGGATTAGAAAACAGGATTTTATTGACCTCATGGAAAGATTGATATATCATGAGTATGTCCTAGTTTTATATATCATTTCCGTATGTCCGTAACGGACAGAGCTTAAGATAGAGGGGGGAAAATGATGAGCGAGAAAAAACATCGAGTTTCTAGACGTCAATTCTTGAACTATACGCTTACCGGTGTAGGCGGTTTCATGGCTGCAGGTATGCTAATGCCAATGGTTCGCTTTGCACTTGACCCTGTGCTCCGACCAGCAGAGGAAACCGATTTAGTTCAAGTAGTAAAGGTTGACGAAATCACTGAAGAACCTCAACGCTTTGACTTTAAAATCAAACAAAAAGATGCTTGGTATGAATCAGAAGAAACAAAATCAGCTTGGGTTTTTAAGGAAGGCGATAAAATTACAGCCCTTTCACCAATCTGTAAGCATCTTGGATGTACAGTAGGATGGAATAATGATCCAGGAAATCCGAACAAATTTTTCTGTCCATGTCATTATGGATTATATGAAAAAGATGGTAAAAATGTTCCTGGTACACCGCCTCTTGCACCACTTGATGTTTATGTACATGAAGTGAAAGATGGCTATTTATTCTTAGGTAAAGCGAAACCACGAGGGGAGGCGTAATCAAATTGCTTAACAAAATTTATGATTGGGTTGACGAACGGTTAGATATTACGCCTATGTGGCGCGATATTGCTGACCATGAAGTTCCAGAGCACGTAAACCCTGCACATCATTTTTCTGCCTTTGTATACTGCTTTGGCGGATTAACATTCTTTGTAACTGTTATCCAAGTTCTTTCTGGTATGTTTTTAACGATGTACTATGTACCGGACATCAAAAATGCTTGGGAATCAGTTTTTTATCTTCAAAATGAAGTAGCTTTCGGACAAATTGTTCGTGGTATGCACCACTGGGGAGCCAGTCTGGTTATTGTAATGATGTTCCTACATACACTTCGTGTCTTTTTCCAAGGGGCATATAAAAAACCTCGTGAATTAAACTGGGTAGTTGGTGTACTTATTTTCTTTGTTATGCTTGGACTCGGTTTAACAGGTTATTTATTACCATGGGATATGAAAGCATTATTTGCTACAAAAGTTACTCTGCAAATTGCAGAATCTGTTCCATTAATTGGACCTACAGTTAAGACATTGTTATCAGGACACCCGGATATTGTAGGTGCTCAAACACTTACCCGTTTCTTTGCTATCCATGTCTTTTTCTTACCGGCTGCATTATTCGGTCTAATGGCAGCTCACTTTATTATGATACGTAAGCAAGGTATTTCTGGTCCACTATAAGAAGAAATATGATGAATCAGTGTAATTTTTTATTTTTATTGGAAACCACCTTAGTAAGGAGGGGAAATCATGCATCGCGGAAAAGGTATGAAATTTGTCGGTGACTCTCGTATTTCAGCTGAGAGAAAACCTAACATTCCGAAGGATTATTCGGAATACCCTGGGAAAACAGAAGCATTCTGGCCGAACTTCCTCCTCAAGGAGTGGTTAGTTGGTGCTGTTTTCTTAATCGGATTTTTATGTTTAACCATAGCGCATCCATCACCACTTGAGCGTGTAGCAGATCCAACGGATGCTGGCTATATTCCATTACCAGACTGGTACTTCTTATTCTTATACCAATTGTTAAAATATTCGTTTGCATCTGGTCCATATACAGTAATCGGAGCCATCGTTATTCCGGGTCTTGCATTTGGCGCATTAATGTTAGCACCATTCTTGGATAGAGGGCCTGAACGTCGCCCTGCTAAGCGACCTGTTGCAGTGGGTATGATGATTCTTGGAGTTGCGGCAACATTCTTCTTAACTTGGGAATCTGTTGCAACACACGACTGGGAAGCAGCAGCTGAACAGGGGAAAATAAAAGCGGAAGCGGATATTGATAAAGAATCTGAAGGATATGCTATCTACCAGGAGCAAGGCTGTATTTCATGTCATGGTGATAACCTTGAAGGAGGAGCGGCCGGTAAAGCTCTTGTAGACAATGGCTTAGAGCCTGATGCTATTGCAGATATTGCTAAGAATGGTCAAGGTAGTATGCCTGCTGGAGTATTTAAAGGTACTGACGAGGAATTAAAAGTACTTTCAGAGTTTATCTCTGGTGTAACTTCAAAATAAAAGCTGACATTTGTCAGCTTTTTTTTGATAAAAATAATATAATATGGTGTAGGAAATTAGCGAGGATCAAAAAAATACTAAGGTTGGTGTGTGGAATTAATGAGAGTATTCCAATATCTATTAGGACAGAGGCCAATCATATTTGTTATGTTCATCATTAATTTGTTTGGTACGATTTACGGATATTATTGGTACAGATATCAATTGGCAGAAACACCTGCTCATTTTTATATATTTGTTCCTGATAGTCCAACAGCAAGTCTTTTTTTTACGATTGTATTATTTGCTTTCTTATTTAAGCGAAATTTACCAATTATTGAAGCTTTAGCAATTGTTACGTTATTTAAATACGGTATTTGGGCTGTTATTATGAATCTGCTTGTATTAGCGGTTAATGGTACTTTGCCTTGGGAAGGGTATATGCTTATTGCTTCTCATTTTGGCATGGCTGTTCAGGGGTTATTGTATGCCTCATATTACCGGTTTAAAGCATGGCATTTGATTGTCGCTGCAATTTGGACTTTACATAATGATGTCATAGACTATGTCTTTGAAATGATGCCCCGCTATAGTGTTTTAATGGATTACCTAAATGAAATCGGCTATATGACATTCTGGTTAAGTTTACTATCTATAGGAATAGCTTACTATTTAGTGATAAAAAATCAACTAAAGCATCTCGAAATAACCTAGCACTTTTACTGCTAGGTTTCTTTAATTAGTCTACAGGATAAATAACAAAAATTACAGACATCCAAGGTAAATTGTTGGTCTAACCTTGTCCCAATGAACATACTTTTTAATAGATGTTCTAGGGGGGACAAGGATGAAGAAATTATTAGTCGTCATTATTTTTAGTATGTTGCTTCTACATATAAAACCAGCATTTGCAGATGAATCGTACGACTGGAAATCACTTAATGAGATAGCTGATACGGCCCTGCAACTAGCAAAGCAGGAACGGTTTAACGAATCTGTCCAACTACTAGAGTACTTTGCTGTCAAATTTGAGGAAATACCAATTGACAGACAAGTACTATCACTAGATCATTACCGGACTCTTTCCAATACCCATCAAAATGCACACGAGCTTTTATTAGACGATAAAGTAAGTACAACCGAAAAGGTAAGATCTTTAACAAAATTTCGTTTAGTGGTAGATGCAATGGTATCTGAGCATCAACCATTATGGAGCTCAATGGAAACATCCATAATGGAGACTTTCTCTCAAATGAAAAGTGATGTACAAGAAGGAGATAATCAATCCTTTCAACATGATTTTAATGAGTTTCTTGCACTTTATGAAGTCATATATCCCAGTATTCAAGTGGATCTGGATATACAACGCATAAAACGTATGGATGAACATATTTCTGTTGTGGAAAATCAACTTTTTCAAGAAATACCGGAGACGAGTCAATCAAAACAATTAGCTGTGATGGAAGAAGAATTAAAAGCAATTTTTGAAAGAGTCAAGGAGGATGAAGCAGATCCATCATTATTATGGGTTATGATCTCAACAGGAAGTATTATCTTATTAGCATTATCTTACTCTGGTTTTAGAAAGTATCGAGGAGAAAAAGAAAAGCTTGTAAAACGTGAAAAAGACAATAGTAAAGAATAAAGTATTACCAAAAAGAGAGTGACTTTTTTATCACTCTCTTTTAGCATGTTACCTTGATAAGGGTTTTTTATTTTCGTCTAAAGTAAAACCTTCACCTAACACATCATGAACATCACTCACCGCAACAAATGCATGAGGATCTACAGAAGTAATCACATTTTTTAAACGAACTATTTCATTTTTTCCAACAACACAGTATAGGACATTTCGATCTTGTTTGGAAAAAGACCCTTGCCCTTTTAAAATGGTAACTCCACGATCCATTTCCTTCATTATTTTAGCAGATATTTCATCAGGAAGATTTGAAATAATCGTTGCACCTTTTGCAGCATAAGCACCCTCCTGCATAAAGTCGATTACTCTTGCTCCAACAAAAACAGCTACAAGTGTATACATAGCTTCTTTATAAGAAAGGTATGCTACCCAAGATATCGTGATCACGCATAAATCAAATAAAAACATTGTTTTTCCCATGCTCCAACCAATATATCGATGAGTCAACCTTGCAATGATATCTACACCACCAGTTGTTCCTCCGTACCGGAAAATTGTTCCAAGGCCGATTCCGATTGAAACACCTGCAAATAGTGCGGCCAAAGTAAGGTCATCTTTTAATGGCATTTGGATTTGGTATCTCTGAAATATCCATAAATATAAAGAAAGACTAACTGTTCCAATAATTGTGTAAACAAAAGAAGTCTTCCCAAGTACCCGCCAACCGATTATGAAGAGTGGGATGTTTAAGATCAGGTTAGATATGGATGGGTCAATATGAAAAAGAAAATAAAGCAAAAGTGTTATACCGGTAAATCCGCCTTCTGCCAGGTTGTTCTGAATGTTAAAATGAACAAGACCAAAACCGAAAATACCTGAACCAATCAAAATAAATACGATGTTTTTTATCCTAAGATCTTGCAGCATGTTCCACCTCCGCTAATACATCACAGCGTAAATATTATAGTTGATAGAATGTCAAGGTGCAAATTTTGAGAAATTCATGACGAAATAATTGTAAATTAATGATGATTTAGCTAACATTGAATAGAAAAGAATGAGGTGATAAAAGTGGAGAATAAAGCTATGAAGGACCTTCAAAAAGAAGTAGATGATTACATAGGTCAATTTAAGGAAGGTTATTTTTCACCATTAGCCATGATGGCTAGAATTACTGAAGAAGTTGGAGAATTAGCAAGAGAAATAAATCACTCCTATGGTGAAAAACCGAAAAAAACATCGGAAGAAGAGAAAAAGATTGAGGAAGAGATTGGGGATGTATTATTTGTCCTGATTTGCCTTGCTAACTCTTTACAAATAGATTTGGAACAAGCCCATAATCTAGTTATGGAAAAGTTCAATACTAGAGATAAGGACCGTTGGACAAGAAAAGAAAATTAAAGGAGATTTAATTATGTCAGAAATTAAGATTGTTATTGCTGGTGCACGTGGGAGAATGGGCAGTGAAGCTGTAAAACTCGTAGAAGACACAAAACATTTTCAACTAGTTGCAGTTGTCGACCATAAATACGAAGGAATGAGACTTAATCAAATTGAAGGTTTTAATGCAGAGGTTCCGGTTTATACAGATATAGAGAAATGTTTTTTTGAGACAAACCCCGATGTATTAATTGATTTAACTACACCAGAAATTGGGAAGGTACATACAAAAAAAGCGTTACTGCATGGCGTACGCCCAGTTGTTGGTACCACTGGTTTTTCTGAAGCAGATTTAAAGGAGCTTCAACAACTAACAGAAGAAAAAGAGATTGGTGCGATTATTGCTCCTAACTTTGCAATCGGCGCTATTTTGATGATGAAATTTTCACAAATGGCTGCGAAGTATTTTCAAGATGTTGAGATAATAGAACAACATCATGATCAAAAATTAGATGCTCCATCTGGAACTGGTTTAAAAACAGCAGAAATGATTTCTGAAGTTAGAGAAGATAAACAACAAGGCCATCCTAATGAACACGAAATCTTACCTGGTGCACGTGGAGCGAATATGAATGGTATTCGTATCCATAGTGTTCGCCTTCCAGGTTTAATTGCTCATCAGGAAGTTCTTTTTGGAGGCGATGGTCAAACATTAAAGATTCGTCACGACTCCTATAACCGTGCTTCTTTTATGTCTGGAGTTAAATTAGCTGTAGAAAATGTTATGAACGTAGATTTGTTAGTGTATGGATTAGAAAATATTATTGAATAACAGATAAAGGGGAAATGTTCATGAAAATTGCATTAATAGCTCACGATAAAAAGAAAAACGATCTTGTTCAATTTGTGATGGCTTACCAACCGATTTTTACGGAGCACCAACTGTTTGCTACAGGTACCACAGGTTTTCGTATTAATGAGGCTACTGACTTACCTGTTCATCGTTTTCAATCAGGCCCTCTTGGAGGAGATCAAGAAATAGGGGCTTTGATCGCCAAAAATGAAATGGACATGGTTATTTTCTTTAGAGATCCTTTAACAGCACAACCACATGAACCGGATATTACGGCATTAATACGTCTTTGTGATGTTTATTCAATACCACTAGCAACAAATATGGGGACAGCGGAGATATTAGTACGTGGATTGGATCGCGGAGATTTCCAATGGCGTAATGTCATTCATGAAAAGAAAGAAAAATAAACTATATCGATTGTATTAAAATGATTTTATACTATGTTACAAGGAGAGGAAAATGAGTAAACAATTGGATTTCCTTGCGATTGGTGCCCATCCTGATGATGTCGAAATCGGGATGGGGGGAACGATTGCGAAGTATACTCAAAAAGGATTAAAGATAGGGATCTGTGATTTAACTAAGGCTGAATTATCGTCAAATGGCACAGTTTTAACTAGACAAAAAGAGGCAAAGCATGCTGGTGAAATTTTGGGTATTACAGAGAGAATTCAGCTATCGATTCCAGATCGGGGTCTCTTTTTATCAGATTCTTCCATAAAAGAAATTGTTGAAATTATTAGAACATACAAACCACGAATAGTCTTCGCTCCTTATTATAAAGATCGTCATCCAGATCATGGAAATTGTTCGAGACTGGTTGAAGAAGCGGTTTTTTCAGCAGGAATCAAAAATTATCAAGACAGTCAGGGGTTACCTGCCCATCGTGTTCAACATGTGTATTTTTATATGATTAACGGATTTCATAAACCGAATTTTGTTATTGATATATCTGAGACTATCGAGATCAAACTAAATAGTTTACGCGCATATGATAGTCAATTTGAAAAAGTAGATGGTTCAGCAGATACGCCTTTAACAAATGGATATATCGAAGCTGTAGAAAGTAGAGAACGAATTTATGGAAAAGAGGTTGGTGTCATGTTTGCTGAAGGGTTTTTATCAAGGAAGCCAATCCTACTTTCTAATGATTTGATAGGTGATGTATAATGAAAAAGAAACTTAAAATTGGAATAACATGTTATCCATCTGTTGGCGGTTCAGGTGTTGTAGCAACAGAGCTTGGAAAGTTATTAGCCGAAAAAGGACACGAAGTACATTTTATTACCTCAAGTCTTCCTTTTCGATTAAATAAAGTCTATTGTAATATTACATTTCATGAAGTAGAGGTTAATCAATATTCAGTCTTTAAATATCCACCATATGATTTAGCCTTAGCTAGTAAAATGGCGGAAGTTGCAAACAGAGAGGATTTAGACCTGCTTCATGTCCATTATGCTATTCCTCATGCAATTTGTGCATATTTAGCTAAACAAATGGTGAAAAAAGATTTAAAAATAGTCACAACATTGCATGGTACCGATATTACGGTGCTCGGATACGATCAATCACTGGCTGATATGATTCGATTTGGGATTGAATCCTCAGATCAAGTTACGGCAGTATCAAATGCATTGGTTAATCAAACATATGACTTGTTGCGTCCTGATAAAAAAATTGAAACAGTCTACAACTTTATCGATGATCGTGTTTATTATAAACAGGATGCCATGCATTTAAAGAAAGAGTACAAGATTGAAGAAGATGAAAAGGTTATTATCCACGTATCAAACTTTAGAAAAGTAAAACGAGTTCAAGATGTTGTTTACGCTTTCCAAAAAATACATAGAAAAGTAAAGTCGAAGCTTCTTCTGGTTGGAGACGGTCCTGAAATGACATATGTGAATAGACTAGTACGAGAATTAGGCCTTGCCGAACATGTATTATTTCTTGGTAAACAAGACAGTTTAGAAGAACTTTACTCAATCAGCGATTTAATTTTATTATTATCAGAAAAGGAAAGCTTTGGCTTGGTGCTCTTGGAAGCTATGGCGTGTGGTGTCCCTTGTATTGGGACAAATGCAGGTGGAATACCTGAAGTAATCCTTGAAGGTGAAACAGGATACATATGTGACGTAGGTGATATTGAGACCATTGCCATTAGAGCCATTCAAATATTATCTGATCAGGATTTACATAGCAGAATGGCAGAAAGCGCGACAACTCTTGCTAAGGAACGTTTTCATTCTGATAAAATAGTTTCTCAATATGAATCAATTTACTATAAGTTACTAGAAGGTGTAAAAATTGGAGACTCCATTTGATGAAGCCAAACCGATTTTAGAAAAACTACATCAATCAGGCTTTGAGGCCTATTTTGTTGGAGGAGCAGTCCGTGATTTTCTATTAGGAAGAGAAATTGGAGATGTAGATATCGCGACCTCAGCTAAACCAGAAGATATTAAGAATATCTTTCCTAAAACGATAGATGTTGGAGCAGAGCATGGCACGATAATTGTTATGCATGAAAAAGAGCAGTATGAAGTCACGACATATAGGGCGGAATCAGGATACGAAGATTTCAGGCGTCCAAAAAATGTCCAATTTATCACCTCATTAAAAGAGGATTTACGTAGAAGAGATTTCACCATTAATGCAATGGCTATGAACATTAATGGTGAAGTTTTTGATTATTTTCACGGAAAAGATCATATGAAACAAAAGTTGATTCATACAGTAGATTCGCCCAAAGAAAGATTTAATGAGGATGCCTTAAGAATGCTGAGAGCTCTTCGATTTGTTAGTCAATTGCATTTCACTTTATCTTTAGAAACAGAAGAAGCAATCAAACATCATGCTCATTTACTTGACGCAATCTCAGTTGAAAGAAAGACAACTGAAATAGAGAAGCTGTTAAAAGGTGTTAATGTTAAATCAGCTTTACATCTTGTTATTCAATGCAAGGTATATAACTATTTACCAGGTTTTGTTGGAGGAAAAGCGATGTTAGAAAAGCTTTCCTCCTTTCCGTTTAAATACCTTACTACAAGGGAAGAACTTTGGACTGTATTAACATATTATATAAGCCCTTCTGCAGTTGAAATTTTCTTAAGAAAATGGAAACTATCAAATAAATTAATAAGATCTGTTCAAAAAAATCTTTCCTTTCTTACTTTACAATTGAAAAATCAAGAATGGACAGATTTATTATTATATGAGGCTGGTCTTGGTACAGCAATTGCTGTTGAAAGGATCCGGTCTATTTTACTAAATTCTCAACAAGTAAATGAAAATGTAAATAAATTGAAAGCTTCTTTTAATCATTTACCTATCAAAACAAAAAGAGAAATAGCGGTTAATGGTCATGATTTAATTCAATGGATAAATAAAGAACCAGGTCCTTGGATTGCACAATTAATGGAAGAAATTGAAAAAGTAATTTTGTTGAAGAGAATAGACAATAAAAGATTAGAAATAAAGGAGTGGCTATTAACATGCAGTCAGGACTTCGATCAAAATTATTAGAAGCCTTTTCAAATGCAGAAGGCGGTTTTGTATCAGGTCAAAAACTTAGCGAATATATTGGCTGCTCTAGAACAGCAGTATGGAAGCATATAGAGGACCTTAGAAAAGAAGGATACGAATTAGAAGCAGTTAGAAGATTGGGTTATCGCATAACAAAAAAGCCAAATAAAATTAGTGATAATGAAATTAAAATTGGACTTAAGACTAGGAAAATGGGGCACCATGTTCATTTTGAAGAAACCGTAACTTCTACTCAAAAAATAGCTCAAACATTAGCAAATGAAGGAGCTGAGGAAGGAACCATTGTAGTTGCAGAGCAACAAACAAATGGTAGAGGGAGAATGGCGAGACAATGGTATTCTCCAAGCGGGACAGGGATTTGGATGAGTCTTATTATCAGACCAAATATAGCTGTTCAGGCGACTCCGCAGTTGACACTTTTAACTGCAGTAGCCATTGTACAAGCTATTGAGGAGATTACACCACTAAAGCCTGATATAAAATGGCCAAATGACATTTTAATTAATGGAAAAAAGCTGGTTGGTATTTTAACAGAATTACAGGCAGAAGCCGATAGGGTTCATTCGATCATAATTGGAACAGGAATAAATGTAAATCAATCCATAACTGATTTTCCAGAGGAGCTGCATCACGTTGCAACCTCCATTCATTTAGAAACTGATAAACAATGGGATCGAGCCCAATTGATTCAAGAAATACTCTTGAAATTTGAGAACCTCTACTCACTTTATTTAGCACAAGGTTTTAGACCAATTAAATTACTTTGGGAAGGCTATGCTGTTAGCTTACAAAAGCCAATTACGGCAAGAACAATAAATGGCACTGTTGAGGGTAAAGCGATTGGGATAAATGATGCTGGCGTTTTATTAATTCAAACAAGTGACGGTTCGGTAAAGCAGATTTATTCAGCAGATATTGAACTTCAGTAATATAAAAAATCAATGAATCACAATGGTGTTTAGCAAGGTTTTCTGCTATACTTTTCTATGGGTAGTATCTAAATTAGAACTACACCGTTAAAAGAAAAATATTGAGTAATAACTGCTTGTTATCAGTAATAATAAGAATAAAAATCTCGTTAATTTAACCTGCCTTGATCCATGAATGGACTAGGACAGAGGGATGAATCTGACTATAAAAACTTTTAATCCTTCTATCTTTGTTGATATGAAGGATTTTTATTTTAATTTAATCAATTGATGCGATATGGGAACAAATTTTTCACTAAATGTTCAGGTCATTCATCTTCTCTCCTTAGTTTTTCTTTTAATGTACTACCCAACAATACTGTTAAAGTCATAAGTTCCACATCTATTGACTGGGAGGGAAAACATGAAAACAAGACAAGATTTTATGAAAATGAAGGAAAGAAATGAGCCAATTACGATGTTGACAGCATATGATTTTCCTAGTGCTAAGCAAGCTGAACTTGCAGGAATTGATATGATCCTTGTAGGAGATTCACTGGGGATGGTTGTACTTGGTTATGACTCTACAATCCCGGTTACTGTTCATGATATGATTCATCATACAAAAGCTGTTAAACGTGGTGCAAAGGACACTTTTGTTGTAACAGATATGCCGTTTATGTCTTACCATCTTTCAAAGGATGAAACAATGAAAAATGCGGCTAGAATTATGCAGGAAGGTGGGGCGGATGCTGTTAAATTGGAAGGAGCTGATGGTGTAACTTCTGTTATCGAAGCGCTTACTTTCGGAGGGATCCCAGTTATATCCCACTTAGGTTTGACACCACAATCAGTTAATGTACTCGGTGGATATAAAGTGCAAGGAAAAGATGCGGAAGCAGCAAAAAAACTAATAGATGATGCCAAAAGATGCCAGGAAGCAGGTGCGATTGCTCTCGTATTAGAGTGTGTTCCGCAACAATTAGCAGAAGAGATGACAAAATTATTAACAATCCCTACTATTGGAATTGGTGCTGGACGTCAAACAGATGGTCAAGTTTTGGTGTACCATGATTTAATAGGTTACGGATCTGGATATGTCCCGAAATTTGTTAAACAATATGTTTCAATCTCTGAGACAGTTCAAACTTCAATTAGTCATTATATATCAGATGTTAAAAATAGATCATTTCCTGAAGAAAAACACTCTTTTAATATGAAAGAGGAAGTATTGCACAGCTTGTATGGGGGAATAAGTAAATGATTGTCGTTGAAACAAAACAAGATCTTAAAGATAAATTAGATAGTTATCAAAGTCATCAAACTATTGGATTTGTACCTA